>Ga0206130_10000067_pt1 | contig 170319 bp, 131 predicted proteins | sample Helgoland_Spring_9_FD_148637 | JGI IMG/M metagenome (GOLD analysis project Ga0206130, IMG submission 148637) | Pelagic subsurface seawater microbial communities from Kabeltonne, Helgoland, North Sea - Helgoland_Spring_Bloom_20160512_1 | ecosystem: Environmental > Aquatic > Marine > Epipelagic...
GGGAACGGAAGATGAAGCGCTCCAAGGACGCCGGTTACCCACTCGTCGTCTGGCTTCATGGAAGCGGAGGTAATGTCATGACTCCAAATCATCCTTGGATGGCGAATGTTTTTTCGAGCGATGAAAATTTCAAAAAGCGCCCCTGTTTTATCGTCGCACCCCAGAATCCCGATCAATTGGGCTGGAATGGCGAGAAGGCAAATGGCGTTGTTGAGATTGTGCAGGAGCTTTTGAAGAACCTCCCGATCGACGAAGACCGGATCTATTTGGCGGGATACTCGATGGGGGGATACGGGACTTTCCATATTCTCTCGGATGAGCCAAAGCTCTTTGCGGCGGGAGTCCCGATAGCGGGTGGGGGAAACCCGGCTTCCGCATCCAATTTCAAGAAGGTCCCGGTCTGGGTCTTCCATGGTGCCAAAGATCCTACCGTCCCTGTGAGTCAGAGCCAGAGAATGGTCGAGGCCTTGAAGAAAGCGCGAGCCGAAGTAAAATACACCGAATACCCCGATGGTGATCACGGCGTGGTCGGGCAAGCTCTCGCAAGCAAGGAGCTGCATGAGTGGATCTTTGCGCAAAGCCGGGGGAAGAAGAAGTGATGCCGCAAACGATCACCTGCTCCTGCAATGTCGGGTGAACAAGGAGGGGGCATATTTAGGAAAATAAGAAGCAAAGGAATCAAGATTCCGGGGGCAGAGTGAAAGAGATCGGCGTCCGGAAGAGTAATCAGTGTATCTTCCCGCCTCGACTCGGTGGGGGATCTCATCTTCAATCCTGAAACTGCATTCATCTTATGACTCTAAAACGCCCTCTTTCAGCCGCCGCGTTCCTCGCGGCCACGCTTTCCACCACCTCGTTCACTCTCGCCGACGTCATCGTCTCGAAGGTATTTGGAGACCATATGGTCCTTCAACAGAAGGCGCCGATCCGGGTATGGGGAACGGCCGATGCGGGAGAAGCCGTCACCGTCTCGTTCGGTGGCAAGAGCGCCAAAACCACCGCTGCCAAAGAAGGGACATGGCGAGTTGACCTCCCGGCCCTCTCCGCAGATGGCAAAGCCCACACCATGACCGTGAAGGGCAAGAATACGATCGAGCTCAAGGACATCCTCCTCGGCGAAGTCTGGATCTGCTCAGGCCAGTCGAACATGGAGTGGCCCGTGAACCGCTCGCTGAATAAGACGGAGGAGATCGCAGCCGCGGACCACCCGCAGATTCGCCTCTTCAACGTTCCCGGCCACGTCGCCAACCCTGATCCGCAAAACGAGGCCCGCGGCCAATGGCAAATCTGCTCGCCGGAAACCATCCCGGGCTTCAGCGCGGCTGGCTACTTCTTTGGACGTGAATTGCAAAAGGAACTTAACGTGCCCATCGGACTGGTTGGGACAAACTGGGGTGGGACACGCATCGAGCCGTGGACTCCGCCAGTCGGATTCAAGGCCGTCCCCGATCTAAAGGACTACGTCGAGAACCTCGAAGCGATCTCGAAAGCACGCAAAGAAGGTGGCGAGGCAGGTAAGCCAAAGGGAGGCGCGGTGCAAATCTACAACGGAATGGTGCATGCTCTCACTCCGCTCAGTGTGCGTGGGGCGATCTGGTATCAGGGCGAATCAAACGCCAGTGACGGCCTGCGCTACGACTATCTCAAAGAAGCTCTCGTGAAGGGCTGGCGCTCTGTTTTCGAGAACGACGATCTCTCCTTCTACTGGGTCCAGCTCGCGAACTTCCAAAAACCGGATGACAAGCCCGAGGGCGGTGGCTGGGGACCGGTCAGGGAAGGACAGCGCCGTGCCTTGCGTCTGCCCAAGACTGGTATGGCTGTTATCATCGACATCGGCAACGCCAAGGATATCCATCCCAAAAACAAGCAAGACGTCGGCAAACGGCTAGCACTCCTGGCTCTCGCGAAGGATTACAACAAGGACGTGGTGTCCTCCGGGCCACTCTACAAGGACATGAAGAAGGAAGGCTCGAAGATTCGCGTCTCCTTCGAGCATGTCGGCTCCGGTCTCATGACGGGCGAGAAGAAAGGTCTCGATCCGGTGAAAGAAACCAAAGCTGCCGAGTTGGCTCGCTTTTCGATCCAGGACAAGGCCGGCAAGTGGCACTGGGCCAAGGCCAAGATCGACGGCGAGACAGTCGTGGTCTGGCACGACGAGGTAAAGTCTCCCCAGCACGTCCGCTTCGGCTACGAGTCGAACCCGGTCGGGATCAATTTCTACAATAAGGAAGGTCTTCCGGCATCACCGTTCACAACGGATTAAGGCACTGAGGTGGCAGACGGCTTTGTATCGATCCCGGCAGGAAATGTTGCCGGGGTGGCAGAGCGTCGTGCTCTTCTGGGCGTCAGTGTAACTGGTTCGGGTTGGTGAATCGACTCCGAGTGCCCGCAGGCGATGTCGAGTGCGTGCACCCCGTTGTTGCGGGGATACTTTCGTCGATTGACCGCTGCAATGGACGATATACTGCCGCGCATAGAGAATTGTGAAAAAGAGGAGTGGTCGTCTCTGTTGCTTCAATTGTCCGTATTCAAACATCGTCCAAGTCATTGCGGCTTTGCGCGAGTCCTCCCCTGGAAATCGGTTCACATCGCATTCGTATAGAAAAATCTAGCGCAAAGGTCGCAGAGGGACGCAGAGCTGGGGTTGTGTTTGAGCCTTTCCTGATGAGGAATCCACACCACCCAATTCAATTCTAACTGTAGAATATCGGCTGAAAGCGCACATGGCTTCGCGTTTTCGGATTACGAAAAAACCGGCGATCCCCATGGTGGGAACCGCCGGCTTGGGAATGTGCGGGCGAAGAGCCTAGCGTTCTGAAAAACTTTAATCTGACGGATGGGGATTTTCAGAACACTAGCGGAGGAAGGCCTCGTGCAAGCCGCCGTCGACGGTGATCACTTGGCCGGTGGTCTTGCTCAGGCGCTTGGTGACGAGGAGGAAATATGCCTCCGCCTGATCCGCCGGGGTGATCGGGGATTTGGTGAGCGTCCGGTTGGCGTAGAACTGTGCGAGCTTGTTGACGAGCGATTCCGTTTCCTCATCCTCGGTGAAGGGGATGTCGTACTTCGCAAGCGAGCCGATGACACGTTCGCGCGGGAACATTGCGGAACCCGAAACGACCGTCGCCGGGGCGACGCCGTTGACGCGGATGAGCGGGGAAAGCTCGATGGCGAGTTCGCGGACAAGGTGGTTTGCGGCGGCTTTCGAGGTATCGTAAGCGAGGGAGCCCTTTTTCGCCACAGCGGCGTTCGCCGAGGTGGTGAGGACGAGGTTGCCTTGGAGGCCTTGCTCCTTCCATGTCTTGTATGCCTCGTCGGCGACGAAGTAGGAACCGCTCACGTTGATGGCAAATGTGAGACCCCATTTTTCATCCGGGATGTGGCCGGTGGTGTCGGCTGGGACGAAGATACCTGCGGTAATGCAGATGTGGTCGAAACCGCCGTATGCGAGGGCGACCTGGTCGAGCATCACACGGATGCCTGCACGGTCAGTGATATTGCCCTGCAGTGCGATGGCTGGGCCGCAGTTCGAGATACCGGAGCCGGCGACGCCGATTCCGAGGCCATATTTATCGGTGATTTCCTTGGCTGTGCTTTGGGCTGCATCAAGGTTCATATCGACGCAGACGATGTGCGCGCCTTCCTTGACGAGGCGATGCGCGGTTTCCTTGCCGATGCCTGAGCCTGAACCGACGACGATGACGATCTGGCGGGCGAGTTCTTTCTCGGCCGGCATGCGCTTCAGCTTCGCTTCCTCAAGCAGCCAGTATTCGATGTCGAAGGCTTCCTGCTGGGGAAGGGAAATGTAGGTATCGATGGCTTCAGCACCGCGCATCACCTCGACCGCGCAGTTGTAGAACTCGGCCGTGACGCGGGATTCGGACTTGTCCTTGCCCCATGCAATCATGCCAAGACCCGGGATAAGAACCACGGTCGGGTTTGGGTCGCGCATGGCGGGGGAGTTTTCGTGTCTGCAGGTCGCGTAGTATTTCGCGTAGTCCTCGCGGTATTCGAGGAGGCCTGCCGCGAGCTTCTCTTTCAGTGCGGCGAGATCTTCCTGCTGTGGATCCCATGCGATGTAGAGCGGCTTTATCTTGGTGCGGAGGAAATGATCCGGGCAAGAGGTTCCGAGCTCGGCGAGGCGCGGGGCGTCGACTGAGTTCACGAAACGGAGGATCTTTTCGTCGTCCTGTATCGTGCCGATGAAACGCTTCTGTTGGGAGACCTGGCCGCGCAGCCATGGCAGGATTCCGGCGAGTGTCGCACGGCGCTCCTCTTCGGGTAGGGTCTGGTGTTTCTGCCCGCCGAAGACTTTCGCGTCGCCGCCCTTGGCCTCATATTTGTCTTGGATGTATTGAGCTGCCTTGTCGATCAGGCGGAGAGTGAGTTCGTAGCACTTCTTGTCATCGTCGTCCCATGAAATGAAGCCATGCTGGCCCATCATGATCGCCTGGGTGGTGGGCTTGGCCTTTTCGATCTCCTGCATTGCGAGACCGAGTTCGAAGCCCGGGCGCATCCACGGCACGTATTCCATTTCCCCTTCGAAGATCTCCTTGGTCAGCGCCTCGCAGTTTTTCGAAGCGGCGATGGCGATGATCGCGTTCGGGTGCATGTGATCCACGTGTTTTCCTGTGAGGAAGCTGTGGAGCGGGGTGTCGATCGAAGAAGGGCGGGGGTTGAGGTTGAAAGTGGTGTGGAAATACATGCCCACCATCTCGTCTTCCGCTGCGGTTTTGAGGCCGTTGCTTGATTTCGCAGCATAGACACTTTGCAAGCCGATCAGCTTGTCCTGGTAGAGGGATGAGAAATTCTCACGTTTCGAGGTGCGGAGGTCGCCGCCGGAGCCTTTGACCCAGAGGACTTCGGTCTGCTGTCCTGTCAGCGGATCCGTTTCCATGATTTTCGATGAGGTATTTCCACCACCGGTGTTGGTAATGCGCTGATCCGCGCCGAGAATATTTGAGCGATAGACAAGTCGATCAACAGCATCAAGACTGGCGGCATGGGAATCATCCCAGGAATAGGTTACGTGTTTAAAATTTGGCATTGGGTCGTTTGGTGTAGGGTTAATGATGCGAGTGATGGATTCGAATAAAATAGAGAGCAAGAAAAAACCAAAAAAAGAAAGATGCTAGCGATCGAAAGACAGAGGAGAATTCTCGAAAGGGCAAAGCAGGAGCGCGCAGTCAGGACACAGGAACTGGCGGCAATCCTCAAGGTCACGGAGGAAACCGTGCGTCGGGATCTGGACACGCTTTCAAGGCAGGGCTTGTTGCGCCGGACACACGGGGGGGCTGCGGATGTCTCAATCATGATCGACGAATTGTCGCAGAGCGACCGGGAGGTCAGGCAGGCCGATGAAAAAACCTCGATCGCGAAACACGCCGCCAAGCATGTGGAGGACAACGAGACGATTGTGCTCGATGCAAGTTCTACCGCCTTGGAGTTCGCCCGGCACCTGCCCTCGGGCAAAAGCCTGCGGGTGGTCACCTACGCCCACTCCGTTGTCGAGAAGCTCTCCATCAGGAGCGATATCGAGCTTGTCCTGCTCGGCGGAACCTACGAAGCCAAGGGTCGCCGCTTCCGGGGCATGCTTACGGAAATGGGTATCCGAGCGCTCAGAATCGACCGCTTCTTTTTCTCCGGCGGAGGATACCATGAAACCCGCGGGATCGGTGAGCCCAGCGCCGAGGAAGCTCGCCTGAAAGCCACAATCATCGCACATGCCAACTGGAAATGTGCGATACTGGATCACACCAAACTCGGACGCACGACCGATCACTTTTTTGCGAAACCCTCCGAGATCGACCTATTCATCACCGACTCAAAAGGAGCCGATTTCTGTAAATCCGGCGCGATGAAGGGAATGAAAGTCGAGATCGCGTAGCCTGCTTAGTAGCTCGATCAATGCCATTCCAAAGGAAATGGTGCGCGCTGCAGGGATTGAACCTGCGACCCCATCCGTGTGAAGGATGTGCTCTACCACTGAGCTAAGCGCGCTTTCGCGGGGCGGCAGGATGCGTGGCGGCGACTGGTTTTGGCAAGCGGATTTGTGGATTGATCTTGGGACTTGATGCGGTATGATTTGGTTTTCCTGTATGTTCAGCCCATACAATATTTTAGCCGGCTTCATTTTCGGGACGATCGGCTGGGGTTCGTGGCGCTACGGCAGATCGGTGGAAGCCGGTGGCGATCGGCTTGGTGCTGATGGTCTATCCGTATTTCATCTACAACAGCTGGCTGCTGTGGGGCATTGGGCTGGGGTTGCTAGTCCTGCTTTGGTTCCAGCATCACGAGTGAGACCGTGGTGGTGAGCGCCGCTTGTGGGATTGGGGGAGGACAAGGAGGGGCTGCATTTTGCTGCCCGGTGTGTTGGAAAATGGCTGGGGTTGTTGGGCATCAGAATGCAGCCCCTCCTTGGGGTTTAGAATTTAGAGTTTCGAATTTTTCAACGTGTGGGCGAGGCGGGTAGCCGCTTTTTCAAGAAGCTGCGGGGCGTCCGCGATTGCCTCGTCGAGAGTCATGGGAGAGTTGACGATGGATGCGATGCCATCGAAGTGGCGGTGGAGGATCACCTCATCGGCCAGGCGGCCTGCCAACGCATATACGGGGATGTTGTGTTTCCTAGCGAGTTTTGAGACTCCGTAAGGGGTTTTTCCTTCCATGGTCTGGTGGTCGAGGGAGCCCTCGCCGGTGATGACGATGGAGGCCTTGGAGATGGCTTGCTCGGCTCCGAGGATTCCTGCGATGCAGTCGAAGCCGGATTCCAGGGATGCGTTGCAGAATGTCATGAGGCCGAAGCCGAGCCCACCCGCCGCGCCGGCTCCGGGGACATCGGCGAAACTGGTATGAAAATGTCTTTCGGCGATTTCCGAGAGGTGTGCGTGGGCTGCCTCGGCGGATTCGGCTTGTTGCGGGCGGAGGCCTTTCTGTGGGCCGTAGACTCGGGTGGCACCGCGCGGGCCGAGCAGGGGGTTCTCCACATCGCAGGCGACGGTGATGGGCGGGAGAGCCAACTTTTGCGGTGGAGAGATGCTGTGGATGGAGCGGAGGTTTGCGGGGATGGGATCGATCTCGGTGCCATCCGAAGCGAGGAAGCGGTAGCCAAGCGCTGCGGCCATGCCGAGGCCGGCGTCATTGGTCGCGCTGCCGCCGATGCCGATGATGATTTTCTCTGCACCTTCTGAAGCCGCGGCGAGAATGAGCTGGCCGACGCCATAGTTGGAGGCACGGGAGAGATCCCTTTCGTCTGGGGAGACACGCCAGAGGCCGTTTGCCTGTGAGGACTCGATGATGGCAGTTTTTGCTGATGTTCCAGTCATCAGCCAGCTTGCGCTTACTTCGCGGCCGTAGGCATCGCGGACGGTGGTTTCACGCATGGAGCCGGTGAGGGCATCGCGGAAGGCGTCGAGGATTCCTTCGCCGCCGTCGGCGAGGGGTAGGAGTTCGAAGGTGGCTTCCGGGAAAACCCTGGAAAAGCCGTCACGTATGCAACAGGCGGCCTGTGCGCCGGTGAGCGAGCCTTTGAATTTATCCGGGGAAATGACGATATGCACGGAGGCGATTTTGCCGGAGCGGGTGCGGAAGGTCGAGAATTGGCTGTGTATTTGTTTGAAAGCGTAAACAAATTTTTGACAATACACGATTTGCTGTTTAAAGAACGCGCCCCGCACGGGGAGAAAAGCTCTCCTGCGGATCCGAAGATCCACCATAACCGATTTTAGAAATGTCCAAGAAAACAACACTCAAAGCGGCTCCCCGCCTCCGTAGCGGCTCAGGAAAACTCAAGCAAATGCGCCGCGAAGGCTGGCTCCCGTCCGTGATTTACGGCCGCGGAGTCGAGAACGTGAACCTCAAGGTCGATGCGAAGACATTCTCCGAGCTTCTTGCGAACAGCTCTTCCGACAGCATCCTGATCAACCTCGATGTGGAAGGCGAAGGCGCCCGTTCGGTCTTCCTGAAGACCATCCAGCACGATCCTCTGACCGGCCACGCGCTGCACGCTGATTTCCTCGCCGTCAACGACAAGACTGAGATCACTGCAAATATTCCAGTGAACCTCGTCGGTGAGTCCATTGGTATTAAGGCGGGCGGCATATTGGAGCAATATGCGCACACGATCGAGATCGTCTGCTTCCCCAAGGATCTTCCGGAATTCTTCGAGAAGGACATCTCCCATCTCGACGATGGAGATTCCCTGCACATCAGCGACCTTGATCTGCCCGAGGGTGTCAAGGCGACAGCGGACGAAGATGTCGTCGTGGCGCACATCGGCAAGCCTGCGGCACTCGTTTCCGAGGAGTCGAGCGGATCCGATGAGGCTGTTGAGGCCGGTGAAGTTCCTGCCACCTCGCAGAAAGAGGAAGAAACTCCTGCTGCGGCAGCCGAGTAACTTCACTCTGAAAATTCTTCAAGAGAACGTCCGGTGTAACCTACGCCGGGCGTTTTTTGTTTCCCGACGGTTTTTCAAACTGTGCAGGCAAGCGGAGAAGGTTTAGAAACCTGAGGCTATGAGTATTTCGGTGATCGTGGGACTCGGGAATCCGGGCAGGCAGTATGAAGGCACTCGCCACAACGTGGGGTTCATGCTGCTGGACAGGATCGCGGCGGTGGAGGGAGTGGCGTTTAAATCCGAGCCTAGGTTTCAGGCGCACATGGCGAAGCTGAGCGATGGTACGATCCTGATGAAGCCGCAGACATTTATGAACCTCAGCGGTCGCTCGATCCGGCAACTGATGTCATTTTTCAAATGGGAGACGGAAAGGATGATTGCGGTATATGACGATGTCGCGCTGCCGCTGGGTCATCTGCGCTTTCGGGAGAAGGGCTCGGCAGGGGGGCACAACGGAATCCGGTCCATCATCGAGCATCTTGGAGGAGAGGATTTTCCTCGTTTGAAGATGGGGATCGGCGCCGTAAAGAGCGGCGGAGGCATGACCGGGCATGTACTTGGGAAATTCGCTCCTGACGAAAGGGAAACCCTTGAAAACATGCTTGCCACCGCACTCGAAGCGGTTCAAGTTTCGCGCTCCCAAGGCATAGCCTTGGCTTCCAACCGTTTTAATACACCACGTAACAAACCAACCCCGAAAAAAGAAGATGAGCCGCAAATACGAAGGTCTGATTGTCCTGACAACGAAGAACCAGGAAGGCAGCATGGATGACCTGGTCACCGCAATTTCCAAGGACATCGAGTCCGAGGGTGCCAAAGTCGAGAATATCGACAACATGGGGCGCAAGGATTTCGCCCACGCACCGCGTAAAATCGAAGGTGCACATTACGTCACCTACACGCTTAGCGGCGAACCGGAATGCATTTCCCGGATCAGAGCCAAGCTTTCGCTGAACAATTCGGTTTATCTTAACCAGTTCAACCGGGTCGCCTGATCCGTCGCTCTCGCCGCCGATTCGGCGGCACCTCCCGTTCCCAACACAACCTGATCTCCCAGCCATGGCCAGTCTAAACAAAGTGATGCTCCTAGGAAACCTGACCCGCGATCCAGAATTGCGGCACACGCCCAAGGGCTCTGCTGTCACCGATCTCGGACTTGCCTTAAACCGCAGAGTTCAGGACGGCAACGGTGGATGGAAAGAAGAGGTCACCTTCGTCGATGTCACCGTCTGGGGCAACAGTGCCGAGAACGCCCACAAATATCTGAGCAAAGGCAGAGGCGTTTTCGTCGAAGGCCGTCTCCAGATGGATACCTGGGATGACAAGGAGACCGGCAAGAAGCGGAGCAAGCTCAAGGTTGTCGCAGACAACCTCCAGTTCCTTTCCGATGGGAAGGGCGGCGGAGCCGGTTCGAGACCGGCGTCCAGCAACGAAAGCTCCGCAGGAGCAGGCAGCCAAGGCGGTTCCGCCGGCCCTGCAGGTGATTTCGAGGAAGAGGACGATATCCCGTTCTGATCCCGGAATCAGCCGTCCGAATCGAATTTTTCACCGCCGCCGAGCCGCAAAGCTCGTGGAGGGGCATTGAGCCGGACTTGTGTTTGGGATTACACGCTGCCTACAGCAGCATTCAACTGCGGATTTCAGGTTGATCGAACCTATCGATCCGAGTTACTTGGCTTGAGGTAGTAGAGCACTGCCATTCGTGCAGCTATGCCGTTTTCGACCTGGTCGTTAATCAGTGAGCGTTCGTAGTCCATCACCGCGTCACACAGCTCCACCCCACGGTTCACAGGTCCCGGGTGCATGATGTAGAGGCCGTTTTTGCGGATTTCGTCGAGGCGTGTGTCGGTGATGCCGTAGAGTTTGTGGTATTCACGGACGGAAGGGAAAAACGGAGCGTCCTGGCGCTCCATCTGGACGCGCAGAAGGTAGACGATGTCCGGGTTCCATTTCATCGCTTCCTGGTAGTCGGTGAAGCGGAGGATATTCTCGGGGCCGTTCTTTGGAAGCAGGGAGCCGGGGCCGAGGAACGCGACCTCGACGCCGAGTTTTTTGAGGATGCAGGAAGTGGAGCGCGCGACGCGGGAGTGGAGTATGTCGCCGATGATTAGGACTTTCTTTCCGGTTGGGTCGGGGAATTTCTCCTTGATCGTGAAGGCGTCGAGCAGCGCCTGGGTGGGATGTGCATGGGCACCGTCGCCGGCGTTGATCACGGATGCATTGGTTTGGGCGGCGATTGCGGCAGGAAGACCGGAGCGGGAATGGCGGACGATGATGTAGTCGGTTCGCATCGCCTGCAGGGTCTCCACGGTTTCCTTGACTGACTCGCCCTTGGTGATCGAGGAGTGGCGAACATCGAAGTTCGTTACATCGGCGGAAAGCCGCTTTGCTGCGACCTCGAACGAGGAATGGGTTCTTGTTGAGGGCTCATAGAACAGGGTGAGCACGGATTTCCCTTTTAGTGCTGGAACTTTTTTCACCGAACGGGTGAAGAGTTCCTTGAAAGGGGTCGCTTGATCTAGGAGGAGGTCGATTTCTCCGCGATCCAGCGATGCGATGTCGAGCAGGTCTTTACGAGCCATGTTTGAATAGGGGTGCGTAGTGGATTCCTCCGAATGCGGCAGTGAGGAAAATTAGGATAAAAATGAGTGCGGCGTGATGGCGTGAGCGCGGCTTGCGAATGAATATGTATAGCGTAATCGCGAGGGCGAGGGCGAGCAGAACGATGGGGGTGATGTGATGGACGCGCTGGTAGGCGACAGCACCGGCTGCGATCGCCAGCAGATAGCCAGGGATGTAAAGCGCGGGATGAGCCGTCTGCTTGCGCAGGTGTATCGCTGGATCCATACCCGGGTGCTGGAGTTTAGCCAAGGCTTCGCGCTTGCGGATCTGGGCGATGTCGCGGGGGTCGTGGCGGTGCGTGGGAAGGTCGGTTTTGTGGGTGGCTGGGGGAGCCGGGGCGAGCGGGGTTTCGTGCTTGCGGAGGGTGTGAGATTGCTGCGCTGGTGAAGTTACGGGAATTAAGGGGACATCGAGGTGGATGATCGGTTCATCGGATTGAGGTGAGTCGCCCTGCGCATCCGGCGTCGGATCTGGGGAAGCCGGGGGCCCTGGATCGGATCCGGGCGTTGGCGAGGGTTCCGGCTTTTGGGCGGCTTCGACGGCAGCACCAGGAATGCCGAGACCTTCGCGGAGAGCGGCAATTTCCTCTGGGGTCTTTTTCTTCTCGGGGATCATACTTTGGGAGGGGAGACGACACGGACGAGATCCTCGCCGTCCGTCCCTTCGAGCAAGACGTGAACGTGGTCGAGGCGATCGGTTTCGAGGGAAATCCCCACATAATTCGCACCTATGGGGAGCTCCCTGTGTCCGCGGTCGATCAGGACGGCGAGTTCCACCTTGGCGGGTCGGCCGTAGTCGGAAAGAGCGTCGAGAGCGGCGCGGATCGTGCGACCGGTAAAAAGAACGTCATCGACGAGGATGATGTGCGCAGCGTCTACTGGAAACGGGATATCGCTTTCCTGGAGTTTCGGGTTCGAGTGGAGGTGCTCGAAATCGTCGCGGTAGAGGGAGATATCGAGGACTCCGAATTGAAGTTCGCGATCGTCGGATGAGAGATGGGTGAGCAGGCGTTCGGCGACCTCGTCTCCGCGTGAGCGGATCCCGACAAGAGCGATTCGTTTCTCCGGGTTTGCGAGTCGGATTGACTCCGCGAGCTTTTCCATACCGGCCGCGATGTCATCGGGAGAGAGAGTGAGGCGAATGCTTTCCGGGGCATGGGATTTTGCTTCCGGGAAATGGAGGATGCCGATGTCCGTTCGGCGCTGAAGCCCTGGGAAGGAGATCTGGTCTGCTGCGGCGTGCGCGGCGTTTACGGCACTGATCCGGTCATGCCCTCGTGCGACGCAGGCGATGACACGCCCGCCGTTGGTCTGCCACTCGCCGTCCACCGATTTGGTGCCGGAGTGGAAAACCGTTTGTCCGGTCTTGTCCGATCCGGAGATGATATCCCCCGAGCGCGAGCTTTCCGGGTATCCGTGTGATGCGAGGATGACGCAGACAGACCAGTCGTCGGAGAAGGAGATGAGATCCTTGGCGAGTTTCCCTTTCGCACCTTCGAGGCAGAAGGATGCGAGGTCACCCAGCAGGAGCGGCATGACTGCCTGGCATTCGGGATCGCCGAAGCGGCAGTTGTATTCGATTATTTTCGGTCCGTCCGGTGTCAGCATGAGGCCGAAGTAGAGGAAGCCGCGGTAGGGCAAATTCTCAGAGCGGAGAGCCGCCACCGTCGGTGCGACAATGGATTCGTCGATTGTATCGAGGAGTTCCTGTGAAATCAGTTTGCGAGAGGCGACCGCGCCCATCCCGCCGGTGTTCGGTCCTTGGTCGCCGTTGCCGAGTCGTTTGTAATCACGAGCGGGGGTGAGGATGAGGTATTGGTCGTCGACGACTGCAGCGAAGATGGATACTTCCGGGCCGATAAGACATTCCTCCACGAGCAGTCGCCCTTCGCCAAAGCGTTTTTCGGTGAAAACCTCGTTGAGGAAATCGAGGGCGGAATTCTCATCCGGGCAGACCGCGACGCCCTTGCCTGCGGCGAGTCCGTCGAACTTGAGTACGGTTGGATATTGCCCGGCGATGGCTTCGAGTGAGGATTCGAGGGAATCACAAGCGGTCGCATTTGCTGTCGGGATGTCGTTGCGGAGCAGGAAATCTTTCGCGAATTCCTTGCTAGCCTCAAGTTGGGCGGACTCCTTGGGCGGCCCCCAGCAGGGGATGCCGTTGGCCTCGCAGAGGTTTGCAAGTCCCTCGCCGGTGACGAGGTAGGATTCCTCGCCGGCGATGCAGAGATCGATCCCGTTTCCCTTCATCCATGAGATGAGCGAGGGGAGATCGGTGGCGTCCGTGGGTTTGGCGATACTGAAAATCGCATCGCTTCCGGGGAAGGAAAAGATCTGCGGTTTTGCCGGGGAAAGTGAGAGGGTGTGGATCAAGGCGTGTTCGCGACCGCCTTTTCCTACAACGAGTATTTTCATCTCCGGTTGTTTTCGGAGAAAAGTGGGTGATGGGCAAGGATGGAGATTGCCTGAGAGGAAGCTTCTGCCCTCAGAGGGGTTTTGGCGGGAGCAGTGATCCGTCGATTTCTCCGTCGTCTATGGCAGGGAGGGAAGGCTCCTTGAAGTCGCCTCCTAGGAACGACCAGAAGGAGCGTTTCCGCTCGCGGTCGAAAGCGAGTGCCCGATCCTTGCCTGACGGCATTTCCTTGAGATCTTTTTCGCGAACCTCGACGACATCGATCTTCGCGAGACGGAGATCGGAAAGTGAGAACTGCCTGACGCTTTTGGTGGCGCTGGCGGTCGTAGATTTCACGGCATCCATGGTGCCGCAGGACACTAGGAACAGGGAGGCGATGAGCCCAGTAATGATGAATTTCAACATGCTGGTTTGGTTGGGGGTTAGGGGGGAAACTAAAGGAACTCTCCGAAATCTCATGCGGTTTGTCGAGAACATGTTTTGTGACGGAATGGTAACATATGCCGTCAATCACAGCCACCTTAGCGACGTTTCAGAATTAGGAAATTCCGCACCGGCCGATTCAGGAAGCCCCTGCGGTTGACCGGGCCGCCGGGAATGGAGGAGGAGATAAAAAGGTCAGTGGAGCGCCCTCCATCGAGATTCAAGGCGTTTTGAGCCTTCCATGCAGCCGGCGAGCCGGATGCGAGGGCGGAGCCGAGGGCGGCGAGGGTGCAGGGCGATGTTTTCCCTATCCACCAGCGCGTGCCGCCGTCGGTGAGGAGGATGGAGCGCAGGGCGGTCTTGCTGTTGTTCAATTCGCTGATCCTGTTTCCATTTTCTAAAAGGAGTGGCCCCGCCTGGAGTAGTTGCTTGGCGTCCGATGTGACGGAGCGTGAGCCACGCCGGGAAATCGAAGCCGCGCCTGCGGAAGATTCCCTGTAAATGCCGTTGCCCAGAGATGAGGCCGAATTCCATGCTCCTGCGGATTTCCCGTTCGAGACGACGAGCCCGAGGGGTTTTCCTTCCGGGGTGAAAAAGCCGGCGTTGATGGCGAGTAGGGCGCGATTTTTCCGTGCCGCGTCAGCGGACGTTGCGAACTCGCTGCCCGGTCCTTTCGCTTGGTCGACAACAAGCAATTGGTGGCTTCGCGAATCGAAGGAAACGCCTTCGAATTTGATGCCTGAGACTGTTTTTCTCGAGATGACGGCGCGGGCGGTCGGCAGTATGCGGAAAGCCGGGGCCGATGGAGACGGTTCCGATGGGGAGGGTGCGATGACGGGTGCGGTGGCTGGCTCGGGTTTCCCCGGGATGGGGATGGCTGGAGCCGGGCGGCAGGCGGAAAGCGCGATGAACGCGGCAAACGGAAGGAAAATCGGCATCCGAGGAAGCATGGAATGATGCAACGCGAGATAATGAAGCATGACAAGCATACCGTGAAAGTTGGCGTTGCAGGACGGTGGCCACGGTGCAAGGTTCCGACAGATGACTGGCCTGACCCTCCCGAAAAAATGTGGTGTGATGTTGCTTCCCGATTGCACGCTGTTTCCTCATGGAGGACTGCCTCTCTACATTTTCGAGGAACGTTACCGCACCATGCTGGATGAGGCGCTCGCCGGGGAATGTGTGTTCGCAGTCGGCCGGATCCGTGAAAACGAAGGCGGTGAGGACGAGATTTCTACGGTCGGAACGGCGGGCTTGGTGCGGGCTTCGAGGGAAGGGGAGGATGGTACTTCGCAGCTCCTGCTCCACGGGGTGATCCGTGTCAGATTCTGCGAGTGGCTCGAAGAAAAGCCTTATCCGTATGCTCAGATCGAGCCGGTGATATCGGATGAACTCGGGGCGAAGGTCGGCGAGGCGGCGATGAAGACTCTCGGCGGTTGCGTGGAGGACGCGATATTCGAACTGCCTGATGATGTCCAATCCAGTGTGATGGCTATGCTCGGTCAGGCTGGCGAAGCTGGCCTCATGGCGGACCTTGTCGCCCAGCAATTCGTCCAAGACGCCGATCTCAGGCAGGAACTATTGGAGACCAATTCGGTGGGGGATCGGATCCGTATGCTTTGCGAGTTTTTGGAGAAGCTCCGCAAGGCAGGCTGAAAGGAACGTGCACTCCCGCATTTTCGGGATTGCTAGCTCCGGCACCTGATGCCTAGCCTGTGGCAAGATGATATTGGCTTCGTGGGAGGTGTCGGGACTGGTTGAGAAAGGCGGACCGCTTGTCTGGGTTCTTTTCTTACTGGGTTTCTTTGGATCGGTTTGCATCGTGGAGCGCATGTTCTTTTTCCATCGGGCGAGGATCAATGTCAGCGCCCTGCTGGTCGGTCTCGGACTGCACGTGAAAAGGCGCTCTTTTGCAGAGGCCTTGCACGAGGCGGCACGGGCGCCGGGGCCGGTAGGAAGGGTGGCTCACGCGGCATTGCTCAGGTACTACCTTGATCGGCGTGATCTCAACGATGTGGTCCGTGAGACAGGGCAACTGGAGGTGCCACGGATCGAGAAAAACATCCGGGCAATCCTTTCTGTTGCGCTGCTGGCACCCCTGATCGGCATGCTGGGGACGATGCTCGGCATGGTGGACGCGTTCCAACGGGTAAGCGAGCAAGGGGGTATTTCCAGTCCCGGCGAGCTTACGGCGGGGGTTTTGACGGCTTTGATCACATCCGTAATGGGGCTGACCGTTGCCGTGCCGATGTACATTTTTTATCTCTACTTCCTGGGGCGTTCCAAGCGCCTTGTCAGCAGGATCGAGCGTGCCGGCATCGAAATCGTCCATATGATCGCTGATGCGAGAGAGGAAGATGAGTTCGCTCCATTTCGTGGCGAGGTGTCACATGGGAAGAAGCGCAATCAGGGAAGAAGCAAACCTACGAGTCCAGAGGAGAAATGAAGCTGGAGACAACACTGGAGGAAAGGCCTGGATTTCTTCATGCGCTGCCGTTCTTTGATCTATTCATGCTCGTTACGATACTCCTGCTGCTGAGCCCGATGTTTTTAAGCCAGAGCGGAATCACGATTGAGGTTCCGACTTCCCGGTTCCAAATGCAGCGCTATCCGAAATCGATTGTTGTGACCGTCGGGCCGGGGGGGCGGAAGGCAAGTCTCTACCTTGGGAGGGAGTCGATCACGTTGGATGAGCTTCCGGAGCGTCTCTCTGCTCTCAAGTTGGATGATGATTTAGCGCGTGCTATCATTTTACTTAAAACGGACATTGGAACATCCGTAGGAATGGAGAGACTTGTTAGCGAGATGATTCTAGGGGCAAGTTTCGAGATGGCACTGGTGGGTCGGGCGGAGACCAGAGAAGACGATCTACAGGAACTGAATCCTAGCCAAGAATGACACGGGACGAGCTCATCTTCAATTGGCGAAAACAGGAGGCGTCACTGCGATATAAAGTCATTTCTTTTGTGATTGTTACGATTGTTTTTACGATTTTTCTAGGATTGTTTGAGATCGGTTTTTCTGTCGATTTCGGTGGCCGCGGTGAGAGTGCATCCGTCCTTCGCTTTCGGGATGACGAATCGGGTCGTTCATGGATGCTCAAAGCGGAGGAGAACGGCCCGTTTCCGGGGCGCTTGGAACTGGGAGAATATGGCAACCAGCTCTCGCTAGGGAGCATGGATGGGCTGATGGGCTGGAACGACTATCGTGTGCAGCTCCGACCACTAGGGGATGACAAGGGTTATTCGCAGCAAGAACTCGCAGCAAAAGGCATGAGGGTTTTTCCCTCCAGAAGAGATGCAACCCGGCGTGCGGATCCGCCGGAGGTCGGAGAAATGAGGCAAACTCCCATCCTGTTCCCATATGATTCCGGAGCCTTGAAATGGATGCCGGAAAAATTGCCGGCTTTCGAGATGCCTTTGAACGAGAATGCCGTGCCCGCCTCCTGGAGGTTCACGGTGAATTTGCGGGAGAACGGAACGGTGCGAGAATCGATCTCACTTGGTGGAGGGGCTGATGCCGGGCAGGCTGCGATGGAGACTTGGCTGCAGGGGGTTCGTTTCAAGGAAGGCACCGGCGACCGATGGCTGGGGCTGCGGGTGGAAATCATCAACCGGAAGAAGAATGGAACTGAGCCTGAATGATTTTGTCGCCGCCGTGCTATGGGCGAGTGTCTTCCTGGTGGCGTTCGTTTCAGCCGTATCCAGATTCCTCCACGCCAGGGCGGAGCGCAGGCTCGCTGGAACGAGGACAGTTTGCCGCCTTTGTGGGCATGTCTTCGTTTCCCCGCACTCGGGGAAAGTCTCCGAGTGCAGTGCATGTGGGAAGCCTAACCTCCAAAGGCACAACGGCAAGTTGGGTTGACGATCACGATTCCGTTGTTTCGTCGTGGGAAAGCGCGTGCATTAAAAATGCCAGTGTTCTGAAAATATTGCGTGTGTATGGCCGAGTCAACTGCTTGAATGATAACTAATCTATGCAAGCGACCCTTTTGCCCCCGAGAAACTCGGTGCTTTGTGCTCCGATCACCGCAAACCGTGAGCTGGGAGCCTGCCTGATCGCCAACGTGCCAATGGTTGACCTGCTTTCCGCGGAGCTCACCCGCGCCGGAATGCAGCTGGTTGAGCCTGCCGACGCCGGAGCAAGGACGCTCCGAATTCCGATCGATACCTGGATTGATCTCGGAGCGCTGCTCATGCTTGGGCGAAACACCAAGTCAGCGCGGCTCTGCGATTCCGACGGAGTGGTGCTTGCATGGAAAGGTTTTGATGAGCCCGAGGAGTGCGAGGAGGAGTTGCGAACCGAGGCCGGCTGCTTTCCTATCGTCTATCCTTGGGATCTGCTGCGGATGAATGAGGAGGTCGTTGCGCTGATGGATGAGAGCTCGATCAACGGCGAGGTGAGCCCTATGGCCACCATCACCGGATGGGTGCGCCTCGGCCATGGTGCACGGATCCATCCCGGGACGGTGATCGAGGGACCTGTCGTGATTGGAGCAGGAACCCAGATCGGACCGAATGCCTTGGTTCGTGGTGCGACCAGCATCGGCGCGAACTGCTACATCGGGCATGGCACGGAGGTGAAAAACTCTATAATTTACCCGAACACCTACATTTCGCGACACTGCTATGTCGGCGACTCAATCGTTGGTTCGCATGTGACGCTGGGGGCGGGCACGAAGACGGAAAATCATCGCCATGACGGCAGGCTCCACACCTCTATGATCCGAGGACAATCGGTCGACACGGGACGCGAGAAACTCGGCGTGATGATCGGAGATGGCGTAAGGACTGGTGTGAACACATCGCTTGAGGCGGGTGTAAAGATCGGTGTGGCAAGAACGACGAAGCCAGGCAGCTATGTTGATAAAGACATGCTGTGACTAAATCGTCACAATTCTCCCATTCCAGGTATGACGACAGACGAGTTAGCTCACTTTCCTATGCAGAGAGTTTTGATCGTCGAAGACGAGGTGGATATTGCGGATCTGATCATGTTCAATCTCCAGAGGGCGGGTTATGAGGTCTTGAAGGCGCACGATGGGATCGCAGGTGCCGCGGTTGCGATCCGCGAAAGGCCTGACCTCGTGGTACTTGATCTGATGCTTCCGGGCAGGGACGGCTACTCGGTTTTTCGTGAGATTCGCAGGGATGCACGTACTTCTCGGATTCCAGTGATTATGCTTACGGCGCGCGCGCAGACGGAAGACCGAATTCAGGGGCTTGAGGCAGGTGCCGACGACTACCTGACAAAGCCTTTTAGCCCCAAGGAACTGGTTCTCCGGGTGAATGCGATCTTGAAGCGTGCCGCGGCCCCTCCCGGAGCGGTCGAATACGAGTTTGGCCCCTTCCGTTTCGATAAGAACGCGGTTCAGTTCTATCTGGAAAACGAACCGCTGGATCTGACGGCAACCGAGTTCAAGCTGCTGCTCTATCTCTGCGAACGATCAGGCAAGCCCCAGGACCGCAATGCTCTGCTCCGAGTGGTCTGGGGATACAACGACGAGGTGCACAGCCGGACGCTCGACACCCACATGAAACGGCTCCGGCAAAAGCTCGGCTCGCATGGGGCTTTGATTGAAACTGTCCGCGGGGTGGGCTATTGCGTGGTGAGTCCCGTTACATGATAAATCATTTTGCCATCTTTGCGGCGTTCGTCACGTTCGTCGCACTTATCGTCCAGATAATCCGGCTCAAGCGTTCAAGGAAGGAATTTGAATCGCAGGTAAAGGCAGGGAGACTCCGTCTTGAGCTCGATATCAAGCATGCCAGGGATGAACGAAATCGACTGCTGGATGCACTTGGCGATGCGTTTCTTATCGTCGATTCCGATGCAAATATCGTCTTCGCGAACTCAGCGGCCGAGGATCTGTTCCGTGGGCGCGCACTCGCCGGTAGGCCGGTTCGTGAGGCGTTCCTCGATCCTCGGCTTGCCGAGGCGCTGTTGCGCTGTCTTGAAACCGGGGAGCCCGTGCAGTCCCGCGTTGTGCTACCGCAGCAGACATCTCCGCTCGGCGATCTCGAAACCCGCGGTAACAACGCTTGGATCATCGATGCCGCACAGCTTTCGGATGTCCCTGATGGCACTCCCAACACCCGGATCGTGATCCGCGATGTCACATCCGAGCACCAGCTCGATCAGATCCGCAAGGACTTCGTGGCGAACGCCTCACACGAACTCCGCACGCCACTGGCCATCATCAACGGCTATCTGGAGAACCTGCTGGACGACGAGATGATCGATGAGCCGGAAATGGCTCGTCGGTTCCTTTCCGTGATGAAAAAGCACACCGATCGGATTTCACGAATCGTCGAGGATATGCTCGTGATTTCCCGCCTTGAGTCGGGGGAGGCGTCAGCGATCAAGATCGAGCCTTTTAGATTGCGATCCTGCGTAAAGGATGTCCTGGAGCGTCTCGAGTCCGTCATTCAGAGCCAGAAGGCCATCGTCGTGGTGAATCTCCATGACGAGAAAGCCAGCCTACAGGGAGACAGGTTCTATTGGACTCAGGTTCTGTTCAACCTTGTTGAAAACGCCCTGAAACAGAATCCACACAAGGATCTTCGGATTGAGGTGAATTCCGAAGAAACTTGTGAAAATATTCATATATCAGTGATAGACAACGGTGTAGGAATACCGAGCGCTGATCTTCCTTATATATTCCGCCGCTTTTACAGGGTTGAGAAGCATCACTCTCAGCTTCAGATTAAAGGAACGGGTCTGGGACTCTCGATCGTGAAGCGTGCAATTGAAGCACACCATGGAACCATTACCGTGAGCTCGGTTCCCGGCCAGGAAACGAAATTTCTGATGACGATCCCTAAGGTCGCGGAGTAGGCTTGCGCCCATGAAACGGATCGGAATCTTCGGCGGCTCTTTTGATCCTGTACATGATGGACACATCCATCTGGCGGATCTTGCCAGGAAGGTCGCTTCGCTGGATGAGATTTGGTTTTTGCCGTGTCGAATTTCCCCGCACAAGACGGATAATCCGCCGACGCCCGGGGTGGAACGGGTGAAATGGCTGGAACTGGCTCTCGCGAATTTGCCGTGGGGACGGATCGAGAAATTTGAGTTGGATGCGGAAGGCCCGTCTTTCTCCTGCAGGACGATTCAGGCGCTTGCGGCGGAATATCCCGGAACCGAATGGTTCTGGATCATGGGCGGTGACCAATGGACGGCGCTGCCGACATGGAAAGATCCCGAAATCATCGCAGAGCTTGCCTCGTTCATCGTTCTTGCCCGCAACGGGGAAAAGGTCGAGGAACGCCCAGGATACCGGCTCCATGCTGTCAACGGCGAGCATCCCGCGTCCTCCACCGAGATCCGTCGGGCGCTCGCGGCAGGTGAAAGCGAAATCCCGTATCTGCATCCGGAGATTGCCGCTGCTTCCCAACGGGGACGGAACGATGGTGATCCATGATACGTTCGAGGTGGTGTTCTAGAATGGGGTTCGCAGGACTACAAAAATAGCGGCTGTTTTTTCAGTAGGGACCGAGACCGGTGAAACTTCGGCTGACTGTCGGATTGTATGCGGAAAAATCTCGGGATAATATTAAGTTTTGTCTTGATCGAGATAGATGAAATACTTATAAGGGAAATTCATTAAAAATAATAAAGCCATGAAAACGAGTCCAATTATGATTTTACCAGTCTTTTTTGTCGGACTGGCCTTACCACTGCAAGCGGATCTGGATCTGTATGTCAGCGATTTCACCGTATTGAATGGAACATCAGGTGCGACCGGGGTCTGGAAGAACAACACCACAGGTTCCTCCCTCGGTATTTCTCTCGGGATCAGCCAGTCGGGGGGTATGGTGAAACCAGCAGATGGAAGCGGAACCGCTTCCGTTGTGGATGACAGCTTCCCCTGGCAAGCCCTCACCCCGCCGTTAGGAACAGCCAATCCGTTCGACCCGCATTTCGATGGTGACTATATCAATATTGAGACTCAGCAGGGCGAGACGACGACGATCACCTTGGATTTCGGAGCGATGATCACCGATCCAATCATTTCCTTCACGGATGTAGAGAACAGGTCGACGATTACATTCACCGATGAATTCGCGGTTCGCGCCAGTACAAGCAATCTCCATTTCACCACGACCACGCTGAGTTCGAACGCCTCGGTGGCATCGGGCGATAATTTTACGCTTTTCGGAAAGGAAGCTGCGGGTTCCATCCAGTTCAGCGGAACATTTTCTCAGATCGTTTTCACTGTATTTGTCGGCGTTCCGACACCTCTGGATCCAGATGTTGGCAGCAATGACCGCACTGGCTATGTGGTATCGACCTTCTTCGAACCCATGACGTTGCCCACCGATCCACCCCCGGCACCGCCCTTTTGGATAATGTATGATCAGGGAACCGGAAATGTGACCCTCAGTTGGATTCTCGGTGATTTCGAGGAGATCCAGATGTCGGATCCTACTGGATTGATGAATTTCATGGCGATACCGGATCTCGATCCCGGTGTGGTCGACTCATGGACCGGATCGATGTCCGAACTGGGATCCAAGCGTTTTTTCCGCGGGACTATTCCCTCCTCCTGAGCCTGTCCCGCAGTCTGGAAGGTTAACGTTTCTCGCCGAGGAAGTTGCGAGTTTCATCAAGGCGTCCCCAGAACGGGGCTGAGCCTTGTGAAAAAATTCACAAACTTGGAGAATGCCATTGGCGATCCGTGCCGAAACCTCCATATTCCCGGCGCCGCTTATGATTTCCTATACGAAACAGCCCCATGAACTCGAGCACCGGCTCATTTTCAAGAATGTCGACCGCGTGGGTTGGGATCCGTCCATCGAGACCTACATCGCCGATGGCGGCTACGAGGATTTGAAAAAGGCTATCGCGATGGCTCCCAAGGACATCACCGCCGAGGTGAAGAAATCCGGCCTGCGGGGCAGGGGAGGAGCCGGTTTTCCGACCGGAATGAAATGGACTTTCATTCCACCGAACAACACCAAGCCCGTCTATCTCATCTGCAACGGCGATGAGTCAGAGCCCGGGACTTTCAAGGATCGCTACATCCTCCATCAGGATCCGCACCAACTCATCGAGGGCATGGTCATCTCCTGCTTCGCCACCGGTGCGCACAAGGCTTACATCTACCTTCGTGAGGAATTTCCTGAGGCAGCCCTCCTCGTAGAAAAGGCCATTGAGGAAGCCCGGGAAAAGAATTTCCTGGGCGACAACGTCCTTGGTTCCGGCTTCGATCTGGAAATCTACGTCCACCGCGGCGCGGGTGCCTACATCTGCGGCGAGGAAACCGGCCTGATTGAATCGCTCGAAGGGAAACGCCCTTACCCGCGCATCAAGCCGCCGTATTTTCCAGCGGCGCTTGGCCTCTACATGTGCCCGACTATTGTCAACAACGTCGAGTCGCTCTGCCATGTGAAGCACATTGTTCGCATGGGCGGCGAGGAATACGCAAAGCTCGGCGTGACCCGCAATACCGGCACCCGCATCCTCTGTGTATCCGGCGATGTGAAGAACCCCGGCTACTTCGAGGTCGAGGTCGGCAAGGTGACGATGCGTCAACTGCTCTACGACATGTGCGGCGGTCCGAAGGATGGCCGCGAGATCAAGGCAGTCATCCCCGGCGGATCCTCCTCCAAGATACTCAAATCCGACGAGGTTTTTAAACTCAAGAATCCCGATGGTACAGAGCGAGAACTCGCATTTTGGGACATCCCGTTGGATTTCGACTCCCTGGCAGCCTGCGGCTCCATGGCCGGTTCCGGCGGTGTCATAGTCCTCGACGACACGCGGAGAATGTCGTGGGTGCTGAACAACCTCAACGCCTTCTACGCCCACGAATCCTGCGGCCAGTGCACGCCGTGCCGCGAGGGTTCGACATGGATGAAAAAGATTTCCGACCGCCTTGTGGAAGGGAAAGCCACACCGAAAGATATCGAGACCTTGGAGAGCGTCGCCTACCAGATCGACGGCCGCACGATCTGCGCCTTCGGCGAGGCATCCTCATGGCCCGTCGAGGCGATCATCGCGAAATTCCGCGACGAGTTACTTTCGGAAACAACGGAGGAAGTGGCGCCCGGCGAGACCAATCCTGAATCCGCCGAGCAGCATAAGTTCTTGGTTTCCTGAGTCAGCTCGGAACGGCGTGTCTCCGACCGCCGGAGGCTGGGTCAGTGCAGGCGCTCAGAGAGACGCCTCTCCGACTCTTGCAAATCCCTGCGCTTCCTTTGCAAGGATACGCGCCCCAAGTGGACTTGCGGTGGCATGGTTTTCGGATAGAGTGAGAGGAGGCAGGGGCTGTTAGGGCTTATGTCCTTTCTAATCCATTTTGCAACGACCATGGCTCTCGATAAACTTACGCAGAAACTTCAGGAAGCTCTTCAGTCCGCACAGGGGCTGGCTTCGAAATCCTCGCATCCCGAACTCAAGAGCGCGCATGTGTTGCTGGCCTTGCTCCAGCAGGAGGGCGGGATCGCGGTGCCGGTTTTGCAGAAGGCGGGCGTGGATACCCCGATGCTGAAGGCTGCTACGGCTGCCGCGCTTGCCAAGGAGGTCAGCGTGCAGGGCGCCTCGACGCAGCCGCAGATCAGTGCCGGGCTGCGGGCGACGCTCGACGCGGCGGATGGCATCCGCGAGAAGATGGGAGACGATTTCCTCTCGGTGGAGCATTTCCTGCTCGGTTCCCTGGAAGGAGATTCGCCTGCGGGGAAGCTGCTCAAGGATGCGGGGCTGGATGAAGGGAAAGCCGAGGCCGCAGTTAAAGAGATCCGCGGTTCGCAGAAAGTCACCGACGCCGATCCGGAGGGGAAATACCAGACGCTGGAGAAATATGGCACCGACCTCACCGCCCGCGCCCGTGCCGGGAAGATCGATCCGGTGATCGGGCGAGATCACGAAATCCGCCGGGTGATGCAGGTGCTTTCACGGCGCACGAAGAACAATCCGGTCCTTATCGGCGAGCCAGGCGTCGGCAAGACAGCTATCGTTGAGGGGCTGGCGCGGCGCATCGTTTCCGGGGACGTGCCGGACTCGATGAAGGACAAGATGGTTATCTCCATGGATATCGGCTCCATGCTGGCGGGCGCAAAATTCCGGGGCGAGTTTGAGGAAAGGTTAAAAGCATTTTTGAAAGAGGTCACTGAGGCGGAGGGAAAAATCATCCTCTTCATCGACGAGCTGCACACCATCGTCGGCGCGGGTGCGGCGGAGGGTGCTGCGGACGCCTCGAATATGCTCAAGCCCCAGCTGGCGCGCGGCGAGCTCCATGCCATCGGCGCGACCACCCTTGATGAGTATCGGAAATACATCGAGAAGGACGCAGCCCTAGAGCGGCGCTTCCAGCCGGTGACGGTTGGCGAGCCTTCAGTGGAGGATACTGTCGCCATCTTGCGTGGGCTCAAGGAACGCTACGAAGTCCATCACGGCGTTCGTATCCAGGACGGTGCCATTGTTGCCGCGGCTGTGCTTTCCGATCGCTACATCTCCGACCGTTTCCTGCCGGACAAGGCGGTGGATCTGATCGACGAGGCATCGTCCCGTTTGAAGATCGAGCTCGACTCCATGCCCACGGAGATCGACGTGCTGGAACGGCAGATCATGCAGCTTGAGATGGAGAAGAAGGCGCTGGAGAAGGAGACCGATAAGGCTTCCGAAGCGCGCTTGGAAAAGGTCAAAGAGGAGCAGGCGAATCTCAAGGAGGAATCCTCCGGAATGATGGCGCAGTGGCGCAACGAGAAGGAGATCATTGATCAGGTGCGCATCGCCCAGGAGGAGATCGATTCCCTGAAAACGGATATCGAGAAGGCACAGCGGATCGGCGACCTGACCCGCGCCTCGCAGATCACCTACGGGGATTTGCCGGATGCGCAGAAGGCGTTGGAAGAGGCGGAGGAGGGGCTTGCCCATCTCCAGCAGAACGGCGCGATGCTCAAGGAGGAAGTGACCGAGGAGGATATTTCCCGCGTGGTTTCCTCATGGACGGGCATTCCGGTCAGCCGCTTGCAGGAAGGGGAGAAGCAGAAGCTTGTCTCCATGGAGGCTCGGCTCGGCGACCGAGTGGTCGGCCAGAAGAAAGCGATCACCGCCGTGGCGAATGCCGTGCGCCGCGCCCGTGCCGGCTTGCAGGATGAGAACCGCCCCATCGGCTCCTTCCTTTTCCTCGGCCCCACGGGCGTCGGGAAAACAGAGCTTTCCAAGGCACTCGCCGAATTCCTCTTCGATGACGAAGGCGCGATGGTCCGCATCGACATGTCGGAATACATGGAGAAGCACAGTGTCTCCCGCCTCATCGGTGCGCCGCCGGGATACGTTGGATACGACGAGGGCGGGCAGCTCTCCGAGCACGTCCGGCGCAAGCCGTATTCTGTGGTGCTCTTCGATGAAGTTGAGAAAGCCCATCCGGATGTCTTCAATGTCCTCCTTCAAGTTCTCGACGACGGACGGATCACCGATGGGCAGGGTCGCACAGTCGATTTTCGTAACAGCGTGCTCATCATGACCTCGAACATCGGCTCTCAGCACATACTCGGCGATGACAACGTGGAGCAGCGCGAGGCCGCCGTTATGGAGGCGCTGCGCGGACACTTCCGGCCGGAGTTCCTCAACCGCATCGACGAGACCGTCATTTTCAACCGCCTCAACCGCGAGGACCTCACCACCATCGTGGAGTTACAACTCGACCGCGTCAGGAAACGTCTCGCCAAGCAGGGGCTTGGCCTTGCGCTCACGGGGGAGGTGAAGGAATACGTCGGCAACCAGGGCTACGATCCTGTCTATGGTGCCCGACCGCTCAAGCGCGCCATTCAGCACTTGCTGCTCGACCCCCTCAGCCTTGATATCCTAGAGGGAAAATTCTCCGATGGAGATATCATCGAGGGGGAGATCAAGGACGGAGGGGTGGTGTTCGGGAAAGGTTAGGGGGTGTCGGGCAATTGACGTTTCCGCGGCGATCTTTGGCAGAGGTTTTATACTCCAATACGTCTGCGATGAAATGAAGAGGTTCACACACTTTTGTATTTTTCTGTAGCTCTCGACCATGCAGCCATGCTGAGAGCCGGACGGCATTGGGAAAGCGGTAGCACGCTGCCGCAGTCCAGGGGCTTCGCCGGGGGAGCTTAGGCGTTTTCCGTTTTCTCGTTCAAGGCGACGGTGTGGAGGTGAACATCCGTTTGGGGGAAGGGGATGGAGATGCCTGCGGCGTCGAATTCCTCCTTCACGCGTTTCGTGACCTCGGTGCGGACGGTGAGGAAGTCGACGGTGGCGGACCATGGCCAGCAACGGATGTTGACGGAGGAATCGGCTAGCTCGTGGACGCCGATATTGGGGACAGGGTCAGCTAGAATCATGGGATGTTCGGCGACCACACGGGTGATGATTCGCTGGGCTTTCTCGATGTCATCGCCGTAGCCGATGCCGAAGAGCATATCGACGCGGCGGGTGTCCATGCCGGTGATGTTGGTGATGGTATCGCCCCAGACCTTCTTGTTGGGGACGAGGACTTTCTGGTTGTCGAAGGTGAGGATGGTGGTGGAGACCATGCTGACGCTATTGACCTTGCCCTTGATGCCGCCGATCTCGACTGCATTACCGACATCGAAGGGGCGGTAGACTAGCAGCATGAGTCCGGCGGCGAAATTGCTGAGGGTGTCCTGAAGGGCGAAGGCGAGGATGAATGCACCACCGCCGATGAGGGCGAGCGCGGCGCCGACATTTACCCCGATGGAGCCGAGGGCGACGACCAGGCCGATGGCGAGGATGACGCGGTGTGCCATCTTGTTGATGAAGGCCTTGAGCAATCCGGAGAGGTGCCTCTGCTTTGCGGTGGCGCGGTGGATGAGCTTTCCGGCGAAGGCGGAGAGCAGCCGGAATAAGGCCAGAATCGCGAGGAACTTGATGGTGTGGAATAGGAGATTTACGCCGCCCTCCTTCGACTTCAGCCAAGCCTTGAATGCATGGACGCGCGTTCCGATATCGATCTCCGCAGCCTTGATGCCGCGGACGGCTACGATGTATTTTCTATCCTTCGTGGAGTCGCCTCCCTTGAGCTCGTAGGCATCGAGGACGATCTCGATGCGGTTAACAAGAGCGGCTTTGCGTTCGCTGAGTAAGTCGACATCGGCGTTGATTGCGTCCGCATCGCCTTCGCCGTTGATGAGCCTGATTTCATCGTCGGCAATGCGTGTGGCGACGTTCTTGAGGGCGGCCATCCATGCGACCACCTCTTGTTCCAACTCCTCCTCGGTGAGGGGATCGAGGGATAGGGATAGGACTTCGGTGGAGATCTGGGGATCGATGGAGGAGGCGGGAGTCTTGTCCGATTCCTGAGTGAATGCGGGTGTGACGAGGAGGGCTATGGCGGCGCAAGTGCAGATCAAATGGCGGAACATGCGAGCAAGGGTGCATGGGATGGGCGAGAGGTCAAACTCGATGAACAGGAAAGGCAAAGCGATGCTAGCCAAGCGGGAGGGTGCGTGTTACCGCAAGCGCGCCGGATGAGTCATTGGATGAAGAGAACACTGCCCGACTGGATGCGGGCGCGACTGAGCGATAACCAACGCTTCCTCGCCCTCTGCGTCCTTTCGGGATTCCTGTGCGGACTTTCCGCGGTGGCATTCCACCTTTCGATTCATCATCTCTTCGACTGGCTGTGGGAGTTCGCCTCAGAAAAGGATCCATTATGGTTCTGTGTTGTCATGGTGGCGGCGCCAACCTTTGCCGGACTGTTGGTCGGGCTGGCGGTGAAATATTACGCCCCGGATGCGGCGGGAAGCGGGATTCCACAGACCAAGGCGGCCTACTACAATAAGGGCGGAAAGGTATCCGGCAGGTCGGGGATACTTCGTTTCGTTCTGGGAACACTTTATGTGGGTCTCGGCAACAGCCTCGGGCGGGAAGGGCCGACGGTACACGTGAGCGCGGCGATCTCCTCACGGATCGGACGCTGGGCGTTCAACGATCCGGCGCGGGTGCAATCGATGCTGCCGGTGGGCATGGCGGCGGGGATCGCTGCGGCGTTCAATGCGCCACTCTCGGCGCTGACTTTCGTATTCGAGGAGTTACTGGATAATTTCTCGATGAAGGCGATCGGTGGGATGGTGATCGCGGTGGTGATCGCGGCGGCGGTATCGCGGACGATCCTGGGGGAAGATCCGGTGCTGACGGCGAAAATTTCCGAGGACTACAAGACGTCCGCATGGATGCTGGTGGCACTGCCGCTGGGACTGACTGCGGGGCTGATCGGACACCTGTTCGTGAGAAGCACGCTGAACCTCCGAGGCTGGTTTAAGGGACGCAAGGGGCTGCCAACCTGGATCAATCCGGCGGCGGGCGGGCTTTCGTGCGGCCTCCTAGGGCTGGCGGCGTTTTACTTCACCGGACATCTCGGTGAGGAGCAGAACTCCGTATTCAGCATCGGCTACCAGAGCCTTGAAGCGGCCTTCGAGGACAAGCTAACGGTGGGGATCATCGCGACACTTCTGATACTGAAATTCCTCGCAGTGGTGATCAACTATGCGTCCGGTGGATCCGGAGGGCTGTTCTCACCAACGCTATTCCTCGGTGGAATGCTGGGCGGGCTGATCGGTGTGGGGCTTGCGGATTTCCAGCATATTTTCCCATGGATCCCGGCTTTCCCTACGGATGCAAAAGTCATCGGTGGATGTGTGCTTCTGGGGATGGGGGCAATGTTCGCGGCGGTGGTGCGGTGTCCGTTTACCTCGCTGATTATCATTTTTGAGATGACCGGGAACTACTCGCTGATCCTGCCGTTGATGGCGGGAAATATGATTGCTTGGCAGATTGCGAAGCGCCTGCAACCGGTGAGCATCTACAATGCGCTGCTGCTGCAGGACGGTGTGACGCTGCGGAAGCTGCCCGCCTACCGCGGGGCGCAGGATTACCGAAAACTGCCCGTACAATCGATCATGACGCATGAGGTGTTCACGGTGAGGCTTTCCGAAAAACCATTGGAGGTGCTCAAGCGCATCGATGGGGAAAACCGCAGATACCATGCCTATCCTGTCGTCGATGACGGGGGATTGCTGGCCGGTGTGGTCACGCTGAAGGAGCTCTTGGAGAATATTCTGAAGGAATCAGTTGCGGAGATCATCGGCGATCAGGAGATCCTTTCGGTAAACGCCGACACCTCGATTCGTGACGCGGCGAACCGGATGATCGTGAGAGATTTCCAGCAGGTGCCTGTGGTCAGTCAGACGGAGCCGGGTAAACTGCTCGGCTGGTTGACACTGAACGATATCGCCCGCCAGCAGAATGCGGCGGAGGGGTAGAGTTCAGGGAGCTTCGCGGGACAGGCGGATGCGCTCCAGCGACCATGCCCGGTAGACGCGGAGGAGGACGGATACGCAGACGAGGGCGACGGCGATCTCAAGGGCAGGTGCAATGCCGCGTGCTCGGCTGCCAGAAACGAATTCCACGAAATCGGGGGTGTTGAGGATTCCTCGACCAAATCCGAGAAGCGCGAGGACACCTCCGCCCAGAATCCCGTGCCATTGCATATTCAGGCTGAAGAGGCCGCAGATGAGAAAACCGCCGCCGAGGGTCAGTGAGCCGAGGAGGAAGCCCATACCCGCATCTTTTTCCAAACGAACCGTACCAAATACGCCGAGACCGATGATCACCAAAGCGGCGACGAAAAGGCAAATGCGGGAGGCCTTCATTTCAGGGCCCAGGAGATGTGTGGAGTGTAGAGTTCCGGCTCCAGCAGGAAGGAATCGTGCCCTTTGTCGGAGTGCACGGTGATGTGCATGACGCTGACGCCTGTCGCCTCAAGGTGGCGGACGAGTTCTGCCTGCTCCTCCGGGTAGAAGCAGAAATCCGAGTCGATTGAGAAGACCAGCCACTTTTGCCCTGCCTCGCGGCATGGTGCGAAGAGGTCTTCCGGTGTTTTCGCGTCGCCTTCGGAGAGGGCGTCAAAGCGGGACCAGAGATCGATGATGCGGAGGTAGGTATTCGCATCGAAGCGGCGAACAAATTTTTTGCCCTGATGGAGCATGTAGCTCTGGAACTGATCCTGGACGCGGTACCAGGCGAGGACGTCGTCGGGCTGGATTACGTCCTGGCGGGCACGGTTCTCAAAGGAATCGAGGTGGACGAAGGTCTTGTGGGAAATCATCCGGGCGAGCGCGAGGCCGTAGAAGGGCGGCTTGGCATCGTAGTAGTCGCCGCCGTTGAAATTCGAGTCGTTCTCAATGGCAAGGATCTGCTCGAAGAGGATGAGCTTGTTGAGGACTGTGGTGCTGAAGCCGGCGGCGATATCGATGACCGTGCGGACGCGCTTTGGCAGGCGAGTAGCAAAGGTTAGGGCGATGAGACCGCCGACGGACGGGCCGACAAGGGCGTGGAGTTTGTTTATACCGAGGGAGTCGAGCAGCAGTGCGGCGGCATTCACCTGATCCGCCGCGCAGATCGAGGGGAAGGAGGCGCCCCAGGGGCGTCCGGTTTCGGGGTTCACGGAGGCGGGGCCGGTGGATCCGTAGCATCCACCGAGGTAGTTCGGGCAGATGACGAAGAGTTGGTCGGTGTCGATCGCCTTGCCGGATCCGATTGTGTTTTCCCACCATCCCTCGTGAAGTTCGGGCTGCCAGAGGTCTCCGGTGCCGGGGATGACGGGGTTGTGGCCTGCGGCGTGATGGGAGCCGGAGAGGGCGTGGAAAAGCAGGACTGCGTTTGATCCGTCGGCGTTAAGTTCACCCCAGGTCTCGTAGGCGATGGTGATGCCGGGCAGCGATGAACCATCGCGGAGATCGAACTGATCCGCGCCTTCAAAGAACTTTGTTTGGGTGTCGGCAGACATGGTGAGAGGATTGGTCATCGGACGGCGATCGTCCAACACGGAAAACCGAAGGAAAATTCAGAGTTCGAGAAGTTCCCGCTGCCATTTCATCAGCAACTCGGAAGGCTGTGCCTCGTTTGCGGAGAGCGCTTCGATCACGCTGCGCGAAGCGATCAATGAGCCATCGATGCCCAGTTCGCCGGCGATGCCGTTGCGGCGGGCGATCATCTCATCGACACGGCGATCGAACTCGCGGTCACGCTTGCGGCGCTTCGTAATGATTCGCTCAGGCCACTCCGATTCCGGGAGTTGCTTGAGTTCCGAAAGAGTTTCCTTGCAGCGCTTGACCCTGTCTCCGCGGAAGTGGTGCGGGAGATCGATGCTCTTATTGTCAGCCAGGAGCAGGCTCCATTCGATGAGATTGCGGTTGGTGGCGACCATGAACGAAGGTCGATCCCATTGCTCCGCCTCCTTGTCGCGCCAGTTCCAGAGTGCACGCAGGCAGGCGAGTCCGTAGCAATCGAGTTTGCCGGAGCCGGAGATGCGCCATTGGTCAATTTTCGAGTCATCCCGCTCCGCGACTTTCTCCCGCGCGCTTTCGCAGCTTTGGATGAACCAGTCGTAGCGACCTTTTTCCTTGAGCTGTGCGACGATAATATCGCCCATTTCGAGGAGATAGCGCACATCGTTAAGGGCGTAGTCGATCATCTTTTCCGACAGAGGACGCTTGCCCCAGTCCGCCTTCTGGGAGGATTTTAAAAGGACGACATCGAAGTAGTGCTCGACCAGGTTTCCGAGGCCGAATTTTGCAACCCCGAGCAGGCGCGCGCCGATCTGAGTATCGTAAACGGTGGCAGGTAATTCGCCGAACTCCCGCTTGAGCATGGTCATGTCGTAGTCGGCTCCGTGCATCCAGACCGTGGCATCCCTGAGGTATTCGCTGAGAGGGGAAAGATCGTCGATGGCGAGCGGGTCGATGAGGACGCAATCACTCCCCGCAGTGAACTGGATAAGGCAGAGGGATTCCTTGTGGCGGTGAAGACTGTCGGCCTCGGTATCGATCGCACAGACCCTCTGTCCTCTCGTTTCGGTGCATTTGCCCAGGAAGTTGGAGAGGTCTATTTTTGTTTCAATCATAGGCGGATACTGGGCGGGCGTGGATGAAATGAGATGCCGGGATGGAAAACAACGTAAATATACACCTAGTATGCATTTTCATCCGAACACGCTAACAGGTTTAGAAATAGGAAATGAGGGCAAAAAAGACCGCCGGGGCACCCACCCCGACGGCCAAGCTGAACAACTTCAACACACCATAAGGCACTTTGAGGCTGACAACTGCTGTTCACCCTTACATGAAAACACGAGCTTACGCTCGGCCTTCAGCTTATTCAGACCCTCAGGGGTGGGGAATGTTCAAAAATATCCGGGATATGTCCGGATTTTTGTTCGCTCTCCCTATTTCGAGACAACTTCGAGGATCTTCATGCTTCGGAAATTGCCATGTCGCGACCGTTGAAGAAAAGCTTCCAGCCAGCCTTTTCCTCGTCGCGGCGGAGAGAGTTGATTTCTTCGGCCGAAACAGGGACGGCAAGCAGCAGGAAAAGCAGGTATTTCATGCGGAAACCATTGTCATGGCGTTCGGGCATATCGATGACGAATCACCTGAGGCCGAGGACTAGCTGAGCCGATGAATTGCCATAGCGGTTCAATGTGGAGACTGCGATGACATCGGCCTTGGGTATTGAGATCGATCCCGCACCGGCGGGGACGATCGCAACGGTGCGCCAGTTCTTGCCGTAGCGTGCCTGGACAGCGACCTTCGAAGCACTGGGGGGTACAGTCCAGCGGATGCGTGTGTCCGATCCGGAGGTGGTGGCTCCTACCTGGGCTTGATCCGGGATGGCCTTGCTGATCCAGGGCATGGGCGGAACGGCCACGGGCTGGGTGTAGCTTTTCGCGAGCGCGGTGCTGATACCTCCCTGGTTTTTCATGAGTCCTTTCGCGCTCCAGTGAATGTGGCCGACCCAGTTCTTGCCGATCTTGCGGGTGAGTCCGATCTGATTGATGATTTCAGATGCCGGGCGGCCGGGATCCTCCGGGGATTTGATACGAGTCGTCGCAATGCCGGGCCAGACCGGACGGGTTCCTTGGTCGCGCCACCATTCGAGGAGGGCGGAAAAGCTCTGTTTGCGGGGTGAAATGCGCCAGTAGAGCTGGGGTGCGAGATAGTCGATCCAGCCGTTTTTTAGCCATTTCCTGGAGTCCCCGGCGAGATCCTCGTAGGAGTCAACGCTGGCCTCGATCCCGGATGGCACGCCCGGTCGCCAGATACCGAAGGGGCTGATGCCGACGCGGACCCAGGGCTTTTGTTTTTTCACGGAGGAGTAGAGCCGGCTCACAAAGGAATCGACTACGGCACGGCGCTGGGCGGAGGATTTTCCGTCCGGGAACTTGAGACCAGCGGTGGGGTAGGGGTAAAAATAATCGTCGAGGTGGACGCCATCGATATCGTAGCGGTTCACTACATCGAGGATCGCGGCGAGTGCGTTGGCGCCGGTCTCCGGATGGGAAGGATCGCACCAGAGCATCGTTCCGTAGCGCTTGATGAGATCCGGCCTGGTGCGGCTGATGTGGCTTTTGGAACAGGAATGGGAGGTGTTCGCGAGGGCGCGGAAGGGGTTGAACCAGGCATGAATCTCGATGCCGCGGGCGTGACCCTGTTTGATCCAATAGGCGAGAGGATCGTAACCCGGGGATTTCCCCATCGTTCCCGTGAGCCATGGCGACCAAGGTTCGAGCTTCGATGAGTAAAGGGCATCCGCATGCGGCCTGACCTGCAGAATAGCGGCGTTCATCTTCAGTGAGACGAGCTTATCAAGAATCGCCCGAGCCTCGGCTTTCTGTGCCGTCGCGCTGAGGCCGGAAGAGGAAGGCCAGTCGATATTGTAAACCGAAGCCACCCATGCGGCGCGGAACTCGCGGGTGATCTGTGGAGGCTTCTCGGAGACGGGTGAGTAGGACTGGCCCGGGAGTGCAAGGATCAGAGCCAGCCAGGTGAACAACAGCCGCGACGTCATGGGTCGAATGATCGACTGAAATGATGAATCGGCAAGTGAAGACGGAACTTACATCTGCAATTCTCGGATCACTTCTAGCGCCTCGTTGAATGCTGCGATGGAACGGACGGTAAGTATCCAGACGCCCCAGCTGATAAGCAGGATGGCGAAGCAACTGACGATTTTCCAAACCATAGGCATCTTCGGATGCCAAATGATCTGTGGAAGTGCGAGTGGTGGGAAACTCAGGATTACGATTACGATCGTAACAGTCCGGAAATACCAAGGCAGGCTGTTTGCTGCGGGCAGCGGGGGAGGGGCGTAGTACGCGGGGCGCTTGGACTCGTCGAGGAACTCGCCGCAGTGCTTGCACTTGACCGCCTCATCCTGGATTTCCTCAACGCAATACGGGCATTTTTTCATGGTCTGGGTGGGTGATGATTTCCATTTTCCGTAAGGAATCCTTTATGAAGCAGATAGCACGGATAGCGAGAAACTCCCGCCCAATGCAACCGGAATGCGAAAGGCGGAGCCGTGGGTCGGCTCCGCCTTTCGCTTGAGAATTCGAGACTGCTTCTGAGCACGATGGGGGAAATAATCATGCTCGGACGACAAGGTCATCATGACATGGTTTTCTGATCCGGATATTACGGGATCGCGTAGGATTTTCGAAAACCCGGAAACCGCTATACGGCAGGGTCAATCCAGTCCTTTGAGTATCTCGGTGCGGAGCTCGACGGCATCGACCTCGCCATCCTCGGTCCAGAGAATATCACCGGTGGGCGAGATGATGACCGTGAGGGGCAGGGCTCCGGTCCATTTCGGGGCAATCGCCTCGGCGAGCTTGTCCGGGTTGGCGCCGGTCCAGATGTAATTATTGGAGGTGCGACCTTCCTTCTTCATCGAAGGCTTGGTGCGTATCGAGAGGGCGGCTTGGCGTGATTCGAGGAATTTCTTGACCTTGGCTTTGTCCTCTGCGGGATCCATGGAGATAGAGATAAAGTCGACGTTGCGGTTCTGGAAACGGCGGTATGTTTCCACGAGCATGGGGAACTCGGCAACGCAGGGGCCGCAGGTGGTGGACCAGAAATTGATGACGCGGACATTCCCTGATTTGTTCTCGCGAAGGGTCTTGGCAAGCGCTTCGTCGAGGTCGTCGAGTGTTACTGGTTTGGTTTCCCAGGCTTTCTGTTCCTTGGCAACGCTGTTGCCCTTGAAGAGCCATTTCGTAGAGCAGCCGAAGGAGCGTGTCACTGGCTCCGCGATTTGCTTGCCGGCAAGGAGCGCGTCGAAGGCGTCGCGGACGTAAGATTTCTCGACGGGTTCCTTGGACCGTCCTGCGTCGTCCATTCGTCCGGTGTAGCGGAGCTTACGTTCCTTATCGAAGACGAAGATGTGGGGTGTGGACTGAGCGCCGCATGCCGTCGCAAAGGCCTGTGTCTCGCCGTCGTAGAGATAGGGGAAACTCCAGCCGTAGCTATCGGCGAAAGGTTGCATCTCCTCGAATGAGTCTCCGTAGGGCGAGTAGCCAAGTTCGTCCGGACGCAGGCTGGCTGGGTTGTTCGCATTGACCGCAACGATGGCGATCCCCTTGTCCTTGTAATCCTTGTGGATTTTCTCAGTACGGGCGGCGGCTGCCACGGAGTCGGGGCAATGGTTGCAGGTAAAAATGATGCAGAGGACTTTGGCTGCTGCGTAATCCTTTTCCGTGTGCATTTTTCCATCGGTGCCCGGTAGGGAAAAGGAAGGGAGATCGGATCCGATCGGTAGAACCTTAGGGACTTCGGCGGCGCAGGCTATGGTGGCCGCTGCCGACATGATGGCGAGAATCGTGTTTTTCATTACGCAGCATACGACAATCGGAGCGGCACCCTTACAAGCTGGAAAACGCTTTGGTGCGCAAAATACGGGTATTGGGTGCGGTGTGGTGGCTGTCGAGAGGACACAATACTCCATATTTCATGAATATTTAGCTGGCATAAGGATGCGGAAATGGTTAGGAAATATGAAATATTTTTACGTTTATGCCTGTATCCAACAAACATACCCACCCAATCAACGTGCGCTCAAGCCAGCTAGATATGCCGAGGCGCGGAGGACGCCAGGACGATTACGATGACAAGATCCGCAGTGCGCAGCTAGAGTTGGAGCGCATCCAGCAGGAGCGTGAGGAACTTGAGAGGAAGAAACACGTGTTGGAGGAGCTTACCAGCCGCAAGCGCGAGTTCCTTTCCCAGCAGGTCGAACTCACCGAGAAACTTTCGTCAGCGATCACCCTGATTGACAGGGAGCTCTTCGAGATGCGCGAGGAGACAGATCAATTGGAGCAGTGCCGCTCATGTTTCTCCGAGCACCTCGACAAAATCCAGAAGCACGATCCGGAGAAATGGACGAAAGACAACCTTCACGCAAAACTCGACAAGGCGACGATTGTGACCGACCAGGCAGAGGATGAATACGACCAGGCGGCGGCCTATTTTGAGGGCAGTCGCGCCGGTGGTATTTTCGGCAGGCCTTCCAAGGGCGGGCGCCGCAGAATCAAGGCTCAAAACGGAGTTTCGGAATTCCGCACCCAGTTCGTCAGCGGACTCGCGTTCAACCTGCCTATCATCGCACTGGGTGTCCTGGCGCTTGTTGTTTACCTAATCAGATAAAACCATGGCTAAGATGAAACAGACGAATTTGTTTGAGGAGGATCTGGAACTTACCGCTCTCCGCGAGAGGGGCAAGCGACTTGAAGAAGCGCACAAGGAGGTAGTGAAACTGCCCGCCCGCTTGGAAAGGGAAAGACGTGACCGTGAATCCACAATGCCGCCGATGGCGGAGATCGAGGAACGCCAGCAGATCAACCGGTTTGAAAGAAACTTGAGTAGGGGCCAGATCGAGAACGTCCTCCGCACTCAGCGGCAGAGCCTCGCAATGCTGCTGCTGCTCACGGCGGCCACTGTCCTCATGCTCTTCTGGGCTTATCGGATCATGATCTCCTAGACGTAAGGCTAAGGCTTTTCCCAGGGTTCGATCCGCTGTTCCGAGGATCGGGGTTCGAGGTGGGTGATGACTCTCCCCTCCGGCGCGATGATTTGCGCCACGGCAGCTTCGATCTGTGTTGCCTCCTCATGAGCCCTGCCGACGCTCATCGCATCTGGGAAAACCAGATGGAACTCGACCCAATGGGCACGCCCAGAGTGGCGGTGGCGGAAATTGTGGTATGCCAGTTCCCGGGCGGTCGTTTCCCGATCAAGGACATCCTTCGCCTGTTGTTCGATGGCGGGATCGGCTTCGTCGAGTAGACCTCCAAGACTATCGCGGATGAGACTGAGGCCGATCCGCAGGATGTTGATTGCGGCAAGAATTGCACAGATGGGATCCCACCACAGCCAACCGGTTAGCTTGACCAGGATGAGTGCGGTGATGACCGCAATGCTCGAGCAGACATCGGTAAGCACATGGATGCCGTTGGCGCGGATGAGCGAGGAACCGGTACTCCGCGCGATTCTCACCAAGGAAAGTCCGAGCGCGAGGTTGAGCGCGGCGGCGGCGGAAGTAATCCAGAGACCGATACCGAGATTTGCGAGCGCAACGCCGTATACAAATTGTTTACCTGCTTCATAGAGGATTAGCACCGCAGCGGCGGAAATCATGGCACCTTCGAAGCCCGAGGATATATAGGCAATCTTGTCGTGGCCGAAATGATGGGTGTCGTCGGCAGGCTTGAGAGAAAGCCTGAGAGCCCAGCCCGCGAACGCGACGGCGAAAACATGCACCACCGACTCTGCGGCATCCGAGTAAATCGCCGAGGAACCTGTCACCACAGAAGCGAATGTTTTCCCGGCCAGCAGAACAACTGCCACCGCAAGTGACAGGTTCATGATTCTTTTTTGCTGGCTGGCTCCCGGCACATGGAAAGGCTGGTCGCTTGGGCTTGGAAAGCCAACGGCAAAACCGTGGTTGGGGAACGGGAGAATGATCGGAGATGGCGTGGACGGAGAAACCTGTGCATTGTCCTCGGGCATGAAGGAACTCTTCCGTGAACAGGACTATACAAAGGTCGGCTATTTTCAATCCGTCATCGAGGCCGAGGGCATTGCAACGATTGTAAGGAATAAGCACCTAACCATGTCTGGGCTCACCGAGATTCCTATCCCTGAGTTTTTTCCGGCGCTGTGTGTCGTGGACGACACAGACTACCCGCGTGCAATGGAAATTATTCGGCACCAGATTACCGAAAATTCAAAGGGTGCCGATCTTGAGATCGAATGCCCCGCCTGCAGCGAGATCAATCCCGGGAATTTCGACATATGCTGGTCCTGCGGGAAAACGATCGTGAACAGTGACTTGCCTGCTGGCGGCGGCGAGTCAGTATAGCGGCATGGATCTTACAAATTGGGAAACCATGGATCCCCACCTGCTGGTGGGCTTGCTCAATACGGAGCTTCGCAATAACGCGGAGTCACTGGTGGATCTTGCGAAGACACACGGATTGCCTCGCGACGGGCTTGTCCGCAAGATGGAGATCGCGGGATACGCTTACCGCGAAGAGCAGCGGCAGTTTAGATAATAAAACGCCCGGATCCCAAGAAGGGAACCGGGCGAGTGAGAAGTTCAAAAGTGAACTTGCGGGAGAGGACGCTTACCAGCGACCGCCGTCGCGACCACCGCCGCCACCGCCACGGTTTCCACCGCCGCCTTTGTAGCCGCCGCCACCGCCGCCGCCGCGGTTTCCACCGCCGCCGCCGCCGTATCCACCACCGCCGCCGCCGCCGCCGCCGCCGTATCCACCACCGCCGCTTGGACGTGCTTCACGGGGTTCGGAGGCGTTCACGCGAAGTGCGCGGCCTTGGTAATCCTGCTCGTTGAGAGCCTCGATGGCTGCATTGAGTTGGCTTTGGTCACCGAGTGTCACGAAGGCAAATCCCTTGGATTGTCCGGTGTCACGGTCAGTGATGATTTTGACCCGTTCGACGGGGCCATATTCGGCGAAGAGTCCGGAGACGTCTTCTTCTGTTGCTGTGTAGGGCAGGTTGCCCACATAAATATCCATTTGTTCTATTCTGACGCCAATTTTCTTAAAGCAATTCCTCCGATCCTGGCGTCACAGACCAAACAAAGAGCGACCAAACCATTTCTTAATCTGATCGAGCTGCCATTAGTGCGCAGCAACAGATATTTAGCAAGAATAAAATTAAGGGAGTTGGTTGCAGTGAAAATTTTACAAATGATTCACTCGGAAAACCTAAGGGAATCCCAACAATTCTGTGGAGAATCCTTAATTTTTACTTAATTCCCCTTGATAGTTTTAAAAAGTTTGTTATTTTCTGCGGCGTGATCAGCAGTCCCTTGCTATTGCTTAGACGTCAGGCTTCGAGCCTACTGGTCTTTGGTGTATTTTCCGCTTTGGTTTGCGGAGGGATCTCTGTGGCTGCTCCTTCCATGGCGAACCCAATCGGTAAGGTGGCGAGGTTATTCAATCCGAATCTGGTCAAGATGGAAGGTCGGGTGGAGTTTCTGAACCAGCAGTTAATGTCTCTGGTCGCACACAACCAGAATCCCCTGAAGTTCGGAATTGGTGCCAGGGGAGCACGCTTCGAGCCCAAGGATCCGCAGCCCTCACTGACTGTCGATCTTGGCAGGGACTTCCCTATCGATTCGCTTTTCCTCGTCCCATTGCAAGGGGACTTCTCCAAAGGAGGAAGCCTGTTTCCCAAGAGGTTCAGCATAGAGTTCTCGAGGTTGGAGGATTTCTCCGAACGCCAGATACTTTATGACACCGGGGAAGGTATCTTTCCCGAGACCGGGGGCAAGCCGGTCAAGTTTTCCGGCCAGTCTGCCGTCGCTAGATATATCCGGATTACCGTGAAGTTAGGGCAGATCAGGGGGCATAGCGAGATCTTCGGATTGTCGGAACTGGTGGTTATTTCCGACGGTTTCCCTGTTTCCTTCGGTTCCAGTGTTTCCGCCGTTGGAGCCGTCAGGGTGAAAGACCTCTGGTATCCCGAGGCGCTCACGGACGGGAGAATGCCTCTGGGTGGCTGGGAGGGCGGCAATTGGATCGATACGGACAGGGGGATTGAAGATTTCGAGGCTCTCTCGCAGAATGAACGGATCGAATGGGGCATTGATTTCGGAAAGACGGAAAAGCTGGATCTGCTGATCCTATTCCCCTTCGAGATTCGGGGGATGCTTGAAGCCAGCATTATGCCGGAAACTCTAGAGGTGCAGATCCTTGAGGAGGGTGCCAGCGATTTTAGGACAATTTGCACCTGGGAGTATCCGTTCAAAGGAGTATCGCACGATGTTCCGCTGGTTCTCAATCTCGGCGGCGTCTCCGCAAAGCAAATCAGGATCAACGGGCTTGAGGCTAGTATGGTCGGTAACAGGGCGTTTTTTGGTCTTTCGGAGATCCAGATATGGTCGGATCAGCGCAACATCACGCAAGGTATGACGGTGAATAGGATCTTCGGCGAGGAGTCCGCTGACGTGGATTACCTCACCGACGGTTACGCCACTGAGCGTGAGATCATTCCCGTGGGTTCGTGGCTCAATCAGCTGCACGACAGGTGGCGGGTGGAAAGAGAGATTAAGGCATTACGGCCGATGCATACGCAGATGGCTGCAGAAAGCGAACTCAATGCAACCTGGGGCTCGGCGATGATGTTCGGCCTGACATTCCTGATACCTGTTTTCATCGTCGAGCGCAGGCGCCTCATCTCAAAGAATCAGATCGATCATCTCCGGAAGAGAATTGCATCCGACCTTCACGATGACATCGGCAGTAACCTCGGCAGTATTTCACTCATCGCACGGACGGCTAAAAAGGATCTGGTGAGGCTGCACGGACCCGAAGCGGTTGGCGAAGATCTCAGCGAAGTGGAAAGTATCGCTCGCGAGAGTTCGCTGGCCATGCGTGACATTGTCTGGCTGCTTGAAAGGAAACAGGATTCGATCGGTGATCTCGTGCACCGCATGCGTGAGACTGCATCAAGGCTTCTCAGGGAAGTGGATTATTCCATCGAGTGCGATTCCAACAAGGCGGCGTCGAAGCTCTCCCTCGATGCGAAGCGCCACCTGTTCCTTTTCTACAAGGAGGCGGTTCACAATATCCTCAAGCACTCGCAGGCAACAGCTGTCTCGATCCGGCTCTGGGATGAGGGGGATAAGCTCGCGCTCGAAGTGATCGATAACGGCCAAGGGCTCCCGGAAATCGTAAAAGACGGCAAGCAGATCACAAAACCGGTATGGAAGCTGGACGAAAGGGCGCGGGTGTTGGAGGGTGATCTGGCAATGCAATCCGAACCCGGCAAGGGAACTCGGGTTCTACTGACCGTCAAGCGATCCCTCCTGATCGCAGCACCAGCCATCAAATGAGCGAAAAAAAAACCATATCCAAGATCTGGATTCTCGAGGATCACCAGATTTTCGCAAAGCAGATCCGGCGCTTGATCGATGGTGAGGATGATCTCGAATGCACATACCATTTTTCGACTCCCGATGAATTTTTTGAGAAGCTCGACTACACGTCGGACTATCCAGATGTCCTTCTGCTTGATCTTGGTCTTCCGAGGATGGACGGCCTGGAAGTGCTCGTCAGGGTCAGGAAGAAACTCCCCGACCTCAAGGTTCTCATTCTCTCCGCCTTCGACGATCGCGAACGGGTTTACCGTGCCATCTGCAACGGCGCGTCGGGCTACCTTCTGAAAACGGCGGATCCCGATGAGATCCTCGACGGACTCCACGACGTCATCCATGGCGCGTCGGCACTGAGCAGCGCGATCGCCACGATGATCCTCACTGGATTCTCCAAGCATGGTCCCGTTGAGAAGACCGATCCGCTGACAGGCCGCGAGGAGGATGTGCTGAAATCGCTGGTGAAAGGATACTCGAAAAAGGAGATCGCCGACGAGCTTTCGATCTCAGCGCACACGGTGGATATGCACCTTCGCTCCGTTTATCGGAAGCTGCATGTCCGCACCCAGACAGAGGCCGTTTCCAAGGCGCTCCGGCAGGGCATCGTGTGATCCGGAGGCTGCCTATTTCCCGCTGAACGAGTGGGTTCCCGAACCGATGCTTTTCGGAATGTCACCTGAGGCGATGGCCAGGGTGAGGGACGCGGTGGCGTTGCGAGCAATGAGGCTTGTTGTTCTGGCTACGACCGCCCGGAGGCGACCCGTCACGAGACCTTGCCGCGAATCGCGGCGGGCCAGACGGCGAACCACAGGATCGTGGCCGCGAGCAACAGGTGTTTCATCGTGGCTGCATCAAGCTTGCCTGCGGCGGTGAGCAGCGGCGGGACGACGGTGAGCAGTAGGGCGGCGGCACTGAGGGCTAAGAGGATTTTTTTCATGGTGTTTGATTGTCGTTTTTTACGCGCGGGCGGCGGGATGCATCACTTTGGAAAGAACTAGGTAGAGCACACCGCTGCCGATCCAGACGGGAAGTGTCGCGTAAGTGGGCAGCGGCATGTTGAAGTGCTTGACCGCCCAGAAGCCGATGGCCGCCGGCACGACCCACGCCAAGAACGCGGCGGGATTGAATCTCATCTTCCGCGTTGCCGCCGGGTCCGCGGTGATCCCAAATTTTTTCGAGAGGAACACATCCACAGCAATGAACGCGCCGACCGGTGCGAGCACCATTCCGTATATGCCGACGAAATCGAGGAGCTTCATCGCGAAGGCTGGGAACAAGCCCGCCACGGTACAGATGATACCCGCGATCAAGGTGGCGGTGTTGCGGCTCATGCCGGGCAGCACGCCCTGGAAGGCAAGACCCGCACGATAAATTGTGGGATTCGCGGTCGTCCAGCCGGCAATGACCACGCAGATGAGACCAGCCCAGCCGACAGCGTCGTAGACCATTGGGCCGGGCGCGACGCTGGCGTTGTCTCCGAATTTCTGGAGCTGGTGGGCGAAGAGGAGTGAGGCGCTGATCCATGCAATGCAGTGCCCGAGATACATGCCTGCTGCAGGTGCCCATCCGCATGACGCCTTTTTCGCATAGCGGAGTACGGACATATCGCTCATGCCGAGGTGCATCGCAGCGTTGCAGAACCACGCGAAGAAGAAAACACCCCAGAAGCCGATCTTCATTTTCCCTTCCTGCGGAACGCCGGTCCAGATCCTTGAGAGTTCGGTGGATTCGAGTTTCGGCAGGGTGACAAGGGCGCAGGCGACGAAGATCAGGAACATCCACGGTGCGGCGAAGTTTGCCACCTTCGCGACGAAGGCGTAGCCGCGCATCGCAACAGCAGTCATAGCCGCGCCGATGACGATGACCACCACGCTCCAGGCCATGCCCGTGGGCATCGTGTCGGAGAAGGTGGGCATTTTCACGTCCGGGAAAGGCACGCCGACGGCGGTGGCGGAAACCGTGACCATCGCCCCGGCAAGGAAACAGAACAGCAGGCCGTTGGAAATGTTGTAGAGCGAGACGAGCTGGCGCCCGCAGATTTTCTCGAGCTTGTGGTAGAGCGTGACGCGCAACCGCATCGAGATTGGGGTGGTGAGGTAGCGCCATGTTAGGACCGCCGCAAGGTTGCCCAAAAGGAGGCCGAAAATCAGGTCGCTCGCGCCCACACCGTAGGCAACGAACAGTGGGCCGATCATGAACTCGGTTCCCGCAGTATGCTCCCCGGCATACATGCCCCAGAAAGAGCCTGGTCCCTTGAGAGCCTTGTCCGGCACCGGTTCGTTCTCGTATTCGTTGACGGCGTGTTCGTGTTCGTGTTCGTTTGACATGTGGCTTCTGGGTTGGGTTTCTGAAAAATGTTTTATCAGCGCTTCGAAAGGACTTCGGATTCGTATTGTTTCGCCTCCTTCATCCAATCCATGCCTACAGGGACATCCTGGCTTTCGCAGTAGCGATCCCAGACAGCGCCCCAGGGGAGGGATTTCAGCTCCTCCATGAGCGCGAGTCGGGTAGTGAGATCCCCGGCCTTTTCGGCCTCCTTGAGCGCCGCCGGTTCGAGCAGCGCCATGAGCAGTGACTTGAGTGTGTTGCGGGTGCCGATCGTCCACGCAGCGATGCGGTTGATGCTGGCGTCAAAGAAATCGAGGCCGATGTGTGTGCGGGATAGCAGGTTGTTGCGAACCAGCTCGGCAGAGATGGATTGTAGTGCGTCGTCGAGTGTGACCACGTGGTCGCTGTCCCAGCGGACGCCGCGACTGACATGAAGGAGGATTTCCGGGACATACAGGAGCATTGTTCCCAGCTTGTCGGCGATGCCTTCGGTGGGATGGAAATGGCCGGCATCGAGGCAAAGCAGCTTCTGGTTCTTCACCGCGTAGCCCATGTAGAACTCATGTGAGCCGACCACGTAGCTCTCGCTGCCAATTCCGAACAGCTTGCACTCGACGGCATCGAGCATGTGCTTCGGATTGAGCTTTTTCTCGAAAACCTTGTCGAGTGAAGCCTCGAGGCGTTTGCGGGGAGAGACGCGATCCACCGGGGTGTCCTTGTAGCCGTCAGGGATCCAGACATTTGTGACAGCGGGGGAGCCGAGAGTTTTGCCAATCACCGCAGCGATTTCACGAGAGGCGATGCAGTGCTCGATCCAGAAATCACGGATCGCTTTTTTTGGGTGAGAGAGGGTGAAGCCGTCGGCTGACTTCGGGTGTGCGAAGCAGGTGGGGTTAAAATCCATACCCATTCCGTTGGCTTTCGCCCAGGCGATCCAGTTCTGGAAATGCTCGGGGCGGATCTCGTTGCGAGCCACCTTCTTGCCGCCGAACTCTCCGTAGAAAGCGTGCAAGTTGAGGCGGTGCTTGCCGGGGATTAGCGAGAGCGCCTTGTCGAGGTCGGCACGAAGCTCGTCAGGAGTGTTCGCCTTGCCGGGATAATTTCCGGTGACTGCGATGCCGCCGCTAAGGCCTTCACCGGTGTTTTCGAAACCACCGACATCGTCGCCCTGCCAGCAGTGGAGGGAAATCGGGATAGCGGAAAGCCTTTGCATCGCCGCTTCGGTATCGACACCGATCTCTGCATAGCGGGCTTGGGCTTGGGAATAGGACTGGGCGATGCTCTTGGATTTTCTGGCCATGGTTGTGGGTTTATTCGATTGGAGTGATTGCGATGCTCGTGCCCTGAAAACTTTAATCTGACGGATGGGGATTTTTAAGGTCTTGAGAAAATGGCTTCCGATGGTCGCGGAGGGTTAGAAAGCTCGACGCTTTTTCCCAATAGCTGCGTTGCGCGTCGAGTCGTGAATCTCGATTGACTCCCTCCTTGCGCCTTGCTCTTGGGAAAATCGCCTTCGCCCATCCGTCAGATTAAGGTTTTTCAGAACACTAGGCTGGAAATTTGATAATAACCTCCACACTTCCGCCAAAAATAAGCACGATCCCGCCAATGAAACGAGTGCTCAAAGTCGAAGACTGGTTCCATCCAGACGGTTTTCCAATCAGCGTCGTACGCAGGGAACCGCAGGGTGCATTCGAGCCGCATGCCCATGAATTCGCCGAACTTGTCATCGTGATGGGAGGGACGTGCCTGCATGTCAGCGGGCAGGAATCTTGGGAACTAACGGCAGGGGACGTATTCGTAATCAATGCCGACCGTGAGCACGAATACCGTGATCTGGAGAATCTTCGACTGGTCAATATTCTCTACCAGCCGGGACAACTGAAGATGCGTTTGCTCGATTTGGCTTCTGTGGCCGGGTACCATGCGCTTTTCACCTTGGAGCCATCGAGGAAAACACGGCAGCCGACCAGAGGAAGAATGCATCTCAACAGCCGCGAGTTGGTGCAGGCTCTTGAGTTGGTGGATCAGTTGCATGGCGAACTGGAGGCTAGGGAACCCGGTTTCGGATTCATGGCGAACGCGACGTTCATGCAGTTGATCGGCCAGCTCTCGCGTTTCTACGGCAGCAACCCGTCGCCGGATGGGAAAGCCCTGCTGCGTGTTGGTGAGGCACTCTCTCACCTGGAGCGGAATATTCACAACGAGGTAAATCTGGAGGAACTGGCCAGTATTGCGAACATGTCCCCGCGAAGTTTTCTTCGGGTCTTCCGGTCTGCCACCGGTAACTCACCACTGGCATGGATGCTCGGCCAACGGATCAACCGCGCCTGCATGCTGCTGCGCAACACCGACAAGCCGATCACTGAGATCGCCTTCGATATCGGTTTCAACGACAGTAACTATTTCACCCGCCAGTTCAAGAAATCCACCGGGTTTTCTCCAAGAGAATACCGCAAGAGGTGAGGCTCAATTGTCACCCTGGAAAACCGCCTTGATCGTCACTTTGCCCTCTTTTCCTGCGACGGTGTCGAGAGAGATCCGCGTTACGCCTTTGTTCGTAGCGTCGTAATCGGCGGGTGGCGGGCTCACTCTCCATTCATTCCGGCAGTTTCTCCCAATCCGTATTTGTAACAAGAAGCCGTGGATGAGCAGGCACAGCAGGGGCGGCGGCGCAGAGGATCATGAAAAGGGCGGCGCCAAGATGGCTTTTCATCAGGGGATTGCGGGTGTAGGAAGGTTCATGCGCATCGCGTTCTGTATCGGCATGGCAACGGTATCCGGTTTGAACGCCGGGAGCCTGCTGGATTTTTCATACGGCACCCTGGAGAAAATCCGTGGCAACGCCGAACTTGCCGACGGCTACTTCGGGAAAGCCTTCGAGGCAGATCCGACGGCGATGCCCCTCGTCCGGATGATGGCGGAGAAAATGCTGACAGAGGGAGATCGTGCCGCCGCGTTCGAGATCTATCAGGATGTGATCGATGCTCGTCCCGACGAGCCGATGCTGCAGATCGAATACGGTGATTTCCTCGGGCGCATCGGGAGAGGAGATTCGATTGCTGAGCGGAAGCAGGAGGAAGCCTACCTGAAAGTCCTCGAAGCCACACCCGGCGATTATCTTCCCATCGAGCGCCTGATCCGCTTTGCCCGTGACAAAGGGAAGGACGACAGCGCCCGCGAGCTCCTCGAGCAGCTCAACCCGGACACACCCGAGGCGATCCGCTACTACGTTGCCACCACCAAGAGCCTCTACGACAGCCGCGACGATGAAGCCCAGGCACGCATCGAAAAATGCCTCTCGGACGCAACGGAGCAGCATCCCGAATGGGCCTCTACGGCTCGCTCCGCCAGCGATCATTTCCGCGAAATGGGGGATCTTAAGGAAGCCATTTTCATCCTGCGGAACCACGCGACGGCCGCCCCCTCCTCGCTCGATCTCAGAATACGCCTCGGCATCCTCCTGCTCTCCGCGGATCGCGACGACGAGGGTATTGCCATCCTCAAAGGGGTTCTCGATGTCCATCCCGGCAAAGCCCTCGCCCACCAATCTCTTGCAAAAATCTACCGCCAGAAAGATATGCAAAAAGAGGCGAGGGGACATGCCGCCGAGATTCTCAAGATCCGTAGCGGCACCCCCGATGAGTTCGTAGAGCTCGCCGATGAGCTCATCGCCGACGACGAATTCCGCGCCGCGCGGCTGCTGCTAGAAAAGGCGGTCTTCGACCATGAGGACGACGCCAAGCTCATGATGAAACTCGCCATCGCCAGCTCCCTCGATCCGGAGTCCAAGGACGATGCCGCCCGCCTCTTCCGCGAGGCCGAGGCCATGCTCGCCAATCCCGCCGAAATGGATCCCGCCTTCCTGCTCGGATCCGCCAAGGAACTCGTCGCCCAAGGCCAGATCAAAGCTGCCGAAGAACGCCTCCGCAACGCGATCCGCAACTTCCCGAAAGACGCAAAAAAAGAAACCGCCGCCGCCATGCGTGCCCTCGCTGATATCTGGATCTCGGAAGAAAGAAACGTGGCCGCCGCCAATGCGCTCATCTCACGGGCGGAGGCGTTGGAGAAGTAGCGGCGGATCACCCCTCTGTTTGACCGCTTCTCAAAAGTCCCTTTAGGAAGCCACGCGAGGGAGGAATCCGGGAATCCTACGGATGTTGCAGGTGCCAGCCGGCGCAAGCCAAGGAGGGGCTGCCGTCTCTACTCTGGAATATCCTGGATTTCATTTCACGCTGGCTGCTCCAGAATCCCTTTTGCCTTCGGCCATGCGGCGGCGGCCTCGACGAGTATCCATACCTCGAGGGCGAGAGTGGTGAGGCCGATGGCGGCGAGGAGGTAGTTGGGATTTTCCCCGGTGAGCCATGCGGCATCGCCGATGAAGACTTGAGAGACCATGGCGATAGCGGGGAGGATGAGCATGAAGACCGCCGGAACGGCGACGAACCAGATGGGGAGGTTGCGCCGCCACATCCAGAACAGGATAACAAGAAATGCGAGGCCTGCGAGGAGTTGGTTGGTCGCACCGAAGAGCGGCCAGAGTATGAGTCCGCCCTTGCCGAGGTTTTCGGTGGCGTAGGCGGCTCCGGGCGCGGGCATAGCGGCGATCGCTCCCGCGATGACGATGGCGAAGATGGTGGCGCCGTGCTTGTTGGTGAGCGGCTTGATGCCGATGGCGGCACCGAGTTCCTGGGTGACGTAGCGCTGCAGGCGGCAGGCGGTATCGAGGGTTGTCGCGGCGAAGGATGCGACGAAGACCCCCATCAGCGCGGTGGCGAAGGCCGCACCGAGGCCGAGTGCCTGAATGAAATTCCCGGAACCGGAGACGAAGGCTCCAACGGTTGCGGCGAGCCCGCCTGAAGTCTTCCAGGTGGCGTAGCGGGATTCGTAGGCGGCCTCGCCGAAGAGGGTTTCGCCGGTGGCTTTCCCATCGATCATTTCCGGGACGCCGAGACCGATGCCCGCAACGCAGGCGAGGATCACGAGCACCGCCAGAAAGCCCTCAGTCAGCATCGAGCCGTAGCCGACGAACTGCGCCTGGGTTTCGCATTTCAGCTGCTTCGAAGAGGTGCCGGAGGAGACCAGGCAATGGAAGCCGGAGATCGCCCCGCAGGCGATGGTGATGAAAAGGAAGGGGAAGATCCATGGCGCTCCCGCCGGTGCCTGATCGCCGAGCCGGGCCACCGGAGCGACAATTTCCAGAGCATGCTTTTCCGCCCCGCTGCCGAAACCGAAGATCCCCGCAACCACCAGCCCGACCACGACCAACCCGAGGGCGGAGAGGAGTTGCAGGGAATTGATGTAATCGCGCGGTTGCAGGAGGACCCAAACCGGCAGCACCGAAGCCGCGTAAGAATAGACAAGCAGCACCACCACCCATGCGATGACCGGCCAGGAAGCCAGGGTGGAGTTAAAAACATGCAGGAATCCCCAATCGCCGTAGGCAACACTCAGATACATGATCCCGAGCGCGATCAGGGAGGGAATGAGGAGCTTGTAGCCCTTGCGGTGGATCCACACTCCGATGCCGACCGCAATGGGGATCTGCACAAGGCAGGGAAAAATCGAGGAGGGAAACATTTTAAACACCGCCGCGATGACGAGCCCGAAGATCGCCAGCACGATGGTCAGTGCCATGAACAGGATGGAGAGGAAAAGAATTCGCGCACGCGGCGCAAGCACCCGCCCGGAGATATCGCCGACCGTCTGACCCTTGTTCCGCATCGAAACTACCAGCGCTCCGAAGTCGTGCACCGCACCGATGAAGATGGAGCCGAACAGCACCCAAAGCAGGGCAGGGAGCCAGCCCCAGATTACCGCCAGCGCCGGACCGACAATGGGACCGGTTCCCGCGATCGAGGTAAAATGGTGGCCAAAGACCACACCCTTGGAGGTCGGAACATAATCGTTTCCGTCCTCCATCTCAATGGAAGGCGCCTTGTTGGCAGGATCGAGCTTGAATATTTTCCGCGAGAGCCAGCGCCCGTAGGTGTTGTAGGCGATGATGTAGGCGACAAGCGAGCCGAGAGCGATCAACAGGGTTTGCATTTGCCGAGAGGAAAGCTGGATTTCCGGGCCAGGCGAAGGAGAAATTAGGACGACTCTTCCGCTCAATGAGAAAAATCCTCCCTACGCCCTCTTTTTGCTTGTCAGAACCCCGCTAAAAAAACAAATATCCCGCCCCGCGAAAGCGCCTATGGGTAGGTGGTCGAGTGGTTAAAGGCGGCAGACTGTAAATCTGCTCACGTAAGTGTACGCTGGTTCGAATCCAGCCCTGCCCACCATCCTTCTCTCTGAAGGACTTAGGGAGCCGAAAGGCTCCCTTTTTTGTTGTCCTGAATTTGGCTTGTCATCCGCCGGCACCCGCAACATCCCCACCAGCAAAGGCATCGAAGTCTCCGTCACCCCCTCGGAGTGATCCCAAGGAGCGGCGTCTCTCTGAGCGCCGGATAAGAATAGAGCTGGGGTTGTGCGGGCGGTCTGGAGACACGCCCCTCCGTGACAAGAGCGACAGCGGGTTCAGCCTGTTGGGCAACGATCTTGAAGGTGATCCGCTGACGAAGTGCCGCGAATGGGCTATCTCTTCACGGCAGCGACCACGGAGATCTCCACCAGGAGTTCAGCCCGTGCCATGCGTGCCTCGACGCAGGCTCGCGCTGGGGCATGTCCTTCTGGCAGCCAGGCGTCCCATACTTCGTTCATAGCTGCGAAATCCTTCATGTCCCTTACGTAAACGGTGGCCGATAGCATATGCTCACGGTCTGAACCTGCCTGAAGCAGAAGCTCATCCACTTTCTCAAGCATCGTGGCGGTTTGTTCGGCGATGCCTTTGGTCGCGTCTTTGCCGACCTGGCCGCATAGGTAAACCGTGTCGTTGTGGATGACGATGCGGCTCATGCGTTGCTTTGTGTCCTGTCGCTGAATGCTCATGGCGCAGATAACTCTGTATTGCGGATGAGGAAAAGGGCGGATTTGCTTCCGGAGGAAGTGGCGGGGTCGAGGACAATTGCCGGGCTGTTGAAGCGATCAATGCTCAGGTCGTCCGTGCTAAAGATGTTGTCGCCCACGTCGACGACAAATCCATTCTCTCCGGAACTGACGTTTCAGAGGGACAGGTTAATGACGCTGCGCAGTGAAGCTCCCCAGCACATCAAGAAGCCAAATGGAACGCCCCGCTTCCCCTCCAACCGTCGCGCTTGCGGAGTCCCTACAGAGTTCGTGGTCGTGCCATTCTGACCTGTCGCTGTGAGACAGCTCTGGAAAATCCTCCCGCCGCGAGGCGCTCGTGCTCATTTCCGGCATCTCCTTCACGCATCATCTGTCTTGGTATTTTCGCGACGTGGCACTAGCATCAGGCCGCACAATCGGTGCAGGTAGGATGAGTATCAAAGAGTCAGCGCTGATGTTTATCGCCTTGGGGGCGACTTTCCTGATCGCGCTCGCGGCGAATGCGATCGGCAGGCGAACGCGACTCCCCCGCGTGACGCTCCTGATCATCCTCGGTTTTCTCATCGGGCCGGAGGTTTTCGATCTCCTTCCAGCGAGCCGCGAGACGATGTTTTCACTTGCGGCAAATATCGCACTGACAATGGTGGGCTTCCTCCTCGGGGAGAAGCTCGGACATGCCGGTCGTCCGGGCTTCATGCCGCGACAAGTCCTCACCATTTCGATCGTGGCGGTGCTGGTGACCGCGGCGGTGGTTTTCGCCGGGCTTGCCCTCATCGGGAGCGGGGTGGCGGCGGCCATTCTCCTTGCCGGCATTGCGACCGCGACCGCGCCAGCCTCGACCATCGACGTCGTCCAGGAGACAAAATCGAAATCGCCGTTCAGCCAACTCCTTCTCTCCATCGTGGCGCTGGACGATGCCTGGGGCTTACTGTTGTTCAGCTTTGCCTTGGCGGGGGCGGAGATCCTGCTGGGACAAGGGAGCGGAGCGGCGGCCTCGCTCGCCACGGCAGGACGTGAACTCGGTGGCGCACTCGTCCTCGGTGCCCTTCTGGGAGTCCCCATGGCCTACCTCACGGGACGGATCTCAAAAGGCGAACCGACCATGCTTGAGGCCATCGGATTCGTCTTCTTGGCCTGCGGGCTCGCGCTTTTCTGGCAGGTGTCCTTCATCCTTACCGCGATGATGATGGGAGCGTTGGTCTCGCGGCTTGCGCAGCACCACGAGAGACCATTTCATGTCATTGAGAACATCGAACTCCCCTTCATGATCGTCTTCTTTGTTCTTGCGGGAGCCTCTCTCGAGGTGTCCGCCCTCGCCTCCGTGGGGGCGTTGGGCATAGCCTACATCGGACTGCGATGCGTCGGGCGCATCGCCGGCGGATGGCTTGGAGGCCGACTTTCGAACGCGGATCGCCCGACCCGGCGGTGGATCGGTCTGGCCTTGATGCCACAAGCCGGAGTGGCTCTGGGGATGGGACTCTTGGCGGCGACACGAATTCCTGAAGTTGGGGTCATCATTTTGCAGGTGACGATCGGATCGACCGTGTTCTTCGAACTTGTCGGACCACTTCTGACCCGCCTTGCCCTGACCCGAGAGAAGAATGAATCTCAAGCACAGGATCCCGTCTAGCCGATCCAGGCTCTCGCCAGTTCATAGCTGCGCCCCGAAACTTCCCACCCCAATGAAGGAGAAAAGATGTCAGTCAGAAGGATTGAATATTGGCTTGGTATGAACTGGTTAGATCTCCTCGGAGCCAGGTGCTGCATCGCAACATTTTCACCGGATTCGCCTGTCGGTGGAACGGGCAGGAAGATCGCATCGGGCAAGTATCGTAAGCCATACGCGGACAGAGAGCAGAGAGCAAGGAGTGGCTGCATTTTGCTGCCAACTAAGAATAGAGGAAATGGCTGGGGATGAGGCTTAGGTTGCTGGGCAGCGGAACGCAGCCCCTCCTTGGGGGGAGATATCTTCCCAACTTATCTTGCTTGGCGACTTGGCGGTGAAACCTTCTCCGGTTGTAGACAGGAGCAGAATGGGGTCAGGCAAATCTTTTGACATCCTGATGCCTTCAAGCCGACACGATCGACAAGTGATCGCGCTGCGCCCGGAGTGGGCCGAGGTGCGGGTTGTCTCCCAGCCGCCTCTCCGCTCAGCCATCCGGCAGCAGGCTGGTGTGTCTCCTCACGCCGTTGAAGGCGTTGTCGAGTTCGAGTCGGCTCGACATTTCCTCCACGGCCCGGCCAAGCAGATCCACGTCGCCCCGTGCATCGTGGCGGCGCAGTGCGGTGTCACGGAGGCGAAGGCGAGATTTTAGGTGGTCTAGGGAATGTCCTGTCCCACGGGTGCTGCCGTAGAGCATTTTGGAAATGTGAATGGAGTCGATGCACTCAACTTCCCGGGCAGGGAGTTGGTGACGCTTGCAGGTGGCAGTGAGAAACTTGCTATCGAAGCGCAGGCCGTTGTGAGCGATCAGCGTGGAGGCTCCCGCCCAGCGGCCGAACTGGCACAGCACCTCCTCCGGGCGTAGAGCGTGGCGCACGTCCTCGTTGCTGATGCCGGTGAAGCCCGTGATGAAGGAGGAGATGTGCTGGCGTGGGCGGGCGAAGCTGAAGAAGTTGTCCTCGGGGCACACACAACCGGCTTGGAAGCGCACGGCTGCGATTTGGATAAACTCGTCGGCATCAGGAGACAGGCCGGTGGTTTCGAGGTCATAGATCACAAACGACTCCCCGGTGTGGAAGCGGTCACTCCAGATGAACGAGTGGCCGCAGGCATGGCAGGCGGTGCGGTGTCCCATCAGGGACTTGGGGCCGCTGAGGGTTTGATCGCAGGATGGGTTGGGGCAGGAAATCTTCATGGCCGTTCACGGTGGGGTGGGCGCAGGGATTGGAAGGGAGAAGGTATGGTTGCGGCGAGGTAATTCTTGAACTGTTGATTGTGTTGCTGTCGTAGCATCTGTGTCAGTTCAGTGCTCAGTGCTCAGTGCTCAGTGCTCAGTGCTCAGTGCTCAGATTTCAGGGAAGGGGAACTCTGCGGGAGAAGAGATTGTGTCGGAGTTAGATTAAGACTAGGGTTCGTTTATGTTGACTGTTCTATTTCGAATGCTCATCGGGCTCGTGGCTTGCGTGATGATCGCCCCGGCGCAGTCACCGCCGCGCTTCAAGCGGGTGGAACCCGGATTGGAACCTGCGGTAAAATGGAAGTGGCAGGTATTGCCGACGGAGCAAAAGGATTGGGGGAGGGCGATGAATGAGCCGGCTGAGAAGGATAGCGAGTCAGCGCCGCAGTCCGCCTTCTCGATCGCCCCGGGTGACTACGAAGTCGTACGCGGCGACGCGCTGGTGAAGATTTCAAGAAAGGCCGGGATCAGAGTCGACCAGCTCATGAGATTCAATGAACTGACCGGTGACTTGATCCTGATCGGGCAGATTCTCAAGATTCCCAACCTCGAGGAGGTGCTGGCGATGGCTCCTCCTCCGGTTGCCAAGGTGGTGCAGGAGGAATCCCTGGTTGCCGAGAAATCCTCCGCATTGCCGCAGATCAATACCCTTGACGATCTGATCGCCGAAGCGACCCTGCATCAGGTTCTCCTTGATCGGGAGAATTTCACCATCGGTCCGATCGATGGCGACAGGGGGACGATCTATGAGAAGACCTTGGCCATTTATCAAAGCGTCCACGAGGATCTGAAGTCTCCCGAAGCGCTTCGTGAAAAGGCGATCGCGGTGGCAGAGCGACCCTTTGCCAGCTATCGATTGAAACGCTCCGATTTTCGCTTCATCGAGGCTCCGAAGGAGTTGAGCCCTCCAGCTGTCCCGCCTCGCAAAAGCAGGAAGGGGTCGAAGCCTAGGAAGGCAGCTATCGCGCCGCTTGCGCCGGATCCGACTTACCAGGAACTTGTCGCTGCGGAGTTCTCTGCCTACCGCACGGCTTGGGAGTTTGTCGCCGAGCGGTTCCATTGCAACGAAACGTTTCTCCGGAATCTGAACCCCAAGATCAAGAGCCCGCCCCCGGAAGGGACGGAGTTCAAGGTCCCGAACGTGATCCCCTTCGAAGTGGAGAACTGCTTCGCCGGGCCACTGCAACCGGCGGCCGATCCGGATCAAGCCGTGACCGCCACGATCGTGGGATTGTCTCGGTTGGAAATCCGGCGGGGTGATACATTGGTCGCGGTGATGCCGGTGTCCCGGGCCCGCCCCGGCCTGCGCGGGAAGGGCACATGGACGATCTTGTCCGCCATCCCGGGGCCGCGACTCGCGACCCGCCAGGAACCTCGATCCGCACCGGTGTCCAACGATTCCGGCGTGCTGCCGGCGGCAAAACAATTTCTTGCAGCGGGTCCGAGGAATCCGCTCGGGATCTGCTGGATCGACCTCGCCAAAGCCGACAGCACCACGCCGTTGCCCTACGGCCTTCATGGCACCAGCATTCCAGGTCGCGTGAAGACCTGCGAAAGCATCGGCGGCTTCCGTCTGGCCAATTGGGACATCGCGCGTGCCGTCCGTCTGTTGCCCGAGGGCACGCCGCTGCAGTGGAAATAATTCCGCTCTCCCGCTCTCCCGCCGTATGGTCGGGATGAGGGAAGAAGTTTGCTAGTGCCGAGTGATCAGTGATCAGGAGAAGACCGGCTACGCTGCCTGCTCCTTGCATTGAATCCATTCCCCAAAGGTCGCTCTTTTGATGAGTCGTCTTGAGTTGTTCCTGCGATGAGCTCGAGTGTGCCGAACGATGGCGCAAGCGCTCATCGCGTCCAGCCTCCGCCCAGTGCTTGGATCAGGCGGGTTGACGCAAGGGCGCGGGCAAGGTCGACGGAAAGCGCGGCTCGTTCTTCGGAAAGCGCGGTGCGCTCGGCATCGACGACTTCGAAGTAATCGGTCACGCCCGAGGTGTAGCGTTTGCGGGTCAGGCGTGCCGCGCTGTTGGCGGCAGAGGCTCCCCGTTTGCGGGATGCGGAGGTCCCTGCCAAATAGCGGCTGTCTCCCAGTGCGTCTTCGGTTTCACGGATCGCATTGAGGAGTTTACCCCGATAAATCCCAAGTGCTTCGCGGTATCCCGCTTCCGCCTTGGCCTTATCGGAAATCGCGCGGCCACCTTGAAAAAGCGGCAACTCAAGTTCGGGGCCGAGCCGCCAGAGCTTTGAGCCGGAATCGATGAGATCGGAACTGCTGAGGGAGCGAACGCCGCCTGCACCGTTGAGTGTCACGCGCGGCAGGTAGCTGGCGATGGCGAGCCCGATGGTTTCACTGGCGGCGGCCAAACGGCGCTCGGCCGCGGCCAGATCCGGGCGACGTCGAAGCAGATCTGATGGCACGGCGGAGGGCGCGGTGGGAATCTGTGGGAGCTTGCCAGTCGACTTGAGTTGGAAGCCCGCAGCGCTTTTTCCAGTGAGCACAGCCAGGGCGTTCTCGAAATTACCACGGCGGGCTCGAAGCTCGCCTAGTTCCGCCTTCACGCTTTCGTGTTCGGTGACGGAGCGCTCGAAGTCGATCCGGCTGTTGGCGCCAAGTTTGAAACGCTTCTGCATCAGGTTCCGGGCGTCCCGGCGAAGCGTCTCGGTGCGCGCAAGCAGGGCGATCTCGGCATCGGCAAAGCGCAGGGAGAGATAGGCTCTGGTGACTTCCCCTCGGAGCGAGAGGATGACCCCCTGATAGTCGTAGCCCACCGCCTCGTTTTCTGCGCTGACTCTGCCAATGTCGCGGCGGATGCGGCCCCAAAGATCGATTTCCCAGGAGAGATTCAGTGCGGCACGATAGTCGTCGTAGGAGCCGCCGGAAAAATTCGTATTGGCGCTGTCCTGCTGCCGGTTGGCAAAGGCATCGCCAACTAAAGCTGGATAGGTCTCCGCTTTGGCAAGACCGAGTTGGGCTCTGGCTCCATCGTAGCGCGCGAGGGCGCTGCGCACTCCCTGGCCTTTTAGGTCGGCTTGCTTGATGAGTTTGTTCAGGTCGCCGTCCCGATAGAGAACCCACCAGGAACCCTCTGGTGGCGGGGTGGTGAATCCAGCATTCTTGAAGGATGCTTCGAGCTCTTTGGTCGGCATTTCATAATCCGGACCCACCGCGCAGGACGCCAACAGAGCCGAAGAAAGAAGGAGGCCGCGGATGTTCATGAGATGGAAGAGGCGACGGTTCATGCGGCAGCGGGATCGGTAGGAGCCTCGGGGGCAGCGGGTGGTTTCCGGAGGGCAAAGATGACACTGAGGACGGCGGGAACCAGAAAGACGGTGAAGACCGTACTGACGGTGAGTCCTCCGACCACGACGGCTCCGAGTCCGCGGTAGAGTTCCGAGCCCGAGCCCGGCATGAGCACCAGTGGAAGCATGCCGCCGACCGATGTCAGGGTGGACATCATGATGGGGCGGACGCGGCTCCGCACGCTTTCGACCACCGCTTCGAGGGGATCCATCTTCTCATTGTTCATGAAGTTCAGGGCTTGGTGGACGATGAGGATCGCATTGTTTACGACCACGCCCGCCAGGATCACGAATCCGAGAATGGTGAGCATGTCGAGATTCTGAACCGGCATGTAGCGGTCGGCCAAACTCCACTTATGCACCATTGCCAGCCCGAGGAAACCACCGAAGGTTGCCATCGGAACGCTCAGCATGATCACCAGCGGATAGCTCCAGCTTTGGAACAGCACGACCATCAGGAGATAGATGATCACGAAGGCAAGAAACAGGCTGCTGCCGAAGGTTCCCGTGAGCGTCCCGTCGCCGAGCAGGGAGTTCTTGATGTCGGCAAGTTTGCCTGCCGAACCGGCGAGGCTCACGTCCACGCCCGGTGGAATCGCTCCTTGGGCCTTCATTTCCTCGATGAGCCCTTCGACTCGGGCGATCACGGTCTCAAGCGGTTCGCCGGGTGAGGGAGTGAGCTCCAGAGTCACCGCACGTTGCCGGTCGACGTGCCGGATTTGGTCGGGGCCGCGCACGCGCTCCAGTTTCGCAATCGACCTCAGATCGACGATGTCACCGGTGGGGGTGGCGACGGGGAGATCGAGCAGCTTGTCCAAGGGGGACTGCCCGGGGTTGCGCTTGGTGAGGATCTTGATATCCTTGAGCTCCCCATTCTGTTCGTAGTCGCGGAACAGGACGATTCCGTCGCCACCGGCCTGCACGGCCAGGCCCAGGTCGGAGCGGGTCATCTCGAGTTCGCGCAGTCGCTCGTCGTCGGGCACGATCCGCAATTCATCCAGCGGGAAGGCGAAGTTCGGTGGTGCGGGGGTGATTTTCGGTGGTTGTCCCGGCGCGCTCATGAGCGCACCCATCACAGCCCCGGCCGCTCCGGAAACGGCATCCAGATCACGGCCTTTGAAGTCGATCTGCACCGCCGAACCCGTCGAGCCTCCCACGCGGAAGAGCGGCATCTGAAAAGCGACCGCGAAGGTGTCGGGTGTCGCGGTGCCCGAGGCCGCGGCATTGAAGGCCGGGATGAGGTCGGCAACCTTGGTTTTGTCCGCGGAAATGCCGCCGTGGAAGATGCGGCCCTCGAAGGAGACGAGGAAGTAGTTGTCCAGGGCTGGGGGAGTGACCGAGCGCCCTGACCCGTCATTGAGTGGGACGGGATGACGTCGGTCTTCGATCACTTCGGTGCCACCGGACAGGCGAGTTTCGATACCGTATTTGTCCGGCGTGGCTTCCCACAGGGGCGCGATGCGTTGTTCGATGCGCTCTCCCATTTCGGACAGGGCCTCGAGATTGTATCCCGGCGGGGGAAAGAGGAGGCCGAAGACGAGGTTGCGGTTGCCCTTGGGTAGATAATCGAGCGGCGGCAGCAGGACTTGGGTGCCCGCAATCGTCACGAAGGCGAAGACCCCGATGACGGTCAGTCGCCGTGGCCAGGTGCGGGTGAGATAGCCGACCGTACTGGCCGCTAGGTCAGGCATTTTCTCGAAGAGAATCCCAAATGGTCGGAAGGGAAGTCCGAGGATTTTGAACAACTTCGAGCCAAACAGCTTGTCGAAAAGCGAGGGACCGTCGGTGGGTTTGTGCTGTTTGAGCCACTTCCCGGAGGCCACTGGGATCACCGTGATGCTCACGATCAGCGAAAGGCTGACTGCCGCCATCAAGGCCAGTGCGATGTCGCGGAAGAGCTGTCCTGCTTGCTCCTGAATCAACAGGATGGGGGCGAAGACCACCACCGTGGTGAGGGTGGAAGCGAGCACCGCACCGCCGACTTCGAGGACGCCATCTCGCGCGGCGACCCTTGGTTTCTTTCCCTTCTCGAGATGGCGGAAGATGTTTTCGATCACCACGATCGCGTTGTCCACGACCATGCCGACCGCGAAGGCAAGCCCGGCGAGAGAGATGATATTGATCGACCGACCGAGCATCACCAAGACGCTGAAGGACGCGATGGTGGAAACCGGAATGGCGATCGCGATGATGCCCACGGCGCGCAGACTGCGAAGGAAGAAGAGCAGGGTGATGGTGGCGAGGATGCCTCCCAGAATCAGATTCGAGCGCACCAGTTCGAAGGCATCCTGCACGTAGGTGGAGGCGTCGTAGGTCTGGACGAGTTCCAAGGTACCATCCATTCCAAGCTGCCGGGCTTTCTCATCCAGCAGGGCTCCCGGTTCGTTCAGTTGGGCGACCTCGGCCTTAAGCATCTGCATCGTCTCCAACAGATTCGCCCCTCGCTGGAGCTGAAAATTGAAGAAGGCACCGCGCTGACCACGCGAGCGCACCCAGGAGGTCGGTTCCTTCCAGTCGTTGCGGATCTCCGCCACATCACTGAGGTAGACCGGGCCTCCCTCGTCGCGGAAGATGACCATCTTTCCAGCCGACTCCGGAGTATCAAAACGTCCGGTGGCTCGGATTCGGAAGTTCCGCTTTCCTTGTTCTATCTTGCCACCGGAGAAGTTGGCGTTCGCCGCGGTGATGCCTTCCCGGAGGCGGGCAAAGGTGACCCCGCGCTGGGCCAGAGCCGAGGGGTCGACGATGATCTGCAACTCGGATGCGGTGGCTCCACGCACTCCCACCTCGCTGATGCCAGGGATGCGCTCGAAGCGGGGTTTCACACTCCGATCCATGAAGTCATAGAGCAGGCCGGGATTGAACTCCGGATCCGTTGAGAAGAGTCCGATCCACGCGATGTAATCGGCGGATTCCGGGTCGATGTCCTGCACCACCGGCTGCAGCACCCCATCTGGATAGCCCGGAACCTCGTCGAGCTTCTGCAAGACGTCCTCCTGCGCTTCCCCGATGTCAGTTCCCGTTTCGAACTCAAGCCGGACAGTTCCCTGACCGGACGCACTGGTGCTGATCATCGACTTCAGGCTGGTGATCTCGCCCAGGACCTTTTCCTGCTCCTCGATGATGTCGGATTCGATTTCTTCCGAGGAGGCGTTCTCCCAGTTGGTGTTGACGGCAATGACCACCGAAGAAACTTCGGGCGTCATGCGAACCGGCACTCGTGTGATGGCGAGGATGCCGACAAATACGGCAAGCATCGTCCCCACCGCGATGGTGATGGGCTGGCGAAGCAGGCTTTCAATGATGGTTCTCATCGTGTCAGTGTGCATCGACGGCACCCTTGGCGCGCGTTTCGTGCCACGGTTTCGGGTCGAGGGGAGTTCCGGGGAAAAGGCGCTCGTTGCCTTCGACAATGACATCGTCCCCCGGTTTCAGGAGTTCACTGGTCACGATGGCTTCACCCAGGCGCTCGAAGAGAATCTCGACCGGAACCCGCTTTGAAATCGGCGGACCATCGCCAGCCGGCATAGGCACGAAGACATAGCTGCCGGAAAAGCTTTGCAGCACTGCATCCGATGAAATGACCAGGCGCGGGGCCGGCTTGCCGAGCGGGACGATCGCTTCGACCGAGGATCCGGGCGTCAGTTGGTTTTCAGGATCAGGGATATGGGCGATCAGGTTGAAGAGCCGCGAACGCCCTTCGACATCCGGGATCAGCGAGATCTTGTCGGCGGAGATGGATGCGGCGCGACCCGGGAGGTGCAACTCGATGGTATCCGGAGTCGCTGCCCTGAGGCTCTCGATATGACGCTCGGGAATTTTGATCCAAGCTTCGACTTCGCCGGTGGATAGCAGCGTGACGACGGGATCCCCCTCACTGACCCATTCGCCGAGCTCAGTGTGACGGGCGACCACCCGGCCATCGAAGGGAGCCTTGATGTCCAGGTCGGTTCGTCGCACTTCGAGAAGCTCGAGCCGTTTCGCGGAAGCGGCGATCGCTTCGTCGGCGGCCTCGGCCCTTGCGGCGGCCACCTTCAGTTCGCGCGCACTGTCGAGAAATTCCCGTTCCGATACCGCGCGTTCGTCCCACAGTTCGCTCATCATTTTTTCATCGAGGATCGCCCGTTCATGCTCGGCCAAGCGCTGGGACAGCTCCGCTTTGATCGCAGTCAGTGCCGCACGGCCTTCCTGAAGCTGGGCTTCGAGGCGGCGGTCATCCAGGCGAGCCAGCACGTCCCCGGCCGCGACCGTGTCACCTTCGTCGACGAGGATCGCGTCGACAGCAGCGGACTCTCGCGCGGCCACTTCGGCCCGGCGAACGGCCTGCAAGGTGCCGGTGGCCGAGAGATGCTCCACGACCTCGCGCTCCTCGGCAGGTCGAACGATGACCGTAGCGGGTGGGCGACCACCACCTGGACCACCGGATGGCGTCTCCGGCTTGCTCTCTTGCAGGGCTTTCCAGCCGAACCAGCCGGTGACGGCGAGCACTCCGACGATGCCGACCCACGCGAGGGCCAGCTTGGAATTTTGAGAATTACTCATGGGAAGGAAACTTGATCGTTTGGTGGTGGCCCCGAATCAGGCATCGGCGAGTTGGTCCTGAAGTTCGGGTTTCAGGTCGGCGCCGATCATGCGGCTGAAGGCTCCGGCGAAATGGCGCACACGCTCGGGATCATTGTGGATCCGAGCCTGCGTGGAGCAGCCTTCGATCAGGGAGAACAGACAAGCTGCAGTTTCGGCGGGATCGGTCAGATCGACCTCTCCCCGCGCCTTGGCCTCGTGCAGCGTGGCTTCCAAGTAAGCTTGGTAGCGGTCGAGGATCGAGCTCACTTTCGCCGCCAGCTCAGGTTCTCCACCTGCGGTCTCCGCGCCGATGTTGAAATAGGGACAACCGAGAACCCGGCCCTTTTCACGCAAGCATTCGAGGGACTTCTCATGCCAGAACTCGATCAGCTTCTCGAAGCGCTGCAGAGGCGGACGGGTGGGGGAGAAGATCTCTTCCAAACTCGGCTGGCTCCGCGTCTCCCACAGATGGTCCAGCGCCGCGGCCGCCAGCGCCGCCTTGGATTTGAAGAAGTGGTAGAAGCTGCCCTTGCGCACATCGGCTCTCTCACAGATCGAATCGACCGAGACACTTCCGTAGCTCCGCTCCCAGATCGCATCGATCATGGCGTCGAGAAGTCTCGTTCGTGCTGTGTTCTCCGCAGGCATGTAGAAGCGCTACTTGACTATTCAGTCAAGTCAATCGGAAAGCGTTCGTTGGTCGAGATTGGCTGCTAGGAATTTGCTTTTTGCGGGGTGTCCCTGAGGACGTTGTTGAGCAGGTCGGAGAGGCAGGCGGGCTTTCCAAGCGCTCGGAATAGCGGCTCGTAGCACGGAAGCTGCGCCCGTATCAAATTCCCTCATTCCCCGGACTCGAGCGCCTCACGGAGTTCTTCGATCGCCCGCTCCAGTTGTTTCACGACTGCCTCGGCTCCGTCCAGATTCTCGTCGCGCCCTTTGAATTCTAGCTGTTCCGCCAGATCGAGCGCCTCATTGGGTCCGAAATTGCTGACGGCGCCCTTGAGCGAATGGGCGCCCTCGCGCAGCTCTGCCGCATCGCTCCGCGCGACACCGCCCCGAATCCGATTCAACTGTGAGGGATATTCCTCGAGGAAAGCCTCCACGATCTCCCTCAGCAACCCGGCATCGCCGCCAAAGTTCACGAGCACGGCCTTTCGATCGAAGGAAGGGATCTCTCCGACTCTTGCCCGTGGCGCAGCCGCTCCGGCATCGGAAAATCCCAGGGTTTCCACCACTTCGAAGAGTTCGGCGGGATGCAGCGGCTTCGAGATATACGCATCCATTCCAAGCTTGAGGCACCGCTCGCGGTCCCCCTTCATTGCGTGCGCCGTCATCGCGATGATCGGCACGTGGCCACCGGTCTCCTTCTCGCGGGCGCGGATGAATTTCGTCGCCTCGAAGCCGTCCATCTCCGGCATCTGCACGTCCATCAATACGACGTCGAAATTCTCATGCTGCAGGGTATCGACTGCTTCGCGCCCGTTCGCGGCCATGACGACCTCGTGTCCGCGCTTCTCCAAAAGCCGTTGCGCGAGTTTCTGGTTGACGAGATTGTCCTCCGTCACAAGTAGGCTCAGGCTCGTCTCACAACGCTCGAACGAAGCGGCCGAGTTCGCGTCCCGGCTGTCAGCGGGCGAAGCGCGGAAAGCAGCAAGGATCGCATCGAGCAATTCCGCCTGCCGAATCGGCTTGGTCAGATAGGCGCTCACTCCCAGTTCATGGCAGCGCGCCACGTTCTCGGCCCGATCGCCGGAAGAGAGCATCATCAGGGTCGATCCCGTGAGTTCCGGGCGCAGCCGAATCTGTTCGGCCAGCATGAAGCCATCCATTTCAGGCATCATGTTGTCCAGAAGCACCATCAAGAACGGGTTCCCTTCCTCGTCCAGGGCATGCTGCATGACCCTCAGGGCTTCCTTGCCGCTCTGCACAATGGTCGGTTGCAGGCCCCAGCTACGAAGGAGTTCCTGTAGTATCCTGCAATTGGTCGCGTTGTCGTCCACCACCAGCACCGACATGCCCCGGAGCTTGGCAAGCCCCTCGAGCGCTCGCCTCGGTACCATTTTCTTCGACACGCCGAATCGGGCCGTGAAGTGGAAGGTGCTGCCCTTGCCCTCCTCACTTTCGACCCACACCTCGCCGCGCATCATGTGAACGAGCTGCGCGGAAATGGCCAACCCCAAACCCGTACCGCCGTATTTGCGCGTCGTCGACATGTCGACTTGGGAAAAGGCCTTGAACAGGCGGTCGGTTTTATTCGCCGGGATCCCGATGCCCGTGTCCGAAACCTTGAAATGCAGCCAAATATTTCCATCGGCTTCCTCTTCCTTTGCAGAGTCCCTTTCCACGTTGATGACGACCTCGCCATCGGAGGTAAATTTGATGGCGTTGCCGATCAGGTTGACGATGATCTGCCGCAACCGACCGGGGTCTCCAACCAGCCCGTCAGGGACGTTTTCGGCAACGCGGCAAACCAGTTCCAATCCCTTGCTGTGCGCCCGAATGGCCAAAGCGTTGGCGGTATCATCGAGGTGGTCGCGCAGGTTGAAGTCGATCGGGTCCAAGTCCAGCTTGCCGGCCTCGATCTTGGAAGAGTCGAGAATATCGTTGATCACCGCCAGCAGGTAGTCGGCGGACGATTTGACCATCCCTAGGTATTCGTGTTGCTCGTGGGTCAATCGAGTGTCCAGGGCCAGTTCGGTCATGCCGATAATGCCGTTCATGGGGGTCCGGATCTCATGGCTCATATTGGCGAGGAATTCGCTTTTGGCCCGGTTGGAATCCTCGGCGGCCTCCTTGGCTGCAAGCAGTTCCTTCATCGCGTTTTCCAACTCGACGGTACGTTGTTCCACCCGCCGCCCGAGGTTGGCATTCAATTCACGCACCTCCGCCTCCGAGGCCTGCTGCTGCGCCATGAAGGCCTCAATCTCCGAAGCCATGGCTTCCATGCTCCGGGCCAACTCGCCCAGTTCGTCCTTGGTGTGCACATCGATTTGCGCGACGGTTTCCCGCCGGGCGATACGGGCCGCCGCGGCCTTGAGCGTTCCGATCGGCCGCACGATTCCGCGGGTGGTGAGAGCCCCGATACCGGCGACCGCCAAAGTCAGCAACGCGATCATGATCGACGACACGAGAACCACGCGCGCGTTTTGCGTTTTGGCATCCCCGTAGACTTGATCCGCATCGACGATCTTCGCCTTCATCCACTCGTTGAGTCCTTGATTTACAAGGTCGAATTGGATCTGTTCGGCACCGGTCGCATTGATGAATGCTTCTTCCCGATAGCGTTCGAGTGCCTTCGTCACCGTCACATCCTTCATCTTCTTGTAGTGTTCCCACTCGTCCACGAAGGCTTGAAAAGCCACCCCTTCCGCATCCGCGCCGCTATCGACAACCCAGTCTTTCAGGCTCTTGTCCAATGCCGAGGTGAGTTCCTTTTGCTGCTCCACCAACTTGTCTCGGAGCGTGGGATTCGGAGCCAAAACAATCGAGAGCGACAATTGCCGCACTCCATCGAGAGGGGTGGCGATGTCCTGCGAACCGCTGCGAACCTCCTCGGCCGTCTCGTAGACCTTCTTCACCCAGGTGAAGGTCGACCGGGTGTTGGAAATGCTGTAGATGCCCAGCCCGACGAAGGCCGCGACAGCGACCCCGACGAGCCAAAGCAGCTTGAAACGAACACCCCGGTTGATCATGTGAAGTTCCTGGTCATTGGTCGACAGTTCGAAACGGTTTCACTGGTCGCTTGAGGGCTTCCGCATACGGGCCCTTTCGCAATGACCAATGTTGATCGGTAACCTGAATCTTCCAGAGGGGAATGCACGCCATCTTATAGGGCCGAAACACGACTTCCTTGTTCACAGCGAACACCTTTTTCGGGGTTGGAACAAACAGCATGTAGGATTCCTCGTAGGCACGTCGCATGATTTTCTCGCATACGGACGTGAACTCGGGATCAATCACCGGGGTGCGGAACATGTCCTCGATATATCCATCCATCGTCGGATCAGGAAATATCGTGCTCCAGACGTTGTTCGTACGAAAGACAAAGAACGCGGTGAATGGATGATTGAAGTACCAGTCATCATTTCCCCACACAAGCAGATCCCACTTTTTCTCATTCCGGCCCGCGTTGGTCTGCAATAGCGGCCCAAAGATGTCCTTCTCACTCGTTGTGAATTCGATCCGCAGGGTCACCCCGAACCTCTTCAATTGCGTTTCGATGCCCCGCCACAGCGGCTCGTAGCGATCCTGAGCCAGAACCGTCAATGTCAATCCATCGAGAATGCCCCGCAGACGTTGCTGCTCCGCCGGTTCGTAAGGGTCGTAGCCCGCGGGCACCGGTAGCAGGGTCTCGCAGGCCTCTGAAACGCCCGGGTAATGGGGCGAGAAGGGCGACAAATAACCTTCGTGCTGAAAGACGAAATGCAGCAGGTTTGGCAAATCAAGGGCTTTGTTCAGCGCCCTCCGAACCTCCCGATCGAGCAGGCGGGGATTGCCATTGATCAGATTCATGTGAATCGCAATGTTGTCGGTCGAGGCCGAAATCAGCAGCTTGCTGTAAGGTGCCAGAATCGTCTCGACCTTGTCTTCCGGGGAGATGACGGTGATGTCGAGCAGCCCCTCGTTGTAAAGCGCCATCCCCTTTGCCTCCTCCGTATTCAGCTGAGTGAACACCGTAATCGTTTCCACCTTTGGATAATTCTCCTTGTCCCAGTAATACGGATTCGCCTTCAAGACCGCCTTGTCTGTCTGGCGGTCCCCTTCGATGTAGCCCTCGGTCAGGATGTAAGGCCCGAGCCCGTAAAGTCCGGGCTTGGAAAGATTGGGACAGTTTGCCTTACCGTTCCAGCCGACCTTTTCTCCGGTCTTGGGGTCCGTGTTCGTCTCCAGATATTCCTTCGTGTAAAACTGCATCCAGATCGCGTCGTTCATGAAAGACCCGTATTTCTCCGTGAGGTGGAAGCGCACCGTGTGGTCGTCGATTTTTTCCGCGCGATCGAAGACTTTGTCGATTTTGCTGTACTTCACGGGTGCCCGTTTGAAGTATTCCATGTTCAAAACGACGGCATCGGCATTGAAGGGCGTTCCATCCTGGAACCTCACATTCGGCCGCAACGTGAATTCATAGGTCACGTCGTCGAGCTGACGGTGGGACGTGGCCATGTCGTACTCCCAGCCCTGTGCGTTGCCCGAGGGCTTGATCAGCGCGCCGTTGACGGAATGGGAGGTGTATAGATAGGGCAGGCTCGGGATGAAAACCTTCACATGCGAACCCGGAATCAGAGCGGGACGGGCCCGCGAGGGCGCGTCATCGGCACGCAATTCAAGCGCTTGGACGCGCGGTGCTTGCGCCAGAGCCGGGCAAGCAATCAGCGAGCTCCACAAAGTGGCAATGATCCGGACATAGGGAATGGCACGCAGGCACATAGTTTCAGAGGGGCTATTCGTCTTGAATTTCGAGAATGATGCTTCCAAAAACTCGCAATATAGACTTAGCCGGGAATCGCCGAACCGGTCAAGACGGAAATCGGGTAGCAGGCTTCGGAATCGCCGAATCGGGGCCAGAATCCCGATCTTGCCCTCCGTATTTTCACTGAGCGCGCAGTGCGCTTGGAGGTAGGTGTTACTGACGTTAGGCGAGATGCGGTTCTCTGGTGTGGGCGTTGCGATGTGCGTTTCCGGTGAGGCAGCCTGTCATCCTGACGGCGGCTCTGTTGAGACGTTCTCAGCGCGCGGCGGGTGATCCCACCGCGTCGCGACGCTAACGAATCTCGACCGCCATGAGCGAGAGATCGTCCTCTAGATGTTGCGAACCGCGCCACCGGTGGACCGAGTCGATGACCGAGTTGACGCTCTCATCCAGCGGGGATTGGAAGCTTCCAGCGATGAACTCAGAGAGCCGATCCTCACCGAGTGCCTCGCCCTTGGCATTGTCGATTTCGAATATCCCGTCGGTGTGGAGGAACAGGCGGTCGCCGCGGTTGAGCTTGAGGGTGTGCGTCGTGAAATTCGCCCCCGGGATGATTCCTATCCCTGGAGGGGTCGGCTTGTGTCTGGTCGCGTTCCCGTATTCGTCGACGATGACCGGCCCTGGGTGTCCGGCCGAGGTGTAGTGGAAGGTCCGAGATTCGAGATCGAGGATCCCGTAGATCAGGGTGAAGAACTGCTGCGTCGCGAGGTTGAATGCGAAACTGTGGTTGAGCCGTTCCGCGACGCGGGCGGGGGATTCGATGATCATCCCGTTCCCATTTCCGTCGCGCCTCGCGAGGTAAGCATCGGCTGAGTCAAGGTCGGTGAGGATGCGGCTGAGGTGGACGGAGAGCAAGGCGGCGGCGACGCCGTGACCGCTGACATCGATGACGTACATGCCGAAGCGCTTGTCGTCGAAGGGGATGATGTTGATCGTGTCCCCGGCGAGTTCGTCGCAGGGTTCGTAGTGCCAGGCGAAGTTCGCGCACGGAGACTTGGGCAGATTGTCGGGGAGGAAGGATTGCTGAATTTTCGCCGCCGCCTCGAGCTCCTGTTTCATCCGCGCGTTCGACTCGCTGATCCGCTGGTTGGCGGACTGGAGGAACTCGTTCTTGCGGTTGAGCTTGCTCTCGAGTTCGAGGATACGCTCGCCCGCGCGGATGCGCGCACGCAGCTCGTCTTTGTTGAATGGCTTGGTGATGAAGTCGTCGGCACCCGACTCGATGCCCTCGACGACATCGCTCGTGTCCGAGCGCACTGTCAGCAAGATGGAGTAGAGGCATCCTGAATCGGCGCGCAGCGCACGCGCGCGTTTGATCAGTTCGATGCCGTCGAGATTTGGCATGAGCCAGTCGGAAAGAATCATCTCGACGTGCTGATTTTGAAAAATTTCCAACCCCTCGGCACCGTCGGCGGCGCCGAGGGGTTCGTGTCCCCACTCGCGCAGATAGGACTCGATGCGCAGGCGGGTGGTTCGGCCATCTTCTACTACAAGTATTTTCATGATCTCCTCATCTTAGATTGGCATTTATTATGATAAGAGGACGCCCTTTAGCGAGCCTCTAAATGAAATAGTTTCGCCGCGCGGAGAACTATCAATATTTCCGGTTACAATTCAGCACTGAATTCCATGGTATTTCTGGCTGGCTGCTAGGAATTTACTTTTGAGGTGGGGAGTTCGATATCGCCGGGGACGAGGACTTCGCCGCTGTCACCGCCTTCCACCCAACCGGCCTTACGATCGAGAAGGAGGCCTCCCTTAATCTTCTTGGAATCAGCGGCGTGACACTGGTAGCAGTTCTCGGCGAGGACGGGGCGGATGCGGTTCTCGAAGAACTGCAGGTCGTCGGTGGAGAGATCCGGGGTGGGGTTTGCGACCAGACTCGTGGAGGCGATCCCAGAAGGGCGAAAATGAGGAGTTTTGTGGGGAATTTAGGCACAGTGATCTGGTCGAGGGGGAACTACGCCGGGTGAGGCCGGAATACATCCTACAAATTACCAACTGCCAGCACCTCTTTTGCAGCTGCGATTCCTTTTGCAAACTCTTCAAGAGTTTGGTTTTCGCCTTCTCATTGAGATCGGCGGCTTCGACTGCGGCGATGGCAGCATCGCGGTCTGTTTTTTCCAGCGCTTGCTGCTAGGAATTTGCTTTTGAGGTGGTGTCCCTGAGGACGTTGTTGAGCAGGTCGGAGAGGGGAGAAAGGGGGGGAGGGAGTAAAATACCAACAGGGGTATGGAGCTTTGATCCTCTCGTGAGAACCGGCCAAACCGTCTGATCGGTGTTTTATAGCGTTTTTTCGCGAAAAGATGTTCTGATTAGCTTGACAATTGCGGGTGATAATCTGAGCTAAGAACTTCCTTATGAAAGCCACTAAAGAACGTTACACAAAAACCCAGATCCTGAATCAAGTCGCTGAAGAAACTGAACTGAGCCGCAAGCAAGTTGCTGCCGTTCTCGAAAGCCTCAGTGGCGTGATCGAAGGTCACATCAAGAAGCGCGCCGTGGGTGAGTTCGTCCTCCCAGGACTGATGAAGATCGTCACCGTCCGCAAGCCCGCAGTGAAGGCTCGCAAGGGCATTAACCCGTTCACCAAGGAAGAAGTGATGTTCAAGGCCAAGCCTGCGACCACTGTGGTGAAGATTCGCCCTCTGAAGAAGCTCAAGGATATGACGCTTTAATCGCCTGCGATTGATCATTCTTTGCAAAAACGGCTCCGGGCTTACCCGGGGCCGTTTTTCTTTGGGGGAGTTTGAGTGAAGCTGAAACGCTGAAATGGAGAATGTTCCGCGGAACGCCGGGACCATAATGCCCAAGGAGAAAATCCTACCTACGACGAAGCATTGCGATCGGCGCGAGGGCGGAATCCCAGAGAAATGCGGAACTGGTCGCAGCCATGAATTTACGACTATGAATTCAGGCGGGCCACGTAGATCCTGTGTCTCGCCTCTTCTGATTGCTCATGGGGTTTCGCCGGATGTTCCTCCAAATTGAAGCCGGCTTTCTTCAGCGCCATCTCGAGTTTCGGCGATGGCACCGCCATCCAGTAGGCCAGACAGCCGCCCGGATTGAGCGATTCCCGCAGCAATTTCAGAAAACTTGGGGTATAGAGCTTTCCATTGTCCTCGGTGATCAGCGCGTCGGGTGAGTCGTCGATATCGATCAGGATGGCATCGTACATGTCGCCGTCTCCGAGGCAGTCGAAGAGATCGGCCAGAATCACGTTCGTTCTCGGGTCTTCGAGCAAGGGGCCATTGTGCTCAACCAGATAGGTGCGGTTCCATTCGATGACCTGATTCATCAATTCCGCAACATCGACGGTGGCCGGCGAACCCACCAACTCCAGAACCCGCTTGAGGGTGAATCCCATGCCCAAGCCGCCAATAAGCACCCGCGGGTGCTCCGGTCGGGTCGTCGTTCCTTCCAACAGATCGACACAGCCCAAATTCGCAAGCATTTGTTCGGACCATGTCAGGTTCGTGCTCATCAACTCCAAGCCGTTGTATTCCAGGATAAATTCCCCGTCATGCTGGTAAAGGGCGAGCAAGCTTCCATCGGGTAGACTGGTTTTGTCCAGTTGGATATAGGGATTCATGGCCTCAAGTATCGCCGAATCCGCCCCCTCGACAAGGGCATTGGCAGATCTCCATCAAGGTTGAAAGGGGTCAGTAGCACCAGACGAAATTACGTATTTTTTTGAGCCTGTTTTGGTGACGCTGTGGTGCCGGATCGAGCCGATTCGATCTCGCTGGTTCTCGGTGCTCTGTAGTCACTCGGCGCGGGCACTTACGGGCTGCACCTAACAAAGTTGGCCGAGGAAACGATTATAAGCTGGAGGGAGTCAGCTGGCACCATGATTCACACACTCATTTGACTCTCCGAATCCGGAGAGTTGTCTGGAGGAAAGATTCTTCAGCAAGGGTCACCTCAAGATATCATACCTTGGCATATGGGTGCGCAGGGTTCGGTCGAGCGTGCCGTTAGCGCGCCATTTGCTCAGGGCGGCATTGGCTTGTTTACGCAGTGTGGAATCGCCTCGTCGCACGGCCCAGGCCAGAGATTCGCGAGTGAGGAGTTTGGGAGCGATCCGATAGGGGGCAGTCGGGTTGTCGGCGGTGATGCGCCATAGCACCGGGGCGTCGTGGATCACGAAGTCCACCTTCCCTGAGGCCAGGGCCTTGGCGGCCTTGGCAGGTGTCGAATAAGGGATGGTGGTGGCATCCTGATGAGAACGCTGAGCGAGGAGGTGGCCAACGGATCCATTTTCCACGCCGATGCGGAATGGTGTAAGGAAGATCAGCAGTGGGTCGTTAAACGTCGAACCTGACGAGTTGGGAACCAACAAGGCCTGTCCGGACCTCATGTAAGGCTCAGTGAAATCAACCAAAGTCTTTCGCTGGTCAAAAACGGTCAGTCCGCTCATGAGAATATCGACTTCACCACGCTGAACGGCAGGGATCAATCGGTCGAACGACATCGAGACGAACTGCACCTCACGTCCGAGTTCTTTTCCTAGCATCTTGGCGAAGTCCGCCTCCACCCCTGCGAAATTTCTACGGCCCGCCTCATAGATCAGAGGTGCGTTATTGCCCGAGACACCGACTCGGAGAGGTGGCGGCGCGTTCGGATCCGTGGCTGGGGAGGTGGCGCATCCGGCAACCAAGAATATCACACTGGTCAGGGCAAAGAGTATGTCGCGGGGTTTCAGGAAAACATTCATTTGCCACGATCGTAGCTTTCCGAAGCGCTTTGCAAAGATCGTTTTTCGCAACAGGTTCGATCCGGCGAGCCAAGCGACTCCGTCTTTTTTCGTGATCCTCTGGAAACGAATCCGCACGGGCAGGGGATGAGAACACGAAAAGAAGAAGCCATGCCGATTCGCCCACCAGTTGTTAGAAATTTTCTTTTGGGGGTGCCGTTGAGGGGATCGGGTAGGGGAGCAAGGGGGCAGAGAAAGCGTTCACCAGATACGGCGAGCGCTTTTTTGTTCTTGGGCTGCACGCTGACTACGGCAACGAAACCTCGATCCGGTAGTAGGCGCTGCCTGCGGGGGCGGAGGGGTCTGTGAGTGTGACCGGTCCGTCGCTGGCGAGGGTGGTTTGGGTTGCGACGGTGATCCACGTTCCGGTGAGGGTGAGGTTGCGCTGGAGCTTGTAGATACGGCCTGCCTTGCCGGCGAGGGTAACTGTGAAGGTGCCGCCGGATTTCGTGGGGACGGTGATTTCGAGGAAATCTCCGGAGTTGTTCGGGTCGGTGCCTGCGGTGAACTCATCGATGTTTTTCACACCGTCCTTGTCGGGATCGGCTCCGTCGGCGGCATCGCCGGTGTTCGAGGTGGTTTGGAAGTTTTCCAGGCGCCAGGTGTCGAGCGGGTTCATCGCTGCCTGATAGGTGAAAATGATTTGGGTGAGTTCGCCTCCGTTGATCATTACCGGTTGGATACTTGGGTTTAGGAATCCGGTGATTGGGGGGAATTCGAGTTTGTAGGTACCGGGGACTAGACCTCCTTTTTGGGCGGAGCTGAGGCGGAGCGTCGATTCGGGAAGGAGCTTCCAGTTGGCACCGGATGCCCTTGCGGCGGCTGGTTCGATTACGACCGTAAGCGCTCCGGTTTCAGTGTTGTTCGCAATCGGGGTAATACTGGTGAGTGTGATACCTCCGCCAACCGGGTTGTCCCTGTCGTTTGCGGCATTGTCTGCGTAGGTGAAGAGCTCGACGACACGGCTGTCGATGGCACGCACGGTGGTTTGGGAGGTGGCGCCCAGTAAAATGGCAGCGGGATAATAGGCACCGTCAGTGTGTTTTACACAGAGCGGCCCACCCGAGGTGCCTCCGGGACTGGCTATTTCAGAAGTCGTGTATGTGCGGTCGAAGGCGGGTGTGAAGGAGATGTCCGACGGGGCGGTGGCGTGCATACGTCCCCGGTTGGCGGGAGAGATACCATCGACAGGGTATGCGACGAGCATCTTGTCGGAGGTAGAGAGTAGGAATTCGTTTTCATCGGAATCGCTGGCAAGGTAGCCGCCGGAGCCTCCCCGGCCTGCGTCCTCGCCGTAGAAATAGATCGCTGCGACGTTCAGGTTTTGGGAGGTGTTGGAGAATTCTCCCGGCGTGTTTTCCAGTCCCCTTTGGAAAGCGTAGTCGTCAAAAATATAGTATCCGGCAGGAATTCGTGGTTCGGGTTCGTATGTGCTGGCATCACGTTGGAAGAGCCACTCGAGGCCTATGGCTGAGGATAGAGTGCTTTCGTTGAAGACCACGTGGCCTGCTGTCGCGACGACCTGCGGCATGACTACGAAGCCTGATGCGGTTCCAGTTTCACTGCGGATCTGACCTGAGTAAGCGTAGGGCTTGGTTTGGTCGGTGGTGACGATAGAAAAGGGGACCGGGGCTAGCTGACTGCCTGTTGAAGCTTGATTGGAAAAGTAGGTGATATCGAGAGAAGCCGAACCGTTTTCAGTGATGAAAACCGATGCCGGAACCGGAGTGCTACGTCCTGCCACAGTTTTACATTCGACTAGGTAATCGCCGGGAATCAAGCCGGTCCGGGAGACGCCGGAGTCTCTCCATTGGTTTTCGTCCTCGCCGAGCAATCGCCACTGGGCGCGGTCGGAGGCGGGAATCGATCCCAGGGTAATCGCTTCGGGTTTGAGGGTGACAGTGAGGAGTCCGGTTCCTGCCACGTCTGTCTCGTAATAAGTCCGGTTGATGGCGGAGGCGGAACCGCTTGTCAGGCTGATGGTTTCCGGCGGCGGATGGATGTGATTGGCCTCGGGCTGGAACTGGATTGTCCGGTCGCCGGTGGGGAGGCCGGTCACTGGTGTGCCCGATGGTCGCCATGATTGCTCCCCCTGAAAGCGCCATCCTCCTGTTCCAGAGGGGGTGATGTTCACAAGCAAGGAAGCCTGGGCATCCGGAGGGTTGGCGGGAAAGGTGTTAGATAGAACCGAGAGGTTGTCAGGCGAGAGTGTTCTGAATGTTCGGACTGTGCTGACCGTCGTCCCTGTCGTGTTGGTTGCGCGGAATCGGTAATGGTAGGTCGTATTCGTCGATAGGTTCGGCAACATCACACCGAGTGTCTCCGTAGAGTCGCTTGGGAGATCCGTGAGGATGGAAAACGTCGTTGGAAAATCAACTCCATTGGTTCCATATTCGACTGACACGGATGTTATAGATCCGGCAGCATTGACGTGAATCTGGGGCCATGCGCTGGTAGTGCCGACAAACCGCGGCTCCCGCGCAAGAAAGAGAGGTGCCCCGGGAAAAACGAGACGATATACGGATCCGGCGGGACCTGAAGTGGTCCCATATAATGCCCCATCGGTGGCTTCGATCATCGATCCGTAGGGGATCCCATCCGGATCGGGAAAATCGAGTAGTGCCGTTAGCAGTCCTGCGGGAGTCATTTTGAAAACAATGCCTTTTCCATGGGCTCCACCTCCCGAGGTTGTTCCGTAAAAGTTTCCATCCCCGGCTTGGGTCAGACCCCCGCGCGGCAGCCATCCGATACCGGTGCTCTCGGCTGCAAATGAGAATTCCGCCAGAGTAGTCAGAACCCCGGCGGGACTCATTCTGAAGGCTGTCCCCAAGGTGTTAGAGCCGCCGTAATAGGTGGTGCCGTAGAAATTCCCATCACTTGCTTCCAGTAGCGGGGCTTCAGGATTCCTGCCTTTGTTGCTTTCACCGTTGTTGGTGAATTCGACCAGCGTCGTAAGTGCGCCGGCTGGGTCGATTTTGAAAATGGTTCCGAAATTCGGAGTTCCGCCGAATGCGGTTGAGCCGTAAAGGTTTCCAGCGGTATCCTGGATCAATGAGGCACGGGGGAAGAGACCTTTGCTGACTCCATCAATTCCTGTGAACTCAACCAAGGTTGTCAGGATGCCTGTGGACGTAAGCAGGAAGACCGTGCCAAGGCCGTTGCCGCCCCCTTGTTCTGTCGTTCCGTAGAAGTTCCCGTCGCTGGAAAGAAAAAGTGCTGCTTTGGGAAAGCTTCCCTTGTTGGTACCAGTGTTGCCGGTGAATTCGATTAAAGTCGTCAGCACTCCGGCAGGGGTTACCCGAAAGATCGTACCCAGGCCATTTATACCGCCGAGAGATGTCGTCCCATAAAAGTTTCCATCGCTACCCCGCACCAGTCCTGCGATTGGACGACTTCCCTTGTTATCGCCATGATCTCCGGTGAAAACAACCAGGTTGGTCACCAGTCCCTCTGGGGTCATGCTGAAAACGGTGCCATGGTCGAACCCTTCGTCACCCTCGGTCGTTCCGTAGAAATCCCCATCGCTGCCCTGTATCAATGGCGCTTCCGGACGGCTGCCCTGGCCATTGCCCTCGTTTTTGAACTTCACGAGAGTCGTGAGTCCTCCAAAAGGTGTCACCCGGAAAATGGTACCGTTGAAGTCGATCCCTCCTGAACTCGTCGTGCCATACAGGAGGCCATCGTCACCTTGGAAAAGGTCAGCCTTCGGTCTTGTGCCTTTCTCTTCCGACTCGCTCTGCGTGAACTCCACGAGAGTCGTGAGTCCACCTGTGGGAGTCATCCTGAAAATCGTGCCGTTGACGAAGTTTTCGGGTCCGAATACAGATCCGGTGAGGGTCGTTCCATAGAAGTTCCCATCGTCTGCCTGGACGAGTGCGGACTCGGGCAGGCCTCCCTGGTTGAAATCTCCGCCGCCGGTGAATTCCACGAGTGTGGTAAGGCTTCCGGCAAGGGTCACTTTGAAGACCGTCCCTGAGCCGCTCGCTCCACCGTTGCGTGTTGTTCCGTATAGTTTTCCGTCGGTTCCTTGGACCAGCGCCGCTTCGGGAGAGCGTCCTTTGTTGATGACTCCATTGTCAGTGAATTCCACCAGGGTCGTCAGTTCTCCCGCAGGCGTCATTCTGAAGACCGTGCCGTTGTCACCGTCATCCAGTTCTCCTGAAGTTGTTCCGTAGAAATTTCCATCGTCGGCTTGAATCAGTGCGGCTTCCGGTTGGCGGCTTCTGTTGGTTGTTTCGCTGCCAGCGAACTCAACGAGGGTGGTGAAGGTTCCGTCAGGTGCCATTCGGAAAGCGGTTCCAAAGCCGGTTCCAAAATTTCCCGAACCGCCGAACCTTGTGGTTCCGTAAAAATTGCCGTCGCTAGCCAATATCAACTCCGCATTTGGTTGCCTTCCTTTGCTTGAGCCTGCGCTTCCGGTGAACTCGACCATGGTCGTCAGAGTGCCGGTTGGTGTAACCATGAAGATGGTGCCTAATCCAAGAGCTCCACCTAACGAGGTTGTGCCGTAGAAATTACCGTTGCTACCCTGGACGAGTTTCGCGCGCGGCAAACTGCCGATGTTTGCGCCACTGTTGCCTGTGAATTCAACCAAGGTGGTGAGTTCTCCAGAAGGAGTCATTTTGAAGACGGTGCCGAATCCATTCACCCCGCCTCCCGAAGTAGTCCCGTAAAAGTTCCCATCGCTCCCCTGCACAATACCGGCATCAGGAGATCTTCCCTTGTTGGAGGGGTTTGCCGCAATGGCATCCGTGAAGCTATGGACTTCCTCGAAAACCTGAGCCTGGATTGCAGGAGGCGTGTTGATAAAAAACACCAAAAAAATAAGCAAGGCCTTGGGGTTTAAGGCGATGGTGATTTTTTCAGGTGTTCTTCTAAACATTGGGTCGAGAAGTTCTCGATGCCATCGTATACATTTAATTTTCCTTGGCAAGCAGGCAGGGGACTGCGCATCCGCTGCGTTTTTGGGACAAATGGAACCGCGACTTATGGCAATGAAACCTCGATCCGGTAGTAGGCGCTGCCTGCGGGGGCGGTGGTGTCTGTGAGTGTGACCGGTCCGTCGCTGGCGAGGCTCGTTTGGGTTGCGACGGTGGCCCACGTTTCGCCAAGGCTGGTGTTGCGCTGGAGTTTGTAGATACGGCCTGCCTTGCCGGCGAGGGTAACTGTGAAGGTGCCGCCGGATTTCGTGGGCTCGGTAATTTCGAGGAAATCTCCGGAGTTGTTCGGGTCGGTTCCGGCGGTGAACTCATCGATGTTTTTCACACCGTCCTTGTCGGGATCGGCTCCGTCTGCGGCATCGCCGGTGTTGGTGGTGGTTTGGAAGTTTTCCTGGCGCCATGTGTCTAGTGGGCTTGTTCCGGAATCCTGCAAATAGGTGAAAGTCACGGTGGTTAGTTTTCCGCCAAAGACCACTACTGGGGAAATGGGTGGGACGAAGAATCCAGGGACGGTGTTGAGGTTCAAATCGTAAGTGCCTGCGGCGAGACCGCTTTTTTGGGCGGAACTTTGGCGAAAGGAGATTTCAGGGCTGAGTTGCCAAGCGGCTCCGACGGCTCGTGCTTCTGCTGGCTCGATGATGACCTTGAGTGCTCCGGCTTGAGCCGCATTTAGATTTCCTGCGACACTGGTGTGGGTGATGCCACCGCCGGTATTGTTGTCGCCGCCGTTTCCGCTGACTTCGGCACGGAAGAACAGATCGACCACAGCACTGTCGATGGCGCGGACGACGGTCTGGCCAGATCCACCGAGATAGATCGCGGCGGGGAGGAAGGATCCGCCCTGATTTCGGATGAATAGCGGGCCGCCAGAGATGCCACCGAGACCACGGACTTCGGTAGTTGTCCATGTTTGGCTAACGATGACGGTTTCGCCGGGAGCTGCGGGCAGCGCTGCGGTAGGGCTCAGCACTGGGGTGGGTGTCAGCGCGGCGCTAAAAGTGGCGGAGGCGTGAAGTTTTCCGACATCGCCAGCAGCGATTCCGTCTACGGGGTAACCTACGAGCATCTTCGGCTCGGTGGAGGTGAGGAACTCGTTGTCGTCGCCCGAATCGGAGGCGAGGTATCCCCCGTATCCGCCACGACCGGCTTCTTCATTGAAGTAGAGTGCAGCGTAGTCGAGGTGCTGTGAGTGTGCTGATCCTTCGCCTGGGCTGTTATCGATGCCCCTTTGGGCGGCGTAACCGGCAGCAAGATAGTAGCCACGTGGCACCTGCGGCTTCGGCTCGTGGGTGTCGGTGTGCCTTTGAAAAAACCACTGTATGTCAGTGATAAAGCTCAGGGAGCCATCATTGAACACCACGTGCCCGGCCGTCGCGACCACCCGACGTTTTACCACGAAGCCAGTGCTCGACCCTGCCCCTGTGCGGATCTGCCCGAGGTAGGCGTATGGGAGATCCTCGTTCGTTGAAACATCGCTGAAAGTCTGTGGCAGAGGAGGGGAGCCGCCGGAGGTGTTCGCCGTGAAATAGGTGAGCGAAATATTTTGCGCATCGTCCGTCCCGATTTCTACCGAGGTGGTAGCCGGAGTCTCGCGTCCGGTCACCGGCTTGCACTCTACCAGATAGCTACCTGCCGGGAGATCAGTTTCGTTTGTCCCACTGTCGCGCCAGGTCGATTCTCCGACGATACGCCACTGTGTCCGGTCGGCGACTGGAACCGAAACCGCCGAGAGCTCGTCGGGTTTCAGATTGACAGTGAGGGAGCTAGTGCTAACCACCGAGGTCGAGAAATAGATGCGATCCAGTATGATATTTTCACTGCTGGTCACCTCCACTGTTTCCGAAGCAGGGCGGATGAAGCCGGGCACAGGGATAAACTCAATCACACGTTGTCCTGTCGCCAGGTTGCCGGAAGGTATGCCGGAGTTGAGCCACTTCGTGTCGCCGGTGAAACGCCAGGCACCGACTGCCGGGGGACTGAAGTTCACCGTCACCGTGCCGTCGCTGTCTGGTGGTAGATCGGGAAAGACCTGCACCAGACCGGAGAGGATGCTGAGGCTGAAAGTTTGCGATGCACTCAAGGCTGGATTCAGAGCTGTGCTACCCGGCCCCGGGGCTTTGATGCGGACATGGTAGGTCGTCCCCTGGGTCAGGCCGGTCAGGGTTGCGGCGACCGCCACCGGCAGGTCGCCTGAAACGGAGGACGGTGTGGCGGTGAAGCTGTTCGGAAAATTGATCCCGTCCGTCCCGTATTCGAAGGAAACGTCCGCGCTGCTCCCCTCCGGATCGACAAAACCGGTGACCCGCGCACGGGTCGTCGAGAGCGCGGTGGCACCCGTAATGGTCGCAGTCGCGGGTGTCAAGGTACGGAAGCTTTGGGTACCGCTGGTGACGGTACCACCAGCATTCGTCGCCACGATACGGTAAAAATAGCTCTGCCCTTGATTCAATCCAGCGATTGCCGTGCTCACCGAAATGGTCGTATTCCCCGTCACATACGCAGGATCGGCCGCGGCACTGTTAGGGAAGCTGTTTCCGTCAGTCCCCCATTCGAAAACCACGGTCGCATCGTGATTGCGAGCGTTGACCTGCCCCTGCAATCGCGCGCTGGTTGGTGTAAGCTCCCCGGCTGCCGTAATGGTCACTGTCGGCTCCGAAAGTATCGCAAAGCTCTGGATCGGACCGACAGTTTCACCAAAATTATTCGTTGCTCGAAAACGATAGTAGTAGGTGGAGCCGGGGTTGAAGCCCGACAGCGTCCTTCCGACCCGGATCTCTTGGTAGCCGGTCATACTCGGCGGAATGACCAACGAGTTCGGGAATTCAATGCCATCACTGCCGTAATCAAGTGAGACCGTTGTGGCTGCGCCACGCGGGATGATTTCACACAGCAGGTCCACGCTCGTGGTCGTCAACCCCTCGGGCGGAAAAAGGTTGATCCCCGGTTTTCCAGGAGTCGTCATTCGGAAGACCGTGCCGAGGTTGCTCGCGCCGCCCTCACTGGTCGTCCCGTAGAGGTTCCCATCGCTACCCTCCACCACGCAGGCTTCGGGTTTGCTGCCCGGGTTGGCGCCTGCGGTGCCGGTGAACCCGACCAGTGTTGTCAGTTGCCCGCCGGGCGTCATCCGGAAGACCGTGCCGAGGTTGCTCGCGCCGCCCCCACTGGTCGTCCCGTAGAAGTTCCCAGCGCTTCCCTGCATCAGGCCAGCCTTGGGATTGCGGCCTGGGTTAGCGCCTGCGGTGCCGGTGAAGTCGACCAGCGTCGTCAGTTGCCCGTCAGGTGTCATCTTGAATGCCGTGCCGTAGCCGCTCGCACCGCCAACCCAAGTAGTTCCGCAGAAGTTCCCATCGCTGCCCTGCACCAAGCCAGCGTAGGGGCTGCTACCGGGACTGGCGCCTGAGGTGCCGGTGAATTCGACAAGCGTCGTCAGTTCCCCGCCGGGAGTCACACCGAAAACCGTGCCGAGGCTGCTCGCGCCGCCGCCACTGGTTGTCCCATAGAAGTTCCCATCGCTTCCCTGCACCAGACCGGCCCTGGGGTAGCTGCCGGGGTTGGCGCCTGCGGTGCCCGTGAATTCGACCAGCGTCGTCAGCCCCCCCCCCCGGCGTCATCCGGAAGACCGTGCCAAAGCCGCTTGCACCTCCTTGAATAGTCGTCCCGTAGAAGTTCCCGTCGCTGCCCTGCACCACCCTGGCAAAGGGGCCACTGCCCGGGTTGGCGCCTGCGGTACCGGTGAATTCGACCAGCGTCGTCAGCTCCCCATCGGGCGTCATCTTGAAGACCGTGCCATCGTTGCTCCCCCCCTGACTGGTCGTCCCGTAAAAGTTCCCATCGCTTCCCTTAGCCACGCCGTCAACGGGGGCGATACCTGGGCTATCGCCCCCGAAGCCAGTGAACTCAACCAGCGTCGTTAGTTCCCCGCCGGGAGTCATACGGAAGACCGTTCCATTGTCACTCACGCCGCCATCCCTAGTCGTCCCGTACAGGTTTCCACCGCTGCCCTCCACCAAACCGGCATAGGGGTAGCTTCCAGGGTCGTCGCCCACCACGATACCGGCGAACTCGACTAGCGTCGTCAGCTCCCCACCAGGCGTCATCCGAAAGACCGTGCCGTTGTCGCCCGAACCGCCGCCCGAGGCCGTCCCATAAAGGTTTCCATCACTGCCCTGCACCAAGCTGGCAAAGGGAAAGCGGCCTGGTTTGTCGCCTGCAGTGTCGGTGAACCCGACCAGCGTCGTCAGCTCCCCGCCTAGAGTGATCCTGAAGACCGTGCCACGCCTGCTCACACCGCCGAAAAAAGTAGTCCCGTAGAGGTTCCCGTCGCTGCCCTGAATCAAGGCGGCGGCGGGGCGGCTACCTAGGTTTTCGCCTGTGGTGTCGGTGAACTCAACCAGCGTTGTCAGCTCGCCACCGAGCGTCATCCGGAAGATCGTCCCATTGTCGCTCGCGCCGCCTTCCTCGGTCGTCCCGTAAAAGTTCCCGTCACTAGCCTGCACCAATTTTGCACGGGGACCTCTCCCCTTATTGCTCGCCCCGTTATTTGTGAAATTCACTAGGGTCGTCAGCTCCCCGTCGGGCGTCATCTGGAAAACCGTGCCGAGGTCACTCGTGCCGCCATCCCAAGTCGTCCCATAAAAGCTACCATTGCTGCCCTGCACCAAGCCAGCGTAGGGGTGGCTGCCTGGGTTCCCGCCCGCGTTGCCGGTGAACTCGACCAGCGTCGTCAGCTCCCCGCCGGGCGTCACCCTGAAGACCGTGCCGGAGCCAAGTCCGGAGCTCACGCCGCCGAGTACAGTCGTCCCGTAAAAGTTCCCGTCGGTGCCCTGAAACAAGGCAGCCTGGGGGGAAGTTCCCGGGTTCTCCCCCGCGTTGCCAGTGAACTCAAGCAGCGTCGTTAGTTGCCCGCCGGGCGTCATCTTAAAGACTGTGCCGTAGCTGCCCGCGCCGCCGCTAGAGGTCGTCCCGTAGAAGTTCCCGTCGCTGCCCTGCACCAACTTGGCTTCGGGGTAGCTACCCGGGTTGGCGCCTGCAGTACCGGTAAATTCGACCAGCGTCGTCAGCTCCCCACCGGGCGTCATCCGAAAGATCGTGCCAAAGCCGCTCACGCCGCCGAAAAAAGTAGTCCCATAGAAGTTCCCGTCGCTGCCCTCCACCACGCCAGCATAGGGATAACTGCCTGATCTCTTAACACTGGTGAAACTAAAAATCATTCCATGCACGGGGTTCCCAACCCAATTCAGGGTGAGATTACCAGCCTGAGACGAAAATCCGGTGACACGGACACGGTAGCTGGCTCCCTCAACGGTTTGAAATGTGACAGAATCCCCGCCGGACCCCAACGCATCGCTTTCGGCGATCGATGTCAGGCTGCCGACGGCAGTGCCCGTAAAAACCGCTAGCTGAGAATCGAAATCAGTGGTGAGGCTGAACGTGAACGAACCGGAAGCCGGGGCCACCCAAGAGAACCAGATGGAGTTGCCTCCCGACCGTCCGTCCGTAATAGTCGCTTCGCCCGTCTCCGTCGTGGCATTCACATTGGTTCCGGACACGTTCCCAGAGACGCTGGTGATGACTTGCGCGTTTGCAAACAGGTCGTTCGCTGGAGCCTGGGCTTGGGCGACGCCGGACAGCAAGGCCATGATGACAAACAACAGCGGCAGAACTCTGTCTAGTAGTCCGAAAGGCGGATTTACTTGCGCCTTGTTCATGAATCTTAGGTTACCCTTTGGCTTGTGGATACGGGCGGACTTTCTTCGGCTCGAAAATATTTTCTCTGCTATTTTGCTGAACACTCTTTCTTTCCTAACGATTTCGCCGATGGAGAGGCAAGACGAAAATGCCAATAAGTGTATATGATTCCTGTTGATTCGGTTCGGTGAGGCAGACTCTTTCGTCTTGTCCGGTAGGCATTTTCTCGCTAAGCAATGCACTCGATTTTGTGAGTGTTCTATCTCGCTCCCTTTCCGAGATATTCCGATGCAACGTATCTTTCTTTTCATACTGACCGGCTTGATTGCAACGGGGTTCACCCGTGCCCAGGATGCGAAGGTGCTGGCGGTGGAGAACATCGTGCAGGCGGCGAAGGGCAAGAGCGGGTCGTGGAAGACGGCTGTGAAAGATCAGTCGCTGGCGGTGGGTGACAGGATACGGACGCGGCAGCGGAGCCGGGCGACGATGCGGTTGACGGATCTCTACACGATGCGGTTGGAGCAGTTCACGACGGTTCAGCTAACGAAAGGTTTGTTCGATGATGATAAGTCGCGGCTGGATCTGAAAGGCGGGGCGGCGTTCATTTTCAGTCGGGAGAAGAATGGCGAGATCGATATCACGACTCCGGCGGCGAACGGTGCGTTGCGCGGGACTCAGCTGTATGTGGAAGTGGGGGAAGGGGGGAAGTCGAAGTTCCAGGTATTGGAGGGTCAGGTGGTGATGGAGAATCCGCAGGGCAAGCTTGTGCTGGAGGCTGGGGAAGCGGGGGAGGCGTTGCCGGGTCAGGCACCTCGGAGGACGGCGGCGATTATTACGACGAACCTGCTGCAATGGGCGCTCTATTATCCGGCGGTGCTGGATCCTGCTGAGCTGGATATGAGCGCGGGTGACCGACTCGCCGCTGCGAAATCTCTGGCGACGTATCGTGAGGGTGATTTGCTCGGGGCGCTTGAGAAATATCCTGCGGGGGCGGCAGCAAGTGTTGGCGGGAAACTCTATCGTGCCGGGGTTCTGCTGGCGGTGGGGCGCGTGGACCAGGCGAAGACCGGGCTAGCCGGAGTGGCGGCGGGGAATCCCGGACGGCGTGCGATTGAGCGGATGATTGCCGCAGTGAAATTCACCGAGGAGAAGCCGTGGCCAGAAGGTTCGATAAAGACGGCCGGGGAGGCACTGGCGGAGAGTTACTACCTTCAATCGCGCTCGGATCTGATCGGATCGCGCGAAGCTGCGAGGCTGGCGACACGGCTGGCTCCGGAGAACGGTTATGCCTGGACGCGGCTGGCGGAGCTGGAGTTTTCCTTTTCCCGGACAAAGGATGCCACTGCAGCGCTTACAGCGGCGTTGGAGTTCACCCCGCGCAACGCCCAGACACATGCTTTGAGAGGTTTCGTCCTGAGCGCGGACAATGAGATCGAGAAAGCACGTGATTCGTTTGAAGAGGCGGTGCGATTGGATGGTGCGCTGGGCAATGCTTGGCTCGGTCTGGGGCTGACGAAAATCAAGCGCGGGCAACTGGAGGAGGGGCGCGCGGATCTGCAGACGGCAGCGACGGTCGAGCCGACGGTTTCATCTTTCCACAGCTATCTTGGAAAGGCTTTCAGCATGGAGGACAAGCCCGGGGATGCGCGGAGAGATCTTGATCTGGCGAGACGGCTTGACCCGAACGACCCGACCCCGCTGCTGTATTCGGCGCTCGAGTTGCAGCAAAGGAACCGAACCAACGAGGCGATCACGGATCTGGAGATGTCGATCGAACTGAACGACAACCGGCGCGTCTATCGGTCGATGCAATTGCTTGACCAGGATAGAGCCGTGCGTGCGGCGAACCTCGCGAAAATCTATCAGAACGCGGGGATGCAGGATGTGGCGTTGCGGGAAGCGACGAGAGCGGTGGAAAGTGATTACACGAATCCGACGGCGCACCTTTTCCTAGCGAACTCCTTTGATGCCTTGCGCGACCCCGACCGGATCTCGCTGCGCTACGAGACTCCGTGGTTCAACGAGTTGCTGCTTGCCAACGTTCTGTCACCGGTCGGCGGCGGACCCTTGTCGCAATTCGTCTCGCAGCAGGAGTATTCGAAACTGCTGGAAGAGGACGGCTTAGGGGGCAGTTTCACATCGGAATGGCGAAGTGATTCGGAAGTCAGGGCAGTTGCTTCGGTGTTCGGAACATCGGGTGATTTCAGTTTCGGCATTGATGCGAGTTACCGGGATGACACGGGGGATCGATTCAACTCGGGGGCATCGCTCCAAGAGCTCTACGGCCAGTTCAAGTGGCAGCCATCTCCGGACGACGTGTTCTACTTCCTCGGGAAATGGGCGGATCAGGAAAGCGGGGACAATTTCAGGACATATGACAATCAGCCGCTGTCTCCGGGTGTCAGCTTTGAGGAATCACAGGAGCCGGGCTTGTTGCTAGGGGCATGGAATCACCGTTGGGCGCCCGGTTCGAACACCCTGGTGCTGGTGGGGCGCCTGAGCGCGAATCAGACGCTCAGCGATACGTCGGCACGGCAGTTGCTGATCGAGCGCAATTCAAACGGACTGCGTCCGGGTTTCATCCGGCGGAACCAGTTCGGTTTCGATGAGTTCACCGATCCCGCGCTGGAAAACGCAAGTCCTCCATCTGTCTATGAGGGTCAGAACGGAGAACTGGTTTATTCGCCCGCTCTGCTCCAAGCCATTCAGCCGTATCTCGGGGAAGGGAATGTGGAGAATGTGAGCTCGGCTCCGTTCGAATTCGACACCCAGCGCTCGTTCGAGATTTACAGTGCGGAGATCCAGCACATCCTACAGACGGAGCGGAATCTACTCATCGCGGGTGGCCGTTGGCAGACGGGTTCCTTCGAGACACGGAGCAAGCTCTCCGTGCAGAGACCGAATTTCTCCGGAGGATTTTCAACGCCGGCGGCAGAGCAGAGGACGGAGGTAGATTTCCAGCGTATGACGATTTACGGTTACGATTACTGGAAAGTCACCCCGGAGCTGACATTGATCGGCGGATTCTCCTGGGACAAGATCGAGCATCCGGACAATTTCCGAAACCCTCCAGTGAACGACCTTCAGCGTGACGATGACCAGCTATCCGCGAAGCTAGGTTTCACCTATGAGCCGTCGCGCCTATTCACGGTGCGGGGCGTTTATACAGAGGCACTGGGGGGAGTCACTTTCGATGAAAGCGTGAGGCTCGAGCCTGTCCAACTCGCGGGATTCAACCAATCCTACAGGACGGTGATTTCCGAATCGCTGGCGGGATCGGTAGAGACCCCGCGGTATAAGATTTGGGGACTGAGCGTGGAGGGAAGCCTTCCGTCCCGCACCTGGTGGGGCGCGAGCGTGAACGTGATCGAGCAGGATGTGGATCGGACGATCGGAGCATTCACCGGTTACGATTCAGGGGTGTTCCCGATCAGCCCTGCCTATTTCGCCGACAAGACCGCACAGCGCCTCGATTACCGCGAGGTGGCGGTCGGCTTCAATGCCAACCAGTTGATCGGTGACGAGTTCGCGCTCGGCGCGGGCTACAGGATGACTCGGTCGGATCTGCGCACGGTGTTTCCTGAACTCGTTTCGACAGGGCAGGCGTTTGCCAATGTGAAGAACAGGGCGACGTTGCACGAAGTTACACTCAACGCGAACTGGAACTCCCCGACGGGACTTTACGGGCGGATTGAAGCGAACTGGTATGCCCAGGATCTGGACGATGACCCGAGCGTGACGGTGGCGCGCAGTGGCGATGATTTCTGGCAGTTCAACGCCTTGGTCGGATACCGTTTCAATCGGAATATGTGTGAGATCAGCGCGGGGGTATTGAATATCACCGATTCCGATTTCCAACTCAGCCCGCTGACCCCCTATGGCAATATCGTCCGTGACCGGACGGCGGTGATACGCTGCCGGTTCAGCTTCTAACAGACTATGGGGAACGGAGCGACATTGCGGGGAAAGTCGGAGCGTGCCGAGCGGCGGATCCGATTGGTCGCGGCTCTGGTCGGCATCGTGCTGACGGTCATGGCTGGCTGGCTGGCGCTCAGCCGGGTAGGCGGTTCGTTGCGCTCACTGAGCTATGATATCCCGTTTCAGGATGTGTTCCAACATGTTCCATTCCTGCAACCTGAATCGGATACCGCCGACGAGGTAAGGATCGTCTATCTCGAGGATATCGAAGGAAAGACCTTGGACCGGAGGAATCAGGCGGCGCTTCTGGATAAGCTCGGCGAGGCGGGAGCGCGTGCCGTGGTGTATGACCTGCTATTTGATCTTCCCTCCCAGGATCCGGAGATCGACCGGGAGTTTGCCGCCGCGATGCTGCGATTCCGCGGGGTTGATGAAAACTGGGAGCCGATCCCCGGTGCACAGCAAAGGTCGGTATTCCTGGCCTGTGGTCGGAAGCGCTTTCAGCAAACCGGGGTGATTGTGGAGCAATTGATTCCTCCCACTGACGAGCTCTTGGCGGCGGCGGATAACTTCGGGTTGGTCGCCCTGGTGCACGATGACAACTACACCGTCAGAGAACTCACTACGGGGACTCTGGATGAATCGTCAGTGACATGGGTAGCCGCAATAGCCCTGGGAGCGAAGCTTGAGGAAAGTGAACGGATTTCCCCGAGATATATCAATTATGCGGGTCCGCCGAGCCCCCCGGGTGACTTGCTTTCCAATCCTGCAATCCTCTCATTGGGAGCTTCAGACGTGCTTCGGGATGATGTGCCGATCCTGTTGCGCGACAAAGTGGTGGTGGTGGGCGGTAGGCCGGAAATTCTGGGTGCCGAAGCAGGCCTTGATTTATTTTCCACCCCATACAAACGCTTCGATCGACGCGGGGATCTACCACTGATGAGCGGGGTGGAGGTTCAGGCCAATATCCTCATCAATCTGATGCGCGGCAACTGGCTGACACGATCCGGAGAAAAATTCGATCTCTGGATGGTGATCATTGCCGGCTGCATTGCGGGCTTCGGTTTCACGCGTCTACGGCCACTGCTTGCGGTGATCGCCGCAATCGTGGGCGTGGTTCTACTCATTGCCGTCGGAACCGTTTCCATGCGGCAGGCGAACTTTTGGTTTCCATGGAGCGTGGCGGCGTTTTTACAGATTCCGGTGGCGCTTGGTTGGGGCGCTGGATCGCGGTTCTACATCGAGAGGTTTTTCCGGGAAAAGCTGAGCAAGGAGCAGCAATTCCTGAAGGACGCGTTCGAGAAATATCTTTCGCCGCAGATGCTTGATAAACTCACCGAAGACGGGTTTCAGATGAAATTCGGGGGTGAGAAGGTGATGGCAGCGATGATGTTCACCGACCTGGAAGCTTTTACCAACATGTGCGAGCGGGTGGGGGATCCGGAAAAAATTGTGGAGGTGCTGAGCGACTATTTCGAACGTACCACCGGACATATCTTCGATCACGACGGGGTGGTCATCAAATTTATCGGCGATGCGATCTTCGCTGCCTGGGGTGCACCTGTCCTCGATCCCATGGCTCCGGTCAAGGCAGCGAGAGCGGCCTGGCATCTCTCACAGAACGACGAACTGGTGGTGCAAGGGGTGAACATTCGGACACGGATCGGGGTGCATTACGGCGAGGTCGTGGCGGGAAATATCGGCAGTAGGAAGAGGGTGGATTACACAATGATCGGCGATGCGGTGAACCTTTCCGCGAGGCTGGAAGCACTCAACAAGCGCTTCGGGACGCGCATCCTAATCAGCGAGGAAGTAAGGAGTCATTTTGACGGTGAGTTCTTCACGAGAAAGATCGGAAATTTCAAGGTCAAGGGGCGGAAGGAACCAACGGTGGTTCACGAACTACTCGGGCCGGTGGCGGATGTGGAAGAGCCCGCATGGCTCGAAGTTTACGCAGAGGGCTTCGCGGCACTGGAAAAGGACGATTTCACCAAGGCGCGTGAGCTTTTCGAGAAGACGGATTCAATGCGAGGTAGTGAAGGGGATGGCCCCTCAAGATTTTACCTTGGTTTGCTGGACAGTGGTGCAGTGATTGAGGCTGGCGTTTACGAGATGACGGAGAAATAGGAGTATGATCCAAATTACCACAATTCCCTGAGCGCTTGCGAAATATTCAGTTTTCCTTTTTCATTCACGCAGATGTCCAAACGAATCTATATCATCGTCGCCGCCATGATTATTGCAGGGGTTGCTATATATTTCCGACCTGCTCGTAAAACTTCCGAGCTGACTGGCGATAAGCAACGCGAAGAGTTACGAGTGGAGCACAAATTTTCAGACGTTTCGCACTGGAGCAGCGAGATCCAGAAACGTCCGGGCCGTGAGTCGCTGGATTCGCTGCGCGGATATCTTCTATCTTTGTCCGATGCGGAGGCAGTCGCAAAAATAGAGAATTTCCTTCAATCCGGAGAAGACAATAGCACTGGGATTGCGTTTGAGATCGGATCGGGTGGGGCGCTGAAAGGTAGTCCGACACTGCGGGTGTATTTGCTGGACCTGCTTTTGGAAATCGATCCGGTGGCCGCGGCGCGGATCAGCCGGGAAATACTGGCAAAGGCGACAACTGCCGACGAGTGGGCCGTTTCGCTCCGCAATGTTGCCCGCGGAGAATTAGGTGCAGACAACAAGGAATATTTGCGGACGAAGGCGGAGGAATTAATCACCAATGCCGGTTGGCAGGCTGATCCTTCGGTTGGATACCTGAATGCTTTCGACGTTCTGGTCCATACCGAAGCTACGGAGAGCACGGCGCTCCTATCAGACCTCATCCAAGGGAAGGAACGCCGTGATCTTGCTCATGCAGGGTTCCTGACGCTGGATCGCTTGGTTCAGAGGAAGCCGGTGGAGATGCTGACGAAGCTGCAAGTGGATAGGGATCTCCAAGAGAGCCGTCCGGAAATGGTGGCGCAGGAGTTTGCGCGCGCCGATTTACGTGACGCAGCCCAGCGTCAGGTGGTGAAGGCATGGCTGCTCAGCCCGGAGCGCACACCTACGGAACTCAGTAATTTTGCCGGGATCTATCCGAACAACAACAAGATGATTTCGCAGAATCTGCTCACCTCGGAAGAGCCGGTTGCGGGATCCGGCCTCAGGGAGCATGACCTAGAGGTGCTGTCGCTGATCCGCAGTTGGAGGGAGGATCCTACTTTCGATACGCTGGCTCCTTATCTTGAGATCATGGACAGGCGCCTTTCGGAGTTCACCAAAGGCGCCGAGAATCCGCCACGCTGAGGATGCAGCAGGAGGGCGTTGAGGAAGAATAGATTTTTAATCGAAAGTTCCTAATCGAAAGTTCCCAGACAAGTAGTAGAGACTTCTTCGTAGAACAAGAGATGGATCGTCATGGAAGGGGGATTTACGGGGACGAAAGGGGACTCGGAGCCTCTCCGGATTTATTATAGAGGAAGTTGTCCGGCCAACAGGAATGGATACGAGCCAGGAACCCGTGAAGTTGATTGGGGTGTGATTTTTTCGGTGGATTTCATTCTCGCACTGTTACTGCTAGGGAGCGCCGCAGGCTTTTGGACTGCTGGGATTCTTTATTCCCAGCTTTTGGGGATGGCGTCGTTGATCGCAGCGGGTGCTTGCTACCTGCCGTTTTTATTTAGACACACTCAACCAAAGAGCTGCGGACAAGAACCGCAGCAGTCCAGAGCCTCCGGCGGTTTTATCCACCGACAAAAATCACACCCAGTTGATTGACGATCATTGCCAATGAGCGCTGCATTGAGCCTAGCAACAGGAGAAAACACCATGCCGACTCAAAACGTCAATCTGACCGTTTGATGTCGGTCGATTTCGTTGCCACATCCCTGCAATCCGCTAGAGTTTGCTGCATAGCCATGCCGCAGAACGTCCAAATGATCGTAACCTTCGCCGTCCTTGCGGGGGTTTTTGTGACTTTCGCCAAGGAGTGGTTGCCGAGCGACATGGTCGCGCTAGGCGGACTGGCGCTGCTGCTGCTCACCGGCATACTCGACGAATCCGATCTCGGGGAGATCTTCGGTAACCCGGCTCCGATGACAATCGGCGCGATGTTCATACTCGGCAAGGCACTGACTCGCACCGGGGTGATCGATTGGATCGCACATCATTTCGAGAAATTGGCGGGTAATTCACTGACTCGCGCCATCCTAGTTCTAGCTCTTATCGTTGTGCCGCTTTCGGCATTTATGAACAACACGCCGGTGGTGATCGTTTTCCTTCCGGTGCTACTGGCCTTTGCGCGAAGCACGGGCATAAAAGCCAGCAAGCTGCTCATTCCGCTGTCCTTCCTCAGTATACTCGGAGGCACGATCACCCTGATCGGAACTTCCACGAACCTACTCGTCTCCGGTCTTTCCGCGAAACAGGGACAACCAGTATTCGGGATTTTCGATATCAGCTTGCTGGGCATCGCCTTTGCCGTGGTCGGCACCATCTATATGCGCTTCATCGGGCGGCACTTGCTCCCCGACAGGGACACGGTCAGCAGCCTACTTGATGCGGAAGATACCCGAAAATTTTCCAGCGCTGTGGAAATTCCAACTGACTCGCCATTGGTCGGCGCGCGACTCATCGAGCACCCCCTGTTCTCGAAACGAAAAAACACGATCGTCTACGAGGTGATCCGGCGGGGGCGCCGAGTGGATGACATCCCCCTTGATGCGATCACCCTGGAGGAGCGGGATGTCCTCTGGTTCCGTGCGACCTCGAAGCAGCTTGCGGAAATGCAAACGGAGCAGGGTGTGAGGATGATACACAGGAAAAGCGGCGGGCAAATCCAGCGCGACGAGGTAAAAACGGTCGAGGCGATCATCGGTCAGCGGAGTTCCCTGGTGGGGAAGAGCATCAAGGAGTCGAACATACGCAGGCGCTACGGGATCGTCGTTGCGGCGATTCACCGGAAAGGTACCAACTTAGCCGAGGGCTACCAGGATGTCCGGCTGGCCTTTGGTGATACGATACTAATGGAGGGGCCTGCCCAGAATATTGTCCGGCTGAATCAGGAGGGGAGTTTTCTCAGTCTCAACGAAACCTTTGAGCAGCCCAAGCTTCGGTCGCGTATGGCGCTCGCCGTTTCCATTCTTGCGGCGGTCGTTCTCGCGGCAGCGCTTGGCTTGCTTTCGATCACCAGTGCGGCACTGATCGGCGCGGTGCTTGCCATACTCACCGGTTGTGTGGAAACCCGCAACGCCTACAAGGCGATTGAGTGGGACGTCCTTTTCATGATCTACGGCATGCTGGGCATTGGCATGGCGATGCAGAAAACCGGGGGAGCGGAGTGGATTGCAATGGGGGTAGTAGGCGGCATGGAAAGCTACGGGACGCTGGCGATCCTTGCCGGGATTTACCTACTCACCCTGATACTGACAGAGCTAGTGACCAATAACGCCGTGGCGATCCTGATGACGCCGATCGCGATTTCCGTGGCGCTCTCGCTCGGGGTCAGTCCGCGGCCGTTCCTCGTGGCTGTGATGTTCGCGGCCAGTGCGAGTTTCATCACGCCCATCGGCTACCAGACAAACACCTATGTCTATGGCGCGGGCGGATACCGGTTCTCCGATTTTATCCGGGTCGGTCTGCCGCTGAGTCTGCTGCTGTGGGGGACAGCGATGGTTCTCATTCCCATGATCTGGCCGTTCTGAAACGGTTACTTCAATAATTTCAGATACGCCACGATGTGGACGATGTCCTGCTCGGGGATTACGCCTTCGAAGGATGGCATGGACGGCTCGTAGCCCTCGGTGATGACAGCGGCGGGATCAAGAATTGAGGTTTTCAGGAAAGCATCGAGGTCGCCCTTGTGGCGGGTGGCGATGCCATTGAGGGGCGGGCCGGTGAGCTTTGCGCCCTCCAGCGAGTGACAACCGACGCAGCCGTAGTTCTTGAATAGAGTCGCGCCATTCTCCTCGTTTCCGGGAACGATTGCGACGGTTGCGGTTTTCTCGCGTTTCGCGACCGCAGTTAGATCCGACTTTGTGGCTACTGGCCGCGTATCCGGCCTGGCGTAGATCTCGATTTCGTAGGGTTCCGTGCCGGCGGAGGTGTCGTGCAGATGAAGCCGCAGGCACATGATGTCCGAACGGAAAATCGGCGGGATCTCGATGCTGATCCTGAGGCGGTTTTTAGAAACGGTGAGCTTGCCCGTCTGCACCGAATGTTCGCCCGGTTTCCCGTCCCATCGATAGTGACCTGATCCGTATTTCGCGGTGCGTTTGATGTTCCAAAGATCGAGTTCCGGTCGTGGGGCGATCAGGCTGAGTGAGGCGGGCAAGGGATCTTTGAAACCGACAACAATGTGCTTGTTGAAAATTTCCAAGGAAACGGGCGTTGCGAATGGCTGGCCCTCGCGGATTTCGGTCAACCCGGATTTCTTCGACGTCTGTGGCTTGTAGCCCGAAATACCGATCCCGGTCGCATACAGCCTTCCGTTCTTAGGGTTGGTGGCTGCGTTTAAAATCGGAAAATTAAAATCGAACGGCAGCTTCCATGCGAACGGTAGACCTTTGTCGGGAGTCACGACGGGGAAGATTCTACCGCTCCATGACAGGTGTGCGAAGCTGTCACCGAGCGAGGGGAAGGCCTTTTTCGAAAGCGTGGCGAAGGATGATCCGGAGCGATTGACCTGATAGGGGAACCACAGCAGCGGCGGCGCCGGTTCCTTGGCCTTCCGGAAGTTTGCGGGTTCGTATCCGAGGAACGGCGCGGCTCCTTTGCCACGTCCGATGGGCTGAGTGCCGCCTCCGATGCGGTGAATCGGCGTGCTCGGGATGTGATGCCCCTGCTGATCCGAGGCGAAGATGGCACCTCCCGGAGCCATTCCGATGAAAGGCAGCCGGAGGCCGTCAGCGAGTGTGGTCACTACCAGCCCGTTCGGGCTAATCCGGAGAACAGAACCGCGATCCGTCGCGGTCTCCCCATATTTTGATTTCCCAGAATCAATCAGGCCGGATCTCGATATGATGAATGAACTGTCATCGTAAACCTCCAGCGAGGTTGCGTAGTCGCGGGTGTGCAGGGTCTGGAGGAAGGCATCGGAGGCGCAGGCGTATATATCGAAGAATCCGTCCCCATCGATGTCCTCCAAGCGTGTGATTTGATCTCGCCCCAGAACAAATATTCCGTGTTTGTGTCCGATGGAGATGGACATGGGTTCGAAGAGTCCGAATGCGGCCCTGCTCCAGGTTGCCGTTTCCTCTCCGAGGTTTGTCACACGCCAGACGTCACCGTCGAGGGTTGTTATTAGAGCGTCACCGCCTGGCAGGAACGCGATATCCGTCGGGCGGATCGTTCGCTTCCAGGGATTCTCCTGCGGTAACGAAAGCGGGCGGGTGACGATGAGGTTCTTCGTCTTTTTCGAGGCAGGGCTGGTTACCTTTACCGTTCCGGGAAATGCGGGGACGGCAGGTAGAAACTCCGGTATGCTTCCAAGCGGTTCTGTATCCGTAATCATCTTGGTTGAACGAAGTATGCGGATCAAACATTCCTCCGTCCCACCGGGAATCAGCAAAGCAGTGCCCCTCTGCTGGTTGGATTTCAAAAGGAAGCTGGACGAGCCTTCGACTTCCATAAAGGGCATCGCTGCCGCAGGTAGGATAATGCTCGCCTTTTTTCCGTCCATCGAAGTCTTTCCTTTCGCGGCATCGATCCCAATCGCAATCGGATCGGCTCCGGGAAGGACGAGAATCGTTCTCTCAATGAGATCTGGCCCCAACGATTGGCTCATCTCCCTCACAAATCTGCTACCTACCCTATAATCGAGAGCCACCCGGTCTCCCGAAAGAACGAGGCCGAGATAGCGCCCCGCCCCGGCAGGTAGTGGACCCACATTCCCACCGTTTCCAAGCAACTCTCCTTCCCGGATGTCCTCAGCCGGAAGGCTACGGACACCCACGCCGGGAAGCTCGGGGGTGGATGTCAGGAGTTCTCCCATCAGTTCCGGTACCGTATTTGCCTTGGCGGTTCCGCTTGGGTAGGAAATCCCAGCCATGGAATCCATGCTCAGCGGTGCCTGGCCTGCGGGGACTCTCCAGGTGGCGGCGTAGCGCAGCAGATCGGGATCAAAGCATGTCCAGAGGTCATTACCGAGCGGCAGGAGCACGCCTCGGCGCACGCGGTTCATAGGCTTTTCCAAAACGATCAGGGCGCTTCGTAAAAACGGCTGCTCCGTCTCTACGAAGCCATTGGGTGACAGGGGTTTCGCAAATGAAGATGACAATGCGAGCAAGGAAATAATGAGAATACGCAAAGAGGACATAGTTTCGTTGGGGCGGAACTTGTCCATATTTCCATGAACGAATCCAGAACCAATCCGGGGAGTATGTCTCATACGTGGCATGATATTTCATCCTCGGCTGCCATCGCATTCTCCGCACCTTATTGCCTCCAATCTTCACCCACCACCCGAATCAGCGACATGATGTAGGGTTGCTGTTGCTTGCTGAAAACATCCTCCATCTTCAATAGGATGGAGCAGAACCGGGCGGATGCCACGGAAAATGAGTTGCAGAGCCCCCGGAGGATGGGGAGGATTGCCCGCGTCGCGCGTGAATTGCGCGCCACGGTTTTTTAAACACCAGATTTACACACGATTATGAAAAGAAAACTCAGGATGGGCATGGTAGGCGGCGGACGCGGAGCATTCATCGGCTCCGTCCACAGGATGGCAGCGAACCTCGACGGCCAGATCGAGTTGGTGGCAGGATGCTTCTCCTCGGATCCCGAGAAATCCCGGCTCTCCGGTGAGGACTTTTTTCTCTCCCCGGAGCGCGTTTACGGCAATTTTGAGGAAATGGCTGATAACGAATCCGCCATGCCGCCGGGTGAGCGCATTGACTTCGTCAGTATCGTCGCCCGCAACGACCTCCACTACAAAGTAGCCAAGAAATTCCTCGAAAGCGGAATCCACGTGATCTGCGAGAAACCGTTGGCGTTCTCCAAGGAGGAGGGTGAGCAGCTCAAGGCAATCGTCGAGAACAGCGGTCTCGTTTTCGCCCTCACGCACAATTACACCGGCTACCCCATGGTCAAAGAAGCCAAGGCGATGGTGAAGGAAGGCAAGCTCGGCAAGATTCTTAAAATCGTCGCCGAGTATCCACAGGGCTACGCGATCTCCGCCTACGACGAGGCCGCCTCCGCGGGTGGCGCGATCTCGAACTGGCGCATGGATCCCTCGATCTCCGGGGTATCGAACTGCATCGGCGACATCGGTTCGCATGCCGAAAACCTGGTCCGCTATATCACCGGACTGGAGCTCGAGGAAATCGCCGCCGATCTCAACACCTTCATCCCGGGTCGCCAACTCGATGACGACGGTTCCATGCTCTGCCGCTACGAAGGCGGTGCGCGCGGTGTCCTCTACGCCTCACAGATCTCCACCGGCGACGAGAATAACCTCAACATCCGCGTCTACGGCACCGAGGCCTCCATCGAGTGGCATCAGGAGCATCCGAACGAGCTCACTGTGAAATTCGCCGACAAGCCCCGCGAAATCTGGCGCCGTGGCAACAGTTACAACGGCAAGGCAGCCGCGAAATACACGCGCCTGCCCTTCGGACACCCCGAGGCATTTATCGAGGCCTTCGCCAATGTCTACCTCGCTGCTGCAGAAGCAATCACTGATTCCATCGAAGGCAACTTCAAGGGCGACGCTGCCTACGATTTCCCAACCGTCGACGACGGCGTCGCCGGCATGGCTTTCATCGAGGCTGCCGTGAAATCCTCCAAGGCCAATGCGGAGTGGACGAAGCTGTGAGCGGCACCAAGGAGGGGCTGCATTCTGCTGACCAACAACCCAAGCGCCCAAGCTTAGCTATTTCCTGCATCCATATTTGAGGGATGAGTTCTAGTTTTCGTGTCCCTCTATTTGCCTCCGGCTATCTCCACTTCGTTCCGGTTCCGCGGCGCTCCGGTTGGCAGCGGAACGCAGCCACTCCTTGGGAGTAGCCGGGCGAATGTCTTTCCAATGATCGTTGGCTCGGTCTCCCGACTTTCCCTGTATCTTCGGCGGACGCCTGATTTTCTTCGTGTGCTGAGTAGCTCTTCGACCGAGCTGCCGTCCGCTGCTTGACGCTACTCAGCACAATAGCGCCGCACATTTCCTCAGCGTTTCCGAAAGCATTCCAATATCGCCGCGTGCACATCCTCCGCTGCATTCACCTCATACGTTGAGCCGATGAGAACGGGCTGTTCTTTCTCCGTTACCTTGTCCCTGCCGTGGGAGCCTTTCACCAGGTTGGCATCCAGCGGGATGACATCCAGCAAGCCGCGTATTCCGAGTTTTTTCTTCAGTAGGAACTTCGCTATTTTCAATTTCGGAAAACCGATCGATGGATCGATAAAAAGCTCGCAGGGGTCGTAGCCGGGCTTTCTGTGGATATCGATGGTGCGGGCGAAGTCCGGGGCGAGGGTATCATCCTCCCAATAGTAATACGTGAACCACGCATCTGGCTCCGCGATGGCGATGAGATCCCCGGCGCGTTCATGGTTGCGCTCACGTACCTCGTCGATGCCCTCGGTTGCTTCCAACAAGGATTTTACCTCCGGCAGCAGAGCGGGGTCGTTCACATAGATATGCGCCACCTGATGGTCCGCGACGGCGAAAACCTTGCAGCCGCCGTAGTCGAGGGTTTCCCGCCCGAGTTCGTCCTTGATGGATAGCCAGCCCTTTTTGCGGAACAGGCGGTTGAGATGGATGGGTCGTGTTACCTGCGAGATGCCGTATTCGGAAAGCAACATTACTTTCACGTCTCGTGCTTCGTAGAAGGAAATGAGATCCGTCACCACCCGGTCAATTGCCTGCACCTCGGTGGGGACGTTCGCCGCGCCTGGGCCGTCTTTCTGGAGGCAGTAATCGAGGTGCGGGAGATAGACGAGGGAAAGGGTGGGGGAGAATTTTTCCTCAACACGTTTCGCCGAAGAGGCGATCCATTGCGAGGATACTATCCCCGCCGCCGGCCCCCAGAAGGCAGGGAAGGGGAACGGGCCGAGATCCGCTTTCAGTTCATCGCGAAGGCTCATCGGTTGGGTGTGGATGTCGAAATGCTTTGAGCCATCCGCCGGGTAGAGCGGGCGCGGGGTCACGGTATAGTCCGCGGATGAATACATGTTGTACCACCAGAAAAGCTTCGCGCAGGTGAAGTTCGGCACGGTTTTTCGTAGCGTCTCCCAGATCTTCTCGCCGTGGACGATGTGGTTCGATTGTTTCCAGAAACGCACCTCCGCACTCTCGCGATCATACCATCCATTCGCCACAATTCCGTGCTGCTCCGGCGGCGTTCCGGTGAGTATGGAGGACTGCGCCGTCGTCGTCAGCGCGGGAAAGGCCGGGGTGTATGTCTGCAAGCCATGCTTCTCCGCGAAGGCGGTGATCCCCGGCGCATTTCTCCCCAGCAGAGACTTAGAAAGGCCGACGATGTTCAGGACTGCGAGGCGCATATGCGGGAAACTTTAAACCTCAAATTCTAAACTCCAAGATAAAGAGGAAAACGATTGCAGGAATAAGGGGGATCAATTTGATACCCGCTTAATCCCGAGCCGCATGTATTTGAAGTTCAGAAGCAGTGCCGTCTTAAGGCCCGTGACGTTCATAACTTGACGGGTAACTGCGCACGGAACGCACGACTCCAGTCGCGCAGGTCACTTCTTTGGATTGGCACCCTGCGCGACTGGAGTCGTGCGTTCCTGCATTTGGCATTCAGATCCATGCTGAAGACCGAGATTTCGGAAAACAAGATTTCGAGCCTCCAATATTCTTGGATAATTCGAATCAAACTCAATTTTTCTTACCCTGAAATTTAGACCTGACAAAGCACGAGTGCCCTGAAAACCTTAATCTGACGGATGGGGATTTTTAAGGTCTTGAGAAAAAGACTTCCGATGGTCGCGGAGGGTCAGAAAGCTCGACGCTTTTTCCCAATAGCTGCGTTGCGCGTCGAGTCGTGAATCTCGATTCACTCCCTCCTTGCGCCTTGCTCTTGGAAAAAATCGCCTTCGCCCATCCGTCAGATTAAGGTTTTCAGAACACTAGGGCGAATCGAAAAGCGATGCGACAACAGCGAGGATATCAGCGACATCCGCAAGCCTACCGATGCCTTGGTATCCGCAGGCAAGGTCTCCGGTGGCAGGTTCGATGAATTCGCAGCCATCGGCCTTGAGCTGAGAGATGTTGCGCTGGGTCGCGGGATGAAGCCACATCTTGCCGTTCATGGCGGGGGCGATGAGGACTTTCGTTTCGCGGGGGAGTGCGAGGTAGATGGAAGTGAGAGGATCGGGGGCGAGGCCGTTGGCCAGTAGGCCGAGGGTGTTCGCTGAGGCAGGGGCGATGAGGAAAAGGTCGGCGCTATCGGCGAGGTCGATGTGGCCGGGTTTCCACGAATCCTTCTCATCCTCTAGGGAAACCAGGACCGGGTGCCGAGTCAGTGTCTGGATAGTGAGCGGGGTGATGAACTCGCAGGCAGAGCGCGACATGACCGCATGAACCTCATGGCCCTGCTTGACGAACTGGGAGGCTAGATCGGCGGCCTTGTAGGCGGCGATGGATCCGGTGATGCCGAGGACGATTTTCATAAAAATTCAAATTTCAAAATTCAACGATCAAGGAAGAGGGGTGGCGCGAGAGATGGGGGTGATGATGGCAGTTTTTGTTAAACGGAGGGAAGAGGGAGAATACGGAGAAGAGTGGATAGGAATTATTGGTTTCTAACCGACAATGCCCCCAACTGGCATAGCAGGCGCGAATGAAGAGTCTTGATTGAGAGTTGAATTTTAAATTTTAAATTTTTCACCGTAGCATGGCCGAGGCCTTTTTGAGGGCGGCGGTGAGGGCGCTGATATCTTCCTCCGTGTTGTAGAGGGCGAAGGAGGCTCGGGTTGTACCGGTGATCCCGAAGCGAGCCATGAGCGGCTGGCAGCAGTGGTGGCCGGTGCGGACGGCGACGCCCATCTGATCGATGAGTGTGCCTAGATCGTAGTGGTGGATGCCTTCGATGGCGAAGGAAAGAGAACAGGCACGCTCGGCGGGGCCGTAGAGGCGGATGCCGGGGATTTCAGAAAGGGCTGCGGCGGCATGGCGGATGAGGAATTGCTCGTGGCCGTGGATTTCATCGAGGCCGATGGCGTTGACATAATCGAGGGCGGCGGCGAGGGCGATGGCTCCCTCGATGTTCGGGGTGCCTGCCTCGTACCTGAACGGCGGGTCGTTGTAGGTGGTGCCTTCGAAGGTGACCTCTTTGATCATTTCACCGCCGCCTTTCCACGGCGGGAGGGATTTCAGGAGGTCGAGCTTTCCCCAAAGAACGCCGATGCCGGTGGGGGCGTAGACCTTGTGGCCGGAGAAGGCGAGGAAGTCGGCACCGAGAGCTTGGACGTCGATGGCCATGTGGGGGACGGCTTGGGCGGCGTCGATGAGGACGATGGCTCCGTGTGTCTTGGCGGCGGCAGTCATTTCGCGGACGGGATTGACCGTGCCGAAGGCGTTCGAGACCCAGGTGAGGGTGAATATTTTGGTTTTGTCAGAAAGGAGATCTTGGAAGGCCGCCTGGTCGAGGACTCCATCCTCATCGCAGGGAATGACTTTCAGGATGGCCCCGGATCTTTCCGCGAGCATCTGCCATGGGACAATGTTCGAGTGATGCTCCAGGGTGGAGATGAGTATCTCATCGCCCGGCGAGAGGGAGAGGATGTTGGCGACGAGGTTAATCCCATCGGTGGTGCCGGAGGTAAAGATGACCTCGTCGGGTGAGGCGGCATTGATGTGGGCAGCGACGGAGTTGCGCGCGGCCTCATGGGCTTCGGTTGCGGCGCGGGCGAGGTAATGGGTGCCGCGGTGGATGTTTGCGTTGAGCTTCTCGTAATAATGACGTGATGCCTCGATGACCTGCGTGGGGTTCTGCGAGGTCGCGGCGTTGTCGAGATAAACGAGCGGCTTGCCGTTGACGGTTTCCCGGAGGATGGGGAAGTCGTCGCGTAGAGTGGTGGGGAGCATGGAAGATTAGTGGAAAGTGCCGGGTGATCAGTGGAAGAGCGATGCACTCAAGTCCAGTGGGAGCTTCACAGATTAGGTAGTGATTGCGATCCGAGTCTACTCTCGCAAGTGGATGTATGCCAGGATGCCTCGAATGGAGAGGTCTTCATCGATTTGCGGCCAGTGGAGACCGAAGGGGGAGAGCGTTATTTCTCCGAGCTGCGCGGGGGTGGCAGATGCGAGGCGGGGTGTGATCGTCGCAGGAAAACGGAGTTGTTCTCCGCTGTGCATTACGACGATAATTTCACCTGCCTGATGGCGGGCGGATTGTGGGGTATCAGTTAAAGCATTCATTCCACTTCCGGATGATAAGGTCTTTGTGGGCATCAGAATAAGGATTAGGCGAGGGCTTCGACGGCGGCTTCGAGGGAGGCGGCGTCCTCGATCGAGATGACGGTGGCATCGGAAGCGATTTTTGCAACGAGTCCGGCGAGGACTTTTCCGGGGCCGATCTCAATGAAGCTGGTGTGGCCTTGGGCGACGAGGTGCTGGATGGACTCGATCCAGCGGACCGAGCCGGTAACCTGAGAGGTCAGGGCGGAACGGATCTCATCTTCCGAGGAGACGGCGGCGGCGGTGAAATTCGCGACAATCGGGATGACCGGGCTGGTGATGGTTGTTCCGGCGAGCTCGACGGCGAGCTTTTCCTGAGCTGCTGCCATGAGGCGGGAGTGGTAGGCTCCGGCGACGTTGAGCTTGATCGCGCGGCGGATGCCGAATTCCTTGGCCTTGCCGACCGCATCATCGATGCCTGCTGAGGTGCCGGAAATGACGATCTGGCCGGGGGCGTTGAGGTTGGCGACATCGACATCGGTGGCCTCGGCAAGGGCACGAACCTTTTCCTCATCTCCGCCGATGAGGGCGGCCATGGCTCCGTCGGTGGCGTTGCAGGACTCTTCCATGAAGGTGCCGCGCTGGGACACGAGCTTGAGGCCATCGATAAAGGAGAATGTCCCGGCGGCTGCGTGGGCCGTGAATTCACCGAGCGAGAGTCCGGCGGCGGCGGCGGGCTGGAGATTCGGCAGGCGCTCCTTGAGCAGGGCGAGGCCGATGAGTCCGTGCAGGTAAAGGGCGGGCTGGCACTTGGAGGTGGCCGTAAGGTTTTCCGCCGGGCCATCGAACATGATTTCCGTGAGCGAATAGCCGAGCGCGGCATCGGCCTGGTCAGCGAGTTCGCGGGCGACGGGAGAGGATTCGATCCAATCGCGGGCCATGCCCACCTTCTGGGCGCCCTGTCCGGAGAATAAGAGAACGGGTTGAGTCATGGGCTTTTCTTAGGCAAACAGGGCGCGATTGGGAAGGGATTTCCGGTATGGGGCTTGCCCTGAATTGGCGGGCATGGTTCTAAACGGAGGAAGCGGAGAGAAGACGGAGGACACGGAGAAGGGAATTTCAAATCTCAAAATCCAAGTTTCAAATCATGGAATGGAATGGATGGTCTTTTCGGTTCCCTCCGATTTTCCTCCGTTCGCTGCGTTTAGAAAAAATGACGGATATCATGTGATGAGAAAGGTGGACAGCGGGGTTTACCGGAGTGCATGTTGGCGGCGTGAGCGAGGTGATCATTGAGACGCGAGATTTGCACAGGAGCTACCGGATCGGAAAGAAGTCCATCGAGGTGCTGCATGGGGTCAACTTGAGCATCCGGAAGGGTGAGAAGGTTTTCCTCTGCGGGCCGAGCGGGGCGGGGAAGACGACCCTGCTCTACACCCTTGCCGGGTTGGAAAAGCCGGAGCGGGGGAGTGTGGACATCGCCGGGACCGATCTCTACGCGATGGGACGGAAGGCTCAGGCAGCGTTCCGCAACCGATCCATCGGCTACGTCTTCCAGAACTACCATCTGCTGCCGGAACTGACGGCGGTGGAGAACGTGGCGGTGCCGGGAGCGATCGCCGGAGAGAACCGGACGGCGGAGGCTTTGGTCGCCTTGGAGCGTGTGGGACTCAAAGACAGGGCGGATCACCTGCCTGCGGAAATGTCCGGTGGCGAGCAGCAGCGGGTGGCCATCGCGAGGGCGATCGTAAACCATCCAGCGGTGCTTTTTGCAGACGAACCGACCGGGAATCTTGACTCAGGAACCAGTAGGGAAATCATGGGAATACTTCTAGAACTCGCTGATGAACATGGAGTAACGCTTGTTGTTGTTACGCATGATCAGAAGCTGGCATCGGTCGGAGATCGGACGCTGGTGATCAAGGACGGCGAGGTAAGCTAGCTGTTTGGATCAATCGTTTAAAGCGTCGGGTTTCGGGGGGAATGCCGCCGAAACGTGAGGCTCGGTAGTTACCCATCGGCTTGATCACCGGAGCATCCCGCTAGAGCTGGGAATGAAGAATCCAAGCAGTCCAGACTGCCTGCTGGCGCACCATGCCCCCGATCACTCGAAGTACTTCTTGAGCGCGCGCTGCTCGTCGGGTGCGAGCGAATCTTTCCAGACGCGATCGCCACCTTTTCCCTGCGCTCCAGCACCACCCGCGGAAGCTTTGGAAACGCCCTCATCCACTGTGTGCTTGCCGTCCTGGAGCTGGAGGAGGTCGCCGGGGATGGCGCGGGAGAGATCCTTGGCCTCGAGTGCGGTGAGATCGCCGACATCGAGGGGATCCTTGTGATTCTTGAGGACGTTCGGATCGTGGCCGGGACCGCGGTTGATTCCGCCTTTTGCTGGACCTTCTCCCTCGCCTTCTCCCTCGCCTTCTCCAAGAAGTTGATCCGCCCAATCACCGCCCTCAGCTTGCCCCTGACCGGCGTTTTCGAGCGACTCCTTGAGTTTCTCCATGTTCTCCTTGAGCTCTTTCATCTGCTCAGGGGTGAGCTTTCCGAGGTCGTTCGGATCCAGCTTGGAGAGCTGGTCAAGGAGTTCGGAGTTGGGTTTCATCGCGCCGTTCTGAAGACCCTGGAGGGCTTGTTCGAATTCCTCGGTGAGCTTCTGTTTCTGAGCCGCATTCATCTTGTCGGCGTTTTTCGCAAGGGCTTCCAAGGCGTTCCCCGCCTCATTCAGGTCGCGCTCAAGGTTTTCCAGGTTCGAGTTCTGCGATTCTTTAAGGCTGTCGGTCGCTTCCAGCGAGGCGTGGCTGAACCAATCCTGCTCCTCCTGAGCGCGCAACTCTTCGAGGCGCTTTTCCATTTCCTCGATGTGTTCCTCATCAACCATCGCGTCCTCGGCAAGCTGTTCGAGCTGCGCATCGAGCTGTGACCATGCCTGCGGCTGGCGGGAAGGGGGAGGGGCGGTTTGCTGTTTCGCGGAGATGGGGATGAACAGGCCGAGGGCGAGCAGGCCGAGGGCGGCGAGAGGTGGGGTGAATGTTTTCGGCAGGTGCCATTTCAGCGCTGCGGGTGAGGCGGCCGGCGGCTCGGGCCAGCTAGCAACCCCGGCATGGGCGGAGGTGAGCGCGGTGTTCAGTCCAGCACCGGCTTCGATCCTGACGAGGGAACTCCCGGGCTTCTCGAAGCGGCGGATGGCGAAGAACAATGAAACGGCTACCACGATGAGCAATCCAGCTGCGACGCCGGCTCCAGCAATGGGTATGGAGAAGCCCTCAATCTCACGCCGAAAGATCAGGATCGCGCAGGCCGCAACCACCGAATAGACGAGAAGCGGTGCCGAGAGAATCTGCAGGAACCAGCCGAGATTGACCCGGCGAGAGAGGGTTTCAGCGCGCTCAAGCCAGTATTTCCGGTTCCCGTCGTCCTTCGACATGCGGAGACACTACATCGTTTTGTTTCCGCTGGCGAAAGCATTTTGAGGGTGATCGGGATAAGCTTTGGATACTCCGTGGAACGATCAAACTGAATCCGCAGTTCGAATCGAATTTTCCACCGCAAAGCTCGCAAAGGAGCACAGAGCCGGGCTTGCGTTTGGGAGTTGGAACGGCACAAAGGCATCCATTCACCCTTTGGCTGATGCCATGGCGGCGTCTCATATTGTGGGGATCCCTTTCCCGATGGGGAGTCCACACCACTCAATCCATTTTCAACTGTGGAATATAGGGTTCATTTGGATATAAATACTGTTCTTTAGAACATTTTATTTGCCCGGACGTTGGTTGGTGTGCTTGGGTGGGGCTTGTTGTGGAACGACCTCTCACCGCCCTTTTTCTAGATATGGATAGCTACTTCGCCTCGGTGGAGCAGCACCTCGATCCGTCCTTGCGCGGCAAGCCGGTGGCAGTGGCTCCGGTGATGGCGGAATCTTCCTGCTGCATTGCTGCGAGCTACGAGGCCAAGGCGTTCGGGGTGAAAACCGGAACTGGTGTGGCCGAGGCGCGAAAACTTTGCCCGGGGATCGCCATCGTGGAAAGCAAGCCTAGCGAGTACATCCGCTTTCACCACCGGATCGTGGAGGTGGTGGAGGACTGCATCCATGTCGAGGAAGTGCTTTCGATTGATGAGATGTGGGCGGTGCTACCAACCAACCTCCGCGAACCACGGCATGTGAGGAAATTGGAAAAAACGCTGAGGGAGAAAATCAGGGACGAGATTTCCCCGGTGATCACGATGAGCCTCGGGGTGGCTCCGAACAGGTATCTGGCGAAAATGGCTTCCAAGATGCGCAAGCCGAACGGGATACTCATCATTGAGGAAAGGGATCTTCCAGGGATCCTTTACGAGCTGGTGCTCAAGGATATGCACGGGGTCGGGAGAAACATGGAGCTCCGCCTCCGTTCGCACGGGATCCACACGGTCAGCGAGTTGTGTGCCGCAAGCAAACAGTCCCTGCACGCGGCATGGGGAGGAATTCAAGGCGACAGGCTCTGGTATCTGCTGCGTGGCGAAATCATTCCGGATATTGTAACAAGTCGTAAATCCCTGGGACACTCCCACGTCCTGCCGCCGGAGGCGAGGGCGCCGGACAGCGCTTGGCCGGTGCTATGCAAGCTCCTGCACAAGGCCTGCGAGCGAATGCGCTCCCACGGGCTCCTGGCCGGGAACCTGACGATGCAGCTGAGTTTTCTGCGGGGCTGCGCGTGGACCTCGGAAATGCGAACTCCGGAGACTGATGTGACCCTGCGTCTGCTGAAAATGCTCGACCGGCTGTGGCGCGAACGTCCGGAACCCGGATCGAAACTCCTGAAAGTGGGCGTCGTCCTCAGCCGACTGGTGACCCAGGACAATTACACGCCGGAGCTTTTTCCTAGCCAGCCAGCCGATGCGTTGTCCGAACCCAACGGCGATGGCAGCGAGAAAATGCGCAAGCTCGATGAGACGGTTGACCGGCTGCGCGCACGCTACGGCCGTCATTGCGTGTTCTACGGGAACATTCAGAAATTTCGCGATCATGCGCCGATGCGAATCAGCTTTGGCCACATACCTGTGGTGGAAACCGAGAAGGACTAAGGGCTCTCCGGCGCATCCACCACCGCGCTCCAGATATCTCACTTTGCATTACATATATTGTAACAAGTTTAAAGGAGGAGAGCCGTGAGCCGTGAGCCGTGAGCCGTGAGCCGTGAGCCGTGAGCCGTGAGCCGTGAGCTGAGAGCTGAGAGCTGAGAGCCATTCCTCTTGCGGGGATTCGTGCGGTCAATCGGCTAGATCGCAGTCAACCCCAGCGCTGGCTTCGCAGGCCTCTTGCCAAGAGCAACTTTACCACGAGATCTTCACGTTTCTTGGAATCATTGGATTCCTGGAATGAATCGAGATGTCTGTAATCCTTGGGACCACAAAGAATGCCCCGAAGACCCAATCACGGCGCCAATCCCCGGATTGGAAAATCTCAGCGAAGCACTCAATCCTGCCGGAGATCGAAAAAACAACACCCGATGCACTTGCTCCTGAACGCCGAAAGCAGGACGAGTTCCCCGAAATACAGGATTTTATGAGGGTTGTCGCTTGCATCTGAAACAATCGATTGAAACGATTGAAAGGTTTCAACCAGCGCTAATTCAGTGGCTATTTTAAAAATCGTTATCTACTCTTTTACATAGATTAATGGTCTTTTTTCCGAAAAAAAAACAATTCAATCAATATTCCATTTCGAAGTCGTAAGAACCCTCGGAAAGGTAAGGAAAATCGCAGGAAACGGCGATCCTCAGCTTCGCCGTCTCGCGCAGGAAAAATCGGGCGGCGTTGCCTGTATATGTGACAATTTTAAACACCCAATTCATTTGCCCTGGATCCATCGCACAGGCGCATTAAAAAATGGCGCATGGTTCCGCCTTTGCAAAACCCGTTTCCTAGCGATCATCTGCGCGCCTATGACTCTCCGAACTCAAACGCTACAAATCCTTTTTCTCCTGAGTTTCTGTTTCCCGGTAATTGCCGAGGAAGCCCCCGCAAAAAAGGAACCTGCTGAGAAGAAGGCCAAGGATGAAGAAATCCAGAAGCCCGTTTCCAAGGAAGGGAAAGTAACCATTGGCGGTGAAGTGATCCCTTATACAGCGACGACCGGTAAGATGCAGCTCCGTGACGGCAAGGGAAAGCCGACGGCATCGGTTTTCTATGTGAGCTACACCCGCAGCCTGGTGAAGGACATGAAGGAGAGGCCGGTGATGTTCGCGTTCAATGGTGGCCCGGGATCCTCCTCCGTATGGCTGCATCTGGGCATTCTCGGCCCACGCAGGATCGATATCCCCGGGGACGGGACGAAGCCGATCTCGCCCCCTGCCCGGCTCATCGACAACGAATTCAGCATTCTTGACTCCTGCGATCTGGTTTTCATCGACCCGGTTTCCACCGGATACAGCCGCGCCGAGGACGATGCGAACCCCAAGGATTTCCACGGATTGCAGTCTGACATCGATTCTGTCGGGGATTTCATCCGGATCTGGGTGACGGAGAACAAGCGTTGGGGCTCGCCGAAATATCTGTGCGGCGAATCCTACGGTGGCGTCCGCGCGGCGGGTCTCTCGCAACACCTCCAGAGCCGCTACGGAATGACGCTCAACGGGGTGGTGATGCTTTCCACTCTCCTCGATTTCCGCACGCTCATCGGCTCGCAGGGCAGCCAGCTTTCCCATCAAGTGTTTCTGCCTACCTTCGCCACGGTCGCACATTTCCATGGCAAGGTGAAAGGCGACCGCGCGAAGCTCCTGGCCGAAGCTAAGGAATTCGCGTTCGGTGATTACGGAGTGGCCTTGCTGAAAGGCAGTGATCTCGGCGCGGACGAGAAAGCGGATGTCGCCGGGCGGTTGACGGAGTTGACAGGGATACCGGCGGAAATCTGGCTACGAAAAGAGCTGCGGATGGATGCCACGGAATTCCGTTCTGAACTGCTCAAGGCCGAGGGCAAAGTGCTGGGCCGTTTCGATGCGCGGGTGGCATGGGATTCCACGGATCCTGGCTCACGCGGTGCGGAATACGACCCCTCCTATTCGCTGGCGATCGGTGCCTTCTCGACTGCCATGCTCACCTACCTCGGCGACGAACTCGGTTGGGAGGAAGATCAGCCATACGAGGTGCTCACCGGGGTCGGCCCATGGAAATACGGTTCCGAGAACCGGATTGTGAACGTTACCGGCAGACTGACCCAGGCGATCCGTGACAACCCGATGCTGCGAGTGCTTGTGATGGGTGCCCATGCAGATCTTGCGACGCCTCCGGAAGGCGTCCCCTACTCCCTCCGCCAAGAGGTCGATCTGCCGGAAGCCCTGCGAAAACAGATCACCTTCGTGGAATACGATGCGGGTCACATGTTCTACCTCAATCCCCCCGACCTCAAGAAGTCGCGCAAGGACCTTATCGATTTTCTGGGTGCCGGAAAGCAGTGACCCGCTTCAGTTGGGCATGTTCCCGAAAGCCATTTCACAGAGACCGATGAAGGTCTCCTCGACGAGGCTCGGTGCTCTCTGCACGGAATGGAAAACACCCCACTCGCGCTTGATCCGAGGCTCCGGAATACTGACGGCATGAAGCTCCCCGCCGGCGATTTCTTTGGCCGCGACCCACGGGGCGACGATTCCGACGTCGGTGCCAAGCTTTGCCATCTCCTTGATTGCCTGCATGTCGCCTAGCACCAGCGGCTTTTTGGTCTTTCCCACCATCCGCTTCATCCAGTCCTCGATGAGGCGGTGGGTCTCAGTGGTGCGAGCATAGATAATGAACTGCTGCTCGCCGAGGCTGTCCAGCATGGCTGCCTTATTCGCAGCCCACGGGTGGAAAGGCGAGCTCGTCGTCGAACATGTGGCGGTAGCCTTCCTGATCGTGGTTCTTCGGCTTTATCCCGACGACCAGATCAAGTTCCCCATGCGCGAGTTTTTCAAGCAGCACGGTGGTGTCGCCGGCGTCAATGCTCGGCTCGCACCTCGGGAAGCAGTCGCGGAACTCCCTCAGCACGCTCGGTATTAGAAAATGGCAAAGGCTGTGCGGCGCACCGATCCTAATGCTCGTTTGACCCCAGCGCCGCAGCCCGTCGAGGTCGCGGGTGGCCTGTTTCAGTTCGTGCAGAACCCGCTTGCAGCGGCGGAGCAGGATTTCCCCTTCCGCAGTCACCCCAACCCGCTTTCCCGAACGATCCAGGAGCCGGCATCCGAGTTGATTTTCGAGCGTCCGCATGGAATGACTGACCGCCGATTGGGTGACGAATAGCTTGCGCGAGGCGAGCGTAAAACTCCCCTCCTCCGCCACCGCGACGAGCGCGCGCAACTGGCGTAGGTCAGGTATCCAGTCCATTGGAAATGTTTTTCGTCACGTTGATGGGAGGAAATAAGCACTGTTTGTGCCAAAGGGTGAAAATTGGCATCCAAACCGCTTATTACGTTCCATGCGGTCCAGCCAAACGAACCATCGGAAAAACCAGTCGATTCGCCTCGGCTATGTAGCACTCAACGATTGTGCGCCGCTGGCGGTGGCTCAGGAGGCCGGAATTTTCGAAAAACACGGCCTGAACGTCAGCCTGCACCGCCAAATCGGTTGGTCCACGATACGCGACAGCCTCTTTTACGGAGATCTGGATGCCGCGCAATCCATCGCCGGGATCGCCTTCGCCCTCGGCTTCGGGCTCACCGACCTGCGCTGCGAGGTTTCCGTGCCATTGATTCTCAATCTCCATGGGAATGCGATCACTCTCTCATCAGATCTGCCGCATGAGGAAATCGGGAACGGATTCGGGCTCAAGGCGTATCTTGCGCGCCATTGGAAACTAGCGCCCTGTAGTTGCCACTGAGCCCCGCTCGGAGAGGCTCCTCTCCGAGCGCCTGCACTAGCCAAGCGATTTCCCTATCCTTATCCGGCGGTCAGAGACACGCCGCTCCAATCAATTCTCCAACGGATGCTCTTTCAGCAGATCTTCCATCTGAAAGAAGCCGTCGACCGATTTCGTGGCCACACGAACCTTGGCGACCTGTTCCGGGGTGATCGCGGAGGCCTTGTTGCCGAAGTTGTTGCGGGCGTAGGTGAGCACATCGGCGATTTCCTTATCCTTGAGCATGCCGCCGAAAGGGGTCATCGGCACTTGGCCTTTGTATTTTTTGCCGTTCATCTCGAAGGGACCCATGAGTCCGTGGAGGGTAATCTTGATCAGTCGTTCCGGATCTCCGTGGACGAAGATGCTGTCGTGAAGTGGCGGGAAGGCGGGATCGAGTCCCTTGCCGTCCGCTTGGTGGCAGGTGGCACAATGGGCATCGCGGAAATAGATTTCATGGCCGGCTGCGAAGCTCTTCTTCTCCGCAGCTGTTAGGTGAGCGGGGATGGGCGGCAACGGGTTCTCATCGACCTCTTCCTCAGCCTTGCCCTGGAGGCGCGTGGCTGCTGCCGCGACGACCTTTTCGCTCCATTTATCGGTGCCCTTGGCCTTGGCGATGCTGACCACCTCCAGAGCCTCCGGCTTGTCATACCAGGTAGCGGCGATAACGGCCTCCAGACGCACCCGACCGTGTTCGTCGGCGGCGGCTTGTTTCAGGAGATCCAGCGCATCCGGGAAACGATCGAAGTTGTAGCGCAGCACGCGCACTGCGGCGGCGCGAACATGGAAGTCATCAGATTTCATGAGATCTCTCGCAAGATCCGTATCCACCGCATTCATGCCCCATGTGACCCAGAGGGCTTCGAGCGTCTGATGCACAGATGCGGGATCCGATTGATCGAGTGCGGCAACCCATTTTTTCACAGCGGGAAGCACTTCGGAAACGGGATGTTCACGGAGCTCACGACGGCTGCGATAGCGGCTGCGGTATTCCGGGAGCTTGAGGTTTCCTAGAAGGGTCGCGACGGACGCTCCATCGACTTTCGCTGGCTCCACAAGCTTGCGGCTCGGATAGGTGATCCGGTAGATACGGCCGTGGACGTGGTCGCGCAGCGGATCGCGGGCGTTGTGCTGCATGTGGCCGATGAGCACATTGTGCCAGTCAATCACGTAGAGCGATCCGTCCGGTGCGAATTCCAGGTCGCCGGGGCGGAAATTCCCGTCCGAGGCTTTTAGAAGTTCCTGACGGAATGCTGTCTTGTAGCCGGTGCCGTCGTCCGTGATGGAATGCTGTTTGATGCCGAGGAAGCCGATGCAGTTTCCGATGAGCGTATCGCCCTGTACTTCGTCGGGAAAATGGCGCGAGGAAACGAACTCAAGACCGGAGGTCGGTCGAACCCGCTGGCCTTTCGGAACGAGATCGTGGGTTCCTGGCGCTTTCACGCCGTAGGGCGGCTTGAGGGAGAGCGGCAGCGCCCAGTTCCATGCCGGGCCGGAGGTGTAGATCAGGAAATCCTGCCCCCACTTATCGAAAGCAAAGCCCCAAGGATTCGGGATATTCATCTGGATGGTGCGTTCGAGCTTCGTCTTCTGCGGGCTGAAGCGGTAGAAACCGCCGTCAACGCCTCGCACCGGACCGTATGGAGTCTCCACATTCGAGTGCAGGAAAACCCCTTCGCACAACATCAATGCTCCGGATGGATCCGCGGTATAGGCACTGATCGCATGGTGGGTGTCGTGGGAATCGAAACCGGTGAGGACGACCTCCTTGGAGTCCGCCTTATCATCGCCGTCGGTGTCCGCGAGGAAAACGAGGTGCGGTTCTTGGGAGACATACACACCGCCCGGAGCGAACTCGAAGCCGATGGGGAGATGCAGCCCGTCTGCGAAAACGGTTTCCTTGTCGGCCTTGCCGTCGCCGTCCGTATCCTCGTAGATGAGGATCTTGTCGTTCGGCTTCGGATCACCCGGACGGTAGTGCGGATAGGTGGGCATCACAGACACCCAGAGTCTGCCCTTGTTGTCGAAGGAAAGCTGCATCGGGTTGGCCAGGTTTGGGAATTCCTTCTCGGAGGCAAATAGCTTCGCCTCATAACCCTCAGGAGTGGTGAGCGTTTTCTCAGCCTCCTCGCCGTATTTGTACTCGGCGGTTCCGTTCTTGCCGCCCGGCTTGTAGTTGGTTTTCACTTCGGACAGCGGATGAGTCGCCTTATCGGCGGCCGCAACGTCGTATGTCGTTGCGTTCGCCACCGCCCAGATCTGCTTGTCGCGGATCTCGGTCATCTCACGGATCTTTTTCTTCTCATCCGGATAGTTGGCCGGCCCGAAAGGATTGTAGCGACGGCCATCGACATGAACGCCGTTGAGCATCCGGAAATCGTTGAACCAGTACCAGTTCTTGTCGGCGATGGCGGCCATCAAATCCGCATCGGTGGCCTTGGGCTTCGCGGGCGGAAGCACGAAGAGCGCTCCCGCGATCATGTCGGAAAGGAGCCTGTAGCCGTAGTCGCTCGGAAGGAAGCCGTTGCGCGTGAATGGCTTTGCGACGCCCGGGTAAAGGTTATGAGTTTTCTCATAGACATCCACGAACTCGGTGCCGTTTGCCTTCGCCACCTCCGCCATCGCTTGGGTGTAGAGTGCGAGGTTGGCATTCTCCGCACGGCCGTCGGGAAGATCGCGCTTCGCGGAAAGATTCTCATAGGCGATCGGCGAGACCAGCAGCAGACGCGGTGCCGCCTTGCCGTTGTATTTCTGCGAGGCGGTGTGCTTGATGAACGCCTCAAGCTCGCCCTTGAAATTCGCGATTCCCGCAGGACCGTCGAAAGATTCGTTGTAGCCGAAGAACGCGATCAGCGTGTCGGGCTTCAGCTGCGTGAGCCATTCGTCGGGCGTCGGATGGTGCCCCTTCCCTGCGTGGATCTGATGCTGCGGATGAAACTTCTCCGCGCCGGGGAACGCCCATTGCGATGGCCGCGAAGGATGCGGCCGGAAACCGGCGGTGTCGCCGGGGCGGCAGAGGTTACGGAAGTAGAGCTTCTCGCCGGGGAAAGCCTGCTGCAGGCGGGCTTCTAGGTAGGGATGATCCGCCAGCCGTTCACCGAGACCGTTGCCGATCAGGACAATCCTCTCCCCATTTGCGGGGGCTTTCGGCTCGGCCGATGCGATCGAGATGGTGACAAGTGCGAGGAGAGCAAGGAGCAAACGGAGATTCATATAGTTTTCGGGTGATCTGGGGGTTTTGGAAAGCGCGACTATCGATACGCAGGCGACCTGATACTTCGATCAAAAAAGATCAGCAAAGCCATACCCATCCTAACTTTGCCTTTCGGAAAATTGCCATCCGGTGTATAGAACAATCATGAAATTGCCCATTTGTGCAGTGACGGCTGCTGCCATCGCGTTGTCGAGTTGCGGGATCAAGCCCCGGAATTCCCTCGCGATGTCTGGTATTTCCCGCATCAAGGTGCAGTCACCGGGGAAGCAAGCCCCGGTTCCCCGCCCCTCCCCGGCACGGCTTCCGATGGCCACGGTTTTCAAGGGGGAATCGAAATTCCATGCGATCGTGGCGAAGGCCGGGCGCGAGGGCTGGAGGAAGCTTCCCATCGGCGAGCGCACCATCCGGATCGCCCGGGAAATGGTCGGCGCCCCCTACGCCAACTACAGCCTTGAGGCCGATGACAAGATCGAGTCCCCCGTCGTCAACATGCGCAGCATGGACTGCTGGACCTATTATGAGAACGCCCTCGCGATTTCGCGGATGCTTGCCTACAAGCCCGGCCCCTACAAGCCGGCCGATATGCTACACATGATCGAGATCGAGCGCTACCGCAACGGCCACTGCACCGGGAATTACCTTTCCCGCATGCATCACCTTGAGGAGGTCTTTCACGACAACCAGCGCCGCGGCTACGCGCTCAACATCACCCCGCGCATCCCCGGTGCCGTGCGCTTGCGTCGCGAGATCCGTGAGATGACGGTTCAGTGGAAGAGCTACCGCTACCTCAAGAACAACCCCTCGCTGATCAAGCCGATGGGCAATATCGAGGCGCAGGTCTCCAAGCTCCCCGTCTACCACATCCCCAAGGACAAGGTGCGGGGCGCCGAGAAATACCTCAAAAACGGCGATATCTGTGCGATCACCACCACTTGGAAATACGGTTACACCTCCCATGTCGGCCTGATCGTCCGGCTCAAGGGGCGCGCCTATTTCACCCATGCCACATCGGATCGCGGCAAGGGCCGGATGACCATCATCGACCGCCCGATTTCCGACTACCTCAAAGGTTCCTCCAAGCACGCGGGTATCGTCATCTGCCGCCCGTTCGATATCCCCCCTTCCCCGCTGTGGAAGAAAAACGTCGCCGGTGGATGAATGGATAGCGCCTGAATTTCGTGGGATCGACAGTCGGCCATTCCAAACTAACCGATTTTCCGCAACCAAGGGCTGTTCTCGGGGTTTGATTCTGACATGTTGCTGAGCGTCAACACACCCTTTGACTATCCGATGGAGGAAACCCAAGCAATCACCCCCCAAGACCGGGAAGCCGCCATCGACCATGCACTCATGGCGAGTATCGCCGTGGGGGACGAAACGGCCTTCCGCCAGCTCGTCGAGCGCCATCAGAACGCCATCGTCGGCACGGTCACCAAGATGCTAGGCAACACCAGCGACTCCGAAGACATCGCCCAGCAGGTTTTCATCCGCGTCTGGAAGCACGCGAAGCGCTACAAGCCCGACAACAAGTTCACCACCTACCTCTACACCATCACCCGGAACTTGGTCTACAACGAGACCCGCCGCCGCTCTCGCAAGAAAACAGTCTCCACTGACGCCCGCGAGGACGATCAGCACCTCCAGCATCCCGACGACGAATCCGCCCGCCCCGATGCCTCCCTCCTCGATTCCGAGCTCGGCGAAGCTATCGACGCCGCGATCCAATCTCTCCCCGAAAAGCAACGTATCGCCGTCGTCCTCCGCCGCTACGACAATCTGCCCTACGAGGACATCGCCGTCGTCCTCAAGACCTCCGTGCCGTCCGTGAAAAGTCTGTTGTTCCGCGCAAGGACGACCCTCCGGGATACGCTCGCGAAGTATATGGAGGAGTGAGCCGCCGCAGGCATTCGACTGCTGCGGTTCTTATCCGCAGTTTTTGGGGTGGATGGGTTTGGACTGAGTCGGCGAGTATCGACCAATCGCTCCGATGGTCGCCGCCTCCCGCAAGAGCTGGGAATAAAGAATCCCAGCAGTCCAGGGTCTCCCGGCGGGGGAGCGCTTAGAGCAAAGGCAATAAGCTTTGCCCGATCTCCGCCAGCCTCGCCTTTTCTACATCGGAAAACTCATAGGGAACAACTTTTCCCACCCCGAGCGTTCCCATAACGATTTTTCCGTCTTCCGAAAAAACCGGCACGGCAAGCGATCCGGCGACACCCGTCTTCCTCGCATCCTCCTTCGCCACCCCGCCGAGATCCTCTTGCAGGTTGCACAGCTCCACCGGCTCCCTCGTCGCCGCCGCTGCACCCGCGATCCCCTTCCCGAACGGTATTTTAGAAATTTTATCCAACAGGAATTCAGGCACTCCCGCATACGCCACCAGAAGCAGCCACTCCCCCTCCGTCTGGTGCACCGTCCCCGTCTGGCAGTCAAACTCTTCCATCGCTTCTTTAAGTTTTGCATCCGCTTCCTTCATGCCCCCAGCCTAGCCTCCGCCCATCTCCTTGTCCACAAATCCATCCATTCAAGGAGGCGCTGCATCCTGGCTACCCAACTTGTCCGGCGTAGCCCTAGCGCCCTAAAAACCTTAATCTGACGGATGGGGATTTTTAAGGTCTTGAGAAAAAGGCTTCCGGTGGCCGCGTAGGTTGAGAAAGCTCGACGCTTTTTCCCAATAGCTGCGTTGCGCGTCGAGTCGTGAATTAGCGGCGACAGAGCAAGCCCAGAAATCACAACCCCAGCCTTCAAACTAAAAACTTCCAACTAGCAATCTTCCACTGATCACTCGGCACTCGGCACTGATCACTCGGCACTCAAAACGGCATATCATCCCACATCTCCGTCGCCTCGTCGAACTGATGGACGAACGCCGCGAAGGTTCGGTACATCCCCCAGCATAACAGGCCGATGAAGATCGTGATCACGATCTTCCAGGCAAGGTGGAGCTTCGGGTGCAGCCAGACAGGAATGAGCGCGAACGGCGGGACCATCACGAAAGTGAGGATAATGAACGAAGTCCTGCAATACCACGCCACCCCGCCTCCTGCCGGCGCGATCGCAGCCACCGCCACCGGCCGTTTCGATTCATCGAGAAACTCCATGCAGTGTTTGCACTTCACCGCCTCATCTTGGATATCCTCCGCGCAGTAAGGGCACTTCTTCATCGTTTGATTAGGAAAGATTAATTACCCCCTCCCTAATGTCCACAAGCGATTCGCTTTCAGTCGCCCACGGAAAGTCGTCCTTCCAGGCGGCAGCAAAACCCAAGCCATTGCCCCCACTCACCCCTCTCAGGAACCCATAACACCAGCCTTGGCGAACTCCTCTTGCTTGGCTGTTCAAACCTCCCCCCAGGGTGCCTACACAATCTGCCTCCGATCTTTTCAAGGAGGGGCTGCGTTCCGCTGCCCAGCAAGCCGAGCTATTTCCTCAGTGCTTGTCCGGCGCTCTAAGAACGCCGCGCCTTTGGGCTGCGCCCTTCCGCCTTGGAGTTTCGGTTTTCCACAATAAGATTGAGCCATGTCAATCCACTTTTCCCGTCGACATTTCCTCACCACCTCAGCGGCGTGGGCTGCCGGGCGGGCTGCGGGGATCGGCGCAGAATCCGGGAATCACAAGACCATTTCCATCCTGCATACGACGGATCTCCACGGCCACATCCTGCCGACCAAAACCTACTCCGGCTTGCCGGATGTCGGTGGCTTCGCGAAGTGCGCAACGCAGATCCGGAGCTGGAGGAAGGAGAACGCTGATTCCCTGCTGGTCGATATCGGCGATCTCTACCAAGGCACCGCCGCCTCCTACCACAACGAGGGGCGGTTGTTCGTCGATCTTCTCGCGAACTTCGAATACGATGCATGGGTTCTCGGGAACCACGATTTCGACTGGGGACCGGAGGTTTTGGAAAACAACATCAAGGCGGCGAAGATCCCCATCCTCACCGCGAACCTGACCGGAGCTTCCGAGAAAGTCATCCCCTGGCGGATGAGGGAGATCGCCGGATTCAAGATCGCTCTCATCGGCCTGATGACACCGGGGCTGCCCTTCTGGCTGATGCCGGAAACGCTGGGCGGAATTGCCGCGACTGATCCTGCGGCCGCCATGAAAAAGTCCATCGCCCAGGCGCGCTCCGCGAAGGCGGATGCGATCGTCGTGCTCGGCCACTTCGGGAAATTGAAAAAGGATGACTTCGCAAACCCGGTCCGCGAAACCATCTCGCAGGCACCGGGTGCGGACGTCTTCATCGCCGGCCACACCCACAAGCGCATCCCTTCACTGGAGATAGGCGACACCCTCTACACCCAGGCGAATTACTACGGGATCCATTGTGGGAAGGTCGATCTCACTTTCGATCTCAACAGCCGCAAGCTCATCGCGAAGACCGCCGTGACGGCATACATGGACAAGAGTATCGATCTCGATCCCGGCGTGATCAACCTTTCCCAGCCGGAGCTGAAAACAGCGAAGCAACAGCTCGCCCGCGTCCTCACCACACTCAAGGAAGCCATCCCCGGAAAGCGTCGCGACAGTCCCCTCGCCCGTCTTCTTTGCGAAAGCATTTCCGAAGCCCTCCGCCGCAACAAGACCCCGGCCGATGCCATTTTCCACGGTACTTTTGGAACCCCCGAGATCCCTGCCGGGTCGGTCACCGTCGCCGATGCATGGGAGATCCTTCCGTATGAGAACACGCTCGTCACCGTGACGCTGACCCCGGCGCAGTTGCTCGAAATCGTCGCAGAGGATAGAAAGAGCTACTCCGACCGGACGCTCTGGCCGTTCGATCTTATCTGGGAAAAGCGCGTCCCCGTCCGCATACTCAGAGACGGCACCGACCTACCCGCCGGCAAGCCCATCACTGTGGCATTCAACTCCTACGATTCGCAGTCGGGCGGCAGAAAGCTCATGCGCCTTCGGGAGATCGTGCACCTGCCCACCTCGAAGCGACGTGCGATCGACATCAACACGCGCGATGCGTTGATCGAGAGTTTGCTGAATGCGTAGTAAATATGGAGAAGGGGTTTCCCAACCCCTTTGCGGAGGACTGGGGAAATGGCTGGGCTTTTGAAAGGGGTTGGGAAACCCCTTCTCCATGTTCAGATATTTCCCCCGGGATCTCACTACCGTGTGGCTGAGGCGGGCTGCTAGATTTTCAAAGTGGGCTGACCGAGCCGGATCAGCCCTACCGTGTGAGAAACACCGATAAAAAACGCCCCGGGGGCTACCCGGAGCGTTTTTGTAAAACGGAGTATGAGGTGGCGACTTGGAAAGCCGCGCTCCCTACTACTTGGCGGCGGCGATGACGTGCGCGGCGGTCATGCCGAGCTCTTCCATTACCACATTGCCTGGGGCGCTGATGCCGAAGCGGTCGATGCCGAGGGCCTTGCCTTCGGTGCCGACGTATTTCCACCAGAGATCTGTAACACCGGCTTCGATGGCGACGCGCTTGGTGCAGGATTTCGGAAGGACGCTTTCCTTGTATTCATCCGACTGGCGGTCGAAGCGCTCGGTGCAGGGCATGGAGACGACGCGGACGCCGTCGCCGAGTGCCTTGGCGGCGTCGACACAATGCTGGAGCTCCGAACCGGTGCCGATGAGTATGGTGGTGAGTGCACTGGTTTCCTTAACAAGGACATAACCACCGCGCATCACACCGTCGCGGCGCTCCTCGGCGGAAACCGAGTTCTGCATCGGAATCGCCTGGCGGGTGAGAATAAGTGCGCTCGGGCCATCGGTGCGGCGCATCGCGGCGATGAATGCGCCCGCTGTCTCCTCGGCATCGCCGGGACGAATCACATCGAGTCCTGGAATCACGCGGAGGCCGCTGACTGTTTCAACAGGTTGGTGGGTCGGGCCGTCCTCACCGACTCCAACGGAATCGTGGGTGAAGATGAAGCTTGTCGGCAGCTTGGAAAGCGCTGCGAGGCGGATGGCCGGGCGGACATAGTCGGCGAAGACGCAGAAGGTCGCGCCGCTCGCGCGGAAGATGCCATCGTAGGCGATGCCGTTGCAGATCGCGCCCATTGCGTGTTCGCGGATACCGAACCAGATGTTGCGGCCGGATGGGTTCGTAGCGGAGAAGTCGCCCTCGTCCTTGAGGTAGTTTTTGGTGGACCCGAAGAGGTCGGCGCTGCCGGTGAGGAACTGCGGCATGGCTTTCGCCACATCGTTGATGACCTTGCTGCCTGCGGAGCGGGTGGCGTCCTTGTAGTCGGCCGGGAAGTTGGCGATCTTTTCGGAAAGGTCAGTCGGAGTAGCGAGGGCAACGCCTTCGGTGAGTTCAATTGCGAGCTCAGGGTTCGCTTTGGCCCATGCGTCGTAGGTTGCCTGCCACTCGGCGAAGGTTGCTGCCTGTGCCTCTTTCCGCTGGGAGAAGAAGGCTTTCGTTTCCGGGGAGACGAAGAAGCTCTCGTCGGCGGGGAGGCCGAGACCGGCGCGGGCGCTTTCGGCAAACTTCGCACCGCCTTCGCCGTGTCCCTTGGCGGAACCGGCGACTTCCGGGATGCCTTTCGCGATCAGAGTCTTGGCGATGATAACTTTCGGACGACCGTTGTTATTGCCCTTGGATGTCTGGAGAGCTTTCTCGATAGCTGCGAGGTCGTGGCCGTCGATGACCACTGCATCCCAGCCCTGGGACTCGAAATACGCTTTCGCATTTTCGCTCTGCGTAACATCAGCCATGGCGTCGAGTGTGACGTCATTGCTATCGTAGATGAGGATGAGATTGTCCAAGCCGCTGTGGCCTGCGAAGGCGATCGCCTCCTTGGCGACACCTTCCTGAAGGCAGCCGTCGCCGTGGAGGGCGATGATATGGCTGTCGAAAAGCGTGTGCTCGGTGGTGTTGAATTTTGCAGCGGCACGTTTCCCTGAAAGGGCGAAACCGACCGAGTTGGCGATGCCCTGGCCGAGTGGGCCGGTGGTGGCCTCGACGCCTGGGGTTTCATGAAACTCCGGGTGGCCGGGTGTGATGGAATGGAGTTTGCGGAAGGCAGCGACATCATCCTTGGAAACGGCGTATCCGGAAATATGCAGCCAGCTGTAGAGGAACATCGAGCCGTGGCCTGCGGAGAGAATGAAGCGATCGCGGTTCAGCCAGCGCGGGGCGTCGGGATTGAAGCTCATGTTTTCCCCAAAGAGGACGGCACCGATCTCGGCGCAGCCAAGTGGGAGTCCGAGGTGACCTGAACTACAGGCGTGGATGGCATCGATGGCGAGGCCACGGGCTTCGTTTGCGGCGGTGGATAGTACGGTCGTATTCATAAAGTGTCTGGCCTTCGCAGCGGTTCATCCGCTGACGAAGAGCGCATACACTAGGAATCCCCCGCCGCTTGACAAGCCTCCATCGCCGAATATGCGGCGATTTCCTCAAACCCGGCTCATTGCCACCAGATCTGCATAACGAACGCCGGTGCCGCCGAAAAGATCAAGTGCGCTGCCGACCGTGACATCGACAAGCCCCTTCCCTGCCCGGGCAACAAGATCGACATCGGCCATAGTGGCCGCACCACCTGCATAGGTTACCGGGCATTTCCCCCAGTCCCCGAGAAAGCGGACCAAGTCCTCGTCGATGCCTCCGCAAAGCCCCTCGACATCGGCGGCGTGGATGAGGAATTCATCACAAAACGGCAACAGGCGGTCGAGCGTCTCTGCCGTCACGTCCATATCGGTGAGTGTCTGCCAGCGATTCATCGCGACAGTCCATCCGGCTTCAGTCCGGCGACATGACAGGTCGATCACCAACCTATCCTTGCCCACCGCACGGACGAGTCCGTCGAGCGCATCGCTACGAAATTTTCCCTGCGTATCAAATAACGCGGAGGTGACGATCACGTGACTCGCCCCGGCATCGATCCACTCCGAAGCATTTCCGGCATGGATTCCGCCACCCACATGCATACCTCCCGGCCAAGAACCGAGCGCCTCCCGCGCGGCATCCTCATTGCCCTTTCCCAGCATGATCACATGCCCACCCCGGAGTGCGTCTTCGCGGAACTTGCCTGCAAACCAGCCGGGTGGGTTCTCCGAAACGAAGTTTTCACGCGGCGTCGAGCCGTCGTCGCGCAAGGTGCCGCCGACGATCTGTTTTACTTTTCCCCCGTGGAGATCAATGCAAGGGCGGAAGCGGCAGCTCATTTCGAGCTAACAATCGGCTTCTGGCCGCACGAACGGCAATCCGAAACGTAGCCGGGGTAGTAATTTTGCGGGCAGAACTTGCAGGAAGGATTCATGGTAACCGGATCCAAGGGCGGATTCACCCGGCAGGAAGCCGACATCCCCGCCACACACAATATCACCGTTGCGAAAATAATCTTCATAGTAGAATTCCGTTAATTACAGATGGGGAAATTATCAGGAATTCCAAACATTGGCCAGCACGAAAATCATCTTCAATTGCGGCCAGACACCGGTATGCCCCATATCCGCATCTTATTCCTTCCATGCCACCCGCCGGTGTTCCATCCTTGCGGCAGTGATAAGCATCTTCACAGCGTTCATTCTCATCGCGTATCCGGTATTTGCCGGCCAATTCGCACCGTTGTTCCATTCGGCTGAAAGCGCAATGGAGGGCGGACTCTGGGATGTGGCCGCGATGCGCCTCGAGGAGGCAGCAACAGCTGCGGATTTCCCCGCAGGAAAAATGCAAGCGGTCCAACTCATGCTCGGGGAATGCTTGGTCCGTGGAAACAGACCCGACGATGCGATCGAAATCTTGGAACGATCCATCGTCCGGGATCACCCGGAGACTCAATTTTGGATCGGACTGGCTTTGGCCGGCAAAGGGCGATTCGCGGATGCCGTGGAGACACTGCTTCAGGTCGCCTCCGATCCCGTTAACCCGCTTCAGGCGGAAGCCGCCTATACCGCGGCAAACCTACAGGTGTCGCTTGAACGACACGCAGACGCACTTGCGGCGCTCGCCTTGCTCACAGACTCAACCATTCCATCGGATTCAGCCGGATCAAGGCTCCGCAGTGTGGCCATATTGCTGGATCTGGGTCGTCATGCCGATGCCAGGGACATCTTCCCACAATCGGAGGCCGTCCCCTCCGGCCTTCTCCGCTACGCGAATCTCATCGAAGGATACCTGCTTTTATCCGAAGCCAAACCCTCTGAGGCACAGGCGCTGTTTTCATCGCTGCTCGCCGATCCACAGCGACAGAGCGTCAGTCGTTTCAATCTGGCTGCGATCGGGATGGCGGACGCGATTGCCAATCAGGGGGACAAAGCGGCGGCCATGGAGTCCCTGTTCACATTCATTCAAGCAAGACCGGAAACCTCCAAACTCGCGCCAATGTTCAGCCGCATTATCGCCTGGCTGCCGGACGAGATCCTCTCCGCCGATTACCCCGCCTTGGCAAGGCTCTCTGAGTGGATTCCGCAGAATCCCCCTGCAGCAAGCGGGTTCATCAATGTCAGCGCAGACTCAGCCGTGGCCGCGTGGCCCTCTCCGGCGGCAGCCATCACCGATCTCGAGGCGTTCGCTATCTACACGCGTGGCGTCGGCCTCCATCGCGTAAATTCCCCTCTCGCAAAGGATGAAGCCCGGCTTCTGCTGCAGCGTCTGAGACTGCTCGCCCCACAGCATTTCTTGGTTCCCAAAAGTCTTCTTACTCTGGCCGGATGGGAACTCGAGAATGGTGCCGGGGACGAGGCCTTTTCGATTCTCGACACCCTCCGGAGATCGGCAAAATCGCCCATCGTTCGAGGGGAGGCCGCTTTTCTCAATGCCCGGGCGGCGTTCGAAAACGGCGATCCGACACTCGCAGCATCCCTTTTCGAAGAGGCGGCTTCCCTTCTCGAAGACGGCAACCGCGATGCCGCGGCCTTCAACTCCACCCTTGTCCGCATCGGAGAAGACCCATCCGCCCTGCTTACGATTCAAAACCTCGAACCCGCAGCTGTAGAAAAACTGGAAGCCGATCTAATCCTTGAGAAAGCACTTCTTATGGAAACACCCGAGCAGGCCAAAGCAGCTCTGGATGAGTTCCTGAGGGAAAACCCGGATCACCCCCGTGCCAAGGAGGCCAGGCTCGCGATCGCGGAGGCAGCACTTGCATCGGCCCCGCCCGACCTATCGCTCGCCAAGGCCCAACTCGATACGCTCGCCGCCTCCGACGAAGGCATCACCGCTTCACAGGAACCCAGGCTTGCGCTGGCAAGATTGCGCCTACTGGACATTTCAGGAAACAGCGAGGAGACAATCACTCTCGCCGCTGTGGTCGCGGAAACCTTTCCTGACAGCTCCGCCTCCTCTGAGGCGGGGCTCATCCTCGGGAAAAGCCTCTTCAAATCCGGGCAATACAACGAGGCCAGGCTGGTATTGGAGAAACTCGCTGCTTCAGAGCCTGGAACCCAGCGCTCCCAGGCGGCACTTCTGCTTGCGGCACGTTCCGCCGCCCTTGGCGCGACAGCACAGTCCAGGGAAGAGGCGCTCGTGCTATTCGACCGGACGATGGCCATGGATGGGTCGCTCACAGCGCTCGCACGCCTTGAAAAAGCACGACTCTTCATCGATCTCGACCGTCTCCCTGCTGCGATCGAACTGCTCCACCAAGCGTTCACCACCACGGCTCCCGACGACCCATCCCGCCTGCCCACCGGACTACTCCTAGCCGAAGCGATCTACGGCCGTGGTGACAGCGATCCCGACAGCCTCACCGATGCCCTGGACATTTACGACAGCCTGATGAGCCTCACCACCGGCAACCTCTCCTCCTACTTCCGCCTGCAATATTTGAGAGGGCTCACGCTGGAAAAGCTGCCGGATCCGACGGATCCCACCAAGACCCGCCTCGCCGAGGCGCGCGATGCATATTTTTCCGTTCTCGACCGGCCGACCACCCCCCCACCACCGGAGTGGGAGTGGTTCGAGCGCAGCGGATTCCGCCTCCTGTCCATCCTTGAGTTGGCTCAGGACTGGAGCGCGGCGATCGCCATCGCGGAAAAAATTGCCTCCTTTGCAGGCCCCCGATCCGGGGAGGCTGAGACACGCGCTCGCCAGCTCCGCCTCAAGCACATGATCTGGGAGGACTGAATCGCTTCCGCCACTCCGAAACACTCGACAGCCCGAGCCCCCCAATTCACGCTGTTCCCATCTGATGTCGAAGATTCCCCGCTGGCTACCACCTCTCATCACCCTCCTGTTGGGTCTCATTGCGGTCACCATGGTCGTCCCGGTTGAGCAGGACGCGATCGCGGAACAGTTCAACGGGTTTCCAGACTCCGACGCCTTCACCCACAGCCTACGCCCATGGATTCTAGGCTTCATTTGCCTGATGCCGGCTATTGCGAGCCTTGCATACAGCCTGGGTACGACATTCGACCGCTACCTGGCTCGGCAGTTCCTATCGATGTTCGGCATCTGCCTAGCCGCCCTTTTCGGAATCTGGCTGCTCCTTGATCTCGATAATAATTTGGGCGATTTCAAAGGCAGCGAGAACCTCATGTGGTCTGTTCTCAACTTCTACGTGCGCCGCCTGCCTGCCATACTCCTGACTCTCCTGCCCTACACGCTGCTGCTCGCCCTGATCCAGGGACTCGGAAAATTTTCAAAATCGAACGAAATCATCGCCATGATCCAGAGCGGCACAGGAATCGTCCGTGTCTCCGCTCCGCTGGTTTTCGCCGGCCTGTGGTGCAGCGTCCTCCTCCTAGCGCTGAACTACCAATGGGCACCCCATGCCGAAGGCCAGCGCGATGAAATGATCGCGCGCGCCACGGGCAAACCAATCTACCAAGCGCGCAACGTCCTCTACCGAGATCCCAATTCGCACCGACTGTGGTTCGTCGGAGCCTTTCCCGAGGATTTCGTCCATGACGGATACCTACATAATGTCGAGGTCACGACACTCCGCGCCGATACCACACTCAAGACACGGATGAGCTCCCCCCGTGCATGGTGGGATCGTGCCTCCCGGCAATGGACGTTCGAGAACCCGCTGGTAGCCACCTTCAGTGAAGGCGAATCGCCGGTATTCGAGCAGATGGACTCACCGCTTATCAGGAGGACATGGAAGGAAACCCCTTCCCAGATCATCAAGCCTGGCTTGAGCGTGGAGTATCTTGGTATCCCGGAACTCAGCACCTGGCTTGCTTCCCCGCTCGCCACCCAGGCGATATCAAATCGGCCATCGTATCTCACCCATTGGCATTACCGCTGGGCACTGCCGTTCACATGCCTGGTCACGGTCATACTCGCCGCACCACTTTCCATCCATTTCGCACGCCGGGGCAGCGGCAGCGGCGTCTTCCTGGCCGTGCTATTATCGCTGCTCATGCTTTTCCTCTCTAGCGTCTCCCTGGCACTCGGTGAAGCCGCCATTATCCCGCCCGCGCTGGCGGCCTGGCTTCCGAACATTTGTTTCGCAATGCTCGGACTCTGGCTCTATCAACGCCGTATCTCCGGTAGACCCATCTACCAATCGTTCAAACGCATCATCATCATCAATAGCTGATTTCAATCGACCCGACATGGCACTCACAGAATCATGGCATCTCCGCAGCCGGAGCCGCGAATGCACCGCCACCGGCATCGCCTTCACCGAGGGGCAACGCATCGTCACTGCAATCTTCCCGGATCCCGAATCGTCCGGCTATCTCCGTAAGGATTTTTGCGAAATCGCTTGGAATCAACGTGCCGAGGATGAAGACCAGCCGTTCTCTTCATGGCGAACGAAATTTCAGCCCGCCGCCCTCCAGGAGGAGGACTCCCGTGCCGTCACCAAACAAAGCGCCGAGGAACTGCTCCGTAACCTTGTCGAAGAGGATCAGGAACATACGGAAAACACCCGCTATATTCTCGCCGTGATGCTGGAGCGCAAGAAGCTCCTCCGAGAAACCGACACCCAACCGACAACCGGAGGCACCCTCCGCATCTACGAGCACCGCAAAACCGGCGAGGTTTACATCGTCAAGGATCCCAATATCCCCCTCGAGCAGGTGGAGAAAATCCAGGAAGAAGTCTTCGCGCTGCTTTCACCGCAACCAGAGCCAGAGCCAGAGCCAGAAGCTGAGCCAGAAGCTGAGCCAGAAGCTGAGCCGAAACAATAACCGGCGAAAGTTCAGACCGGCAGCAACCAAGGGGCATCAAAAAAGGCGCACAGGAAATCTCCCGTGCGCCTCTTTCGTGAATGGGTTACTCAGTGTTCGCGGAAGAACTGCTCCAAGCGGGAGAGCCCTTCGTTCAGGACGTCGAGCGTCGTGCAGTAGCTGATGCGTATCCCCTCGTCGTATCCGAAGGCGACGCCGGGAACGGTCGCCACCTTGTAGCGGGAAAGCAGCTTATCGCAGAGGTTCATCGACTTCAGGCCGGTCTGGCCTGTGTATAGGAAGAAGTAAAATGCTCCCTGTGGCTCGACCACGCGGATGTTATTGATTGCACTGAGGCGGGAGAAGGCGAACTGACGCTTCACATCGTATTCGCCACGCATATCTTCGATGAAGGACTGATCACCTTCCAAGGCAGCGAGTCCGCCGTATTGGGCGAAGGTGTTCGCGTTGGAAACCGAGTGGCTCTGAACCTTGTCGATTGCGTCGGCGATCGGTTTTGCCGCAGCGGTGTAGCCGAGGCGCCAGCCGGTCATCGAATAGGCTTTGGAGAAACCGTTGACCGTGATGGTGAGGTTGTAGAGTTCCTCGCTGAGTGAGGCGATGGAGACGTGCTTGGCTTCCCCGTAAACGAGCTTTTCGTAGATCTCGTCAGAAAGGATCATGATGTCCTCCTCAAGCGCGATCTCACCGAGGGCGAGCAGTTCCTCTTTGGTGTAGACCGCTCCGGTAGGATTGCCCGGGGAGTTGATGATCACCATCTTGGTGGCCGGGGTCATGGCACCCTCGAACTGGTCGGGGGTCATTTTCCAACCCGTCGATTCCTTGGTCTCGACGAGAACCGGAGTGCCGCCAGCAATCCGAACCATCTCCGGGTAGGAAACCCAGTATGGCGTTGGGATGATCACCTCATCACCTTCTTCGACGATGGCGAGGATCGCGTTGAAACAGGCCATTTTCGCACCGGAGGTGACGCAGATCTGATTCGCCGCGTAATCGAGGTTGTTGTCCGTCTTGAATTTGGCGGAAAGCGCCTGACGGAGTTCCGGAATACCGCCCGAAGGGGTGTATTTCGTCCGGCCTTCCATTAGAGCCTTCGCGGCGGCCTCCTTGATGAAATGTGGGGTATCGACCTCGGGCTCGCCGCCTGCGAGGGCATAGACCTCTTCGCCTTGGGCAATCATGGCCTTGGTCTGTGCGGTGACTGCGAGGGTGAGCGATGGAGAGACCTTTTCGATGCGTGATGAGATGGTGTGCATGGTTGCGCTGTGATTGAATTACGCGCGTTGCGTGTGGCACAACAAGGGATGATGCACCACCGAAACGGGCGGCGCTGTTGTGGAGCCTGCCCCCGGCACTAGCAAGACAAATGGTTCCGAAATCTCGGCCATTTTCGCATCCTCGCCAGCCAGGCCGCCAGGCCGCCAGCGGATCCCATCCTTGTGGGCAACCTCGTCCCAAGAGGAAATCCCTATGGTCTTCAAGTAGAGCTCGGCCACCTTGTCCTCAAGTATGGTTCCGAGTGCCTTGGAAAGATGCAAGATCGGAAATGGCCGACTTCTCGCCCGCGTTTGTCCAGACCCAGCCAGTATCGACCTCGTTCTGCGCGATCCAATGATGGACGTGCTCGAATTTCCCGTCATTCCTGCTTCAGCGCTCGGCAATGAAATTGAGCGCTGCTCCGTAAATACCTATGCCCTCGCGAGGCGTCACCTTCGGCACGCTTTTCGGCACAGACTTCTGAGCCATCGGCATACTGAGTATCACTCAGTATGCGTGACCGAGGAGATGCCTAGACCATCAAGTTCGCCGGGAATGCGCGTTGCGCTCCAACCGCCCAAGCCTTTCTTGGTCTTCGGTATTACAGCAGACAAGACGCCTCCCCGAGAAGCCACCTTCCCTGCAAGCCAAATGCTAGGACGCCTGAGACAACTTGCGCTTTGATCAATTCCCAAACACGACCACGTCGCCATGTCTGGCGTGGAGCGTGATCTCATCCCCGATCTCGTGGATCACACGCGGATTCATTTCCACAACCTGCTGCCTGCCAATCACTGTCTCTATGAAATACTCGATCCTCTGCCCGAGATAACTCCGCGCGACCACTTTCCCATCGATCTCGTTCTCGCCGCCTTCCTTGTGCAACCGCCAGACCTCGGGCCGGACGGATAGAGTGGCCGCATCACCCACTTTCGATTGCCAGTCTGCGGAAGTCACTTTTCCGACAAGGGTCGTTCCATTCACTTTGACGAAACAATAGCCCTCGTGCATCTCCATCACCGCTCCCTGAATCAGGTTTGTCTCGCCGATGAAACCTGCGACATACGAATTCAAAGGTGTCCTGTAGACCTCCTCGGGCGTCCCAACCTGGCCGATCTTGCCCCACGATAACACCGCCATACGGTCGGCCATTGCAAGCGCCTCCTCCTGATCGTGGGTAACGTAGATCCCGGTGAGGCCGTTCTCCTTTACAATGCGGCGGATCTCACGGCGCATCTCCACGCGGAGCTGAGCGTCGAGATTGGAAAGCGGCTCATCAAGAAGCAGGCAGCGGGGCTTTACAACCAGCGCCCGCGCAAGGCTGACCCGCTGCTGCTGCCCACCGGACATTTGGTCGATCGAGCGTTCACCATACCCACCAAGCTGAACCATCTCCAAGGCCTCGGTAACACGTTTTTTGATCTCCGGTTTCGGGACTTTCCGTTCCTCAAGCCCGAACGCGATGTTCTGGCCAACTGTCAGGTGCGGCCACAAGGCATAGCTCTGAAAAACCATCGCCGCCTCACGTTTGTGCGGCGCGAGTTCAGTGACATCCGTATCTCCGAAGAAAATCCGCCCATCCGTCGGCGTCTCCAGTCCTGCGATGCATCTCAGCAATGTGGTTTTCCCGCAACCCGATGCGCCCAGCAGGAAAAACAGCTCCCCCGCCCCGATCTCCAGATCCAGTCCGTCAAGCGCAGTCACTTTGCCCCCGAAGACCTTGCTCACATTTTCAATCCTGATCGCTTCCATTTCTCCGGCGCATTCTTCCTTCGCTCCGCCTCATAGCAAGCTTCAAGCCATCGCGTGTTGCGCCAATGAATGTTGGAAAAGTATTGCTATTCCCCAATTCCTGTCTAAGTAAGCGGCAGGCAGACACGTTTCCGCCGGCCGCCGCATTCGCGGCACGCTTTTTCCGGTCTTCATCGATGAGAGATTGTAAGAGGTTCACCCTGCACTCATCGACCTCGCCAGCAGCCGTTTTCCGGCAGGGCTGACATTTCCAGAAATATGACCGCTACATTTGAAGCGATGGCCTTGGCCGCGCCCCTAAAACAGGTTCTCAACGAACTCGAATACATTACCCCGTCCCCCGTCCAGGCCCAGGCCATCCCGCTCCTTCTCGAAGGTAGGGATCTTCTCGGCTGCGCACAGACAGGCACCGGAAAAACGGCAAGCTTCGCGCTTCCCATCCTCAACGCAATCCACATGGATCCGCGCAACACCCGCTCCAAGCAGTGCCGCTGCCTTGTGCTCGCACCCACGCGGGAACTCGCGATCCAGGTCGGAAAGAGTTTCTCCACCTACGGCCAAAAAATCCGTTTCCGCCAGACGCTCATCTACGGCGGCGTCGGCCAGAACCCGCAGGTCTCCGCGATGCGTTCCGGCGTCGATGTCCTCGTCGCCACCCCCGGTCGCCTGCTCGATCTCATCGAACAGCGCCATGTCGATTTGTCGGCGGTCGAGTTCTTCGTCCTCGATGAGGTGGACCGCATGTTAGATATGGGCTTCCTCCGCGATGTGAAACGCATCGTTGCGATGCTGCCGCAGAGAAAACAGTCACTGTTTTTTTCCGCCACGCTCGCGCCGAACATCGTCTCCCTCGCCCAGACCATCCTCAGGGATCCTGCCCGGGTCAGCATCACTCCGGAGTTCACCACAGCGGAGCGCATCGAGCAGCAACTCTGCTTCGTCGACCGCGGAAACAAGATGTATCTGCTCCAGGAACTCTTGAAAAAGCAGGCCGAAGCCGACTCAGCAAAACTCACCATCGTCTTCAACCGCACCAAACACGGAGCCAACAAGATCGCCAAGGCACTGACATCCTCCGGCTTCACCGCCGAGGCTATCCATGGCAATAAATCTCAGGCGCAGCGCGAGAAAGCTCTCGCGAAATTCAAGCAAGGCCTTGTCCCCGTCCTCGTCGCCACCGACGTCGCGGCCCGGGGCGTGGATGTGAAGGATGTCGGCCTGGTTGTGAACTACGATCTTCCCAACGAACCGGAAGCATACGTACACCGCATCGGCCGAACAGGACGCGCCGGTGCCGCTGGCCTCGCCGTATCCTTCTGCGCCGAGGACGAAATCGATTTCCTCAGGGACATCGAGAAAATAATCAAGGCCTCGATTCCCCGCCACACAGAACATGCCTGGCACAGCGAGGCGCTCCGCGAAAAACACAGCACCGGATTCCGCCCACCGACTGTCAAGCAGGGCGGTGGCCGTGGCAGACAAGGAGGCGGACGAAGCGGAGGCTCCTCACGGGGTGCATCCAGTGGCAGTGGCAGACGCGGGTCGTCCGGTCGCCGACGGTCGGCCTGAGACATCCGGGACATTTTTGTGCGGTGTTTATTTTGCCTTGCAGCGCCTTCGCAAGTCGTTAATCTACCAGAAGTAACCGGCTCACTATGGGCAGGTTGCCAACAACAACCAAATACAACACAACATCATGAACCTGATCAAACTTGCAATCGTCGCCTCCATCGCAGCCTTTTTCGCCGCGTCCTGCTGCCAAAGTGCAGCTCCCGCTCCAGCTTACGTAGAACCAGCCAAGTAAGTGAGGCCTCAGCCCCGCCCGCTTCGTTTCGGAGCCGGGTGGGTTTTTTTTAAATCCACGGCAATCCAGGCCGTTCATAAAATCCATTACCAGACACACCAATCCGACCATGATCCGTTTGCTACTCGCCATCGCTGTCAGCGCCACCGCTGTCCTTGCCTCGTCATGTTGCTGCACCAGTGATGTTGCTGCCCCACGGCTTCCGGCCATGCCCCAGTTCAGGGAAATTCCGACCGCACCAGTGCAGGTGGAATATACGAAATAAGGCATAAACACCCCCTTTCCCAAGGGCAGGATGCGGCTTCCAATGAAGCCTCATCCTGCCCTTTTTTGTTGCCCGTAGCGGCGCTTCTGGAATCTGAACTAACTAGCCTAAAATAGGCTCGCCAATATGTATGGGATTGGTTACGAGGGGATTGCAGCGTTGTCTTGATGGCAATGCCGCCACCTGAAGAAACCCATGTTCGAAAGGCGCCCAACCCAAGGCGGGGAAAACCTGCATAAGACCGTCCCCCGCCACTACCATCGCGCAGCACACGAACCGACGTTCATCCCCACCACGAATAGGCGGCAATCCGAGCGGAAAAAGCAGGCCAGAATATCTGGCTTGCTCAAAGCTGTTTCGATCGGAGTCGCGCTTGCATCTGTCGTGCTCGGTCTCATGCTTGTGCTCTCGATGCAGGAATAGGTCGTAGTGCCGGGGTAATGGAATTGTCATTCCGGAATTTGGAGTGATTTTGCGGATATAATCAGTTGCGGGACAAGCGCAGCACGGATTTACTGAACATAGATGTTGAGAGAGTCGAAGAACCTAAAAATCAGGGCGGGAAACGCGCTTTGGATGCTGGCGGCTCTGTTCGTAATTATCGCAGGACTGAAGGCAGCTCAGTCATTCTTCCTGCCCGTCCTCATCGCCTTCTTCTTAGCTACGGTCAGTTTCCCAATTCTGAATTTCCTCAGGGTAAAAAAGGTACCGAGAGCCATCGCCGTGCTGCTCACCGTTTCCTTGGATTTCGTATTCCTTGCCGCCTTGGGAGTTCTGGCCGTGACACTGATCGGGGATCTCCAAGAAAAGTGGAACATCCGCTACGCGGCGGAGGTTTCGGATCAGATCCGTGAAGCCTCACGCTCACTTGCAATCAAGCTAAGCGAATACGGGATTTCCGACGCACAGGAAAAGATCGATGATGCGGTAAACAACAACCTGGCTAACTTGCAGAATATCCGTTTCGAGAGAATCTGGGACGTCGGAACCGGAGTGCTGGGCAGGGTCGTCGGATTCTTCGGCACCTCCCTGATCACCCTCATCCTCACGGTCTTCATGCTCAGTGAGGCCCGCATGTTTGGCAGGCGACTGGAAGCCATCAGTTTGGCACGCGGGCCGAATCTCACCCGTATGCTCAGCGCAACACGCGACATCCAACGATTTCTCGCGATCAAGACCGCAGTGAGCCTGCTAACAGGAGTATTGGCGGGTATGCTTTGCTGGATGGCCGGTCTGGATTTCTTCGTTCTTTGGGGAATCCTCGCTTTCTTTTTCAATTTTATCCCGGTGATCGGCTCACTCGTCGCCGGGGTTCTACCGACAATCCTCGCACTCCTCGTCGCCGGGCTTCCCAACGCCGTCCTGGTTGCTGGCGGATACCTCCTAATTAACAATTTCCTCGGCAATTTCGTCGAGCCGATGCTCGTCGGCCGCCGCTTCGGCATATCCACGCTCGTGGTCATCATTTCCGTGCTGTTCTGGGGCTGGCTCTGGGGACCGCTCGGAATGCTTCTGGCCGTTCCGCTCACCATGGTGCTCAAAGTAATCCTAGAAGGTAGCGATGAGTTCCGTTGGATTGGGGTGGCGATTTCCGCAGAACAGCCAGCTGGATCGGCCGAGAAGAAACTTCTAGAGGTGACTCCGCCATCGCAGATCGAACCTCCCGGATCATCCAACGAAACGGAGCGAGCATAACTCGAGCCCAATGAAATCCGCGATCTATCAGCGCCTCGCAGCTGCGGCTCTTGTCTCCGTCTTGGTGCTCATTTTTGTCGGCGCCATCGTAAGGGTCACCGGGGCTGGCATGGGCTGCCCGGACTGGCCGACCTGCTGGGGATTGCTGATCCCGCCCACCAGCGTCGACCAGGTCGATTTCGACAAGCTGCCGGTCGAGAAATTCCAAAAAAAGGCGGAACGCATGGGGCGTGATCCAGCTTCGATCACCCGCGAGTCCCTCAGGCAGGAGTTCAATCCCCGTCATGTATGGACCGAGTTCATCAATCGGCTGTTCAGCCTGCCGGTAGGATTTTTCACCCTCGCGACTTTCATCGCATCCTTCGCCCAAAGGAAGATCCGACCCCATGTTTTCTGGCTGTCGTTCGCAGCACTCCTCCTCGTATTGGCAAATGCTTGGATGGGAGCCCGCGTCGTCTACAGCGGAATATCTCCCGGTGTCCTCAGCGCCCACCTTGCCCTAGCGATGATGCTGATCTGCGTTCTCACCTATTGCGTTTGGGCCGGCACCACCCGGCCTCGCAAACTGCGCATATCAGCGAAGTCTCAGCTCGCCAGAAAAGTCATTCTGGTTCTCCTGATTGCAGTGGTCGCAGAAGGGATTTTGGGAGCGCAGATCAGGGAAATGACCGATGAACTCTCCAAGGCTCATCTCGATTCACCTCGTGAATCCTGGATCGGCGAACTCGAGAACAGTGTAACCTATCTGCTCCATCGCAGCTTTTCCTGGGTGATCCTACTAGTTACCATCTGCGCTTTCGTTATCTCAAAACGGAACCAACCCGATGGCATCTCGCCGTCTCAGGCCGGTGTCATGGCCATCGTCCTTTCGCAAATGATTCTGGGGCTGGTGATGGCACAGGTGCACATCTATTCATGGGTGCAGGTGCTACATGTCGGACTCGCCGCCATCCTGCTGAGCCTCGTCTTCCGCTGGTTCCTGATCATTCCAAACGGGAAATGCCCACCTGCCGAAGCAAGCGGGCATTAAAAGCCTGATTCCAATGGAGTCGGTCAGCCTTCTCCGAGCCCTCTGATTTTCTCGCTCTTGCCGCGGCGAGACCCTTCCCTGCCAGAGCCCCCGCCGGAACGGTCATTTCGTTGTTCGGATTGCGGTGCCGAACGCGGGGTATTCGCGCCGCTGCCGGAGCGGTCCGATCCACCCCTTTGGCTACGATCCCTTGAAGGCTGTTGTGGGATTGGCTGATTCGAAGAACCGCTGCGATTGGAAGCCCCGCGCTCACGACCGGAGCCCATCTCCCTTTGCCTGGAATTCGACTGGGTGTTCCCTCTGGATTGCGGTGTATAATTCCCCCTTTCGCTTCGTCCGCTGCGGTCTCCGGAAATCCTCGTGGAATTCGAGCTTCTACCGCTATGGGACGGACGCTGGCCGCGGCTTCCGGAAATCGATTCTTGGCGGTTGGTGCGGTGTCCATTGGACGATCCATGGGTTCGGCTGCTGCCGGACGAACCTCTCATCCAGTTGCTCGACGAGCTGCGTTGATCCCGACTTCCATAGCGAGAACTCTGATTCCGGCTTCCATAACCGGAGCTCTGATTTCTGCCCGTTGTGTTAACCCTGACATTGCCCGACCAAGAACGACCGAGCGATCGGTAGCGATCGCTGCGATTCCGGTAATTCGTCAGACTGTGGCTACGGATATTGCTTGGAGGTGGGCAGTAACTGCCGCCCCGCGACCATCCGCGTGGATGGGGTGCACCACGCACATAGCGTGGCCGATACCCAACGGGGTAATATCCGTTCAGGTGCGGATCGTAATAGCAACGCCGGTTGTTGTCGTAGTAGGCACCCGCATACGGATCATACGCCCATCGCGAACTGCCGGTGCTCACGAAATAAGAGGTCGAGAAACCTGAGCTTCCGTATCCATAACCATCGCCGTAGCCCCCTGAATAATAGGGATCATAGGCGCAGGATGAGAAAGCCAGGACTGAAATACCGGCCACAAAACTTACCAAGAGGGATCGCTTCATTTTCATAACGTAACTTAGACTGTGCCAACCCGCTGTCCATTCAACATATTGTCGCCGGTTCCGAATATCCGGCCATTTCCCTCGCTCAGTCCTTGCTCCGTTTCCTTTTTTTGGCTTTTCTCGTCCCACGCCACATGACCGACCAACCCATCCTCATCACCGGCGGTGCCGGATACATCGGCTCCCATACCGTCCGCCACCTCGTTTCCTCCGGAAGGAAAATTGTCGTCCTCGACAACCTTGCCTACGGTCATCCTGATGCCATCGTCGACGAAGGAGTCGAATTCGTGAAAGGCGATGTCGGGGATCGCGAACTTCTCCGCTCGCTGTTCGATAAATATGGATTTTCCGCCGTGGTCCACTTTGCTGCATTCGCGTATGTCGGCGAGTCGGTGACGGATCCGTTGAAATACTATTGGAACAACACCGCCGAGCCCATCGCTCTGCTACAGGTCATGCAGGAGAACGGCTGCAAGGTGTTCGTATTTTCATCCACCTGCGCGACCTACGGCACCCCGGAACGGGTACCCATCGACGAGTCGAACCCTCAGAATCCGATCAACCCCTACGGTCACAGCAAGCTAATGGTCGAGCGCATCCTGCACGATTGTGACCACGCCTGGGGTCTTCGTTCGGCATGCCTCCGCTATTTCAACGCCAGCGGTTGCTCCGCCGACGGGAAAATCGGCGAGGATCATAACCCGGAGACCCATCTCATTCCCCGGGTGCTCATGGCGATCACCGGAGAGATCGAAACCTTGGAGGTCTACGGGACGGACTACCCCACACCGGATGGTACCTGCATCCGCGACTACATCCATGTCGAGGATCTTGCGGAAGCGCACGGTCTCGCCCTCGATCACCTTCTCTCCGGTAATGCTTCGATCCGCTGCAACCTCGGCACTGGCAAGGGGATTTCCGTAAAGGAAATCATCGGTGCCGCCGAGCAAGTCACAGGAAAGAAGGTTCCGGTCATCTTCGGGCCACGCCGCGAAGGAGATCCACCCGAACTCGTCGCCGATCCGTCGCTCGCGCTACGCACCATCGGATGGTCCGCGAAACGCCGGGATGTGCTCGAAATCGTTGCTTCCGCATGGGCCTGGATGGACGGGCCGAACAAAGGCCGTTTCGCCTCCTAGTGCTTCGTAAAATCTTATCTGGCGGATAGAATTTACCGGTAAGGGTGAGAGCTTGATCCTGGGTCGGCCAATTTTAAAACGGAAGAAACGGAGGTCACGGAGTTGGAAATACAGACATTCTTCTCCGCTTCCTCCGTCTTCTCTCCGCTTTCTCCGTTTCAAACAAAAGCCCGCAAGCACATCCCGCCCCCATCCGCCATCATAGGCTTTACAGGACACTAGGCCGATTTCGATGGAAATCAGCGTTCGAAGTCGCTTCGATAGGTATCTGCGATGTATTGACATTATTCCTTGCGAAAATCCAATCAGAACACCATATTCCCCCTGAATCCCATGCCAAACTCGAGCGTGAAATGAAAACAACCCAACCATACGCATCTCTCCCACCGGAATCCGGCTCTTGCCGGGGATTCACCTTGGTCGAAGTCCTCACGGTAATCGCAATCATTGCAGTTCTGATGGCTGCCGGAGCCATCGGCCTGGACAACCTCAACGCCGGAAAAGGAACCTCCAGCGCAATCGCGTCTTGCGAATCCCTTTTCGAAGAGGCTCGCACGATCGCCGTTTCCAAGCGCTGCAAAGCCCGGGTGATGATCGATGCGGATGCCACGGGCAGCAACTACCTGCAGAGAGTTGTCATCGTCCACGAAGAGGTCAATGCCGACGGCACGGTGGTACCGGACAGCTGGATCCTCTCCAGCCGCGGCTATGAGATGCCGAAGGGAACCTATTTCAGCAAATCGTACTCCAAGGGCAAGGACAAGGATACCGATGCCGACAAGCCAATCCAAGAAGAGGACATGTCGCTCAAAAACGACTCGGGGAAAACGGTCACCGCCTACAACGGCAATTATGCGTATTTCGAGTTCAACGGAGAGGGGATTTTCGACGAGGCGGGATCCAGATTCGTGATCGGATCCGGCATCCGTCCCAAGGGCAAGGAACCAAAAACCACCCGCTCCGCCGGACGGGACTTCGCCGGATTTGTCATCTGGCGGAACGGCCGCACATCCACTTTCCGTAGCCCTGGGCAGATCGAGGGACTCCCGGACAGCGAGATACCTTTCAATTTCTAATCTGATATGCAAAACCTAGCAAAACCCGCACTTCGCTCGCGGTTCAACCGTAATGGATCCGCGTTCACCCTGATGGAAACGGTTATTGCCATCGGCGTTCTCGCCGTCTTGCTGACTGGCTTCATCGCCGTTTTCACCCCGGCCGCCCAAGGTATCCGCCGCTCCATCAGCTCCCAGCAAGCGGATCGCCTGACAACAACCCTGGAACGGGAACTTGACACCCTCCGCAGCGGTCAAGCCCCCGCCGATGCGACTACAGGCTTTGAAAAAGCATTTACCTGGCTCAAGGAAGGCAACGATGCCGCAAACGCCATTTTCGTCTACCAATACCGTGGCGACCCGTCCACCATCAGGCCTGATGGGACGCCAGAACCGTTGGCGCAGATCTCCGGCCAGCCCGGCACCGACTATATCGTCCAGTCGATGGCTCGCAGGGTTGGCGATGCTGAGTTTGCAAGAGACCTAACGGCGATCGAGGGTGCCATTTTCTTTGTGAAATCCACGCAATTAATCTTCAGCGGCAATGAAATGATTCTCGGAACCGCAGGGAAGATTACCAACCCCGTTCCACTGCCAGTGCGGACACCCCCGTATCCAAGTGAACCCGACAATGTCGCCGATTACGCTGATGCGGTGATTCCGTTCTCCGCCGAGTTCCACAGCGTTCCAACCAAGGCGATCACCTACCTCACCGGCACCAAATTTCAAGAGCATTTCGCAAGTGCGAAGAGACCCGTCTTCACCCGCAATCTCGCCGTCCGCCGCTGATTCTCCAAACGATTTCCCATGAAAACCCGATCCAAGAACTCCGCGAAGGGATTCACCCTCATCGAACTCCTCGTCGCGATGGCGATTACCACGGTCATCATCACGATCTTGGTGTCGGTCACGGCCATGTCACTCAACGTATGGAATCGCAGCCGCTCCGAGATCCGGGCAGCCCGCCAGGGAAAAGCCATGATCGACACCATGGCGCGCGACTTCGAATCCCTCGTCGTCCGCAAGGGCAACGCATTCGAATGGTTGTATGCGAACTCGAACCCCACTTCCGAAGGACCTAAGGGAAACCAGAGCCCGAACGCGATCGACCTCATTTTCTTCTCCGCCGCAACCGATCGCTACGACGGCAAGATTGGCGTTGCAGGCGTGGATCTCGGCGGTGATGTGTCCACGATCGGCTACCAACTCGTTTACAAGGATCCCATCGATTCCTCAACCACGGATGACTTCAAAACCTTCGTCCTTTACCGGAAGCTGGTGGATCCCAAGGAAACTTTCGACGACATCCTCGGCCAGGCAACGCTTGATGGGAAAGTCGACTTCATATCGGGCGGGACAGATTCCGTCTCAGCAGAGGAAAATTTCATCTGTGAGAATGTCTATCAGTTCACCATCACTTTCCACCTGCGGATCACTGACTCCACTACCCCGCCCGCAACAATCAGAACGGTGCGCGTCCCCATTGGACAGGGAGCAAACTCAGCCGAGAATCTTGTAATCGCGGGTGACGGGATCACTAACATCGCAAGAACCGGAATCACCACAATTTCAAATACCACCAAGGAAGAGATCAAAAGTGCGCAGCTATCCGCAGCTGAAATTTCTCTCACCGTGTTGACGAATTTCGGTCTCCAGCAACTGCGCAAACGGACGTTCGAAAACGACACCGCGAAGGCTGAATTTATCGCCCAGAACTCCTACCAGTATTCGAAGCTCGTCCAGGTTCCCGGTTCCTGAACGGAAGTCCGGGCACCAGCCTCTGGCTCATCTTCCGAATATCCCCCTGGATTGCTCCATACTCATGGTGCGCTGTTCCTTCCAATCGATCACAGACGGAGCTTTGTAAAGCCCCCTACGGGACTCAACGGAAGCGTCCACCGGGCGATCGAGCGGTGATGCGCCGGTTTCCCGGGCACTTTTCCTATCCAACGAGTTTGTGGTGAAAGATCCTGTCTCCCGCGCTTTCTTGTCACCGTTCCTAGCCGATGCCCCATCCTGCCTGGCCTTGGCCCGAAAGCGTGAGCCGTCGGTATTCCCCTCATATCCATTCGTTCCGTAGTCCTTGCTCCCCCACCAGGATTTCTTGCCATATTTATCCGTTTTGAAATCCCCTTTTGCGAACTTGCCTTTGAAATATGGAGAGTCGCCCTGACGATCATATTGGCTGCGTTTGTCAGATTTCGGCACCCATTGCCCGTTCTCGTCCTGCTTGTAGCCGCCGCCCTCGGAAAGCCTTTGCTGGAGACCCTTGTGCTCGGCAACCGCAGGTTTCGAGGGGTCAGCCTTATCTGCGCAAGCACCGGTGAAGGCACAGATGGTGAACACCAGCCCCTTGCCCCACCATCCCGATACGAAGAATCGGCTCATGGTTTCCCTTGGAGCTTGGCTTCCAACGATTGATCCGGAATGGCTCTCCTTTCCAATGCCTGGCTGTAGTAGTCCCGCCCATCCTCAAGCCTTCCGCTTTTCGCGCAGAGCAGAGCCATGTTGAAATACGGCTCACTCGGAACCGGATCGGCGGTGATGGCCGCCTTGAAGCTTGATTCGGCCTCCCCAATTTCACCAATGCGATAGTAGATCATTCCGAGCAGCAAGTAAGCCTTCGCATCGTCAGGGGCGATATCCGTAGCTCGTTTCACGTAGAGCTCCGCAGATGGCAGGTCGCCAGTTTGCAGGAATGCGTATCCCAGCATCCGGTTCGCGTAGGCGTTGTTGCCGTCGAGCTCGATCGCCCTCTGGAAACTCTCGGTGGCCTCGATCTGCTGACCTAATTTCATCTGCACTACACCCAGCTTGCAAAGGGCAGGCACATGCCCGGGATGCTGCTCTACCATCATCTCGAACAGCTCCCTCGTCGGCAGCAGGCGTCCGGCAAGATAGGCCTTGGTCGCCGCGCGGTCGTAGCTCTCAAGTTCGCGGTTCAAATCGGAGGTCGCACGGTTCACCGTCGCGCGGTCGCGGGCGAACGGGGAAATAAGTTCGCCGTCCACTTTCTGGTTGGCCACGAGCTTTTGCTCCTCCGGGGTCAACTGCATCTCAGCACCGTCGAACATCACAATCGCCTCATTGAGTTCCTCATCCTGCTTCCCGAGATTCTTCGCTGCTTCAACCAACACCTCCTTCGCCTGCCTGCGCCGCTCCTGCACTCTGAGCTGCCGCTGAATCACCCCTCTCAACACCTCCACCTCTGCGGGATCCGCCTCCACCTCACCTCGCGCAAGGGCGTTTTCCTCGTTCCTAAGTTTGTCCGCCAGTTCCCGGAGCCGTTTGTCCTGATTTCTCTTCTCCTGTTGCAAGCGGTTGATCTGGCTTTTCGCAATTGCAAGGTCCCGCAGCGCATCGACCACATCATCCTTCGTGGCGTTGTTGTCCACATTGAGCCGCTCCACCTTTTCGTTGGCCTCGCGCAGTAACTTGGCCAACCCCATGTTCTGCTCGATGAGCTTCACGGTTCGCCCCGCATCGTCCTGCTTAAGCAGCGCCGCCATCTGGTCGCGTTCTTGGAGCAGCCCGTCGCGCTCTTCCCTGAGGTCGGCGAACGCCGCACGGCTTTGCACAAGTTCTTCCTTGAGGGAGGCGATCTGGCCATGCGCTTCCTCAAGATCACGCGACTTGCCATCAAGTGCTTTCTCCAACGCATCCATTTGCCTGCGCTGCCCGGCCACAACCTCGTTGGAGACCTTTCGCTCGGTCTCAAGGTCGCGCTTCGTATTCGCCTCCGCCTGGCGGAGTTCCTTGGCCTTCTCCTTGAGGATATCCATGTCAACCGTCAGTATCTCGATCTTGGAAAGCGCTTCCGTATGATCCCCTCTGCTGGTTTTCAGCGCCATCCCCATCGCCTCGCGTTCCTGTTCAAGCCGCTCGATCTGCTTGTTGAGCGACTTCATCTCGCTCTGCACCGGAGCAGCCGCCATACGTGCCCGCAGCGACTGCACGTTTGTCTCCGCCACCTTGAGCTGGCGCGCCAATCGATCGTTCTGCTTCTTTAAATCACCCAGGCGGGAGGCATTCCGCATCGCGGTGTTACTTCTCGCGTCTGAATCGGCGATCTTTTTACGCAAACGCGCCATCTCCGTTTCGGCATCCTTCAGGCGCCTAGCCTGCAACGGATCGACCTCCATGATGCCCTTGCTCAGCGGCTTGACCGGTCTCGACTTCGCTGCCTGTGCCAGTGCCTGTGCTGCCCTCGCCTGTGCCTGTGCCTTCGTCACCTGATTACGCAGTGCCCCGACATTTGCCTCCGCCGCTTTGAGCTGGCGTGCCAATAACTCATTCTGCTTCCTGAGATCATCCACCCGGGAAGCGTTGCGCATCGCTGTGTTGTCCCGTGCATCCGCCTCGGCGATCATTTTCCGAAGCCTCGCCGCCTCAGCCTCCGCATCCCTCAACTTTTGCGCATGGAGCATCTCGGCAGGGCGCGGCGAATTAACCTCCACGGGCTTCACGTCCCTGTCGGGATTCACCGTTTTCGGCTTCATCCCGATCTCAAGATCCGCTGTACCCCTTGCTCCAAAATCAGCGCCGACTTTCGCACCGCCTTCAAGCTCGGCGATCACGCCGCGCTGCTCCCTGAGCTGCTCGCCCGCTTTTCCCCTCACCACTCCCACCGCCTTGGCGGTCAGTTCCCTGCGGTTCTCAACCATACCCGGCTTCCAATCCGGATAAAATCTGCCCACCGATTCAAACAGCTTTCCTGCCTGCTCATACTTTTTCAGAGCGGCCATGAAATCACCGTCTTTTTCCAACTGCTCCGCTGCCCTGACATCCAAATAAGCCTGGAAGTAGACGTCCGAGGGATCGAACTGAGGATCCTCCGGAGCCTGAGCCACGACCCCGACCAGCATGACGACATACGTGCAAAGCAACACCGCCCATCTGAAACGCGCCTGGGGTTTTGTAACTCCTTCAAACATCAAAGACAACGCCTATCATCCAGCCCTGGTTTCGCAAGCGCCATTTTCTTGCGAGACCCCATTCGGCAACAAAATGTTTAAGAAGTCCGTAATACCAAAAAATACCACATATGGGATATTCACAACGAAATGAACACTACATATGGTGATTTCTAGCATTAGCAACTTGTCTCACTCGGAAATTTCCATAGGCTCACACCAATCCGCGTCCCCTCTAGACCCTGGCTTCTAAAATCTCGCCTCTCGCCCGTATGTATCTCAAGACCCTCGAAATCCAAGGCTTCAAATCGTTCGCCGACAAGACCGTGTTCGAATTCGCCGAAGGAGTCACCGGCATCGTTGGCCCCAATGGCTGCGGCAAGTCCAACGTCGTAGATGCCATCCGCTGGGTGCTAGGGGAAACCTCCGCCAAAGCCCTCCGCGGCGGTGAAATGGCAGATGTCATCTTCAACGGCACCGAAAAACGCAAACCCCTCGGCATGGCGGAAGTCACCCTCACCATGGCGGATTGCGAGGAGTCTCTGAAAGTCGATTTCAATGAGGTCGCTGTCACTCGCCGCGTCTTCCGCGACGGCCGTTCCGAGTACCGCCTCAACGGCACCCTCTGCCGCCTCCGCGATTTCCACGACCTCTTCATGGACACCGGCATCGGCCGTACCGCCTACTCCATCATGGCGCAGGGTCAGATCGATCAGATCCTCTCCTCCAAGCCGGAGGAACGCCGCGCCGTATTCGAGGAAGCCGCCGGAATCACCAAGTTCAAACGCGAGAAAAAAGACGCCCTCCGCAAGCTCGAATACACCGAGGCAAACCTGCTCCGCGTCTCCGACGTCCTCGCCGAGCAGGAGCGCCGTATGAATTCCCTGAAACGCCAGGTTGCAAAAGCCCGTCGATTCCAATCTCTCTCCACCGACCACCGCGTCCTCGATACCCACCTCGCCCACAAGCGCTACGTGGAAATCACCGCCGAGCGTGCCGAACTCACCAACTCCATCCGCTCGCTCGATGCGCAGGACTCACACCTCGAGCGTCAGCTCCCGGAAAAGGAAGAATCCGTCACCGAATCCCGCACCGCCGCCCGCCTCTTCGAGTCCGAACTCGCCGAGCTCCGCCAGCAGCTAAACAAACACCAGAACGCCCTCGCTGCCGCGCAGGCGCGCATCGCTTTCAACAACGAGCGGAAATCCGAGCTCGACGGCCGCATCTCGCAAAACCATTCAGACATCACCTCGACCCGCGAGAAGCTCGCTCAGCAAGAGTTCGATTTCACCGCAGCCAACGAAGCCCTCGATCAGCTGAACCGCCGCATCGCCGCGCAGGAATTGGAGCTTCAGAAACAGGAAGAGCAAACCCTCAACGCCCGCGCATCCCGCGCCAACCTTGAATCATCCCTCCGCGCCTCACGCGCCGAGGCGAACAAAACCCAGACACTCATCGCCTCGATGCAGGCGAAGATTGAGTCCGCCCTCTCCCAACTCGAAGGCAATCGCGACCGTGCCAAACAGCTCGCCGAGGATGAACAGCGCTTGAACCTCGGCATCGAGGAGCACATCGCCCAACAGGCAGCCATCACCGCACTCGTCACGGAAACCGGAGACAAGCTCGGTGAACTCGAAGAAGCCTTCCAATCCGCCGAGCGCACCCACCAGCACACTCGCGGTGATCTCGATTCCGCTCGCAAGGCCGCCACTGAGTCGAACAAAGTCCTCGCCCAGCGCTCCGCCCGCCTCGACGCAGTGAAACAGCTCGTCGCTTCCGGGGAAGGCTTCGCAAAAGGCACTCAGAACCTACTCAAAGGCCTCGACCAACCCGCCGAGTTCAAGCCCTCCATCGAAGGTGTCCTCGCCAGTTTTATCCAAGCTGACGACTCCGCCGCACGAGCCATCGAGGCAGCCCTCGGCGCGAAGCTCCAGACCGTCCTCGTCTCGGATTCCGCCATCGCCGAAACTCTTATCGATCGCCTCACTGAGAAAAAACTCGGCCAAGCCGCCATCCTCGCGAAAGACCTTATCCCCGTCGCCTCCGGCACCCAGATCGAGGCACTCCCGGAAGGCGCCACCGCATGGGCGCTGGACAAGGTGAAATCCGAGCCACAAGTCACCGCCATCATCGAGCAGTTGCTTGAGAAAACCCTCATCGTCCCGGATCTTAAAACCGCACTCTCTCTCCGCGCGGACTACCCCGCCCTCACCTTCGTCACCCTCGCCGGGGAAATGCTCTCCCCCGAAGGCACCATCCAGGGCGGTGCTGCATCCGGGGCCTCGACTTCACTACTCGAAAGGCAAAACGAGGTCCGCTCCCTCGAGAAGGAAGTCAAATCCCTCCACAAGGCCGACGAACAAGCCCGCTCCCTCGTCGCCACCCTCGAAGCCGGTCTCGAGACTCACCGCGAAGCCGTCGAGGTCTCTCGCGAACGCCTTCAAAAACAAAAGGTCGAGCTCTCCACCCTCCAGGGACAGCTCTCTCTCGCCTCGAAGGAAGTCGAAAATTTCAACACCCGCATCGAAAATGTCCGCTGGGAACGATCCGAATTGGAGAAACGCGAAACCGCTGCCGCCGACTCCCGCCAATCCATCGAGTCGGAGCTCGCTGCCTCCCGCCAGCGCCTCGAAGCCATCGAGGACGAGACCCGCTCCCTGCAGTCCCAGTCGGATGCTGCCATCGCCGGCGAGCAGGAATTCACCGCCGCCCTGAACGAACTCCGCACCAACCTCGCCGTCGAGAAACGCGCCAAGCAGGCAGCAGAAGAACAGCAGCGCCCTATGGAGTCCCGCCTCTCCGAGCTACGCGAAGTCGCCATCCGTCGCGAAGCGGAAATTGAAAGCTTCACCACTCGCATCAAGGCCGCCGCCGATGAGAATATCGTCCTCGCCACCCAGGCCGAGGACTCACAGATCGAATCCGAAGACCTCCAACAAGCCCTCGCCGAAAAAGCCGAAGGCCGCACCCAACTCCTCGCTACAATTGAGGAAGCCGAAGTAGCTCTCTCCTCCATCCGCAAGGAATTCGCCGCCACCAACGAGCAGAAAGGCCGCGAGGAAATCGCCGCCACCAAGCTCGACCTGCGCCTCGAAAACCTCCTCTCCGCCACCGAAGACCGCCACCAAATCACGTTGGCCACCTTCGAGCCCGACTCCCATCTCCTCCTCGCAACCCTAACCTCCCGTAAAGTTAAAAACGACTCCGGCGAAGAAGACCAAGGAGGAGCTGCATCCTGCGACCCAACAACCCCGGCCACCCAAGCCGAGTCTTCCGAAATCCCAGACACCCCCGGAGAACCCGATTGGTCTCAGGTCGAAACCCTCGTCCAAGATCTCAAGCGCAAGATCGAATCCATGGGGCCGGTCAACGTCGATGCCATCGAGGAATACGACGAACTCGAGGAACGCCACAACTTCCTCCGCAACCAGCACGACGACCTGGTTTCCTCCAAGACCGAACTCCTCACCGTCATCGAACGCATCAACGAGGAAACCCAACGCCGCTTCTGCGAAACCTTCGCCCAGGTCCGCATCAACTTCCGCGACATGTTCAAGGAACTCTTCGGCGAAAAAGGCCAGGCCGACCTCACTCTCATCGACGAGAACGACCCGCTCGAGTCCGGCATCGAGGTCATCGCCAAGCCCCCGGGCAAAAAGCTCCAGTCCATCACCCTCCTCTCCGGCGGCGAACGCTCCATGACCGCCGTTGCCCTCCTGTTCTCGATCTACATGATCAAGCCCAGCCCCTTCTGCGTCCTCGACGAGCTCGACGCGCCCCTCGACGAATCCAACATCAACCGTTTCGTCAAAGTCCTCGACCGCTTCATCGACCGCTCCCAGTTCATCATCGTCACCCACTCCAAGCGCACCATGGCTCGAGCCGACGTCATGTATGGCGTCACTATGGAGGAATTCGGAGTCTCAAAACCCGTCGGAATGCGCCTCACGGCCTCCAACGACAATACCAAGGCAGAAGGCAAATCAGCGGCGCAGAAAGCGGCTCTGAGGCTGGATGCATAGCGATAATTCATAAGGAAAAACGGGCATTCCTGCTCAGGTCCTGCATGTTGCGGATCAATGAGCAGGGGTGTCCGCCCTTCCCTTCAACAGCAAATGAGTAGAACGGAGGGGCTGTCGCTGGACTGCCCCTCGTCCAAAGAATCTACGCCTCTCCGCACCCCCTCCAACGAACAAGCCCAGTTCACCATGATCACCTACGCGAAGATTACCATGGCTCACACCGGCAGCTGTGAACCAACTCAGGGACTCGTGACCTGGGTCAGCTTTTCTTCGGCGGCGACCCGGAACAGAGCGGTGCCCGGACCGACCGGTGTAACGAAGGTCTGAGATCCGGTCAGATCGGACTGTCCCGCGACGCTCCGCCATTCAAAATCGGGCGCAAGTTTTTCGATCGCTGCCGATACGCCGGGGTTGGGAGTGAATTCGAGGACGAAGTCGTCGCCCGACAGCGACGTCGTGAGCCGTGGAGCATCGACCGAGGGAACCAGGATAAAATCATCCACCCCAACGAAGCTGTCCCCGGTGACTCCGGAAACGGGAAAGACCCGAACGCCGATCTCTTGGATTGATGTCAAAAAGTTTTGATCCGGTTGAAAAGAGGTGGCGTCCCCGTCTTGAAGTGAAAACCAGTCATCATCAAAGGAGAAGCTCAGGCTGTACCACCCGGGCAGCTCGCCGAGGTCTTCTGATAATTTGATCTTCGAGTAGTAGTGACCTGCGCCGAGCGGCCCGTCAGCATAGACAGCGATATCGATGAAGTCGATTTCCGCAGGTTCGATGAAGACGCTAACATCGATTCCCGCGATCTTCTGTGCAGCATAGTCTCCGACGAAGGCTCCTTGAGCCGTCAACTCGTCGGCGAAAAACCACACGCCCTTACCCCCGAGAAAGAAGGAATAGGCATAGGGATTGTCGTCAATTTCGGGGCCAGCCCAGGGTGGAGGCGCGACGATCCCATCGTCATCTGAATACAGAGACCAGCCGTCGGCATTGGCCTGGCTGGGGAACGTTTCCCAAGCTCCGGCTATGGGATCGGCGCGTAGAGCGGAGGCTAGAACCAGGAAGGTAAGAAGAGAGCGCATGTCGCTATTGAAACGCAGTCGCGTTCAGATTTATTCACCGGAATCTGGTCGTGGGCGGCGAAACACGACGGCAACTCATTCCGTTTAAATGGAATCTCCTTCAATCGGACATTGATGCGTCGCGACTACTTCGCATCACTCCCACTCGATGCTCGCAGGAGGCTTGGTGGAAATGTCGTAGAGGACGCGGTTGATGCCATCCACTTCATTGAGAATCTGCTGACTGGTTTCCCGCAGGAGTTCCGCCGGGAGATCGACCCACTCGGCCGTCATTGCATCTTCGGAAATAACAGCCCGCAGGTTTGTCGCCCACTCGTAGCTGCGCTCGTCACCTTTCACCCCAACGGTTTTCACCGGAATCAAACCGGCGTATGCCTGCCAGACCTTGTCATACCAGCCGTGTTCCTTGAGCTTGCCGATGAAGATCGCATCACAAGCCCGGATGATATCCAAGCGATCCTGGCTGACCTCGCCTGGGCAACGCACCGCAAGGCCGGGGCCGGGGAACGGATGACGACCGAGGATGTCCGGGGCAATCCCGAGCGAATGCCCGAGTTCACGCACCTCGTCCTTGAAAAGCTCTGCCAAGGGCTCAAGCACCTTGCCCTGTGCCTGTAGCTCCAGGATACGATCCACGCGGTTGTGGTGCGTCTTGATCTTGGACGCCTTGGACTTCGCATTCGAGGCGCTTTCAATCACGTCCGGATAGAGCGTTCCCTGAGCAAGCAGTTCCGCATCGCCGACGGTATCCCAGAATACATCGATAAACAGGTTTCCGATGATCACGCGCTTCTTCTCAGGATCGCCTTCACCGGCCAATGCCGTGAGGAATCGCTCGCTGCATTCAACCGTCTCGATGGGAACACCCATGCGATGGAAATTGTTGCGCACTTCCTCGCCCTCGTCTTTCCGCATGAGGCCGTGGTCGACAAAGATCGCCCGCACGTTCGCTCCGGCCTCTTTCAGAAGCACCGCAAGCACCGTGCTGTCCACCCCGCCGGAAACGCCGCAAACAACTTGCTTATTGCCGCACCTCTCGCGGATACCTTCAATCATCTCACGCTTGAAGTCCTCGATTTTGAACGCGGCTAGATTGCTGGCGGTGAGCAGGAAATTGTGCAGGATGCGCATCCCCTCGTGGCTGTGCGTCACCTCCGGGTGGAACTGGATACCGTAGAAACGCTCGCCCCATTTCAGCGAAACCGGTGTGTTGTGCTGGTTGGTGGCAAGAACCTTCGCGCAATCAGGGATGACTTTCACCGTATCGGAATGGCTCATCCAGACCTGGGACTTTTCGGAAATCCCCTCGTAGAGATCGTCGCAGTTCTCGGGAAAAAGGTTCGCCGGGCCGTATTCGCGGCGATCGCTCGCCTCGATCGTGCCGCCGAACTTAAGGTTCAACAGCTGCATCCCATAACAGACGCCCAGCACGGGCACGCCGAACCCATCGAGCGCCTCGAAATCGAGATCAGGCGCATCCGGATCGCCGGTACTGCGTGGACCGCCGGAGAGGATGATCGCACCCGGCTTCCCGATGTTCGGAAAGTCCTCAAGAGCGTAAAGCATTGCAACGTAACCCAATTCGCGCACCCGACGCACGATAAGTTGTGTGTATTGCGAGCCGAAGTCGATGACGGCGACGTGGTTCGACTCGTTCAGTGCGTGGAAATCTGTGATATTCATTACGGTAAGAAAGTTATCGTCAATCCACGCCTAGCCCAGTGGCTGGTAGTTCGTCGGCTCCTCGGTCATGACAATGTCGTGGACGTGGCTTTCGCGAAGGCCGCCTGTGGTGATACGGGTGAAGGTCGCCTTCTCGCGCAGCTCGGTAAGGGTGGATGCGCCGACGTAGCCCATGCCGGATTTCAGACCGCCCATGAGCTGGAAAATAACATCGGAGAGCGGCCCCTTGTAAGGCACGCGACCCTCGACCCCTTCGGCGACGAGTTTTCCGGAGCTGTTCTGGCCGTAGCGATCGCCCGCGCCTTTGCGCATTGCTCCAGGCGAGCCCATGCCACGGTAGGTTTTAAAACGGCGACCCTGATAATATACACTCTGCCCGGGACTTTCGCGGGTGCCCGCTAAGATGGAGCCGAGCATGACAAGATCCGCCCCGGCGGCGATGGCTTTCACAACGTCACCCGAGTAACGGATACCGCCGTCGGCGATGACTTTCACACCGCGCTCGCGGCAGTAATCGGCGACATTGCGGATGGCCGTGAACTGTGGCATCCCCACACCGGCGATGACACGCGTGGTGCAGATCGAGCCGGGGCCGACCCCGACTTTGAGCGCATTCGCCCCGGCGGAAACCAGATCCCTCGCTCCCTGTTCCGTGACGACATTTCCAGCAACCACCGGTATATCCCCCATGCTGCGGAGCTTCTCGATGACTTTCATTACGTGCCGCGTGTGGCCGGTGGCGGCATCGATGAATAACGCATCTGCTCCTGCCTCAATAAGGGCGGCGGCTCGTTCCTCGACATCCGGACCCACGCCAACTGCGGCACCGCAGCGGAGCTGGCCGTTCGCATCTTTCGCGGCACTGGTGAAAGTGATCCGCTTCTCAATGTCAGAGCCGGTGATCAGTCCGACCAGGCGACCTTCGCCATCGACGAGCGGAAGTTTCTCGATGCGGTTTTCGTAAAGAATACGCCTAGCCTGCTCCAAGCCGGTGTTCGGCGGAGCGGTGACGACCTTTTCGCGAGGGGTCATCACTTCGGAAACAACGGCACCGGGACGGTCGAGGTAGCGTACATCTCGTCCGGTTACCATCCCTTCGAGGCACCCATCGGCATCGACAACAGGGAAGCCGGAGAATCCGTTCTCCTGCATGATCGCCAGGATCTGCTGAACAGTATCTGTTTTGCTGACAGTGAGAGGATTGATGATGACCGCGCTTTCCGAGCGTTTCACCTTCGTGACCATCGCCGCCTGCTCGTCGATCGGACAGGCGCGGTGGATCACACCCATGCCGCCCTCACGTGCCAATGCGATGGCAAGATCGTGCTCGGAAACGGTATCCATCGCCGCAGACACGACAGGAAGATTCAGGGAAATCCCCTCTGTCAACTGAGTCCCAAGTTCGGCTTCGCTGGGCAAAATTGCACTTAGCGCCGGAACAAGAAGCACATCGTCGAACGACAATCCCAATGAAATCTCTGCCATGCGATAGTCAACAGGGCAGCCCGCGTCCCCGCAAGCCCAGATTCCATCCCAGAGAAGAATTCCCCCTTTCTAGCGCCACAACAACGCCACCCGCTCCACCACGACATCGCTGCGTGTGGGTTTTAGCGTCTCCTTTTCCAAGCTGAGTAAGGAAGGGTCGTAGCTCTCGCCGATCTCAGCCAGATCCTTCTCAAGGGCTTTCTTGATTAGTTCCATCTCCTCCGTGATACCCTCGATCTTGGCCTTCGCGTTGGCCACGTCCTGATGCTGCTTGTAGGCGCTGGTCGCCTTGGTTATAGAGCTTGTGCTGGTGCCCTTGATGAGCCCGCCCATCCCGACTTTTCTTCCGAAAATGGATTTAAGAATCCCTCCCAGCACCGAAATTCCTGCCTGCATCTTCGCAGAGCTAGACTCCGCCTCTTCCTTGGAAAGCCGGGTCTCAGCGGTGCGCATCCGACCATCAAGCGTGCGGATTTTCTTCTCCGCAGTCTTGCGGATTTCCTCTAGCGCCTCGTCTCGCTGCTCGCGGGCGTCGTGGGCGATCCTCACCCGGAATTCGGCCTCCGCCTCGGCGATGCCACCCCACGCCTTGAGCGCCGGACAAAACCAGATTTCCTCGCGCTCCTCGCGGTAGAGTTCGTCCTCGAAATCCTTTTTTACCGCTTTGTAATTCTTCGCGTTCATCGCGTAGCCGGGTAAATCAGCATAACCGACGCCCTCTTCCGGATCATCACCCAGCGATTCCGGGTCAATGCTAGCTGTATCGTCCCACTTGATCTCTTTTTTCAAGATCTCGTTCACTTTCGTCACCTTGCGGCTGCCCTCTACATCGGCCTTGTTCAGTGAAAAATGGACGGTCGCCTCACGGAGGAGGAACGGCCTGTAGGTTTCGCCCTCGGCGGGTGCGAAAACCTCGATTACCCCCGCACCAACTGCCGGGCGGTGGGTGCTTTGAGCAACAGCCTTGCGCGCCATAGGATTCACTTCATCTTCGGAAACGGTTTTCTCTGTCACGAACGCCCCCCGTTTCGGATCCATCAGTCCCTTGATCTGTCCGCGCGCCAGCGGACCGGTTAAGTAACTCATCACCCAGCGGACATGGAATAGCACCGGCCCGTCCTCGTGGACGTTGTTCATCAGGAAAACCCGGTTGCCCAGTCCCGAGAGCAGGATTTCCATCTGCTTCCGGTTGAATTTTGCATTCTGCGATCCGGCAGCACCCTCGAGCCCGTCGAGAACACGCATCTTGTCACGCTCCGTCTGCAGTCTACCGAGAAACCATGTCCCGATGTTGGAGAGCGCCTTGTAATCGAGATCGACCGGGTTCTGTGTCGCCAGAAGACAGCCGAGGCCGAAGGCGCGTGCCTGTTTCAGCATGGTCATCATCGGACGCTTGGAAGGCGGATTCGCAGACGGCGGTAGGAAACCGTAGATCTCATCCATGTAGAGCAACGCCCGCAGCGAGGTCGTCCCGCGCTGGGTCCGCATCCAGCCGAGCATCTGGTTGAGCAGCAGGCTCACGAAGAACATCCGTTCCTTGTCGCTGAGGTGCGCAATGGAGAAAATTGAAATCCGCGGCTTGCCGTCGTCGCGGTGCAGCATCTTGGCGATGTCCAGCGGCGCACCTTCAAGCCAGGTCGAGAAGCCAGGCGAAGCCAGCAGGCTGTTGAATTTCATCGCCAGCGCCTGCCGGGATTTCTCGGGGTAGAAAGTTTCAAGATCGATCACGCCGATCTTACCAAAGCCCGGCCGCTGAATCTGGCGAATCAACTTCTCGAGATCCAGCCCCCTGCCCGCCTTCCATTCCTCCTGGAAAATCGCTCCGAGCAACACCGCTTCCACGCCCTGCGTTCCGTCCGCATCGATTCCCACCAGCGAAAGCAAACTCTCCACCGTGCTGCTGATACTGTCGCCGTAAAGCTCGCCGTCCTCCATCACCTCGGCGGGAGGCACGTCGAGCGAACTGAGGATGGAAACCGGAATCCCCGCGCTGCTGCCGGGTGTAAAAATGTTGATATCCACCTTGTCCTTCAGCGCAGCGATTCGCTCCGGCGTCTGCCCCCACTCGCCAAGCCCCTTCTTCCACATCGCTGCCGTTTTTTCGGAGAATTCATCCGCACTGATACCCTTCTTCGCGGCATCGTCCTCGTTCACCCACGGCCGGAAGCTCGGCCCATCGAGCGCCGGAAAGGTCAGCATTAGGTTGGCAATGTCGCCCTTGGGATCGATCACGATCGCCGGGATATTGTCCATCGCCGCCTCCTCCAGCAGCGCAATGCACAGACCCGTTTTCCCGGAGCCAGTCATCCCTAGAACCACGCCGTGTGTGACAAGATCCTTCGAGTCATACATCACCGGCTCAGCGGTCACCTCCTTCTTCTCAAGGTCGTATTCTTTGCCCAGATAGAATTTCCCCAGTTTCTCGTAATCGAAAACTTCCTCGCTCATCGTTACATCACTTTGGGTCGCCGAGCGGAAAGTTCCAGAACGAAACCACGTCCTTCACCCGAGGCTGAAAATCCAGATCACTGCCTTTACGATCGCCGCGATCACGCCCACGAAACTCAGGATCACAGCAAGGATACTGAGGCCACCGCCACGCGTATTCGGCACCAGCGCGAGGATGATCCCGAGCGCGCCGAAAATAAACGCCACCGCCGCCATGATGAGTCCGAGTATCGCCCCGAACTTAAAACTCAGAATCGCGGCGATGATCGCCACAATGGATGCGATACTGAACGATGTTTTTGAGGATTCCATGGCAAATGGGTAGCCCGACTCAACCCATCCCGCAACTCACTTTCTTTTCTCACCACCACCCTCCACGGCGGAGAGCATAATTTTCAGGGCACCCCCGGAAATCCAGACTTCCCAAACAAGGCAAGCCAGCGAGGCACCCATCAACAGCAGTGCTGTGCCGAACGTAAACAGTGCTATGTCGCTGACATCGAGCATCACTGCCACCATTGCCACGACGCACAGCAGTAGACTGATTGCTCCGAGCAATTGCATCCCACGGATCAGCACCAGTCGCCGCCGCAGGTTATCGATCTGCTTGCGCGCCATACAATCACCCCTTTCTAGCCACTCCCCGTGCAGCTTTCGAATTAGTGCCGACAGGTGCAGGAAGCGGTTCGTGTAGGAAAGAAATAGCAGGCTAATTGCCGGGAAAAGCAGAGCGGGCGTGGAAACCTCAAGTGTCATGCCCCCTTTTACTCCCATAGCAGCGGTTTGCAACCGCCATGCCAAGGCTCCTTCCAAAAGATTGAACCGCCAAGTTCGCCAAGCAAGACAAGTGACACCATTGAATTCTTTCCCAGAACCGGGAACATGCGCTTCCGGGGATATCCGGCACCCCATTTCCAATTCAACTTGGCGAACTTCTCTTACTTGGCGGTTGAACCTCTTGAAAGTTCTTCAGCATTCACGGCCCAAGCCGTTCTTGCAATCCGCCCGCTTCCGGCGATTCTTGCCCCCATGCGAAACGCTAGCCCTCTCATCCTCGCCCTCATACTCGCGCTCACCGCCATCACCCTCTCCATCCGTGCAAAGAAGACCGAATCCGTGGAGGCTATCGAATCCAAGCCGGCCGCAGAAGAAACCACTACGAACGAACCCGCTGCCCCAGCCGCCGGAGAAATAACCGCCGCCGCGAAGCCATGGCCGCAATCGCAGTCCGATATCCCCGCCGATGCCTCCGCCGTCTTCGGCAGCCTCGATAACGGATTCCGCTACATGATCCTGCCGAACTCCGAGCCTCCGGATCGCGTCTCAATCCGGCTTCACATCGCAGCCGGCGCGCTCATGGAAGAGGACGATCAGCGCGGCCTCGCGCATTTCCTCGAGCACATGGTCTTCAACGGCACCCAAAGCTTCAAGGATGCGAACACCCTCATCCGCCAGATGCAGACACGCGGCATAGCATTCGGTGCCCACGTCAATGCCTACACCTCATTCGACGAAACTGTCTACATGCTCGATCTCCCCGATCTCAAGCCGGACACCATGGATCTCTGCTTCGGCATCATGCGCGACTTCGGCGATGGCGCACTGCTCAGCGAGGAGGAAATCAATGCCGAACGCGGCGTGATCCTTTCCGAGAAACGCTCCCGCGATTCCGTCGGCTACCGCATGATGCAGAAACAGTTCACCACCCTGCTGCCCGGCTCTCTTATCCCGAAACGTTTCCCCATCGGCGAGGAAGAGATCATCGAGAATGCCCCGCGCGAGCGCTTCACCGATTTCTATACAAAATACTACGTCCCCGACCGCATGACCTTCGTTGTCGTCGGTAACATCGATGCGGCAGAGATGGAGGAAACAATCAAGTCCACCTTCGGCTCCATGAAGAACCCGGAGAAGCCGGGTACCGATCCGGATCTCGGCACGGTCACAATCCCGGAGGGCATAGAGGCGCACGTCTTCTCCGATCCCGAACTCGACTCCACGGATATCTCTCTTCTGCTCGTCCGTCCCTACGAAAGCAAACCCGACACCGCAGCAAACCGCGCAGCGAAGCTCCCGATCTCCATCGCAAACTTCATCATGAGTCGCCGCTTCCAGCGCCTTTCCAAGCTGGAGAACTCCCCGATCGCATCCGGCGAGGCCTCAAAATCCGTGCTCTTCAATGAACTCGAACTCGGCTCCATTTCCGCCGTCGCTGCGGACGACCGCTGGAAGGAAGCCCTCCCCATACTTGAGCAGGAATTCCGCCGCGCGCTCCAACACGGCTTCACCGAGGCCGAACTTACCGAAGCCAAAGCGAATATCCTGAACTCCTATCAGGAGGCGGTGAAACGCAAGGGCTCCCGCAAGTCCGAGTCGCTAGCAACCGCCATCGCCGGTTCGGTCAACGACGGCACAGTCTTCTCCACCCCAGAGACGAACCTTGAAATCGGCACGAAAGCCCTCGACGCCATCACCGTGGAAATGGTCAACGGCGGCTTCAACTCTTTCTGGGAAGCCCCTGGCTACCACCTCGTTCTCTCCACCAAGGAGACTCCGGAGGACGGTACAAAATCCCTCGCTGCACTCTATCAAGAATCCACCGGAACCGCCGTCGAGCAGCCTGTCGCTCGTGCCATCATCCCCTTCGCCTACACCGATTTCGGGAAAGCCGGCACGGTTGAAAAAACCACGGAGATTGAGGATCTCGGTGCCACCCAGCTCATCCTCGCAAACAACATCCGAATCAACCTCAAGAAAACCGATTTCGAGAAGAACCGCATCCGCATGACCGCCCGCATCGGCTCCGGTAAGCTCTCCCAACCGCAGGACAAGCCCATGCTCGATGCCTTCGCGCAATCCATCTACGACGGCGGCGGCCTCGGCAAGCACTCGAACGACGAACTCTCCGAGATCCTCGCCGGGCGCAACGTATCGGTCGGCATGGGAATAGCCGAAGACGCCTTCACCCTCTCCGGCTCGACCACCCCGGAAGACCAGCTACTCCAACTCCAGATCATGGTCGCCTCACTCACCGATCCCGGCTACCGCCCGGAGGCTCTCTGGCAGTTTCAGAAAGCGATCCCAGTCCTCTTCCAGAACCTCAAACACACCCCATCCGGCCCGGCCAAGGAAATGGGTGCATGGCTCCACGGAGGCGATTCTCGCTACACCCTCCCCACCCAGGTTCAGCTCTCCGGCTACACCATTGATGAGGTAAAGGAATGGATCACTCCAGAACTTAAAAAGGGCTACTTGGAGTTGAGCATCGTTGGCGATTTCGATCAGCAAAAGCTCATCGCCGACCTACTCGCCACCATCGGCACCCTACCGGAGCGCAACGCCAAACCCGCCACCAAAACCGCGAACCCGCGGGCCGTCGATTTCCCGGAAGCCCCGGCCGGAAAGACCTTCACCTATGAATCCAAAGTCCCGCAGGCCATCGCCACCGCGATCTGGAAGACCGATGGTATGCGCGGCAATATTCCCGAGTTCCGCCGCCTCAACGTCCTCTCCGATATTTTCGGCGACCGCCTCCGTGAGGAGATCCGCGAGAAGCTCGGCGCATCCTACTCGCCCAACGCCGGTGCCACCGGAGACGACGCCCTCAAGGGCTTTGGCTATCTCATCGCACAAGCCGTCGGGAAACCGGATGACATCACTCTCCTTCTTAACACCATGGAAACCATTGCTGCGGAACTTGCGAAAAAGGGAGCCACAGACGACGAGCTTTCCCGCGCCATCGCCCCCACCATCTCCCAGCTTGAGAAGACCAACCGCGACAACTCCTACTGGCTCTCCACCGTCCTATCCCAGTCCCAGGCCGATCCCAACCGCCTCGACCTTGCTCGCAGCCGCGACGAGGACTACAAATCCATCACGCTCGAAGAAGTCAACGCTCTCGCCAAAAAGTATTTCTCCAAGAAAAACCTAATCAAAGCCTCCATCCTCCCTGAGTAGCGGCGACCCCCGGTCGCCCTCTTCCTTAGAGTTTAGAATTTAAAATTTAGAGTTTTCTACCATCATGCTTCGTCTCCCCTTCCGCACCCGAGTCTGGCGAGGCGCCGCCGGTGAGTTCGCCGGTTCCGGCACCGGCGCCTCCATGGACTTCCAGGATCACCGTGCCTACTCTCCGGGCGACGACCCCCGCCACATCAACTGGCAGGCCTATGCCCGCACCGGCCAGTATTCCATGAAGCTCTTCCGCGAGGAGATCCGTCCTGTCGTCGATCTCATCCTCGATGCCTCCGCCTCGATGTTCTTCTCTCCGGAAAAGGAAAAACGCACCGGCGAATTGCTCGCCTTCCTCACCGATTCTTCTCTTGCCGCCGGCGCCAGTGTCCGCATCTACGCCATCGCCGGGGATGCCCAAATCGCCATCGATCCCCTCTCCCTCCGCGCCAACCGCTGGCAGGCCGATGTGAAATCCCTCGCAGCCAGCGACCCTTCCGCCCCTCCGAAAATCCAGCGCCTGCCTCTCCGTTCCAGCGCCCTGCGCGTGCTCGTCTCCGACCTCCTTTTCCCCACCGATCCCAACCCCGTCCTCCGCGCCCTCGGCCAGCGGCAGGGCACGCCCATCCTCTTCTGCCCCTACACTGCCGACGAGGCGGATCCCGCATGGTCCGGCAACTACGACTTCATCGACGCCGAGCGGAAAACCAGGCACCCCCACCGCATCGAGGCCACCACCCTCCGCCGCTACAACGAGGCCTACACCACCCATTTCAATCTCTGGAAAGACGCCGCCATCCGCCACCAGGCACCCTTCGCCCGCATCCCCTGCGAGCCAGAACTCATCCCCGCCCTCTACTCCCACGCCCTCCCCGCCAAAGCCGTCGAACCGACGAAATGAAACCTACCCTGCGACATTGGCAGGTATTCGGGGTGACTGCCCTGACCCACTACACTGCGTTGTGTTTATACTCCTATCTCAAGACGAAAACGAATCACGAGACCCCGCTAACAACCGTAGTGTTTTTCGTAGGTTTGGTAGCCTGGATCCTTTCGGGCGGGTTATTCCTCTTGTTCCGAAAACGCACGCCGGTTATTGCGAGGCTTAGCCTCTTCGTCTTCATTTCGTCGCTTATGTTTGGACTCCTGTGGACGTCACCCACCGACTAATCCAGAAAGAAAAATCCAAACCGATGGGACGTCACGAAAAGTCACCCCATCTCTGTGAACGTCACCCCGAGCGCCTCCTCGAATCTCCCGATCTTCTTCCTCTCCCTCGGGTCGATGAGCGCAATCGATGCACCCTTCTTCCCCGCCCGCGCGGTGCGTCCACTACGGTGGGTGTAGTAGTCCATTTCATCGGGTAGCTGATAATGGATCACAAAGGACAGCCCTTCCACATCGATCCCCCGCGCCGCCACGTCGGTGGCGATGAGGATGCGCGTCCTGCCGCCCTTGAAGCCGCGCATCACCTTGTCTCGCTCGCGCTGCGAGAGGTCTCCCTGGATCACATCCACGGGGAATCCGAGCTTCTCAAGCTGTCGCCCGAGCGCCACCGCGCCCGCCTTGGTTCGAACAAAGATCAGACCCCTTTCCTCGCCGCGCCTGCCGAGGAATTCCGTGATGAACTCGTTTTTCTCGTCTTTCCCACAGACCGCGTAGCGGTGGTCAATATTCTGGTTCACCACATGCGCCTTGTCCACCGTCAGGATCTCCGGCTGTCCCGGCATAGCGCCCTTCACCAGCGATTGGATCGAGTCGGGAAAGGTCGCGGAAAAAAGCCAGGTACTGCGCCGCCCGCGCGTCAGGCCGAAGATCGAGACCAAGTCTTTTTTGAAACCCATGCTCAGCATCTCGTCCGCTTCGTCGAGCACGAGGTGTTTGACGTTCACCAGCGTCAGCGCCTTTTTCCTGAGCAGATCCAGCAGCCTGCCCGGCGTCGCCACCACGATGTGCGTCGGCCGTTTCAGCCTCACGATCTGCCCGTCCATCGGCTCGCCACCAGATAGCACCTCAACAAAAATCTTCTCTGAATACTTGGTGTAGCGGAAAAGCTGCTTGGCGATCTGCTTCGCCAGCTCCCGGGTCGGAGCGATCACCAAACCCTGGATATGTGACTTCTTCGGATCCACTTTCGTTAGCAGTGGCAGCCCGAAGGCCGCCGTCTTGCCCGTCCCCGTCTGCGCTTGCGCACAGAAATCTCCGCCGTTCTTCATCAGGAAAGGGATAGACCTCGCCTGCACTTCCGTCGGCGTCACGATGCCCAGCTCTACGAGCCCCTTCACCAAATCCGCCGGTATCCCCAATTCCCTGAAATCGCTCAAAATCGTATGTGTTTCTGTTAAGCCGCCACACTGCAACGCCCATGCGGAAATGACGAGAGTTATCGCTGCTCCAGACCATTACCCTGCACCCGGCGTGCTTGCATGGCCGCGCAGCGGAGATCATCCTCGGCACAGATCCCATGAAAATCCCCGCCAACTCGCCAACCACCGATCCCGCGCCCATCCTCCAGCTGCGCGACCGCCAATACGCGGCGGAGCTGATCTCGGCAGCGCTGCTACACGCGGATTTTTTCACCTGGCTCTCGGAAAACGACGGAGCCTCCCCATCTACAGCGGCGGAGCATTTCGGCTACCAGTCCCGCCCCCTCGACGTATTGCTGACCCTGTGCCGCGCCTACGGCTTCATTATTGGCACCGATGCCCTGCAGCTTTCCCCGCTGGGGCGCGAGCACCTGGTGAAAGGATCGCCATGGTTCCTCGGCCCTTACTACTCCCCAGTGCGGGACACGCCCATCGTCCGCGCCTTTCTGCACGTGCTGAAAACCGGAAAACCAGCGAACTGGCAGGCGAAGGACAGCGGCGGAGACTGGCACGAATCCATGCGCGACCCGGAGTTCGCCAAGGAGTTTACAGAGCTGATGAATTGCCGCGGTCTTGTCTTCGGACAGGCGCTCGCGACACACATCGGCCCGCTGCTCGGGGAACGGAAACAGCTGCTCGACGTCGGCGGTGGCAGCGGAATCTATTCTGCGAAAATGTGCCGCGCACACCCTCAGCTTTCCGCGACCGTGCTGGAGCAGGAACCGGTGGACGGGATCGTGCGCGCCGAAATCGCCCGCCACGGAATGGAAGGACGGATCGGAGTGGAGGCAGGAGACATGTTCCTCGATCCATGGCCTGAGGCGGATATCGTGCTTCTCTCCAACGTCCTCCACGATTGGGATTCTCCAGAACTCCGCGAGATCCTTGCGAAGGCCGCCGAAACCCTTTCGCCCGGCGGATTGCTGATCATCCACGATGCTTTCATCGACGACGACAAGTGCGGACCGGTCGAAACCGCGGAATACTCGGCGCTGCTGATGAACATCACTCAAGGGAAATGCTATTCACCGGCCGAATATGCGGCGATATTGGAAGAAACAAATTTCAAGCCCGGCGGATACCAAGAGACGATCTCGAAACGTGGTTTCATGACTGCGGTAAGGCTTTAGGAAAAAATCCATATCATGCCATCACGCGGACGCCACCAATCCACCTCCAAGGAGTGCAAAGAGACGATTCGGAAAATCGAGTCCCTTGACGGCGTGGTCGCTGTGATCATCGGCATGTCTTACGGCGGAAAATCCCTCGGCAAGGGAAAGAACACCGGCAGCATACGCATCCAGCGAAAACTTTCTGGGGGACTAAAAGCCGTTACCCAGACAGAAAAAGGCCTGCAGGAGCTATTCATCCGGACGGAATCCGGCACCGAAGATGCGATCTCGGAAGCCGTGAAAGGCTGGCCATAGCCACGAAAGCCTTTGACTCCTTGGGTTTTCGATAGAAATCGATTTTCGTATTTTTAATGAATCCTAATTATACGCGATTACGTAATACAAGGATTACTGAAACGTGGCATTATGAAGTCGTCAGGTGATCTCTCCCCCTCACCTGACTCCCCCCATTCTCGCTAGAGTCTCGTTTCCAATAAAACGACCAAGGACTCATCGCCGCGAAGGGGTCGCCACCGCGAAACACGCTCACCTCGCGCCCGGCTTGCCTCTGTGCTTGGATACCGTCGAGTTCGCGGCGCGTTTCACCCGCAACGCGGAAGAGCCGATTTTCATCCCGTTGAGCCCCGCGATCGCCTTGATTGCCTCGTCGAGGTGCGGCATCTCCGCGAAGCCGAAGCCCTTGGATTTACCGGTCGCTGCGTCCTTCACCACCGAGCAAGAATTCACCTTTCCGAACTTGCGAAAATGGTCGGCGATGTCGGTCTCGTTCAGCGAGCGATCAATATTGAGGATTAGAATTTGCATGTTCTCATGAGGCATCTTGATGGTGCTGAAGCCGGATGACGAGCTTTTCCCCAATTTCCGTGAAGCAAATCTGGCCAATTCACCGGCTATCGCCAAACCTCGGGCATGGACATCTTCGATCGCGCCCGCGAAATCACCCTAGTCGGCTCAATAGGCTCTATCCTTTCGTGGGATCAGGAAACATATCTCCCCTCGGGATCCGCAGACTACCGCTCGGAGCAACTTTCCTATCTCGCCGCCCACGCCCACAAACTAGCCACCTCGGAGGATTTCCTGAAATCCCTCGCTGCGGCCGAGGCCTCCGACGACGGCTCAGACCTCACCCGAACCGCAAACCTCCGCGAGCTCCGTCGCGAAACTGACCGCTCGGTGAAAATCCCCACGGAATTCGTCGCTCGCCAATCCACCGCCGAGTCCGCCGCCCACCACGCATGGATCGCCGCGCGGAAAGCATCCGATTTCTCACTCTTCGCCCCGCACCTCCAGAGCCTCGTCGATTTTGCATTGGAGAAGGCGGATCTCTGGGGCTTTGCGAGCGAACCCTACGACGCCCTCCTTGAGGGTTTCGAACGCGGCACTTCCACCGCCGCGATCGCTGCGCTTTTCGACGACCTTGTGGAAAAGCTCACCCCTCTCTCCGCGCAAGCAGTCGCGAAAACCAAGGCCAGCGCCCCGACCCTCCCCGACGGCCCGTATCCAATCCGCTCCCAGCAAGATTTCAACGCACTCATCGCAGCAGAGATCGGCTTCGATTTCCATACCGGTCGCATCGACACCACCACTCACCCATTCTGCACCACCCTCGGGCCGCACGATATCCGCCTGACCACACGCTACGAGGATTCGGACTTCACCTCCTCGCTCTTCGGCGTGATGCACGAGGCCGGCCACGGCATGTATGAACAGGGTGTCCCAACAAGCGACTTCGGCCTGCCCTCCGGATCTGCCGTATCGCTCGGCATCCACGAATCACAATCCCGACTATGGGAAAACCAGGTCGGCCGCTCGCCGGAATTCTGGGAGAAATTTTACCCGATCGCGCAGCAGTACTTCCCGCAGCTGAAGCGCTTTGCGCTCACCGATTTCCTGAAATACATTCACCGCGCCGAGTTCTCACCCGTCCGCGTGGAGGCAGACGAGGCCACCTACGACCTCCACATCATCCTCCGTTTCCGCATCGAGCGTATGCTGCTCAATCGCGAGATCACCGTCGCCCAAGTGCCAGATACTTGGAACGGACTGTTCGAGCAATCCTTCGGCTTCGCCCCGACCGACGACGCCAATGGATGCCTCCAGGACATCCATTGGTCCATGGGCGGCATCGGTTACTTCCCCACCTACACACTCGGCAACATCAACGCCGCCCAGCTTTTCACCGCCGCCACCTCCGTCCCGGAAATCGCCAAGGCGACCGCCGCAGCCGACTACAAACCACTCCTCACCTGGCTCCGCGAAAACATCCACAGCCACGGCGGCAGCTTCGATCCACCCGTGCTCATGCAGCAAGCAACGGGAAAGCCACCTTCGACGGAGGACTACCTCGGGCATCTTGCGGCGCGGTATCTGTAAGTCCTCCAACCAACCGATAGCCAACCTCTTCCACTGATCACTCGGCACTTTCCACTCAATTCAAATGTTCATCGTAATAGAAGGCATCGACGGCACCGGCAAATCCACCCAAGCACGGAAACTCGCCGAGCATTTCACAGCAGACGGTCGCGAGGTCGTCCTTTCCCGCGAACCCACCGACGGGCCATGGGGAGCCCTGCTCCGCAACTCCGCCGAGACCGGACGGCTCTCGCCCGAGGAGGAACTTGAAACTTTCCTTAAAGACAGGCGGCAGCACGTCGAGCAACTCATCGCCCCCGCACTCGAGGCGGGCAAGCTGGTCATTCTCGACCGCTACTATTTCTCCACCATGGCCTACCAAGGCGCACGCGGTTTCGATCCGCAGAAAATCCGTGAGGACAACGAGCTCTTCGCTCCGGTTCCCGACATCTTACTCATACTCGATCTCGATGTGGATACCGCCCTCACCCGCATCGGTTCCCGAGGTGACACGGCAAATGAATTCGAGCAGCGCGCCAACCTCGAGCGCTGCCGCGAGATCTTTCTTTCCGTGAAGGACGAGCCCTTCGCACGGGTCATCGATGCGACCGCCAGCGCGGAAGATGTCGCCAAGGCAATCATCGCCGCCCTTGCCTGAACCCGCGACTCCGCAATCTTCCTTGTTGGAAATTCCGGCGCAGCGTTTCATCCTTCCCACATGTCTCGACGCCTCATATCCATCACCATCTGCGCGGCCGCCGCGCTGCTGGTTTGGATCGTCCTCCCCGGCACGGCCATCGACCGCGGCTTTTTCTCACTGAGCGCACGCACTTTCGTAAAATCCAATTACTTCGTCTCCGGGAAAGGCACACAAGGGAGCCTCTTCACACTCCACACCCTGCGGAGCAGCCCTCCCGACATCACTGCGAATCTCCCCCTCGATATCGTCATCAGCGACGACCTACAAAACGTTTTCCAGTCATCGCCACCCTCGCCGGTCGATTTCGCGGTGATCCTTAAAAACCTCCGCCGCATGGGCAGGGATTCTGTCGCGATCGGGATGCCGCTCGCATGGACAGAACCAGATGTAATCTCCCTCGCCGCACTCGACCAGCAGCTCGACTCGTTCCCGGCTGTGGTCACCTCCGCGCCGCTTTCACGAAATCCACTTCCCTCGCCGATCCCGCCTGCCTTCCGGCGCGCATCCGTCCCACTTTTCTCCATTGAGGGTGACACCGCCCTGCTGCCCATCGTCAACCGCATCCCCATCCCGGATGTGGTATTGGGAAACAAGACATCACTCGCGGGATTCACCACCCTGGAGTCCGAGGAAACGACATCACAACCCCACCTTTTAGCCCGTTGGGATGATCGCGCCGTCCTCTCCTTCCACCTCCTCACCACCCTGAACCATCTCGATATCCAGCCGCACTCCATCACTGTCCGTCTCGGCGAGTGGATCTCCCTCAGCACGGATGGACCTTTCATCCCCATTGACGAATACGGACGCCTCAACTTCCAACCGCCACCTCCGGCACAGACAGGAATACTCGCCGAAACTCTCATCGACGCCCCTGATGATTTCCTCACAGGAAATCCGTTCGCACCCGTCCTGATCCGCAACGACCTCTCCGCATCCGATTCCTCCGCCGCAGAATACTCTAATTCTCTCGTCGCCACCGTCGCATTGCTCTCCCATCCCGAAGGCACCTCGGTATCACGCCGATTCCCCCGCCCCCCGTGGTATGCGGAGCTGTTGCTCATCTCATCACTGCTCAGCCTGCTCTACGGTTTCGGGAACTATCCTTTCCTCGCGGGGAAACGCCCGTTGGTCATCCTCGCTGGCTGCCTTTTTGTCCTGCACTTCATACTCGTCCCCACCACTTCCACCTGGATCCCGACCTTCCCGTTGATCGCCTGTGCGCTCGCAGCCATACCTTTCGCAACGGTCACCGATCCGTCCAAAACCAAGCGCCCCGCGGCGAAGAAGGCAGCTACCAAAAAAGCGGTGAAAAATTCGGCTCGCAAGACCTCGTCGAAAAAGTCTCCACGAAAACGAAAGCGCCGCTAAACTCCCTCCACAGATCCCAATCCTTCCGCCCATCACATTCCACTATTTCCCATGAACCCCGCCGAGAAAGCCGACGCCCTCATCGAAGCCCTGCCCTACCTCCAGGCCTTTCGCTCCAAGACCATACTCATCAAGATGGGCGGCTCCGCGATGGAGAATCCTGAACTTGTCGCCAACGTCATGCGCGACATCGTTTTCCTCGAGGTCGCAGGCATCAACCCCATCGTCGTCCACGGCGGTGGCAAGGCGATCTCCGCAGCGATGGAGAAGTCAGGGATCGAGGCGAAATTCATCAACGGCTTCCGCTACACCTCGGACGAAGCGATCGGCATCGTCTCCAAAGTCCTCAGCGACGAGATCAACCCCGGCCTTGTCCGCATGATCCGCGACCTCGGCGGCAAGGCCATCGGCATCCCGGGCACTGATATTTTTCTCGGCGAGAAAATGAAATCCTCTGATCGCGAAGGCAAGCCTCTCGATCTCGGACGGGTCGGCGAAGTCGTCGGCTGCCAACTCGATAACATGGACACGGCCCACAAGGCCGCGATCGTCCCCGTTATCTCCCCGCTCGCCGCCGAACTCGCCACTGGCAAGCCGCTCAATATCAATGCCGACCTCGCCGCCGCCGCTCTCGCCAAGGAACTCCGCGTCTCCAAGCTCGTCTATCTCTCCGATGTCCCGGGCCTGCTTTCGGATCCCAAAGATCCCTCCACCCTCATCAAATCCATCAACCGCGCCCAAGCCGATGCCCTCATCGCCGACGGCACGATTTCCGGCGGCATGATACCAAAAGTCCGCTCCGCCGTTGACGCCCTCAACGCCGGTGTCCGCAAGGTCCACTTCGTCGATGGACGCCTCCCACACGCCCTCCTCCTGGAAATTTTCACCGACGGTGGCATCGGCACCGAGGTAATCCGTTAGGGATAGGGAGCGCGGCTTTGCAAGCCGCTTTCTCACGCTCCGCTCACCATTCCGCGCCCGAACCTCCTAAACTACGTTCCGCCCCACCCACCAGACGATCATCACCACCATAATCACCGTCGCGCCCCAACGCCCGGGATTGAGGCTGAATGGCAACCGCTTTCCCCTGACCCAACCGATCACCTCGATGCCGAGACCGATCATTGCCAGTGGCAAGAGCACCATACCCACCGGATTAAAACGGAAGGCATCGCCGACACGTCCGTGTAGCAACGCATACGTGCCACGTGTCATTCCGCAGCCCGGACAGTCCAGACCGGTGACTTTGCGGAATATGCACCCCGGCATCCAGCCCGCACCGCCGGTCTCCCGCAGCATGTATGCGGCGAAGGCCAAGCCGAGCACAGCAAGCGAAACCCAGATTGCGCGGTCTTTGTGCATTCCTTGAACTCAGTGAATTGAACTACCGGCAATTGCGATGATCGCAAACACCGCGTAAATCGCAAGAGCGGCAAGCCAGCAACCGACCGCAACCGTCACCCATGTCTTCGCTGATTTCGATGCTGCATTCGCACCTGCAATATCACCGTGTGCCGCAAGGCTGTCCACCTTCGCCGCGTATACGATGGCTACCACACCGAATGGCATGCAACAGAGAATCGTTACCACGATGGACTGCCAGAGATAGTTCGGGATCTGCTGGGTATAGCCAGCTGGATATGCAGCAGACTGAGGCATCGGAACAGAACCCATCGCTCCGGATGCGGGAACCTGCGGAACGACCCCCAGCGCCTGGAACTCGGCAAGCTGACCGAAGGGCAACCAATCCGGCATCCCCTCTTTCCATACGAGATCCGTGGCCAGCACCTCGCCGCTGCCCCCCTTCGCTTTCAGCTCCTGTTCCGTGACTGGCCCGAGCTGGGTTCCGTTTTTCGAGTAATACCAAGACATGGAGGTATCATCGACGATCCGATGGCGGCGTCAAGAATCCCATACCGCGCCATCACGAGATGACGACAAGGAGTATCATCCCCATGAATCCGAGAAAAATCAGGCCGGAAAGCACGTAGGAAATGATCATCCATGTCTTTGCCGACGTCGAGGCCGACTGTGCCTCGATGAAATTCCCTTGCGCCCTCAGGCCCTCGACTTTCGTCGCATACACCAAGGCTACGATGGCGAACGGCATCCCGATCGGCAAACAGATCACCAGCATCATTCCTATGCTGATCACCAGGGCGACAATCGACTGCCACATGTAGTTCGAAATTTGCGGGGCGACGTAGTCTCCGTGGTAAGCAGGCGGTTGCGGAAGCGGCACGTTGCCGGGCGGCGCTGCAACCTGGGGAAGAGTCGCAGGCATGTGCGGAGGTAATTCCAGAGGAGGCGTCATCACTGGCACGGCAGGATTCGCCTCCTGCAGTGCGGGCACCTGGGAAAGCGGAAGCCAGTCCGCCATGCCCTCGTGCCATACAAGCGTCGCCTCCCCGATCTCCCCCCTGCGTATCTTCTGGCGCAACTCATCCTCGGGCACCGGTCCCTGCTGCAGACCCATCTTCGTGTAATGCCAGAGCTTCATGTGCGCAAAATTATCCGTCGAACGCCCACCGGAGTCAATGCCACCGCACCCGGAGCATCGCAACAACATCTGTATCAACATGCAGGCTCATAGTTTCCACCATCAACAACGCACCATCTCACAAAAGTCTTAGGCGCACTGCCCAGTCTTCCACTGATCACTCGGCACTAGCAAACTCCCTCCACCACCCCGCCCCCAAGCAATCTCCCGCCATCATAAAACGCCATAATCTGTCCCGCGACAACCGCCCGCAACGGCTTCCCAAAAAGCAGCTTCACCTTACCCCCGTCCAGCGCCTCCAGCTTCGCAATTTCCGCCTTCGCCCGGTATCGCGGCTGCGCCTCCACCTGTTTCAGTGAAGCGATCTCCTCATTGATCGAACTGATGCTGCCCACGGTGCATTGCCTGGTGTAAAGCCCTTCCGTATCCTCGCGATCCCAGCCGATCACCAACCGGTTTTTCGCCGCCAATTTCCCCACAACAACATAGGCCATCCCTTCCCTTGGCGAGGCCACACCATGTCCTTTCCTCTGACCTATCGTGTAAAAATGCAACCCGCGGTGCTCACCCATCACCTTGCCGTTCAGGTCCACGATCTCCCCCGGCTTATCCGGAAGGTAGTGCGCTAGGAAATCGCCCATCTTCACTTGCCCGAGGAAACAAATCCCCTGCGAATCCTTCTTCTCAGCCACCGGTAAATTGAACCGCCTTGCAACTTCTCGAACCTCAGGCTTGAGCATTTCCCCAGTAGGGAAACGCGCGTGCTCCACCTGCCGTGAAGTCATCAACGAAAGAAAATAGCTCTGATCCTTGTTCGGATCCGCCCCGCGTAGAACCGCCGCCCGCCCATCCGTCATCACCCGCCGCCGCGCGTAATGCCCCGTCCCCACCGCCTCGAATCCCTGCGACAGTGCGTAGTCGAGAAACACCCCGAACTTCATCTCCCGGTTGCACCAGACATCCGGGTTGGGCGTCAGCCCCTCCTCGTAACCGTTCACCAGATACTCCACGATCTTCTCTTTGTACTGGTCGATCAGATCAATCACCCGGAACTCGATCCCCAACGCCTTCGCCACCGAATGTGCATCTTCAATATCCTGCTGCCACGGACAATCCCCCGGAATGCCCTCCTCGTTCATCCAGTTCTTCATGTAGCCGCCCGTCACCTCATGCCCCTGCTCCACCAACAGCGCCGCCGCCACCGCGCTATCCACTCCTCCGGACAAACCGACCATCACCTTCGACATGCCGGAAACCCTAAATTCTAAATCCTAAATTCTAAACTCTAAATTACTCTTCCTAATCACCCGGCACTAGCACTTCACCCCAGCGCTCCCCCAACCCAAGCTCTTCCCTTCAAACTGAACACTCGCAAACGAGCAAACTAGGTAGTCCAAACACTCTTCAGGTAAGCCTCCTCCGAGAAATCCTCAGGCATCGCCACGCCCTCCATCGCAGGCCTAGCGATCATCCCCATGAAATCACTTTCCGAAATCCCCCGGAAATTCGTGCAGCACAGCATCCATCCGCCCTTCGCGAGCACCTTCGCGGCCAGCGCCGCCAACTCGCCGAAATCCTTCTCCACCCGGAACACCTTGCCCTTCGCATCCCGCGAAAAGGTCGGCGGATCGATCACGATCCCATCGAACTTCCGCCCCTGCTTTGCAAATCGTTTCAGCCAGTGGAACGCATCCCCCTTGCAAAAATGATGCTCCGAATCAGCCATCCCGTTGTGGCGAAAATTCCGCTTCGCCCACTCCAGATACGGCGCCGAGAGATCCAGCGTCGTGGTCTCCGCGCCGCCCATCGCCGCGGCCACCGAGAACCCGCCCGTATAGGAAAAAAGGTTCAATAGTTTTCCTCCTCCCGCCATTCGCCGCATCACCTCCGCCCGATTCAACCGCTGATCCAGGAAAATCCCCTGCGAATATCCGCTCTCGAAAGATACCTCAAACTCCAGCCCGTTCTCCCGGACAGCAAAAGACCGTAGCTGTGGCGTCTCGCCGCAGGCCGTGTCCACTGCGTCTCGCAGTGAGACCGCCTCCGCCCCATAAAGATGCAACGGACTCTCCTTCTGATGCCGATCCAGCCTCTTCCAATACACACTCCTCCCACTGGCTTTCAGCCAGTCCTTCACCCCCAGCGCAATTTCACTCCCCGGAGTCATCGCCATCCACCGTCCCGCATACTCCTCCAGCGCAAAACCCGGCACCCCGTCCCCCGCACCATCCACCAACCGCACCGCATCTGTTTCCTCACCGGAAAGAATCCCCGCCCGTTTCTCCACCGCCACATCCAACAACTTCCCAATCACAGCCGTGTAAATGCTGAATATCTGAGTCACTGAAAAGCTGAAAATTCACAGACCTGCCTCCTGCACCCAGTCTCCCCCCCTTCAAACTGAACACCAGCAAACACATCTCCAGTCATTCCACAATGGAGAGGAGCAACATGGAGGCACTGACTGCAACTTGAAATCATCCCTCAAATCACTCGATATTAACTACTTTCCCCTTCCCCAAGCGCGCCCCCCCATCTTTAATCATCCTCCTCTCCCTTCGGGTTTAGAATGTAAGATTTAATGTTTAGAATTTCATGAAAGTCCTCCTCACCACCTGCAGCTACCAAGACACTCCCGGCCCACACCACGAACTCATGGAATCCCAGGGCTGGGAAATCACTCGCGAACGCGGCCCGCTCACCGAACAACGCATGCTCGAACTCGCCGGCGACTTCGACGCCTTCCTCTGCGGCGACGACGCCATCACCCGCGCCGTGCTCGAAAAATCGCTACCCCGCCTCAAGGTCATCTCGAAATACGGCATCGGCCTCGACAAGATCGACGTGCCCGCCACCAAAGAATTCGAAATCCCCGTGCTCTTCACCCCGGGTGTCAATCACATGACTGTCGCCGAGCACACCTTCGGCCTGCTCATCGGCCTCACAAAGCACATCGTCACCACCGCCGCCGCCGCCCGCAACGGCGAATGGCT
>Ga0206130_10000068_pt1 | contig 168805 bp, 169 predicted proteins | sample Helgoland_Spring_9_FD_148637 | JGI IMG/M metagenome (GOLD analysis project Ga0206130, IMG submission 148637) | Pelagic subsurface seawater microbial communities from Kabeltonne, Helgoland, North Sea - Helgoland_Spring_Bloom_20160512_1 | ecosystem: Environmental > Aquatic > Marine > Epipelagic...
ATCTGGCGGCATTCATGGGAAACGCGGCGACAGGCTGAGATGGCAATCTTTGAATACATCAATGGGTTCTACAATCCGCGAAGGCGGCACTCAACATTGGGCTGGAAAAGCCCTGTCGCTTTCGAACGAAAGGTGGCTTAAACAAGCACGTGGGGCGGAACTAAAACGCGACAGGTCCAAGTTGTCACAGCGTATAACTACGAAGCCTAATGCAGCTACAAAAAAGGCCATACCCCTACCTTTTTATTATGAGTGGAGCTAGTCCATCTTTCCTTATTGTTGGTTTAGTAAAACTCTAAGCTCATAACAGAAATATCAGCTGTGTAGTCCTTACCATATGCAACAATACCAATAGATTTCATCGTATCTTGGTTCATCGAAGTTCGCAAAAATGATGAAGATTTTACAAAAGAGTCAAATGGAAGTTTTACTTCCTTCCAAGCATTAGTCGCCTCAAAACCAAGTTGGTAATAATGCCAAGGTAGGCGAGTACTAGAATTTCTGATGTGCAGATAATACTGTTCTCCATTACCCTTAATTTTTAGCTTTACACCTGTTTTTCCCTTTGCGAGCTCCCAAGGGACTGATGATCTAACTTGTATGAATCCTCCGTTATTAGCCGTAGATACTTCTCCTGTCAGCCGTATAGTTTTCCCTGACTCGCCACTCTGAAATTCAGCAGTTCCTACAGAAACACCACCCATGACTGTATCTGCAAAATAGGACCACTGTCCTGTTCCAATAAGGTTTTGAGCCACCACACCACCATTCAATGAGATCACAAAAAAGAAGCTGCCCAAAAGTGTTCTAATCATCGCCTTATTGATCATTGCCTCAACTCCATGAGTAAATTTTACAGTATGTTAAATACGCTGCGACTACTGGATTGGATTACATTAGCTATGACATGGTCATATTCTGGGATCGTGCTAAGTCCCTAGCTATGCAAGGGAGCGGGTGTTTCAATGCACTGAGACCACGGCGAGGAGTTTGGTAGTCCTATCCCCCGTCCGCCTAAAGCTTTAATGTGGGATTCCTTGCAGGGGGAGCGTTGCGAGTATGAATAAGCCAATCTTTACTTACAATGACCCCAATGCGTCATGCACTTTCTGTGACCGCACTCAAAACCCGCATCCTACTTATACCCATGAACCCATCGTTGTTACACGGTTAAAGCTCCATCAAGGTGAGCAAGAGATTTGCATTAACTGTTACTGGGATATAGCTGCCGTCGCCACTGCCTCTAATGCAAGTATCATGGATATTGCTACAGAGAAACTCAATGTGATGCGGTTGTTAAGCAAGCAAGCCTCACCTAATGCCCCAACTAGTTAAGCTTAAACGTGGTCTACAGCCAGAGGCGTCTATCTACTTCAGAACGGCCTGTGTCACCCAAGAAGGAGTTTATGTCTCCTTTGGATCAGGTGTTTTGGTTGATGCAAATTTATAACCCGCAGCATCAGGCACTTTTAAGCGGACATTATATGTCGGATTCTTACCTTCTCGAAGAAAAAGGACAATCGGACCGTCGCCTCTTAAGTCCTCGTAGTCTCGGTCGATGACTCCCATCCGCACTCTCCAACAAATCCAGAATTATGTTCAAGATATCATGCAGATAGGATATTTAACACAATTTTTTGTATATGTTTTGTGCATGACATTTTTGGCATATTTTTGACAATTTCTAAATATAAAATCACCCTAATTTATCTATTTTATTATATAAAATTGGCGACCCAGGGTGGATTCGAACCACCAACCTGCCCCTTAGGAGGGGGCTGCTCTATCCAGTTGAGCCACTGAGCCACGCGTAACTTAATGCCAAGAAAATTCGACAATTACCAGACCTTGAATGTTTGGTTTGAGAGCAATTTTACCACTTTATCCTAAAGGGGAATGCTGCCTATTTCAAGCTGGCGTGAGACGCCTTATGGCTTAGGTGTGATGCTAGGCTTGGACATTCCTAATTGGCTTGGCTAAGCTAGCACAAATCAAATACGGATTTGGCTATGACCCAACAAAAACGTCCCCTCACCCTGCGTGATGTGTCTGAAGCCTCGGGGGTTTCCGAGATGACCGTAAGCCGCGTGTTGCGCAACCGCGGTGACGTGTCAGCGGCCACGCGGGCCAAGGTTTTAAGCGCGACTAAACTGTTGGGCTATGTGCCAAATAAGATTGCAGGGGCCTTGGCGTCGCAAAGGGTTAATTTGGTGGCTGTGATTATCCCGTCATTGTCTAACATGGTTTTTCCCGAGGTTATGACTGGTATCTCTGACGCTTTAGACAACACGGAATTGCAGCCAGTAGTTGGGGTAACAAACTACCTCCCGGAGCGCGAAGAGAAAGTTTTGTACGAGATGCTGTCTTGGCGTCCCTCTGGTGTGATCATAGCTGGCTTAGAGCAATCCGAAACCTCGAGGGCAATGCTAATCAATTCTGGCATTCCCGTAGTGCAAATCATGGATATTGATGGCGACCCTATTGATGCCATGGTGGGTATTTCTCACCGGCGCGCAGGTCGTAAAATGGCTGAGGCAATTCTGAAGTCAGGCTACCAAAATATTGGCTTTATGGGCACCCAAATGCCATTGGATCATAGGGCGAGAAAACGATTTGAGGGTTTCACTCAGGCATTGGCAAAACAGGGTGTCGAGATCATGGACCAAGAATTTTATACCGGGGGCTCTGCCTTAGCGAAGGGGCGAGAAATGACTTCTGCTATGTTGGAGCGCTCGCCTGAGTTGGATTTTATGTATTACTCCAACGATATGATTGGTGCGGGTGGCCTGTTGCATCTGCGTGAGAAAGGTATTGAGATTCCACGGAAAATGGGTTTGGCTGGCTTTAATAAAGTTGAGCTGATCGATGGGTTGCCACAAAAATTGGCGACAATGGACAGTTGCCGGTTTGAGATTGGTCAAATGGCGGCGCAGATCATTGCCTCACGTAATGACGCGTCACTGGAGCCCATGAAAAATATAATCGAGCTGTCTCCTAAAATTGCGTATGGCGATACGCTGCGCCGTAAATAATCAGAGCTAATTTGGGAATGTGAGTGCCGTATCACCTGCGGCCCACTTGTCGTATTTCACCATGATACTGGCAAAGTGCTCTGACGCCAGAAACCTGGCAAGCCAGCACTGAAGATTGGGCCAGGGTTGCTTGTCGAACCAGGTTTTATCGATATTTGCGAATTGACGTATAAAGGGCAGCAACGCTATATCTGCTAATTTACAGTCTGGGCCAAACATCCACTCAGATCCGGCAATTTGTATGTCTAAGTTTTTTAAAAACTCTGAGGCCTTACTGCGTTCGTGCAAAGGATCGAGATCAGGGTAGCGCACTGCATATTTGGTGTGATCTAAAGCCTGTTTGAACGGGCCATCGCAGCTAGCAATCCAGTCAAAGCCCACCGAAGGCATATCTAGCCAGTGCTCGGGGTCTGATTGTGCCAAGGCCCATTGCATGATGTCAAAGCTTTCTTCAATCACCCGTGAGCGCGTCACCAAAACGGGCACCGTGCCCTTTGGGAAGCTGGCCATGAATTCGGGGGCTTTGTCGCGCAGTAAGATTTCGCGCAGTTCAACTTGAATGCCAGACGCAGAAATCGCCAAGCGGGCGCGCATGGCATAGGGGCAGCGGCGAAAGCTGTAAAGGATTGGGGGGGATAGGCTCGGGCTCAAGCCGCCCGCCCATGCAATTGGGTGGCCGAGGTCGATGTGATGTCGGTAGCGATGATTTTTCCCTCAGCCTGTGGCGCGGTGAAGATCACCTCTGCAAATTGCTGCGTACGCCCCATAGTGGGCCTTTCCATTAACACATCATGACTTTGGCCAATCTGCGCGTTCAGGTGCAGGGCCACTTGGGTCTCGCCTGCAGCGCGCAATCGTGCAGCCCGGCTTTTAATATCACGGCCATTCACCTGTGGCATCCGTGCCGCTGGGGTGCCGTTGCGCACAGAATACGGAAAGACATGCAGCCAGGTGAGATTGCAGTCTTTTACTAAGGCTAAGGAATTTTTGAAATGCGCTTCTGTCTCGGTTGGAAAGCCCGCAATGATGTCAGCGCCGAAGGTTATCTCCGGGCGCAAGCTCATGGCTTCCTCGGTAAAGCGAATGGCGTCATCGCGCAGGTGGCGGCGCTTCATGCGTTTTAGGATGAGATCGTCACCATGTTGTAAAGAAAGGTGAAGATGCGGCATCAGCCGTGGCTCGGTGGCGATGGCCTGCATTAAAGCTGGATCCACCTCAATGGAATCAATAGAGCTTATTCTCAGCCGCGGCAAATCTGGCACCAGCTTCAAGATCCGTAAAACCAAATCACCCAATCGCGGCGTGGCGGGCAGATCGGCGCCCCAGCTGGTCATGTCGACGCCGGTCAACACAATTTCTGCATAGCCTTTGTCCACGAGACGCTTGATTTGATTGACCACAACCCCGGCGGGCACAGAGCGAGAATTGCCGCGTCCGAATGGGATGATACAAAAAGTGCAGCGGTGATCACAGCCATTTTGCACCTGAACATAGGCGCGGCTGCGAGTGCCAAACCCGTCGATCAAATGGCCTGCAGTTTCGGTGACAGACATAATATCATCAACCTGTACTGGCTCTGTGCCAAAACCATCCGCCAATCCAGCCCATGTCGATGGCTGCATTTTTTCGGTGTTGCCGATGACCACATCGACTTCTTGCATCTCAGAAAAGGTCTTAGGCTCTGTCTGAGCCGCGCATCCGGTCACGATTAACTTGGCATCGGGATTTTGCCGCCGTAGCTTGCGGATATCTTGTTTGGTCTTGCGGACTGCTTCGGACGTCACCGCGCAGGTGTTGATTACAACGGTATTGGCCAAACCGGACTGCGAGACTAATTCTTTCATCGCTTCGGTCTCATACATGTTTAACCGGCAACCGTGATTTGAGAAAATAGGGGTGCTCATCGTAGGCTTTCCAAAAATTGGGCTGTGAGCGTTCCGTCAAACACATGCATGGTTGCACCAGTCATCCAAACGCCATCATGTTGCCAATCTATATAGATCGCGCCGCCGTCCAGCTGGATCTCAACTTTACGTCCAGTCAGGCCTAAACGCGCGGCCGCGACTGCTGTGGCGCAAGAGGAAGATCCAGATGCTAAGGTCACGCCAACACCGCGCTCCCACACTCGCATTCTGAGGTGGTCTGTTCCAATTACATGCGCGAATTGCACATTGATGCGTTCTGGGAAAAGGGGGTTTTTTTCGAGTGCTGAGCCGCGCCCCGCCAAATCAACTGCATCGGCATTTTCAACAAAGAAGGTGCAATGTGGATTGCCCATGCCAGTGGCTGTGGGAGTGCCGTCAAGGGGTAATCGCAACGTATCCATGGCGCGTGCCAATGGTATTTCGTCCCAATTCAACAGCGGATGACCCATATTCACGCTTACCATGTCGCCGCAGCGTAGGGCCGTCAGATTGCCGCGTTCCGTTATCAGGCTTAGCGAAGTAACTTGCTGGCGGTCCATTTCATATTGGGCAATACAGCGGGTTGCGTTACCGCAGGCCCCCGCAGTGGATCCGTCGGCGTTGAAAAACGTCAAAGCAACATCAGCATCGGGCGAATCATGGATGACTGCCAGTTGGTCAAATCCCACGCCACGGTGTCGATCGCCTAATCCTTGGGCTATTTTGGCTGAAATCTTTGGGCCATGGTTACGCGAATCAACAATAACGAAGTCATTGCCTAGTCCATGCATTTTCATAAAGGGAATCTGGTGCGTCATGTTGGCTATATATCTGCCTAATTAGAAGGAATCCAGTAATAGCTCACAAAAGCCCTTGACCCCAGCCTCTACCCTTTCTAGACACCGCCGCAGTGGGCCCTTAGCTCAGTTGGTAGAGCAACTGACTTTTAATCAGTAGGTCGATGGTTCGAACCCATCAGGGCTCACCACTAATTACAAAGGCTTAGGCTTAACGGCCTGAGCCTTTTATTTTTTCAGCAAGACATACAGCTATACAAGTACGCGCTATGTTAAGTGATTTTTATCGATTGAACACTTGATCTAAAGCCTCGTTTTCTCCGCACGCGCATCAGTTGGCAAGCGCCCTCATGGATCCGCACGTCCAGCCCTAACCCTAACTAGGCCACTCCTGGGTTCGCCAAAGGGCGCAACAGGGACTTGGATGTGGCGCTGAGTTGGGCGGGCCTGGCTAGCTAATAAGCCCCGCGACCTCCCTCATGTCAGATTTTAAAACTGAAACTTACCGCTGCTCTTGCCAAGCGGAGGCAATTATAAAGTGGCAAATTCTATTATGTCGAAAAACGATGTTGCCTCTCAACGGTCTAAATCATCAGACATACACTTCAAGCAAGAAAAATATAATTGCACGCTGGTCAATTAGCTGTCAAATTATACCTTGAATTTATGGAGAAAACACTATGAGGATGTCTTTAGTAGCTTGGGTTTTGGGTTTAGCTCTTCTAAGTGGCTGCACTAATAACCAGAAAATGATGCTCGATACTTGGACCGGAGTTCCTGAAGAGCATCTCTTTTCGAGTTGGGGTGTCCCAAACCGGATTGCGCATTCCAACGGGGTAAAATTCCTGACCTATGACACTAAAAATATAATTGGGTTAATAGTAAAAACTAATACTTTCCGTGTGAGCGCACCATCTGGAAAAATTATTGGAGCTTCATGCTCTGGGCTGTGTTTTTAGCAAACTTGAGATGATCAAATGTCTGCTTTGAAATACATGATCTCTCAAATTACAACTAAAACGTAATTTAGAGTAACCATGGTTTCTATTGCAAAGCGGCATCAGAATAACGATTATGTGATGCTGTTAGTATTGCTGATAGGGGGGCTATTTGAATTCTACTATCAATAGAGTTTCTTAACCAAAAGTTAAGAATTTCAAGTAAATCTTCTCTCACATGAACGCAAATGATAGCTTCCCCAGTTTCCAAAGCGGCTTTTCTTGCTTGATCCAGCACCTCAAAAACCTGTTTCCGATCTTTAAATCGTGTATCAACATACACTGTAACGAGCCCAGAAGCTGGACGGATTACATTTTTTTCGCTTCCAGGAAATAACTCTGGTGGAGCAGCTAGATAAGCAAGCTCGTTATCTATCAAATAAGTGCCCAAGGTAGAAATTTCAGTAATACCTTTTTGCGGCCACGTTAGATTTTTATCCCAAAATCCCATCATTTCGGGCAAAAATTCACGGTATTTTGAAATTTTGTTTTCTAAGTCTTGAAGGCTACTTCGCTGTGGGAATTTTGCCTGTGCCAACACTTCATAACCTGCTCCTCGATAAAGGCGCATCTTAGATTTAGCTGCCTGACTTTCGCCATGCAGTGCAATAGTCAGTGGAAGCCCTGTTGTGAGGAAATACTCTGGATCAGGGGCGGCCCACTCATTGATTAGGACAATACTCAACAATGCTTTGTCCTGACTAGGCACAAATTTAGTTGAAAATTTAAATTTAGAGGGCACTGATGAAGTGTCTTTTGACTTTATTTCGGCGTCTGGCGTAGTTTTCTCAATAAGCTTTAAAGTTTCATACTGAGATGGACTAATGTTTAACATTTGGCTCAAGGCTAATTTATTGTTTATTTCAAGAGAAAAATCTCTTGGCACGGGAGCAATAGAAAAAAGTTTTGTGTGAAGTGCGCTGCGTCTGATTTGGTTTCTTTGTAATGGATCTAAAACTAATTCGGCTTTTGGCTTAATCGGCGATTGAGTGACATCAATTTCTAAAACAAATATTTCAGGAATTTGTGGAGAGGGCATAGTCTGTAGCGCCTGTGGTCTAGATTTTTTATTACCTACAGCAGCTATTTTACTTATCGTTGGAGCCTTCGTAAGCTCAGGTAGTTTTAAAATTGGCGTGACCATGCTTTCTGGCGCCACGACTTTTGTGTAAAACCACCCATTAGACAGTGATAGTGATAGTGTTACGAGGAAGGTTAAGCCATAAATATTGCCTCTAATGAACCCGTTTAAGAAAGAGAAACGCATCTATTGCTCTCCCGAGCCAAACATAGCACCCTCGTTTATCAGATCGAGAGCGTAAAACTAATTTATAAATACATTTTTCAAAATTATTTTTCCATAGTTAATCAACAAAATTCCACTATTAAACAATTAAGAACTCTCATCGTTACTGTCCGTTTGTGACGCGCGGTAACGCTTAGTTTTCTGGCTGGTCAGATTTACTGTAAATTACTTTTTTTCCCGAACGACACCGCGACGATTCAATCATCCCGTAGGGTAGTCTCTATATAGGTTTCAAGGCCATCCAAATCGAGGTGGTCAAATTGTCCAAACCCCTGCATCCATGTCCAAGCGGCTTGCATTGCATCAGGATCAAGTTTGCACCACTTCACCCGTCCACGGCTCTCCTGAAGGATCAGCCCAGCATTGGCTAAAACCCTCAAATGCTTAGAAATTGCTGCTAGGGACATCTCAAAGGGCTCAGCGACATCGGTGACTGCCATGTCATCCTCCAAAAGCATCGACAAGATTTCTCGCCGTGTTGGGTCAGAAAGTGCTGAAAATGTGAGATCTAGAGATTTTGCCATGGTTTGAGTGATACTGATATGGTTTCAATCGTCAACCAAATGGTTGAATATAAAATTTAGCGCGATTTCGGGGCACAAACCCCTGCGACAAGGCGCCGTGCAGGCGTGAGTGAAAAAATTATGTTTTAAAACAGAATCTTACTTAAAAATCTTACTGGTAAACTTGAATTGACTCTGAGCCCCGCGCCGACTATGCCCCCTGCAACACTCTTTGTTAGGAGTATTAGGTGTCGACGCCAGATCCAGAAAAGCTCAAAGAGCTTGAAAATCGCATTGCGAGGATAAGGGCTGCAAATGCACCTAAGCCTGCGAAAGAGGAGCATCATACAATGGCCAATATGGCTTGGCGTATGGTGATTGAATTGGTGGCGGGGATAGCCATTGGTTTTGGGATTGGGTTTGGCCTTGATTGGCTGTTTGGCACGATGCCAATCTTCCTGATTTTGTTTATAGGTTTGGGCTTGGCCGCCGGTATTCGCACAATGATGCGCACCGCGGAAGAGGTTCAAAAAATGCACATGGCGCAAGCTGCAGAAGATAAAAAGGGTTAAGACCTTGGCAACAGAAACAAACGGCGAAGCAGAAGCGGGCCTCGTATTTCACCCAATGGATCAATTTCAAGTCACGCCATTGTTTGGCGCTAATAAGGTTGAATGGTTTACAATCACCAATGTCACGCTTTGGATGGGCCTGACGGTTCTGGCGATTGTGGCATTACTGGTTTTTGGCGCACGGGGAAGGGCTTTGATCCCAACGCGCAGCCAATCCATTGCTGAATTGGCCTACGGCTTCATCTACAAAATGGTTGAAGATGTAACTGGCAAAGACGGTGTGGTCTTCTTCCCTTATATAATGACATTATTCATGTTCATCGTCGTAGCAAACTTCCTGGGTCTTCTTCCGATGGCCTTCACAACAACAAGCCATATCGCTGTCACCGCAGTCATGGCTATGGCCGTCTTCTTGGCAGTCACCATCCTTGGCTTTGTTAAAAATGGCTTCGGGTTTTTGAGCGTGTTTTGGATCTCATCTGCTCCCCTCATTCTGCGCCCGATTTTGGCTTTGATTGAGGTCATCTCTTATTTCGTGCGCCCAGTGAGCCACTCCATTCGTTTGGCGGGTAACATGATGGCGGGCCACGCAGTTATCAAAGTGTTTGCAGCATTTGCACCTTTGGTTCTTATTTCAACGGGTATCGGTCTGGTGGTTACGCCACTGTCGATCCTCGCGATCACCGCAATATATGCTCTTGAAGTGCTTGTAGCCTTCATTCAGGCCTATGTTTTCGCAATTCTAACCTGCGTGTATCTGCGCGACGCTTTGCATCCGCACCACTAAGGTTTGAACTTTAACCTATCTATAATCCAATCAAGGAGACTTTGAAATGACTGGCGATATCGTACAAATGGGTGCTTACATTGGTGCTGGCTTGGCATGTACCGGCATGGGCGGCGCAGCCGTTGGTGTGGGTCATGTTGTGGGCAACTTCCTGTCCGGCGCATTGCGCAACCCTTCCGCCGCTGGTGGCCAAACCGCAACGATGTTCATTGGTATTGCGTTTGCAGAAGCTTTGGGGATTTTCTCATTCCTCGTAGCCCTGCTACTGATGTTCGCAGTTTAATCCATCCGTTCCTTAGGTTCTGGGGTCCCTTCGGGGCCCCGGTTCGCCCTCAGGTATTGGAGGAATTGATATGGCAACACAGACACAAGACGCAGGCCAAGCAGCGGTAAAGACTGCTAAAGTTGGCATGCCACAGCTTGATTTTTCGACGTTCTCGAACCAAATTTTTTGGTTGGTCGTTACGCTTGTTGTGATCTACTTCATTCTTTCGCGTATCGCGCTGCCACGTATTGGCGGAGCTTTGGCGGACCGTGCCGGCACGATCACAAACGATCTGGCTGAAGCGGAAGAATTGAAGCAGCGGGCACTCGAGGCCGAACAAGCCTACGAGAAAGCTTTAGCTGATGCGCGCGCAGAAGCGCAAAGCATCAATATCGCAATGCGAGCTGAAATTCAGGCGCAGTTGGATGTTGAATTGGCCAAAGCCGATGCTCAAATCTCAGCACGTACTGCAGAAGCGGCTGCTGCTTTGGCTGAAATTCGCAACTCTGCGATGGTCAGCGTAAAAGACGTGGCAAAAGCGACTGCGAAAGAAATCGTTGCAGTGATGGGCGGTAAGGCAGATGCCAAAACCGTGACAACCGCTGTAACCGCTCGGATGAAAGGGTAAGTCATGATACGTTTATCTGTTATTCTGTTTACCCTGATGGCCTCACCGGCTCTTGCTGCCAGTGGACCATTCTTCTCGCTCTACAATACCAACTTCGTAGTTACGATTGCTTTTGTATGTTTTGTATCCGTTGTTTTGTATCTCGGCGTTCCTAAAATGTTGGCTAAAATGCTGGACGCGCGTGCAGACGGTATTCGTGCTGAGTTGGAAGAAGCACGGTCGTTACGTGAAGAGGCCAAGGCTTTGTTGGCTTCTTACGAGAAAAAGCAAACTGAAGTCCAAGCGCAAGCTGATCGGATTTTGGAAGCTGCTCGTGTAGAAGCTGCTGCAGCTGCCGAGCAGGCCAAAGCAGATATTGTAACCTCGGTGGCGCGCCGGTTGGTCGCTGCGGAAGAGCAAATCGCCTCTGCTGAAGCTGCCGCGGTGAAAGAAGTGCGCGACCAAGCCATTGTTGTGGCTGTGGGAGCTGCGCGGGACATCATCGCAAGTCAGATGACTGCTGCCGATGGCAACAGCTTGATTGACGATGCAATAACACAAGTCGGTGCAAAATTACACTAAGCTTTATAAGTAAGTTTTGGAGAAGCCTGGAGTGAAAACTCTGGGCTTTTTCGTTTCTGAATACGGTTAGCGGTCTAGAATATGCGCAAAGCGCAATTTGGCCACTTCTTCATTCTTATCTGCGCGGTCCTGAGCCTTTAAAACTCCTGCAACAAAATCAAGATGAACATGCACGGCGGCTCGCGCCGCTTCTGGATCTCTTGCCTGAAGTGCGTCATTGACCGCCCGGTGTTGGTCCAAAAGCTGTGATCTGCCGCTGCGCTGCCGAAATGTAGCTTGCCGGTTGTAAAAAACCCCAGCCTGCAAAAGCTCATACATTGACCGCATCATATGCAGCATCACCACATTATGGCCCGCTTCACAGATTGACATATGAAATTGCGCATCAAGCCGCGCTTCTTCTTCCGAAGAGCGCTTCGACTGCGCCGCTTCCATTTTTGCGTAGATTGCATCAATCACCTTAAGGTCGGTATCTGAGCCGACACGGGCCGCCCGTTCTGCGGCGATCCCTTCAAGATCCTTACGAAACGCGAGATAATCATAAACTGCCTCGTCATGGGTGGCGAACAATCGCATCAAGGCGGGCGCAAATGCGGATCCCAAAACCTCAGCCACGAATATGCCGGCTCCGGCGCGTGAGGTGAGCAGTCCAGCCTCCTGCAGCTCGCTGAGAGCCTCACGTAGAGACGGGCGGGACACGGCCAGCTTTTCAGCCAGCTCCCGCTCTGATGGCAGGCGCTCACCGGGGCGTAAGATGCCCCGAAGAATCAGCTGTTCGACTTGACGCACTACTGATTTTGACAGCTTTTCAGATTCAATTCTTTTAAACGGCATAGATCCCCCACTAATTGATCAAATCATATGATCAACAGTCGGAAAAGCAACTGCCTTCTCAGATTAAGCGTCTGGCCGAATAATTATTTCGACCCGACGGTTTTGTGCCCGACCCTCAGACGTTAGATTGCTCTCAACAGGTTCATCTTCCCCCCGGCCAGTCGTTCGTAACCGCATTGGTTGAACGCCGTTACTCATCAGGATTGTACCGACGGCTTCCGCCCGGCGCTGCGAAAGGGCTTGGTTGTAGCTGCCGCTGCCAGTGTTATCGGTATGTCCTGCTATTTCGATGGTAGAATTTGGGTAAGCTTGCAGATTGCTGGCCACGACCCCGAGATCCCGGCGCAAATCACTACGCACTGCAGCGCTGTCGAGGGCAAAGAGAATATCTTGCGGCATGGTGACAATCAGCTCAGAGCCTGTGTTTGTGATGCCCACTTGATCATTGTTGAGATCCCGACGCAGGTCGGCGGCTTGCTGATCAAGATTTTGGCCTATGATGTTCCCAGCGCCCGCGCCCACAATGGCCCCGATCACAGCGCCCTTGCCGCGGTCCCCGCTACTGGACATCTCCATGCCAGCAATGGCGCCAAGAACGCCCCCCATGATGGTGCCTGCCGTGGTGTTATCACCAGGTTTGCTGTTGGCGGCGCTTTGGGGCGTCACGCAACCGGTCAGCAAAAGCAATGCTGATCCCACTAACGCGGAAAATATACATGATTGTCTCATTTCGAAATCCTTTACTAAGGCCATGGAGATGGAGGACCCTATCTTATTCCATTAAACCGAATGCGCAATTAAACTCTGCGTGTGGTGGCAGGGCTTCGCCTATGGCGCCGGTTCGCTACGCGCGCCTTCATAGGCCAAAAGTGCGCGCTTGACCGGTGTGCCCCAATGATAACCTCCCAATTTACCTGACTTTCGCAACACGCGATGGCAGGGAATGATAAAGCTGATTGGGTTGCGGCCCACAGCGGTACCCACGGCACGCACAGCTTTTGGGTTTTTGATGGATTTTGCGATGTTCGAGTAGGTGGTGACATAGCCCGTTGGGATGCGCATTAGGGCCTCCCAAACTTTGATCTGTAACGGTGCACCCATCATATGGAGTGCGACATCACCCTTCCCCGCAAAAGCCGCATTCACCCAAGGAGCCAAATGATCTGGCTGTTGCTCGAATTGCGCCAAGGGCCAGCGTCTGACTAAATCTTCGCGCGCCGCCTCGCGCCCCATTTCACTTGCAAAGCCAAGCCCGCAAAGGCCCCGGTCGGTGCCCATGGTAATCGCCTCTCCGAAGGGACTAGAGAACCAGCCCTCATAGATAGTAAGGCCTGCGCCTTTGGCTGTAAAAGTGCCGGGGCTCATCGCCTCCCAGCGGATGAACAGATCATGCAGACGACCACTTCCCGAAAGCCCCACCAAATCAGCGGTTTCGAGGGTGGTACATTTGTCACGAAGTAAAGTCTTGGCATGTTCAAGCGTCAGATGTTGTTGGTATTTTTGGGGAGACAGTCCCGCCCATGCGGAAAAAACCCGTTGAAAATGCGCGGGGCTCAGGCCGATCCTCTTGGCAAGTTCGTCCAGGCTCAACACATGATCAGCCGCATCAATTGCTTCGATTGCACGCCGGATTACACCGTAGTGATATGATTGATCTGACTGCATCTCGACCCTCCGTCTGGGGATCACAATAGCCATTTATGCCCATATGACGACCCGAAAATTGCGGTTTAGTCTGTGGCGGAAGTTGGGTATAGATAAGGCATGGCAAAGCAACTTTCATACCCGACCATGCGCGAGATATTTTTGCGATTTCAAATCAGTGAGCCTGAACCGAAGGGCGAGTTGCATCATGTGAACGTATATACGCTGGTCGTTGCCGTAGCTCTGTCGGCGCAAGCGACCGATAAGGGCGTGAATAAGGCCACTGAAGCCTTGTTTGAGATTGCTGATACGCCACAAAAAATGTTGGCGCTTGGGGAAAATGGCTTGATTGAGCATATCAAAACCATCGGCCTGTATAAAACCAAAGCGCGTAATGTCATAAAGATGGCTCAAATTTTGGTAGATGATTTTGAGGGCGAGGTGCCCAATTCTAGGGCAGCTTTACAAAGCCTGCCCGGCGTGGGTCGGAAGACGGCTAATGTGGTTTTGAACATGTGGTGGCAGCAACCGGCCCAAGCCGTGGACACGCATATTTTTCGAGTGGGCAATCGCGTTGGAATAGCGCCGGGAAAAACCGTAGATCACGTGGAGCGGGCCATTGAAGACAATGTTCCTGCAGATTTTCAGTTGCACGCACATCATTGGTTGATATTGCATGGCCGATACATTTGTGTGGCGCGAAAGCCAAAATGCAGAGCCTGTATCATCAGTGACCTGTGCCAATTTGAGGAGAAGACCCAGTGACAAAACCCTATCAAGTGGTTGGCATCGGCAATGCCGTATCTGACGTGATCGCAACAACAAGCGATGCGTTTCTTGTAGAAAACGGTGTTGAAAAAGGCATCATGCAGCTGATCGACCAACCGCGGGCTAAGGAATTATTTTCTGCCATGGGTGCGCGCACCGAAACACCGGGTGGATCTGTTGCGAATACAATTTCCGGACTTGGGTCTTTGGGTGTCCGCACCGCCTTTATCGGGCGTGTTGCCGACGATGAATTGGGCCTTTCCTATGCGACGGCCATGGCCGTAGAGGGAACAGATTTTCCAAACCCACCGGTCGCCAATGCCATGTTACCAACATCCCGCTCGATGATTTTTGTGTCGCCAGATGGTGAGCGCTCGATGAATACGTATCTTGGCATTTCATCAGATGTTGGGCCTGCTGACGTCTCAGAGGAGGTGGTCTCTAACTGTGAGTTTTTATTCCTTGAGGGATATTTATTTGATAAAGACCCAGGCAAAGCCGCATTTCGCAAGGCGGCAGAAAGAGCACGTCTTACTGGAGCCCGGGCTGGCATCTCTTTGTCGGATCCCTTTTGTGTTGACCGCCACCGCGATGATTTCCGCGCTTTGGTGTCCGGTCCGTTAGATTTCTTTTTATGCAATGAGGAAGAGTTGAAATCACTTTACCAGACAGAAGATCTTACCGCGGCTTTGGCCTGTGGCGCTGAAGATTGTGAATTGGTGGTGTGCACACGATCATCTGAGGGAGTTTCGATATGTAAAGGGACTAAGCGTTGGGATGTGCCTGTTGTTCCCGTGAAGCCTGTGGATGCGACTGGGGCTGGCGATCAATTCGCGGCGGGATTCTTGTATGGTTTAGTACAAGGTTTGGATCTGGAAATCTGTGGTAAAATCGGTGGAATAGCAGCGGGCGAAGTGATTGGTCATATCGGTCCGCGCCCTGCAACGTCTATCCTGCAGATGCTCAAAAGCCAGGGGATTTAAAGCAAGTAGCGGCATGCCTAACCTATCGTGCTGGTTGCCTATGATACGCCGTGTCCGGTGTTAGGGCAGTTTTTTAAGGTGTGCTTCATGATTTTCTCTATAAATATGGCGTTCTTACGCAAGCGGATTTTGTGGAAACTGATTTCATCGGACTATTAAAAGGCATAAAGGAAAATGCCGTGCCATTACCCGCGTTTTTGGATATCCCTGAAGAGAAGGCCTGCACCATCGCGGCTACGGATCATTTGTTTTCAGATAAGGGAGCTTATCCATGGGATATATCTACGACGACCAGAATATTTTTGCCAAAATTCTACGGGGAGAAATTCCCAATACTACGGTCTTGGAAACTGAACATTGTCTCGCGTTTCGCGATATTTATGCGCAAGCGCCGGAGCATGTTTTGGTCATTCCCAAAGGGCCCTATGTCTGTTTTGATCATTTTGCCAATTCGGCTAGTGCTGAGGAGATCGTTGATTTCACGCGCGCCGTTGGTCAGGTTGCCAAGGCGCTTAAGGTGGATCCGGGCACGGGGGGTGATGGCTATCGTTTGCTGGCCAATACGGGTAAAAACGGCGTGCAAGACGTGCCACATTTGCATGTGCACTTGGTGGCGGGTCGGCCACTTGGGCGCATGCTGCGAGACGACTAAAACAGCAGGATGACTATTTTGTAATTTCTAAAAAGACATCCTGTAAATCTGGTTGCTCAGTTTGGATGTCTAGAATTTTCACATCTGCGAGGCGCAATGCGTCAAGGATATCGCCGGGAGAGGTTGTGCTACGGCTATAGGTGAAGGCAAGGTCGCCATCGGGGCGTGTGGTTTGTGTCACGCCGGCTGGCAGCACAATCACGCCTGTAGAGTTCGCCTGTACCACCAGTGTTTTGGTGTCGAGCTTCGACAGAAGATTCGCGGTGGTATCCAAGGCTCGTAATGATCCTTCGTGAATGATTGCGATTTGATCACACATTTCTTGGGCTTCTTCTAGGTAGTGGGTGGTGAGGATCACCGTCATGCCGTCGGCGTTCAATTGGCGCACGTTGTCCCAAAGCATTTGGCGCAACCCTATATCAACGCCAGCGGTTGGCTCATCTAAAACCAAGATCTGTGGGCTGTGCACCAAAGCTTTGCCCAACAGAAGCCGCCGCCGCATGCCACCAGATAGGCTGCGCGCATAGGAGTTGGCTTTGTCTTCCAATCCTATCAACCGCAAAATTTCAGCAGTTTTGCGTTGAGCCTTTGGTACGCCATAAAGTCCCGCCTGCATATCAAGCGATGCGCCGGGTGTGAAAAATGGATCTAGGTTCAATTCTTGTGGCATCACGCCAATGGCAGCACGCGATTGTCGAGGATTTTCGTCCTGATCAAAGCCCCAAATATTCACAGTACCCGCAGATTTTTTCACCAAACCGGCCAAAATATTGATCAACGTAGATTTGCCCGCACCATTTGGCCCTAGAAGCCCAAATATTGAGCCTCGCGGAATGTCAAGATCAATGCCTGACAAAGCGATTTTGGCGTCGGATTTCTTGGTTGCAGCATAGGTTTTTTGCAGCCCTCGCAATTCAATTGCATTTTGTGACATATTTGGACTTTCAAAGTGCTTGTGGGTTGCGCTTGTTTTGGTATCTTAGCCTTCGACATATGCGGGGCAAAGCCCAACAGCAACCATAAGGCTAAAAAATGACAACCCAAGCACCTGAGACAAAAATTGTAGACGCTTACCGCGTGGCCTGTGACGGTGGTGAGGGCGCTTTGGGTCATCCACGGGTTTGGTTGCAAATCTCGACTGAGCTTGGTTGGGTGGAATGTCCCTATTGCGACGCAAAAATGGTGCATCGTGATTTTGAGGGTAAGGTCTAAAACGGCCCTCAACTGAGAGGAATGGCAACCTCTCCACACATTAGCTTATTGTCGACCTGATCGCTGTCTTGGTCAAGGTAGTCCCGTATATAGTGACCTGACTATCCGCGAATGCCCAATACGTGATTGGTGAGGTCAAAGCCTTTGACCGTGCCACTGAATTCGTCGGGTAATAGAAAATAACCTTACCCAAATGGCCATTGTCACATTCGAAGTTGGCTTCGCCAGTGCAAATGAAATTGCATGATACCCAAGTGCCGGTGGTTGCAAAATTGGTCAGCCCGGCCAATGTGCCCTTGGCCCGACCGAAGGCGCAGCCGGCGAAATATTTACGGCTGTTGCCAAATCAAGCCAGTAAAGGTGAACAACTGTTGGGCCCATCTTGAATATCTGCGTATTTTTCATCCGGAACTTGGCCTTCAGTTGCCGCAAATGTGGAAATCAGTACCAGCAGCACTGGCAGGCTTAAATTTTTCATGTCACAAACCTATTTAATAAATGATCCAAGGATAGCATCATCATGGCATTCGGCAAAGGACATCATCTGCATTTGATCGACGGGTCGGCGTTTATTTTCCGAGCCTATCACGCATTGCCTCCGCTGACGCGTAAGTCAGATGGTTTGCCTGTTGGGGCCGTGGCCGGGTTCTGCAATATGTTGCAGCGCTATGTTGAAAGCAACACCGGCCCAGATGCGCCCACGCATGTTGCGGTCATTTTTGATCACTCTGGTAAGACGTTTCGCAATGCTATGTATGATAAATACAAAGCGAACCGGGCGCCTACGCCTGAGGATTTGATTCCACAGTTCCCACTGACGCGTGAGGCTACGCGCGCCTTTAACGTGGCCTGCAAGGAAGTTGAGGGTTTTGAGGCGGATGACATAATCGCCACGCTGGCTTGCCGCGCGCGCGATGCGGGGGGCAGCTGTACCATCATCAGCTCAGATAAGGATCTGATGCAGTTGATCGGGGGTGGCGTGGTCATGTTGGACGCTATGAAAAACAAAGTGATTGATCGCGACGGCGTCGTTGAGAAATTCGGTGTTTTTCCGGAGCGAGTCGTGGATGTGCAAGCTTTAGCCGGCGACAGTGTGGACAACGTGCCGGGTGCGCCGGGAATTGGAATTAAAACCGCGGCTTTGCTGATCAATGAATATGGCTCTTTGGAAGAGTTGTTGGATAGGGCAGGTGAGATTAAACAACCCAAGCGCCGTGAAAGCTTGCAGGACAACCGCGCGCAGATTGAGATGTCCAAACGATTGGTGCAATTGGAATGTGATATGGCGCTTGATTTCACCATTGATGATCTCGAAGTCCAGGACCCAGATCCGCAAGCACTGCTGGATTTTGTGGTTAAAATGGAATTCCGCACACTCAGCAAACGTCTGGCGGAAAAGCTTAAGGTTGAGGCGCCTGTGATTGCGGAGCCTACTATAGCCGTGGCTTTCAGCGACGCCCCACAGGCCTCAGCGATTGATCCTAGCAAATATGAAACCATCCGAGATGGTGCGGGTTTGCAAGTTTGGATCGACCGCATTTACGCGCGCGGCTATGTGGCAGTGGATACTGAAACCACAGGCTTGAACGAAATGCGCGCCGATTTGGTAGGTGTGTCGCTTTGTGTTGAGGCTGGTGAGGCTGCCTATTTACCGCTCAGCCATCGCGCTGGGCAGGCAGATGACTTGTTTGGTACTGATGTATTGGCAGAGGGACAGATGGATCAAGCTGCGGCTTTGGCCATGCTTAAACCGATGTTGGAAGATTCCTCTATTCTGAAGATTGGTCAGAATATGAAATATGACGCCAAGATTTTGGCGCGTGTAGGCATTCAAATTGCACCCATCGATGACACCATGCTGATGAGCTATGCGCAAAATGGTGGACTTCATAACCATGGCATGGATTTTCTAAGTGAACGCTATCTGGATCATGCGCCAATCTCTATCAAGACACTGTTGGGCAGTGGAAAATCAGCTATCACATTTGACCGCGTGCCGATAGATGAGGCCAGCCGATATGCGGCGGAGGATGCAGATATCACCCTGCGGCTTTGGCAATACCTCAAGCCGGGTTTGCACCGCAATAAAGTGACTGTGGTCTATGAAACGCTGGAGCGGCCTCTGGTTTCGGTTTTGGCGGAAATGGAGATGTATGGCATCAAAGTTGATCGCGATACTTTAAGCCGAATGTCCAACGGTTTTGCGCAAAAGATGGCAGGGCTCGAGGCCGAGATTCACCAAATGGCTGGGCGCAGCTTTAATGTTGGCTCACCTAAACAGCTGGGGGAAATCTTGTTTGACGAGATGGCGCTGCCTGGCGGCAAAAAAGGTAAAACTGGCGCCTATGCCACCGGTGTTGATATATTGGAAGATCTGGCCACGGAGCATGAATTGCCCGGTCGGGTGCTGGATTGGCGGCAACTCAGCAAGCTTAAATCAACCTATACAGATGCTTTGCAAGATCACATCCACCCTGACACGGGGCGCGTGCATACGTCTTACTCTATCGCTGGGGCCATCACGGGCCGCTTGGCCTCCACGGATCCCAACCTTCAAAACATTCCCATCCGCTCGGAAGAGGGTCGAAAAATTCGGGAGGCTTTTGTGGCGGACACCGGGAAAACTCTGGTAGCTTTAGATTATTCTCAGATTGAACTGCGAATTCTGGCTCATATCGCAGATATTCAAAGCCTAAAGCAGGCGTTCGCGGATGGCATTGATATTCATGCTCTCACCGCAAGCCAGATGTTTGATGTCCCATTGGATCAGATGACACCCGAGGTCCGACGCAAGGCCAAGGCGATCAACTTTGGCGTGATATACGGCATCTCCGGCTTTGGTCTGGCGCGTAATCTGCGAATTCCACGCGTTGAAGCACAGGCTTTCATCGACACCTACTTCGAGCGCTTTCCGGGCATTCGAACTTATATGGACGACACGGTGGCTTTCGCCAAAGAGCATGGCTACGTGCAAACTCTATTTGGTCGGCGCATTCATACGCCTGAGATCAGCGCCAAAGGTCCGCATGCAGGATTTGCCAAACGCGCTGCAATCAACGCACCTATTCAGGGCACAGCTGCCGATGTGATCCGCCGTGCTATGGTGCGAATGCCCGCAGCGATTGCGCATTTGCCTGCGAAAATGCTGCTGCAAGTGCATGATGAACTGCTGTTCGAAGTCGAAGATGCCGCCGTGAAAGAGCTGACCCAAATCGCCAAGCGAGTGATGGAGGGGGCTAGCCTTCCGGTAGTGAAGCTTGATGTGCCCTTGATCGTGGAATCTGGATCCGGGTCAAACTGGGCGCAAGCGCATTAAGGCTTAGTGCTTTAAACTGAAGGGGTGAACCTATGGCGAAACAGAGTCTTTCAGCGGCAACAATAGCTGCGCAGGCAGGTGGCTATATTGATGCGGCCAGCGGTGGTGTCGTGCCGCCTATTCAACCCAGCACCACATTTGCGCGGGATCGCAACTATGCTTTGCATGCCTCTGGTAATATCTACGCCCGTGATGACAATGACGTGGGGCGCGTCGCAGAAGGGTTGCTGGCGCGCCTGGATAATGCACAAGCGGCGCTGTTGTTTCCAAATGGTATGGCATCTATAGCGGCGGTGTTTCGCGCTTTGCCAACGGGTGGCTGCGTGCTTGTGCAAACGCAAATCTATTGGGGCACCACCAAATGGCTCCGCGACTTCTGCACGCGCCGGGGTTTGAATTTACAGGAGGCTGAGCTGAGTGATCCCGCGCAAATGCAACAGCTCTGCGCAGACTATAAGCCTGATTTAGTCTTTATTGAGACGCCTTCAAATCCATGGTTGCGCTCTACGGATATCGCACATGCTGCGGGCTGCGTGCATGCCCATGGGGGTCGATTGGTGGTGGACGCTACGGCGGCGACACCGGTTCTTACGAGAGCTTTGGATTTTGGTGCAGACATCGTCATGCATTCTGCCACCAAAGGCATAAATGGTCATTCGGATGTTTTGGCTGGCGTTTTGGCCACCAAAGATCCTGAAGCGCCGCATTGGCAGGCCATTGCTACAGATCGCCATGATGCGGGCGCGGTCATCAGCAGCTTTGATGCTTGGTTGCTAATCCGCTCAATTCGTACTTTGCCCCTGCGGGTGGAGCGCATGTCGCAAAATGCGCAAGCTGTGGCAGAATATTTGGACGATCATCCTTCTGTTGAAACGGTGTTTTACCCCGGTCTGCCAAGTTTTGCAGGCCATGATGTGGCACGGCGCCAAATGTTGGGTGGGTTTGGCTCTCTGCTGTCATTTTGCGTGAAGGGCGAGAGGGCTGATGCTTTGCGGGTTGTGGGTAAATTGGACCTATTTCATCGCGCCACATCTTTGGGTGGCGTTGAGAGCTTGGTGGAGCATCGCCACACGATTGAGCCCCACACGGGCATTCCGGAGACTCTGTTGCGACTGTCGATTGGGATTGAGGGCGGTGAGGATTTGATCGCAGATTTGGCACAGGCCTTGGCGTGTTAATTCTATTCAACAAACCATTTAACGTACTGTCACAATTTACCGACCAGAGCCTTGAGGAACGCGAACGTGAGACGCTCTCGCCCTACATTCCTGTGCCGCATGTCTATCCGGCGGGGCGGTTGGATCGTGACAGCGAGGGGCTGTTGCTGCTTACGGATGATGGCAAACTGCAAGCCCGTATCGCTCAACCGAAACATAAGATGGCAAAAACCTATTGGGTTCAAGTTGAGGGCATCCTCGATGAGGCCGCCCTTTATCAGCTGCGTCAAGGAGTGGTTCTCAAAGATGGCCTGACCCGCCCGGCTTCGGCGCGTATGATCGCGGAACCGGAGGGGCTTTGGCTCCGGGATCCGCCGATTCGCATTCGAAAATCTGTGCCAGATAGTTGGCTTGAAGTTATTATTTCTGAAGGTAAAAACCGCCAAGTGCGCCGCATGACAGCCGCCGTGGGACATCCGACTCTGCGTTTGATACGGGCGCAGATCGGCGATTGGAGCTTGGGTGATTTGCAACCCGGAAGCTACCGGGCCGCGACATAAGGGCTTTGCAAATCAAAGTTGCTCGGTAACATGGGACCATGCAACATTTAGATCTCAAAATCGAAGGTGGTCTCGCCACTGTCACTCTGAACCGCCCAGCCAAAAAAAATGCTTTGTCTGAGCAATTGTTTGATGACCTCTACGGGGCCGGCCTGCTCTTGCAACAAACTCCGAATCTACGGGCTGTGATATTGACCGGTGCCGGATCTGATTTCTGCTCTGGAATTGATTTGCAGTTTTTACAATCCTTGTTGCCACGCTTGGATGATGTGCGCGGGAAAATGCGAAACGCACCCGTGGGTGAGGCTGCAAATTGGTTTCAGCGCCCGTGCTTTATCTGGCGGCAACTTACGGTACCGGTTATTGCTGCGATTGACGGAATTTGTATTGGGGCGGGTCTGCAATTGGCGCTTTGTGCTGATATTCGTTTGGCGGGGCATGCCACACGTATGAGCCTCATGGAGGCGAAATGGGGTTTGATTCCTGATATGGGCATCACCCAAGTCTTGCCACAGCTGATGCGTGGTGATCAGGCCAAAGAGCTGATGATGACCGCGCGGATGTTGGATGCTGAAACGGCGCAGGCGGTCGGGTTGATCACACGGATTGTCGATAGCCCACTTGAGGCAGCGCGGGCATTGGCAGATGAGTTGATAGCGCGCAGCCCTGAGGCGGTGAATGGCAGCAAGGCCCTGATTGATCAAACCTGGAACCTGCCGCCGGGGGAGGGGTTGGCGATAGAGGCCGAGATGCAGGCCAATATTATGGGCAGCCCAAATCAAATTGAGGCCGTCATGGCCGGATTGGCCAAACGTGCGCCGAAATTCCTTTGATAACCTGCTTTATAGTTCCAAGTCTGCCGAAGGGATGATTGGAAAGAAAGTTGATTGAGAGCGCAGGCCGAACCAACTGCTCTTCTCCCACATCTCATGCACTCCAATGTCCACGAGCCGGTAAAAGCTTTTGCGGTCTATAAGAGCTTCGAGATTGCTGCGCACCAGCACATAGGGTGAAGGTTCACCGGTTTGTGCGCAACGCTCAACCCGGATCGGATGCTCTGGCCCAGCAATCATTTGATCGCCGACCTGTGTTGTGAAGTGCAGATTGTCGTCGATTTGGTCAAAATCAACCGCAACAAAGGGTGCATCATCGACAGTGATTCCAACTTTTTCTACTGGGGTGACAAGGAAATATTTGTTATTTTCAAATTTGAGAATTGAAGAGAAGAGTTTGACCAAAGCTGGTCTGCCAATGGGGGTGCCCATGTAAAACCAAGTGCCATCGCGCGCAATTCGTATATCAAGGTCGCCGCAAAATGGCGGGTTCCACAAATGGATTGGTGGCAAGCCCTTGCCCTTTGTGGCCGCCGATACGCTCGCGGCTAGGTTCTCTGCTGATGGGGTCACAATAATTTGTCCACTCATACCATTTGTCATCTCTTTTTCTTAAGCTAACCTATATATAGAACATATATAAATAAACACGAGGCATTGTCATGACCCAAGCCGATACGCTTGTTACGCAAATCGAAGAGCTAAGCACAAAGCTGGATCAAGCCCGCAGCATGATACGCCAGATTTTCATCGGCCAAGATCGTGTGGTGGATTTAGTTCTCACTACGCTTTTATGTGGTGGGCATGGGATTTTGGTGGGTTTGCCTGGGCTTGGCAAAACCCGGTTGGTTGAGGCTCTGTCAACCGTGATGGGTTTGCATGGTAATCGTGTTCAGTTCACACCGGATCTTATGCCTGCGGATATCTTAGGCTCGGAAGTTTTGGAAACGGCGGCAGATGGCAGCCGGTCCTTTAGGTTCATACAAGGCCCGGTCTTTTGCCAGCTGCTTATGGCCGACGAAATCAACCGCGCCAGTCCGCGTACGCAATCGGCGCTGCTGCAAGCAATGCAGGAAAAGTCTGTGACTGTGGCCGGGCAAAACTGGCCACTTGGTACCCCGTTTCATGTGCTGGCCACGCAAAACCCAATTGAGCAAGAAGGCACATATCCTTTGCCAGAAGCGCAGCTCGATCGGTTTTTGCTCGAAATTCAGGTGCCCTACCCAGACCGCGCCACTGAGCGTAATATTCTTTTGGCCACTACGGGCACTGAAGAGGCGGTCCTAAGTGCTGTCTTTGATCCCGGCCAATTGTTGGCCGCACAGACCTTAATCCGCCGCATGCCCGTGGGTGACGCTGTGATGGAGTTGATATTGGATTTGGTGCGCGCCTTTCGGCCCGATGATTCCTCGGCCCCGGCTGTGGTTGCTGAGAATATGCGGTGGGGCCCGGGGCCGCGTGCGGCGCAGGCTCTTATGTTGGCCGTTAGGGCGCAGGCCTTGCTGCGTGGGGCCTTTTCGCCCTCGGCTGCGGATGTTGCATACCTGGCTTCGGCGGTGTTGAACCATCGTATGGCACTGGGCTTCGGCGCGCGCGCCCGCGGCGTGACGCAATTGGAGCTGATTGCTGACGTCACCGAGGCGGTTGTGCAACAGAAAGCTGTCGCTTGATCCCTCACGCACCTTTAAATGACGCGCTTGAGCTGGCGTCAGAGTGGCCGCAGCTTTTGGCCCAAGCTCAGCGTTTGGCTCATAGTTTCGCGCTCGGTGGTCATGGGCGGCGTAGGGCTGGAGCTGGTGATATTTTTTGGCAATTTCGCCCGGCGCAAGCAGGCGACAGTTTGCGCGCAATTGATTGGCGCAGATCGGCGCGAGCCGATGATCAATTCGTGCGGGAAAACGAATGGCAGGCTGCGCAGTCAGTACAGTTTTGGGTCGATACCTCCGCAAGCATGTATTTTGCCAGCGAGGGTAGCAGCAAGCATTTCCGGGCTGCAATGCTGGCCTTGGCCGTCGGGGTGTTGCTCAGTGACGCGGGTGAAAAGATAGGCTCTAGCGATGGGCTTTTGCCCGCAAAACCCGGTCGGGCACAAATCCCCGCATTGGCGCAGGTGTTCAGCCGCATCTCGGATGATGATTTTGGCACGCCTCAAACCGATGATCTGAAACCGCATAGTCTTGCTGTGTTTGTATCCGATTTTTTTGGTGATTTTGCTAAACTGGAGCGGGCTGTAACCTCAGCCGCTGATCAACAGATTGCTGGCGCGCTTTTGATGGTGCTGGACCCGCAAGAGGTCAATTTCCCATTTGCTGGCCGAACCCTGTTTGAAAGTATGTCTGGTGGGCTGCGCTATGAAAGCCAAAAGGCCGATGGTTTGCGCGCAAAATATCGTTCCGCTTTGCAAGATCGGCAAGCGGCGCTGGCATCGCTCGCGCAATCGGTGGGTTGGCAGTTTCAGTGTCACACTACGGATCAACCGGCTTCTGCTGGGTTGATGTGGCTGTATCAAGCGCTTGAATGTCGCCGATGAGTATTTTTGGCGTTTTAGGGTTCACCACGCCTTGGTTGCTTTTGGGCTTGCTTGCGTTGCCAATTCTATGGGTCTTGTTGCGGTCGGTACCTCCTGCGCCGACGCGTCGCCGATTTCCCGGAGTGGCGCTGCTCTTGCGCCTAAAAGATGACGACATGCAGGCTGATAAAACGCCTTGGTGGCTTTTGCTGTTACGGGCTTTGGTTGTGGCCAGTTTGATTATCGGACTGGCGGGCCCGATATTGAACCCCGCACCTGTGAGCGACAACGGGTCTGACCTGCTGGTAGTGATGGAAGGCAGCTGGGCGGATGCGCCTGATTGGGCCGAGCAAAAGCAAGAGGCCTTGCGTGTGGCCGAGCGAGCAGAAAATTCGGGACGCAAAGTTGCATTTTTGCAGCTCACCGCACCCGGAAGCGCTGTCGTCTTCTCAGCCGCTTTGCTTGCGCAACGGCAAATCCAAACGGCGGAGCCAAAAGCTTGGCGGCCCGAGGGGGATGTACTTGGGTTTATCTCAGAGCTTGAAGATTTTGATAGCTATTGGATGGCGTCATCTTTGGATTGGCCCGAGCGTACTGAGCTTGTCTCTGAGTTGTTGGCACATGGTGAGCTGCGGGTATCGCTCTCCCAAACTCCAACCATGGGACTTCTGCCCATAATAGTGACCGCTCAAGGCGTTGAGGTACATGCAATCCGTTTGAATGCCGGTCAAGCCGTGCAGGTTCGGGTTGATTTGATAGGCCTGGATCCCTCTGGTGTTGAACGCAGGCTCCAAAGCATCCCATTGGCCTTTGAAGCTGATGCGCTGCGGGCCTCTCAGGCGAGTGAGGTGCCGCAGGAGATGCGTAATCGTATTTCGCGGATCGTTTTGGCTGGCCATCGTTCGGCTGCAGCGGTGCGCTTGGCGGATGATCGGATCAAGCGCCCGGAGATTGCCATTCTTTCTGGCGAAATTGCAGGCCGTGAGGGGCTGACACTTTTGTCTCCGGACCATTACCTCACGCAGGCGCTGGCGCCGATGGCTGATTTAATTGGCGGCACATTGGAAGATGTCCTCTTGGCCAATCCTGATACGATTGTTCTGGCTGATGTTGCCAAAATTGGAGTCAAAGCCGCGTTGGTGGATTGGGTGAGACAAGGCGGCACGTTGGTACGTTTTGCAGGCCCGCGCTTGGCGGCACAAAGCTTTAATTCCATTGAGGATGATCCGCTTTTGCCCGTCAAACTGCGCGCCGGTGGGCGTACTGTGGGCGGGGCAATGTCTTGGGGGGCACCCAAAGGGCTTCAGGCCTTTGAGGTTGATACGCCGTTTTATGGTCTGCCAACACCAGATGAGGTAAGCGTCACAGCGCAAGTTTTGGCGGAGCCCAGCCCTGATTTGGCTGCACATGTAATTGCGAGATTAAGCGATGGCACGCCATTGGTGACCCGCAAAACTCTGGGTCAAGGGCAGGTAGTCTTGTTTCACGTCACCGCAAATGCAGATTGGTCAAACCTGCCGATCTCTGGTCTGTTTGTGTCAATGTTAGAGCGTCTGTCGGTGATTGGATCTTCTGGAAATTTTGAGCAACAGGCCCTAGCGGGCACCACTTGGCAACTTGTGCAAGATCTAGATGGATTTGGCGCCCTCAAAACAGTCGGGGATCGCGCCGGCCTGGATGGCCAGATTTTGGCCGCTTCAAAGATTGCCGCTGAGACACCGGCGGGTGTCTATCAAGGTGGCGAGCGCCGATGGGCACGCAACATTCTCGGACAGGATAGTGTTTTGACGCCCGCCACTTGGCCCGGTGCTGTGCGGCTGGTGGGGCAGGCGGTGGCGAAGCCCAAAATGCTTGGAGCAGGGTTTTTAAGTGCAGCCTTGGTCATGTTGGCAGTGGATATTTTGGCTGCGCTTTGGATCGCCGGCAAACTGCGGGGCAAGGTTATGGGTACTTTGGCCTGTATCTTGATCGCAGGCTCAAGCGTTGAAGATGTGGTGGCTCAAACTGCAGAAGCCCTTGCGATACAAGCGACCCGTGATGTGGTTTTAGCTTATGTTAAAACTGGAGATGCGGGCCAAGACGAGATTTCACGTGCAGGATTGACGGGGCTGTCACTTGCGCTCAATCAGAGGACATCGATTGAGCCTGTAAGCCCGATGGGCCTTGCTCTTGGTACAGATGAATTGGCGTTTTATCCGTTTATATATTGGCCAATCACGCTAGGGCAAAGTGGCCCCAATGCGGATGAATTGCGCAAGTTGAACCGTTACATCAAAGGTGGTGGCATGATCTTGTTTGACACCAGAGACAGCGAGATTGCCCAATATGGAGAAAGCACCAAAGAGGGTCGCCTGTTGCAGAAAATCGCAGCTGGTCTTAATTTGCCGCCCATCGCTCCAATTTCACAAGATCACGTCCTGACAAGAAGCTTTTATCTTTTGCAAGGGTTCCCGGGGCGGTCATCGCGCGGCACGGTCTGGGTGGAGGCACCCCAAAGCGCCGGCGAGGTAATTGAAGGTATGCCCTTTCGTAACCTCAACGATGGGGTGACGCCAGTGGTGATTGGTGGCAATGATTGGGCGGCGGCTTGGGCAGTGGACCCGGTGGGCCAACCGCTCTTACCTGTTGGGCGCGGTCTCTCTGGTGAACGGCAACGTGAGATTGCGCTGCGGTTTGGCATAAATTTGATCATGCATGTGCTGACCGGGAATTATAAATCTGATCAGGTCCATGTGCCGGAGCTGTTAAAGAGGTTAGGCGAATGACGGGCAGTACTCTTCTGTTTGATCCTTTGGTTCCGCTGGTTGTCCTACTGGGCCTGTCTTTGGCTCTTTTTACTCTGTTGGTTTTCGCGATGGTGCGACGTCTGGCGGGCTGGTCTTGGCGCGGATTTGCGGTAATTTGTCTGGTATTGGCCTTGTTCAACCCGTCTGTGAAGACCGAAGATCGCCAACCGGAGACCGATATTGTGATTGTGATAATGGACCGTTCATCAAGCCAAAAGCTGGCCGGTCGCCCTGACCAGAGTGTAACGGCTTTGGCGCATCTGACCATGGCGCTCGAGACGCGGCCCAATACCCAAATGCGGCTTGTAGAAGTGTCTGACGCGCAGGGTGTTGGTGGCTCGTTGGTCATGTCAGCCTTGGCGCAGGCTTTGGCGGAAGAGCCGAAAAATCGGGTCTCTGCAGCTGTTATCATCTCTGATGGTCAGATTCATGATCTGGAGTTGGTTCCGAATTCGGACGTGCCTCTGCATCTCTTGGTGACTGGCGAGCCGGAGGATTGGGATCGTCGATTGGTGGTGAAAAATGCACCGGGTTTCGCTATTTTGGGCGAACCCGTGCTATTATCATTGATGGTGGAAGATCAAGGGGCAGCACCTGACGCAGGGTTTGCGGATCTCTTTCTCTCGGTAGATGGTGATCCGGAGCAACGATACCAAATTCCCGTGAACCAAGAGGTTGAGGTTGAAGTGGCCTTGGCCCATGGCGGTATGAATATTCTGCAATTTTCGACACCCCAACTGACCGGTGAACTCACGGATCGTAACAATGCTGCAGTGGTGCAAATCAATGCTCTGCGTGACCGACTACGGGTTTTGCTCGTATCGGGCGTGCCCCACCCTGGCGAGAGAACTTGGCGTAATTTGTTGAAATCTGACAGTAGTGTGGATCTGGTCCATTTTACAATTCTACGCCCACCCGAGAAACAAGATGGCGTGCCCGTGACGGAATTGTCTTTGATTGCCTTCCCAACGCGCGAATTATTCCTCGAGAAAATTGGCGAGTTTGATTTGATCATTTTTGATCGTTACAAACGCCGTGGCCTTTTGCCTGTGGAGTATTTTGAAAGTATCGTTAACTATGTCCGAACTGGTGGGGCTATTTTGGTGGCTGCTGGGCCAGAATATGCTGGGGTGAACAGCCTGTACCGATCACCTTTGGGTGCCATCTTGCCAGGCCGTCCGACGTCGCGGGTTTTTGAAGAGCCGATCTTGCCCGCGGTGACGGATCTGGGCCACAAACATCCGGTGAGCGAAAGCCTTGAGGCTTTTGCGCCGGAGGGAGGCTGGGGCCGTTGGATGCGGCAGATTGAGCTTGAGGCGACATCAGGTGATGTTTTGATGACCGGTCTACAAGAGCGCCCCTTGCTTTTGGTGGATCGCGTCGGGGCAGGGCGCGTGGCGCTGTTGGCTTCGGATCATGCATGGCTGTGGGATCGCGGTTTTGAGGGCGGTGGCCCACAGGCAGAGATGCTGCGCCGCGTGGCGCATTGGTCGATGCGGGAACCTGACTTGGAAGAAGAAGCGCTTCTTGCAACGGTCACCGAAACTGGTTTGTTGGCCACCCGTCGCAGTCTGACCGATGACGCTGTATCAGCGCTCGGGGTGACCACGCCAAGTGGAGAGATCTTGACAATCCCCTTTGAAGAGGTGGCTCTAGGGCGTTATGAGGCGCTAATTTCAAATGAGGAATTGGGGCTTTATCGGCTGCGATCTGATGATTTGGAAGTGGTCGCGGCCCTAGGTCCGGCGGCGCCCCGAGAATTTGTCCAAACCATTGCATCGGCTAAGATATTGGCACCGGTGCTGGCGCAAACGGGCGGTGGCTCAATGGCAATATCGCAGGGTCTGCCGAAGCTGCGTGATGTTCGAAGTGGACGGCCTGCCCATGGACGTGGCTGGATTGGCTTGGTCGCGCGTGATGCCTATACGGTGCAAGGCGTGCAGATCGCACCGTTCGTGCCTGCTTGGATTTATCTGCTGTTGTCGGCTGCGGGTTTGCTTGCCGGTTGGTTGCGCGAAGGCCGCCGTAATTAGCTATCGGCGCTAGTGCCGGATTTCAAAAGTGTGCTGGCTTGAGATGAAAATTCACGGTTCCACAGCATCCATAACGTTACTAAAAATGCCGCTAGCAAGACGGGCGCTCCGGCCAACCATGCCAGCGAGGCGAGGGCGAAATATATCGCTCTTAGTCCGCGGTTAAAGCTCAGAGCGGCACGAATGTTGATCTCCCCGGCATAATGGCGCGAGGGATGGCTTGTGGGTGGTTTGGGTTATTGGGCACAGCAGCCATCAAAACCGCGCAATAGCCAAACAGGCGACTGGACCAAACGAATTTCAAAAACGCATAGACCAAAAACAAGGCAGCAAAGGCCAGCTTGATTTGCAGTTTTAACGAGGTTGCCTCCTGCGTCTGTGTTAAAGCATGGGTGAGCTCAACCAAGCGATCTGGTGAGCCCATCATTGCCAAAAGGCCACCGATCGAGATCAAGGCTGTGGAGCCAAAAAAGGCCGTGCTTTGGCGTAAAGATGCGAGGGTTTGCGCATCAAAGATCCGCGGGTCTCGATCCACAAAGGTTAACATCCATGCGCGGCGATAGAATGACATCAAGGCCGTGACAGAGGGCCTCCGTGCGGGCGGGTTTTCTATGAAATGGCCCATGACAAGGGCGGCTATGAGGCCGAAGCTCACCACCATAAAGTCCCAAGGCGTCAAAGCCGATAAAATTACATCAAAAATCATGGATAGATAGTAACAGATGATTTGGCCTTGCGATCCCCTTAAATTGGTTATATTTATTTACCAATTGGAGGGTTTAATATGGAAATGCCACAGCCGAATTCGGAAATCTTGTTGAAAAAGGCAAAAGTTGCCGCTGCTTTGCGGGCTGTTTTGCCCCATGATGCGGTGATCGATGATTCGTCTGAAACCCGTGCCTATGAATGCGATGCGCTGACGGCCTACCGCTGTCCGCCGATGATTGCAGTTCTGCCCTCTACGACTCAGCAAGTGTCGGATGTTTTGAAAATTTGCCATCGCGAAGGCGTGCCTGTGGTGCCGCGCGGATCTGGAACATCGCTGGCGGGTGGTGCATTGCCTACGGCTGACTGTGTTATTTTGGGCGTGGCGAAGATGAGCCAAGTTTTGGAAACAGATTACGAAAATCGATTGATCCGTGTTCAAAGTGGCCGCACGAATTTGAGTGTTTCTGGGGCGGTTGAGGAGGAAGATTTCTTCTATGCGCCCGATCCATCAAGCCAGCTAGCTTGCGCCATTGCGGGCAATATCGCCATGAATTCAGGGGGTGCGCATTGTTTGAAATATGGGGTGACCACCAACAACTTGCTCGGTGTGACCATGGTGATGATGGACGGTGAAATTGTTGAAATTGGCGGAGGTCACCTTGATTCCTCTGGTTTGGACATTCTTGGAATCATTTGCGGATCTGAAGGTCAGCTGGGTGTGGTGACCGAAGCCATCCTGCGCATTTTGCCCAAACCCGAAGGCGCCCGCCCGGTGATGATTGCTTTTGACAGCAACGAAGTGGCCGGTGCCTGTGTGGCCGATATCATCAAGGCTGGTGTTCTGCCGGTGGCGATTGAATTTATGGATCGCCCTATTATTGAGATTTGTGAAAACTTTGCCAAAGCAGGATATCCTGAGTGTGAAGCGCTATTGATCGTAGAAGTTGAAGGGTCTGAGACCGAGATACAAGATCAATTGGACCGCATTTGCACGATTGCTCAAAAGCACAATCCTGTGGAGCTGCGCCAAAGTCAGTCTGATGCCGAAAGTGCTGCAATCTGGTTGGGCCGCAAGTCTGCCTTCGGAGCCGTGGGACAGGTCGCCGACTATATGTGTCTGGACGGCACGATCCCAGTTTCTGCGCTGCCGGAAGTGCTGCGACGGATTAAAGAACTATCCAAGTATTATGGGTTGCGCGTGGGCAATGTATTTCACGCAGGAGATGGGAATATGCATCCTTTAATCATGTTTGATGCGAATAAAGAGGGTGACCTTGAGCTGTGTGAGGCCATGGGCGCGGATGTTTTGCGGTTGTGTGTCGAAGTTGGTGGTTGCTTGACCGGTGAGCACGGTGTTGGCATCGAAAAGCGCGACTTGATGGAAGATCAATACAGCGCCTCTGATCTGGAAATTCAGATGGCGGTGAAGGATGTGTTTGATCCCGGTTGGTTGCTCAATCCGGCCAAGGTTTTTCCATTGTCAGTATCTGAATCACGGCGGGCATCATGAGTGCACCATTATTTCCTCAAGACGAAGCGGAACTTTCGGCTGCGATTATCGATGCTGCTGGACCTTTACAGATTTTGGGCGGTGGCACACGGACCATTGGTCGGATCTCTGAGGGGCAGAAGCTCAGCACTGCACAGCTTAAAGGCATTGTGCTTTATGAGCCCGGTGCCCTGACGCTTGTAGCCAAAACAGGTACGTCGATTGCGGATATTGTAACCGCATTGGCCGCTGAAAACCAAAAGTTGGCTTTCGAACCGATGGATCACCGCATCATGCTAGGGACAGAAGGCACGCCAACTCTGGGTGGTGTTATGGCGGCAAATGTTTCTGGGCCGCGGCGTATCCAAGTGGGTGCTGCGCGTGATTTTGCTTTGGGTGTTTCCTTTGTGGATGGCTCGGGGCGGTTTCTCAAGAATGGCGGTCGGGTGATGAAGAATGTCACTGGCTATGATCTGGTTAAATTGATGGCGGGATCTTGGGGCACGCTTGGTGTTTTGAGCGAAGTGGCTCTCAAGGTTTTGCCGGTCAGCGAAACCCAAGCCACCTTAAAAATCCATGTCTCCTATTGGGACAATGCTGTCGCTTGTATGTCTGCGGCACTGGGCACACCATTTGATGTCAGCGGCGCAGCCACGGTACGTGACGCTGCTGGCGGGTTAGGTGTGATCATTCGGGTTGAAGGATTTGAAGCCTCAATCAGATACCGCATGACCGAATTGAGGGCTCGCCTCGCAAAATTCGGTGAGACAGAAGAGATATCTGATCCTTGGGCTGAGGTGAAAGACCTCCCCGCTTGGGCTCCGCTCGACACTGTTTGGAAGGTGTCTGTGCGCCCTACGGACGCGCTGAATGTTATTGCTATGATGAAGGAGCTGCAAAAAGATTATGGATTCAGCTGTCAGTTGGATTGGGGTGGTGGGCTCATGTGGCTGGGGCTTGATGCTAAACAAGCCCGTGATTTACCGGCCTGCATCCAGGTGCACACGGCGCTTCAGGGGGCTGTGGCTCAACTGGGCGGTCACGCGACTTTGATGAAATCTGATATTTTGAGTGAGCAAGATATTCCCCATTTCCAGCCCCTTAGCCGACCGGTAGAGATGATTACGCAAACCCTGCGTGGTAAGTTTGATCCGCGCGGAATTCTGAACCCGGGACGGATGAACTGATGCAAACACATTTCACAGAAACGCAGCTTAAAGACCCACAGATCAAGCGTACCAACGACATTTTGCGCAGCTGTATTCATTGTGGGTTCTGTACAGCGACTTGTCCCACCTATCAGGTTTTAGGCGATGAGTTGGACAGTCCGCGCGGCCGCATCTACCTGATTAAGGATATGTTGGAAAATCAGCGGATTCCAGACGAAAAAACTGTAAAGCATGTGGATCGTTGTTTGTCCTGCTTGGCCTGTATGTCCACATGCCCATCGGGTGTGAACTATATGCACCTGGTTGACCATGCACGGGCCTATATTGAACAAACCTACAAGAGAAGCTGGTCTGACCGTTTGCTGCGTTGGACCTTGGCGCGGATTTTGCCCTATCCAAATCGTTTCCTTCTGGCTTTGCTGTGCGCGCGGATGATGCGGCCTTTACGGTATTTGATGCCTGATCCGCGATTGAAGGCGATGCTGGAAATGGCACCGAAGCAAATTCCAGCTCGGAGCGTTAACGACGATGCGCAGATTTTCCCGGCTCAGGGCTCCCAAAAAATGCGTGTGGCGTTGATGACAGGTTGTGCGCAGCGGGCTTTGAATACGGATATCAATGATGCCACCATTAGGCTTTTGACGCGGCATGGCGCCGAGGTTGTGGTGCTCAAGCAGGGGTGTTGTGGTGCCCTAACCCACCACATGGGCAAGGTTGATGAAAGCCATAGAACGGCGGCTGTAAATATTGAAGCCTTTGCCGCAGAAGACGCTGCACATGGGCTGGACGCAGTAGTGATCAATACCTCAGGCTGCGGGACAACTGTAAAAGATTACGGTCATATGTTTGAGGGCGCGCCCTTGGCTGAGAAAGCCAAACGCATAGCGGCTTTGGCGCGGGATGTCAGCGAAGTTTTGATGGATCTTGATCTGCCTAAGTTGCCAGATCAAGGCTTGAGGGTGGCATACCACGCGGCATGTTCCTTGCAGCATGGTCAACAAATCAAAACCTCGCCGAAGGAGCTGTTGCGTCGGGTTGGATATAAAGTTCTGGAACCAGCAGATAGTCATCTGTGCTGTGGATCGGCTGGTACTTACAATTTGATGCAGCCAGAGATCTCCGGCCAATTGAAGGCTCGCAAAATTGAAACTTTGGAGGCGAAAACCCCCGATGTGATCTCAGCGGGTAATCTGGGCTGTATGATCCAAATTGGCAGTGGCACGGACATTCCAATCATGCACACGGTCGAATTGTTGGACTGGGCGACAGGTGGACCGAAGCCTGCGTCCCTATCGGGGTCATCCGGTCCGGGAAAAGTCCCTGTTTTGCGATAAAGCTACGCGCGAACGGCGGTTTGGGATTCCTTTCCAAACCGCTTTTGGCGTAGAGTGGCCGCATGCGTATTCTTCTATCTTTGATCGTTTTTTTGCTTTGTCTGAGCGCGCTGGTTTCGGCGCAAAATGCGGTGTCCAAGCTCAGCAAGCCGGATCAGGCCAAACTTTGGTTGGCGGTGGGGCGGTTGAACGTGACTGACGGCGGGTTTTGCACCGCGACATTGATCGGTCGGTTGCACGTTCTGACTGCTGCGCATTGCATATATGATGCCGAGACCGGTACCCAGGTGGATGTTGAGCGTTTGGAATTTCGAGCTGGTTGGCAGGGTGGACAAGCAGAGGCTTATCGCAAAATTGGGTCAATCGAAGTGCATCCGGATTTCTCATTCCTAGGGCAAACTGGCTTGCAACGGGTCTCAAGCGACTTGGCTATATTGCGCCTGCTCACCCCTATTCAACGCCCGGATATCAACCCGTTTTCCGTGGCGCAAATGCCTTTAAAGGGGGCCTATGTGGCTGTGGTGTCTTATGCCCATGATCGTAGTGAGGCCCCCCGGTTTCATGATGGCTGCCGTATTTTGGGCCGTAAAGAAAATGTGCAGGTGTTTAGCTGTGAGGTAGATTATGGATCCTCTGGCGCGCCGGTGTTTCGGTTAGATTTGGGCGTACCGATGATTGTGTCGGTGATCTCTGCCAAGTCGACTTATGCGGGCCAGCCGATTTCACTGGGCGCCTCCGCAGTCGAGAAAGTTGTGATTTTGACCGATGTGGCATCCAGCATCACAACCGATCCAATGGCCTCACGCGGGGCGAGTTTTTTACGGCCCTGACGCTCGAGTGCCCCCTTGAACTGCATAATAGTGCTTCCTACATAAGATATAGATCGCCCATACGGGGATCTATATCGAAGGTCACGCCCGAATGGGGTGGCCAATTTGGAATCGCTTTTGAAAGGATACTCCTATGCGTTCGTTTGATTTTGCACCGCTCTACCGGGCCACTATTGGCTTTGATCAAATCGCTGACATGATGGACCGTGTTTCAGCTCATGACGTGGGGCAATCGAGCTACCCTCCCTACAATATTGAGAAAACCGCCGAAGATGGGTACCGTATTTCGATTGCTGTGGCTGGCTTTTCGGAGGTCGATCTCGGCATTGAAGTTAAAGAAAATACACTGCATGTCTCAGCTCGAAAATCTGAACCTGTGGATGAGAAGACATATCTGCATCGTGGCATTGCCACTCGAGCCTTTGACCGCAAGTTTCACCTCGCTGATCATGTGCGCGCCACGGGAGCGAGCCATGCGGATGGGATGTTGCACATTGATTTAATCCGCGAAGTGCCGGAAGCCCTGAAACCCCGCCGGATAGAAATCCAATCTAAAGCGCCCTTGCTGGTGGAAGCCGCCATCGCGTAACAGCATTAAGTTCTCCCAAAACTTATAGAAAAAGGCAGGGAAATCCCTGCCTTTTTTGCTTATATGATGTACGGTTTTAGACCGACATACAGATGTATTTCAACTCAAGATATTCATCCATGCCATGGTGGCTGCCTTCGCGACCAAGCCCAGATTGCTTGATGCCGCCAAAGGGGGCGACTTCGGTTGAAATGATGCCCGTGTTGACGCCGATGATGCCATATTCCAAAGCTTCGGCGACTTTGTAAACCCGGCTGAGGTCCTTGGCGTAGAAGTAGGCTGCAAGGCCAAAGATGGTGTCATTAGCCATGGCAATCACGTCATCTTCATCTTCAAACTCAAACAAAGGTGCCATTGGACCGAAGGTTTCTTCCTGGCTAACCTGCATATCTTGGGTCACGCCGGTCAAGATTGTGGGTTGGAAAAATGTTCCACCCAAATCATGGGGCTTGCCGCCGGTGGCCACAACAGCCCCTTTGGCCAGCGCATCTGCGATATGTTCTTGTACCTTCGCAAGTGCAGGTTTTGATATCAATGGGCCCAAATCGGCCCCTTCGAACCCATCTCCAACCTGCATCGCTTCCACGGCTTTTATGAACCGAGCGGTGAAGTCTCCGTAGACGCTGGACTGCACGTAGATCCGGTTGGCGCAGACGCAGGTTTGGCCATTGTTGCGGAATTTGCACGCCATGGCGCCGATCACGGCTTCATCGAGATCTGCATCGTTGAACACGATAAACGGAGCGTTGCCACCCAATTCCATCGAGCATTTTTTGACCTGTTCAGCAGCTTGCGCAAGCAAAATTCGGCCCACACGGGTGGAGCCCGTAAAGGTGATTTTGCGCACTTTTGGATTTTCACAGAATTCTTTGCCGGAGGCTGAGGCGTCATTGGATGGTACAATCTGCAAAATACCGGCGGGAAGGCCCGCACGTTCTGCCAAAACACCCAAGGCTAAAGCGGACAGTGGCGTCAGTTCAGAAGGGCGCGCCACAAAGGCACAGCCCGCGGCCAGAGCCGGGGCGGCTTTGCGGGTGATCATTGCATTTGGGAAGTTCCAAGGCGTGATAGAGGCTGCAACCCCAATGGGTTGTTTTATTACTGTGATCCGCTTATCGGCCTGATGGCCGGGAATGGTTTCGCCGTAATTGCGTTTGGCCTCTTCTGCGAAAAACTCAACAAAAGACGAGCCATAGGCGATTTCACCCATGGATTCCGCCAGTGGTTTGCCCATTTCAGCGGTCAGAATTTTGGCAAGATCAGCCTGATTTTCCATCATCAAGTTGTACCAAGCCCGCAGGATGTTTGAGCGTTCCTTGGCGGAGATGGCAGCCCATTTCTTTTGCGCGATTTCGGCACCAGAGATGGCACGGGCAAGATCTGTGCGCGTGAGATCAGCAACTTGTGCGATCACATCTCCGCGTGCTGGGTTTTTAACGTCAAAAGTCGCTTCATTTTCAGCATCAACCCATTGGTTGTTGATGAATGCTCGCGTTTGGAGCAAGCTGGGGTCTGATAACATGGATTTTAAGTCTGTGGATGAATCAAGCATTTTCGCCTCCCTAGGTATGAAATGTGAGATCATTTGATCGCTCATTTGTCCAGAGGAGATACGCTTTGAGCCTTGATGATGACTATGCAAATGCGGCCTATATCCCAGATGCCGAAAGCTTTCTTGAGTATTGGGATGAGGCGGCGCGCAACTACCGTGATGCTGAGCATACGCTTGGCCGGGCACAGTTGAACCAGCCCTATGGCCCACATTCAGATCAGGCGTTTGATCTGTTTTATCCCGCAGGGCGGCCTTTGGGTTTGGTGGTGTTTGTACATGGTGGTTATTGGTTGCGCTTTGGGCGGCGTGATTTTTCACATTTGGCACAGGGGGCGTGTTTGCGTGATTGGGCTGTTGCGATGCCTAGCTATCCGCTTGCCCCTGAGGCCTCTATTTCTGGGATAACCCGATCTGTTGCCATGGCCATCACCGAAGCCGCCTCGCGGATTGCAGGTCCGATTGTGCTGGCTGGTCATTCGGCTGGTGGTCATTTAGTGGCGCGGATGGGTCAGGATGACGTGGGTCTGCCAAGCGCTGTGCGCGGGCGTATTCAAAAAATTGTACCCATCTCGCCGGTGGCTGATTTATTGCCGCTAATGCAAACTGAGATGAACGTCACCCTGAAGCTTACTAAAGCTAGCGCCAAAGCCGAAAGCCCGGCATATCGGCCTAGGCCGAATGACACCGATGTGCATATTTGGGTTGGAGCCGAGGAACGCCCTGTCTTTTTAGAGCAGGCCAAGCTTTTGGCGACCAATTGGCAAGCGGGTCTTACCATTGAGGTTTCCAAACATCATTTCGACATTATCGCCGGTTTGGAAGATCCCGACAGTTCCTTGATGGCGGCGTTGCTTGAGGATTAACGGCTGCTAAGGACGATGGCGCAGCGCCACAAAGGAGCCGAGATATGTTAACCTATCGGAGCCAGTGGTGTCCAAATCAGCCTTGGCATGTTCAAATATAATCACGCAGGTGGTGTTTAGGCCGAGATCATCCTCAACAGCCGCACAATCGGCCTTTGAGAACCAATGATTGAGGCGCGGAATAGGGTTTTCATTGCAGATGACTTCAACCCTGCTGGGAATGAAATCGTCACCCGCATGTTTGCGAAGATGTGAGAACACCAGTCTCTGGCTGTCAAACTCCCCAGCAAAGACATCTGCCGTTTGCCCGCTCGAATTTGGCTGGGTCAAATGCAACGCCCGCCGTCAACTTCAAGCGCGACCCCTGTGATCATACTGGCCTCGTCGCTGCACAAAAAACTGGCGGCATTGCCCATATCTTGTGGTGTGGAAAAGCGGTTGAGTGGGATGGTTGCCAGAAACTTTGCCCGCATCTCTGGAGTGTCTTCTCCCATGAAACTCGCCAAAAGCGGCGTTTCGCCTGCTACGGGATTAAGGGCGTTTACTCGGATGTTAAAAGGCGCAAGCTCCACCGCCATGGCCTTGGTTGCAGTGATCATCCAGCCCTTTGACGCATTGTACCAATTCAAGTTTGGCCGTGGTGAAATGCCAGCGGTTGAGGCGATGTTGAGGATCACTCCGGAATTTTGGCGTTTCAGAAGAGGAACTATATGGCGGGCTGTCAGATAGACTGATTTAGCATTTACTGCAAAAACCCGATCAAATTCATCTTCGCTCACATCTTCCATGGGGGTGGGCAGATGGGTAATCCCGGCGTTGTTGACAAGAATATCAATGTGGCCCCAATGTGCCTCAGCGGCGGTGATCATCTGCTGTACAGAAGCATTACTGGCGACATCGACGTGTTGGGCCAAGCCGCCGATGGAATTTGCCACCGTTTGGGCTGCATCCATGTTGATATCGGACACCATCACCTGCGCGCCTTCTTGCGCAAATTTCTGCGCAATACCGGCCCCAAATCCGGATCCTGCTCCGGTTACAATCGCTGTTTTTCCATTAAGTCGCATTTCAACCTCCGAGCTGTCGTAAATACGATGGCCATCACGCGCAAAATTGGCAATAGTAAACCTGCATTCAGCGATGGCGTCGCTGGTGGGTGGCATATTCCACCTGCGCAAAATAGATCCTGAACGCCGGGATTTGTTTTTCAATGAGGTGTCGACATGACCCAAACACAACGCCCAGATTTTCACCGATTTCATAATGGATCAAAAGTGGCTCTGCCCTTTTCTGATGCAGAATACGAAGCCCGCCTTGCGGGTCTGCGCGCTATCATGGGCGAAACCGGTGTCACTGCGGCCATTTTCACCTCGATGCACAATATCGCCTATTATTGTGGCTTTCTGTATTGTGCCTTTGGCCGACCCTATGGGCTGGTTGTGACAGATACAGAATGTGTCACCATTTCTGCAGGCATCGACGCGGGGCAACCTTGGCGTCGCAGCTTTGGCGACAACATCACCTATACGGATTGGCAGCGAAACAATTATTGGTGTGCGATTGCTTCGGTTGTGGGACAAGGAGCTGTGGTCGGCTATGAAGGCGATCACATGTCGTTGGTCCAAGCTACTGCAATGGATTCGTTTTTAAACCCAGCGGCACGGGTTGATATGGCTCAGGCTACGATGACGCAACGATTGATGAAATCTCCGGCTGAGATCATGCTTATCCGCGCTGGAGCGGCCGCTGCCGATGTGGGCGGTTACGCGATCAAAGAAGCGGTATGCGCGGGTGCGCGGGAGATTGATGTGGCCATGGCTGGCCGCGACGCTATGGAGGCTCATATCGCGAATGAATTCCCTGATGCTGAATACCGTGACACTTGGGTTTGGTTTCAATCCGGCTTGAACACTGACGGGGCGCATAACCCTGTGACAGGCCGTGTTTTGCAGCGGGGGGATATTCTCAGCCTCAATACATTCCCAATGATTTCCGGCTATTACACAGCCCTGGAACGCACGATGTTTGTGGAAACGGTTGACCCGGCTTCGCTTGCGTATTGGGAAGCCAATATCGCCGCCCATGAACTTGGTATGCGATTGTTGAAACCGGGCGTCAGTTGCGCGGAGGTTACGGCTGGGGTGAATGCCTTGTTTGAAGAGCGCGATTTGCTGCAATATCGCTCTTTCGGGTATGGTCACTCGTTCGGTGTGCTGAGCCACTACTACGGTCGCGAAGCTGGGCTAGAGCTGCGTGAAGATATCGACACGGTTTTGGAGCAGGGCATGGTGATCTCTATGGAGCCTATGATCACAATCCCTGAGGGTCAGCCCGGCGCCGGTGGTTACCGTGAGCATGATATTTTGATCATCACCGAAGATGGCAACGAAAATATCACCCACTACCCCTATGGCCCGGAGTTCAATGTGGTCGCTACTTGATAATTGATTTGGGCACCGCTTAAAGATTTGCGGTGCCCATTCGAAAGGGCAATCACGAGTTTTAGGCTTGCACACCTGTATTTTGGGTTGGCGATCTTAGCCTGACAGACATATATGTGGTTAAGTAGTTGAAGCGGAGACGCCGCCTATACAATGCTTACCTCACAAACAGGCCATCCCACGTCATGATCCCCTTGCTCGCCTTTCCACTCCCACTTTTGATAGCTCTTATTTTAGGACGCCGAGCTGGAATGCGGGATCCTCGGGGCGTGGCGGAGTTTTGGCGGGAAGGGGCCGTGGCGCTGGCTTGGGCCTCGGTGACGATCTTCTTGTGGCATTGTCTTTGGATCACCTCACTTTTACCTGCGCCTTGGCAGGATACTTTGGTCTCAGGTGCCATGTGGAGCTTGGGGACGGGCGCTGTCTGGGGACCCGTCTTGATGACTTGTTATGTGATTTGCGCGCTCAAAGCGCGGCGTGATGGGTGATTTGCACAATTCGAATAGGAGGGGGTATGATCCTTCTGGTTCCTTCCTATATAGGGTGGAACTGCCGGGGCTGACGCCGAGCAAACTGTAGTCATGGCGGGTGTGATGGCAGCAAAGGAGAAGACTTGATGCTGACCAAATTGAAATGGATCTTTGGGCTTTTGCTCTTTGTGACGGTCTTCGTTGTTTTGCATTATAATTTACCACAGCGTGACATAGTCAGGATCACCGGGACTGAAGTATTGCGCAAAGATTTCTCAGGCTGGACCCGTATGTTTTATGCGAAGCCTGACACGGGCGATGCGCTGTCGTTTAACCGTGACTTGCGATTGATCAATTCAGTGAAGATCAATGGTAAGGTGAGCGTCTACCGCAACGAGGACACCGGATTCGACTGGCCTCCCTATTTCAAGTTGGACAGCTCAAATCTACAGGCTCAGGCCGAAGATGCGATTTCAAATCGCGACAAGCCCGAATGGTATGTCGTGCGCCATTATGGTTGGCGCAATACCTTTCTCTCGATCTACCCCAATGCTGTGAGCATCAAGCCCATATCTGGGCCAGAAGTGCGGTTGATCCCGTGGTTCAATAGCGTATTATTAACCGCACTCGCGGCCTTGTTTTGGGCGGTCTATGTGCGGGCTCGTGGATTTTGGAGCCGAAGAATAAACCCCGTAATCGAAAATATTGATGCCGCAGCAGACGAAACCACCGGCCGCATTGGCGGATGGTTTCGACGTAAATAACGCTTAGTCTCGATCAAATTATTCGCCGTAGGGGATCCAGATGGTTTTGATCTCAGTGCCCGCGTCCAACCAGCTCAGGTGATCTTCCGGCGCGGCGCCTGTCCAAACGCGTTTGATGTTGCTGCTAGCTTTGACCTTTACGGCCTGTGTTGCACCTTCGCCAGATAGGCACCAAACACTGTCTATATCCATATGCGCCCCAAGATGGGGGGCCAAATCGGCTTGCGATCCGGTTAGAATATTCACCGCACCTGCGGGGACATCTGAGGCCTCTATGATGTGATAAAAATCGGTGGCGGCCAAGGGGAAGGGTTGGCTTGCGCAAAGGGTTATGGTGTTGCCGGTCGACAGTGCGGCGGCCATTGGCATGACCAAGCCCAGCAGTGGCGCTGCATCCGGGCAAAGGGCGGCGATCCGCCCTACCGGTTCGCGCATGGCCAAAGCCACACCTCGAATTGGCACAGATTTCGCGCGGCCTTCAAATTTATCGGCCCAAGCGGCATAGGTGAATAAGATATCAACCGCTGCATCCACTTCAGATGCACCGGTCGTGGTGCCGGTCATGGCATCCAAACGAGCCGCAAAGCCTGTGGCTTGAGCCGTCAGGTTTTCCGCGATGTAATAGAGTATTTGGGCGCGCAGATGGCCGGAGATTTTGCCCCAACCACAGGCTGCTTGGGCCTGAATGGCATTGCGAATGTCTTTGCGACTAGCCATGGGCGCATGGCCCAAGAGTAGACCTTTTGCACCAAAGACGGCTTGGCTGTATCCGCTGTCAGGGCGGGTTTGTTTACCGCCGATATAGAGCTTGGCGGTCCGATCCACAGTTTCACCTGTTGTGCCTTGGCCTGAGAATGCCGCGATGCTTGCGGGCGGTGCTATGGCTGTGGCTGGTTTGCTATAGGCTTGCAGGCCCTCCCAGCCGCCTTCACGACCAAATCCGCTTTCACGCAACCCGCCAAACCCAGCCGCTGCGTCAAACAGATTGGTCGCATTGACCCAAACCACGCCAGCCACTAGCTTCGGCGCGATGTCGAGTGCGAGGTTTATATTTTCAGTCCAAATAGTGGCGGCTAGCCCGTATTTGGTGTTGTTGGCGATTTCAATGGCTTCGGCTTGCGTGCGGAAGGTGGTGGAAACCAAGACAGGTCCAAAAATTTCTTCCTGCATCAAGGTATCGGCCGCATGAAGACCTGTTATCAAGGTCGGCGGGTAGAAACATCCCTCCGGCACAGGCGTATTTGCATGATAGGTTTCACCCGCGTCATTGGCGGCAACGAGGCGTTGAATTTGGGCCAATTGAATCGGGTCTACGATTGCGCCCACGTCTATTGATTTGTCGAGCGGGTCACCGATCCTCAGCTTGTCCATACGCGCTTTGAGACGATGATGAAAATCATCCGCAATGGCTTCATGCACCAACAAGCGCGAGCCGGCGCAGCAAACTTGGCCCTGATTGAACCAAATTGCGTCGACCAAGCCCTCAATCGCACTGTCGATATCCGCATCATCAAATACGATATAAGGAGATTTACCGCCCAGCTCTAGGGTGAGGGATTTACTGCTGGTTGCTGTTGCATTCTGAATTCGTCGCCCAACGGCAGTGGAACCAGTGAATGCAATCTTGTCGATATTTGAGGCCGTCAAAGCCTCTCCTGTGCTGCCATCGCCGGTAATGATATTGACGACACCGGGTGGCACGCCGGCTTGTGCACAAATGTTGGCAAAAAGCATAGCTGTCATCGGCGTATATTCTGCGGGCTTCAAAACCACGGTGTTGCCCATGGCCAAAGCTGGGGCGATTTTCCAAGCCAGCATCAACAGCGGGAAGTTCCACGGGATAATCTGACCACAGACCCCAAGGGCCACGCGATCTACTAACGCGGTTGGCATCAATTGTGCGTGACCAGCGTGATGGTAAAAGTGCCGAATGGCCAGAGGGATATCAATATCTCGGCTTTCACGGATGGGTTTGCCGTTGTCCAAGGACTCCATGACGGACAAGAGCCGCGCATGTTTTTGCATCAACCGCGCGATGGCATAAAGCACGCGGGCCCGTGCGGGCCCACCTGAGGCCTCCCATGCAGGCTGTGCTTTGCGGGCGGCTGCAACTGCGGCTGCGACCTCATCAGCAGAGGTAATTGTCATCCCGGCCAGCTTTTCGCCGGTGGCAGGGTTGCATACGGGCATGTCATCGCGAAACGGGCCCCATGTGCCGTTCACATAGGGGCCGGAAATTCCGCCATGATCTGCAATCCACTGAAGCGCTGCACGGCGATCTTCTGGGGCCGTGCCGTAATCCATTGTGTTGAAAATTGTTTCAATGCTCATAGGATTATCCGATCGGGTGACGGTGATTGGCAGAATAGGCGCCGGTGAGGTGATGTTCGAGCTGGCGTTCAATATCGCCCAATAGGGAGGATGCGCCAAAGCGGAAAAGATCTGGACGCAACCAACGATCGCCCAACTCTTCTTTGATCAAGGCGAGGTAGGTTATGGCATCTTTGGCTTTGGAAATGCCTCCTGCGGGTTTGTAGCCAACGCGAAAACCGGTGCGACTGTGATAGGCCCGAATGGCACGCAGCATCACCAAGGTTACAGGCAGGGTTGCATTTACGTTTTCTTTGCCGGTGGAGGTTTTGATGAAATCGGCCCCGGCCATCATGCAAATCAAACTGGCGCGCCCGACGTTGCGCAGGCTGCCCAATTCGCCAGTAGCCAAAATGGCTTTGATATGAGCATCACCGCAAGCGTTGCGGAAGGCAGCCATCTCTTCGTAGAGGGCTTGCCAATTTTGCGTTAGAACATGGCGTCGCGAAATGACGATGTCGATCTCGGAGGCCCCGGCCTTCACGCTTTCACGAATTTCCTCGATGCGCAGATGCAAAGGCGAAAGTCCTGCTGGAAAGCCGGTGCTCACCGCGGCGACGGGAATGCCAGTGCCTTGTAGAGCTTCAAAGGCCGTTGCGACCATATCGTGATAGACGCATACCGCGCCTGTAGTCAGATGGGGTAGGCCAATCCGATCCAAAATATCTTGCCGTGCCGGTTGGCGCGCTTTGGCGCAAAGGCGTTTGACCCGACCTGATGTATCGTCGCCCGAGAGCGTGGTCAGGTCGATGCAGCTAATAGCGCGGGCAAGCCATGCCGCCTGGTGGTCTTTTTTGACTGACCGTCGGCCAGGCAGGGTGGCGCAGCGGCGTTCAATGGCTGAGGTATTGGCTTGCACCGAAAGGGCCCAATCCAAATCAAGCGGAATGCCCGCGTTGCGAGGTTCTGTGGTTTGCGGCAGATGCGCAATTGAGGTGGTGATCTGTTCCATTCAACTTGTGTGCATGGGATTGTCCGACAGTTCAAGCATTCTAACGCGTGACAATCATGCTTCATCGGGATAATTGCAACAAAACGAAGTAAAGGTGAGCCCATGTCTTTTGATCGATCCTTAAAAATAGCCCCCTCAATCTTATCTGCGGATTTCGCGAATTTTGGCGAGGAAATCCGCTGCGTCGAGGCTCAAGGCGCAGATTGGATCCATGTTGATGTGATGGATGGGCATTTTGTCCCCAATATCACCTTTGGTCCCAGCACATGCGCAGCCATTCGACCTCATATTTCAACCGTCATGGATGTGCATCTGATGATTGCGCCGGTTGATCCCTATATCGAAGCCTTTGCTGAAGCGGGCGCTGATGTGATCACTGCGCATGTGGAAGCCGGCGCGCATATTCACCGCTCATTGCAGGCGATTCGGGCCAATGGCGCGAAAGCAGGCGTGGCGCTCAATCCCGGTACACCCGTCAGTGCGGTTGCGCATTTGCTCGATCATGCTGACTTGGTTTGTGTGATGACTGTAAATCCGGGCTTTGGTGGTCAATCCTTTATCCCACTGGAAGGCAAAGTTGCAGAACTGCGTGCTATGATTGGCGACCGGCCGATCCACATTGAGATTGACGGTGGCGTCACCCCTTTGACTGCGCCGGGTCTTGTGCGTGCGGGTGCGGATGTTTTGGTCGCAGGATCTGCAGTTTTTAAAGGTGGATCAGTTTCAAATTCTGCGCCTTATGGCGCGAATATCAACGCAATCCGTGCGGCTGTTGCTTAGGCATTCTAGGCTTTAAATAAAGTTGAAATCATCTGAGCTGCCAGCATCGGTCTCTGTAGAGGCATCTCCGGTCAAAGCTCCATATGTATAGGCCACAGCTTTGGCTTGCGATGAAACACATGCAAACGCTTCTTGAATTGCGCTTAAGGCCTTAAGCGTCCGTAAATATTATCGATGATTTACTGGCCGGACGTTTTTGCAAACAATTTATGCAAAACTAGCCCTTAACGCCTGAGACTTGGGCCAAAGCTCTTGACCCTCGCCATGTTTGCAGCCTTCCTGCTGCAAAGCGAATGGGAGCAGATTATGGCATGGGAATTTTGGGTCGACCGTGGCGGCACATTCACCGATATTGTGGCGCAAGATCCTGAAGGTCACCTTCACAGCCACAAGCTTTTGTCTGAAAACCCAGAGCAATATAAAGATGCAGCGGTGCAAGGCATCTCTAACATCTTAGGCGATGTCCCGATTGCGAAGGCAGACATCGGTGCGGTTAAGATGGGCACAACTGTGGCCACCAACGCGCTATTGGAACGCAAAGGAGCGGCTGTTTTGCTGATGATCACCGAAGGGTTCGGCGATTTGCTGGAAATTGGCTATCAGACAAGGCCGGATCTGTTTGCCATGCATATCAAGCGGCCTCAACTATTGTATCAATCCGTTGTGGAAGTGTCGGAGCGCTTGGATGCGCAGGGACAGGTATTGACCCCGCTGGAAATGGCGCAGGCCCGGGTGGGCATGCAAGCGGCGCGGGCGGCGGGTGTGGACTCCATCGCTATCGCCTTGTTGCATGCTTATCTCAATCCCAGTCATGAACAGCAATTGGCACAGTTGGCCCGCGACCTTGGGTTTGAACAGGTTTCTACCTCCCATGAGGTGTCAGGGCTGGCCAAATTGGTGGGGCGCGGTGATACAACCGTGGTGGATGCCTACCTGTCGCCAATCCTGCGGCGCTATGTTGATCAAGTGGCTGATGCGTTAAACGTCGGTAAAAACTGCAAGGCCTTGATGTTTATGCAATCCAACGGTGGCTTGACCGATGCACAAAAATTCCAAGGCAAAGACGCGATTTTATCGGGGCCTGCCGGTGGAATTGTTGGGATGGTGCAAACGGGTCAGCAGGCTGGTTTCGACCGCTTGATCGGTTTTGATATGGGCGGCACTTCAACCGATGTCAGCCATTTTGCTGGAAAGTTTGAGCGTAGTTTTGAGACCGAAGTCGCCGGAGTGCGAATGCGTGCGCCGATGATGGATATTCATACAGTGGCGGCTGGTGGTGGCTCGATTTGTAGCTACCGCGACGGTAGGTTCCAAGTGGGTCCTGAAAGCGCCGGCGCAGATCCCGGTCCGGCCAGCTATCGCCGCGGTGGGCCCTTGACGGTCACCGATTGTAATCTGCTTTTGGGTGCTGTCTCTGCGGATTATTTTCCTGCTGTGTTTGGAGCTTCAGGGGATATGCCTTTGGAACTAGAGGCCGCTCGATTGCGCATCCAAGACTTGGCGGTGCAAAACGCCCTGCAAGGGTCACCGGAGGATATGGCGCAGGGATTTCTCGAAATTGCAGTCCAAAATATGGCCAATGCCATCAAAAAAATTAGTGTTGAGCGGGGCCATGATATTAACACCTATACCCTGCAAAGCTTTGGGGGCGCGGGGGGGCAGCATGCCTGTTTGGTGGCAGAAGCTCTGGGCATGTCTCGGGTGATGGTGCACCCGTTTGCAGGCGTGCTTTCCGCCTATGGCATGGGTCTTGCAGATTTGCGATGCCTGCGCGAGGGGCAGCTCGATTGTGAACTAGAGGATGATGCGCAGGTGCAAGCCACCTTGGTCACTCTACAAGATGCCGCCCTGCAAGAGCTGGCGGGACAAGGCATTCCGCAGCCGCGCATCGAAATAATGGCACATCTGCGCTATGAAGGCTCGCACCAAGCTTTGGAGGTGTCCTATGGCCCGGCCGCACAAATGGCTGAGGATTTTGAAGCGGCTCATATAGCTCGTTTTGGCTTTTCGTCACCGGACCGAAAGCTACAATTTGAGATGCTGAGTGTTGAGGCCATTGGTGAGATGAAGGGTGCAGCCAATCCGGTGCAAACCTTTGGCGATGGCGTGCCGATAGGGCAAGGTCAGCTCTACCGCCAAGGCTGGCATGACACGGAGGTCTATGACCGAACCAAGCTGCGGTCCGATCAAGTAATAAACGGCCCGGCGATTGTGCTTGAACCAACTGGCACAAATGTTGTGGAACCCGGATGGCAGGCGCAGCAAGATACGTTTGGCAATTTGATTTTTGAACATGTGGCGCGCCCGTTGCGCGATTTGGCCAGTACCAAGGCAGATCCTATTCTGTTGGAGGTTATGTCGAACCGCTTCATGTCGATTGCCGATCAAATGGGCGCCACTTTGGCTAACACCAGCTGGTCTGTGAATATCAAGGAACGGTTTGATTTCTCCTGTGCCATTTTTGATGAGCATGGAGATTTGGTGGCGAATGCGCCGCATGTGCCTGTGCATTTGGGCTCAATGTCAGACAGCATTAAAACCGTGATGCAGCAAAATTTAGGGATCGCTGAGGGGGATGCCTACATGCTCAACTCACCCTACAACGGTGGCACGCATTTACCGGATGTGACCGTTGTCACCCCAGTATTTGTCGAGGGTAAAGCGGTCTATTGGCTGGGCTCGCGTGGGCATCATGCGGATATTGGCGGACGCACGCCCGGTTCCGCGCCGCCCGATAGCACGCATATTGAGCAAGAAGGTGTGCTGATTGATAACGTACAATTGGTTCGTGCGGGGCGTCTGTGTGAAGATGAAGCGATCAAGACATTGTCGTCTGGAAAATACCCTTGTCGCAATATCCCGCAAAATATGGCCGATCTGAAAGCTCAAGTCGCGGCCAATGAAACTGGACGCCGTGAATTGCTGCGGATGGTGGCCAGCTATGGGCAGCCTGCTGTGACCGCTTATATGGTACATGTGCAAGACAACGCCGAAGAAAGCGTGCGCGAGGTCATCGCTGGGCTCGAAGATGGCAATTTCCTCTATAAAATGGACACTGGCCAGCAAGTGCAGGTAGCCATCACGATCGCCCATGAAACGCGCTCAGCTCGGGTAGATTTTACCGGCACCAGCGCTCAGCATGCGGGCAATTACAACGCACCCTTTGCCGTGTCGCGGGCAGTAGTACTCTATGTGTTTCGCTTGATGGTTGGTAAAAATATTCCGTTGAACGAGGGCTGTCTCAAACCTTTGGATATCATTGTGCCCGAAAACTCGATGCTCAATCCACAATACCCGGCGGCGGTTATTGCGGGCAATACAGAGGTGAGCCAAGCGGCCTGCAATGCTTTGATTGGGGCCTTGGGCATCCTTGCTGGCAGCCAAGGGACAATGAATAATTTTGTTTGGGGCAATGAGACCTTCCAGAACTATGAGACCATCGCTGGCGGCACTGGGGCAGGGCCAAGCTTCAATGGCTGTGATGCGGTGCAAACCCATATGACAAATACCAAGATGACCGACCCGGAAATTTTGGAAAAACGCTTTCCAGTTCGGTTGCGCACCTTCGCCATTCGCGGTGGATCTGGCGGTGCTGGAGCCTATCGTGGCGGCCATGGCGCGCTGCGTCGGTTAGAATTTTTAACTGATGTAACCGTGACCACCCTATGCTCGCATCGTGTGATCCCGCCCTTTGGTGTGGCTGGTGGAGACAGCGGGGCTACGGGTCAAAACTGGGCGGAGTTGCCCGATGGCAGCCGCGTTGAATTGAAAGGCAATGATGAGATTGACTTGCCAGCGGGCTCGATTTTCGGATTGGCCACGCCAGGTGGAGGGGGATGGGGGGGCGCCTAACCTGATAGGCGACCCGGTAATGATTTAAAGTGCTGAAAGACCTCTGCGCAGGTCGGCCAAGATCTTGGCGATATCGGCCTCGGTTACGACCAGTGGTGGTGACATTAACAGATTGTTGCCGCCAATTCGGACCATGGTACCAGCTTCATATGTAGCTTTATGCGCGCGTTTAATGACGCCCATCTCCAGCGGTGCTTTGGTGCCTCGGTCTGAGACTAGCTCAATCGCGGCCATCAACCCATGGCCACCGCGGACATCACCAATGATATCAAAATCTACCTGTAGCGCTTTCAAGCCCTCATAAAGCTGCGTTCCGCGCACGGCGGCATTGGATTTGAGATCTAAACGCAGTGTTTCACTCACGCAGGCATTGACCGCCGCCATGCCCACCGGATGGGCTGAGTAGGTATAGCCGTGCCAGATGGAACCTTCGCCCGATTGATCGCTCTCAAAGGTTTCCGCCATTTTAGCGTTGACCAATGTGGCCCCCACTGGAAAATAGGCTGAGGTGATCCCCTTGGCCACGGTCATCATATCAGGTTGAACTCCCCAATGGCGCGCACCAGACCAATCGCCAGTGCGGCCAAAGCCTGTGATAACCTCATCAGATATTATCAGAATTCCGTGTTTGTCGCAGATGTCGCGGGCCAGTTTCATAAAGGAGGCATCGGGCACAATCACACCGCCTGCCCCTTGGATCGGCTCCATGATGAAGGCGGCAATGGTTGAGGGATCTTGGAACATGATCTCATCTTCCATCGCCTGTGCCACCAACTGCGCCAATTTGACGGGATCACTTTCATGAAACGGATTGCGATAGCTATAGGGCGAGGGTAGGTGATAGCAGCCGGGCAGCAAGGGTTCATAGGCCGTGCGGAACCTTGGATTACCATTGACCGAAGCGCCGCCAAAATGCGTACCGTGATAGCCCTTCTTAAGACTCAGGTATTTGATGCGTTGGGGCTGGCCGCGCAAGCGGTGATACTGCCGTGCCATGCGCATTGCTGTGTCCACAGAGTCAGAACCGCCTGAAGTGAAAAACACCCTTGCCATGCTGTCCTCTTGGAAGAAATTCACCACGGCTTCCGCCGCTTCAATTGCTGGGGCGTTGCTGGTTCCTGCGAAGGCCGAATAATAAGGCAGCTTAAACAGCTGATCTGAAATGGCCTGTTTCACCACATTATTGGAGTAGCCAAGATTGGCGCACCAAAGGCCACCGACTGCATCAACGGCTTCATGGCCGTCCAAGTCGATAATGCGGACACCTTCGGCGCGGTCAATGATGGTCGGAGCGTTGGATTGTAAATCACCGGGGTGACCCATGGGGTGCCACAGTTGTTTTGCATTGAGGTCTTTTAACTCTTGGATATCTTTCATGTCGTATCTCCTGAGACCGTGAAGGGGTGTTCAAACCAATACTCTTCTAAATTCGCGCTATTGCCTATCCGGTCCACGACAGCAAATAAGCCGGGTGCGAACAAAGGTGTCAAAACACCGTGCCAAACGTTGGGGTGAAAGTTGATTCCTTGGCCGGGTGCGGTGCAAAAGGCCAAGGGTCTCCCTGGAGTGCCATCTTCGTCCAGGGCTACAATTACCAAAAAGGGGTTTTGGGTCATCGGCAAAAAAGCCTGTGAGCCTTCCGGATGGCGCTCAACCAGTTCTAGGCGATAGGGCAGGCTGCGTGGTGTGGCGTCAAACAGGCTGATGCCCGCGCTGCCGTCTGGCCCAAAATCTAACGCTGCCAAATCGTGATGCCGCCCGCATAAGCCCTGATTGATGAGCTTGTCCGGGCTATCTTTCAGAGTGATGATATCACCGAAGGCTGCAAAAGCGTCTTGGGTGAGTGGGTGGATCAAGATGTCAGACATGGGGAAAACTCTCCAGAAATTTGGATTTACCCTAGACCTTCCGCCGAAAAGGTCCAGCTGGTGATTTGCTCATATCGGGCGCCGGGGCGTAAAATAATATCTGGAAAATGGGCGTGGTCGAGTGATCCAGGCCAACTTTGCGCCTCTAACGCTGGAGCGGCATAGGGGTCATATGACGCGCCGTGGTGAGTGCCGTGGCCGGGCGCGTGGATTGTGCCGCCATCGTAGAGTTGAAGCCCGCACTCCGTGGTTGCCATCTCCATCCGTACGCCTTCGGTCCCGGTCAGAGTTGCCACAATGGTCAGGGGGCGTTTTTGGTCAGCCATACAAAAGTTGAAGTCGTAAAACTGCGAGTTGTCCCCGGCCATGATACTGCCGCTACGGAAATCATATTGGCTGCCTGCAACCGGTAAGATCTGACCCGTTGGCATCAGGTTTTCGTCTGGCTCGCTATAGTGATCTGAGTGTACCTGAAAAGTTTGCCCCGAAAAGCCAACCGTTGGGTCGAGCGACCAATAGGAATGATTGGCGGGATTGAACGGGGTGGGCGCGTCAGTTATGGCCTGCACTGTCATGCTGATCGACGCCTGATGCACGGTGTAGCGAAGCTCAATCTCCCGGTTGCCGGGAAATCCTCCCAAACCATCGGCCAGAGCCAATTTCAGCACCACAAAATCTGGCCCATGATCCGCAATACTCCAGACTTTTCGGTGCATACCAGTGTTACCAGAATGTTGTGTAAGATCGCCGGAATGATGTTTCTCGAAGGTAAATACCTGCCCATCGATTTCGGCTGAACAGCCCTTGATCCGATTGATCACCGGACCCATCAAGGAGCCAAAGCTGCTCATTCTGCCTTCATAAGCCGCAACCTCTGAACTGCCCAAGGTCAAAGGCCAAGCAATCCCGGCCAGCCGTACGTCATTTAGCACGCCGCCGAAGGTTAAGATTTTTACGGCCAACAGATCTGAGCCAATGGCGATTTGCGCGATATCGCGACCATCTTCGGTGGTTCCGAAAGGGGTGATTTGTGTCATAGGATCTCCCAATGAACCCCAGCGGCAGGCAGAGTCATATCATTCCACATGACCGGTTTTGGGCCATAGTTAAACCAAAATCTATGGGTCTGGGTGTCGCGAATTCGAATGTCTCGGGGCAGGTCCATTATCGGCAGGCCTTGCTCTTGCGCCACTTGTACCAGCAAGCGCCGCCAAAGGCTGGGATTGGGCCAGCCTGCGAGATAGATCATATCGTCCGCGCGGACAGCGGCTGGGGCGCCATCTTCAAGCTGCAAGATCACAGCATCGTCGGTTTCTATTGCTTCTCGCCATTTTTCAAATGCACCTCCCCCTTTGAGGGACATTGGGGCAAAGGGCGGCAGGCTTTCCACATAGGTGACTTTGGTCGCAAGCCCTGCAATCTGAGGAACAAGACTTTCAGGTATGGTCAGCTCTTCAGTTTTTGAGCCCGCCCGTGGGCCGACGACAACCAATCCGCCGGAAAGGCTGGTAGGAACTGTCAAAAGGCCGGGTGCAAATGTGATTTTATATGTCGACGGATCGACTGTTTTAGGGACGACATCCACCGACCAGCCGGCCCGGCGTAATGCGCGGTAGCAGTCAAACACCATTTGGAAATAGTCAAAATCTGCACCCTGTGGCTGGGTCTCCCAAGCATAGGCGCTGTCGTAATCAAACACCAAAGCCACTTGAGCTTGAGCTGTGCCCACATCTGGAAGTTCGGCCAATTCTGCGGCGACCTGTGCTGCATCGCCCAAAGCCGGGGCCGCAGTTGAGTTGGGCTGCAATAGGCCTGCATGCATCTGCTCCTGTGCAAAGGGCGCTTGCCGCCAACGGAAATAGCAGACGGTTTCCGCACCATGTGCGAAGGCCTCCCATGCCCAAAGTCGTGGCATGCCAGGCAAGGGCGCTGGGTTCCATGGGGCCCAATTCACCGGTCCCGGTTGTTGCTCCATGATCCACCACCGTCCATTGGATGTGGCGCGGTAGAGATCGTGATGGAAAGCTTGGAAATCCGGATCCCCTTGGCGCAGAAAATGCGCCTTATCATCATCTGTGGCGCCAACCCGGTCTAGCAGGAAACCCATAGGGTAGCTGTCCCAAGAGGAAATATCCAAATCCGCTCCAACATCATAGTGATCAAACGAGGTGATCCGCCCCATGAAGTTATGGATAATAGGAGCTTGGGAATTCTTGCGAATTTCATCACATTGCACGCGGTTAAACAAAACTACTTGATCAGAAGAAAACCTGCGGAAGGCTAAGACATGGCTCGGGTTGGGCTCGGTCACGGTTTGGTTGGGCAGTCCCAGTTGATCAAAGCTGTCATAGTCCATCGACCAAAACACATTGCCCCAAGCCGAATTGAGCGCATCGGGGGATTGATAGCGCTGCGCGCACCAATCTTGAAACGCGCCGTACGCATGAGGCGAATAGCTGATTGCGGTATCGTGACAGTCATATTCATTGTCCGTTTGCCAAGCGGCGATATAAGGATTTTTGCCATAGCGTTCCGCCATCAAACGGGTGATCCGGCGGGCTTCTTGGCGGTAGCCATCATGGCTGAAGCAATAATGCCGGCGTGAGCCAAATTTTCGGATTGTGCCCGCCTCATCATGGGCCAGCATATCGGGATGCTTGTTGAGCATCCAAAGTGGCGGCGTGGCTGTGGGCGTGCCTAAGATCACCTTCAATCCAGCGGCCCCTAGGGTCTCGATAGCTCGGTCTAGCCAGTCCCATTCGAAGTGCTCGGGCTTGGGTTCCATGCGGGACCACGCGAACTCTCCGATCCTCACCCAGCTTAATCCAGCCTCCGCCATACGCCGCGCATCTGTAGCCCAGATGTCCTCTGGCCAGTGCTCCGGATAATAACAAACTCCGATGGTGCGCTTCATGTTTGATCTCACAAAATGATTTGATGTTCGAGTTGCCCGGTCGCTGAGACTTGAGTTTCAAAGGTTTGCCCATCGGCTGGCGTCAGCTCATCTGCCCTGCGCCCTTGGGTGGCGCTGGTGCAAAAAAGGCGTGAAGTGGCGCCAGCAAAGGCGGGGCAGGTGGCATGGGCGGCAGGTAGTGCGATGGTTTCGAGCAGTTGGCCCTGAGGGCTGTAACAGGCCAAGCGTGCCGCCCCCCATTGCGCGTTCCAGATATTGCCTGCGGCATCGACGACAGCACCATCAGGATTTTTGCCCGTTTGGGTGAGATCAACGGCCAATCTTGCTTTGGAAATGGGCCAGCCGTCCACATCCAAATCTACAGTCAAAATTTGCTGGGTCGGGGTGTCTGTGTAATAGGCATTTTTGCCATCTGGGGCAAAACAGATCGCATTTGGGATGGTCAGGCCGGTGACCAATTTTTTCAAGGTCCCGCGATGATAACGGTAAATCGCACCAGCATTGGCCTCGGCATTCTTGCCCATGGTGCCAATCCAAAACCCGCCCTGTGGATCTGCGCGGCCATCATTGGAGCGAGTCACCGGGTTGCGGGCTTCCAGGTCACAGATTTTTGTCTGAGTTTTTGTGATCAGATCAAAGCTGAACAGCTGGCTTTCTGAAGCGATCAAGAGCTGGTCATGGCTGATCCAACCCGCCGCGGAGACATATTCGTCAAACTGCCAAACTTGAGTGGCGCTCAACAGCTGATGGGCTGTGATATCGAACCAAAACAGGTCTTCGCGCAGCGGGTGCCACAGTGGGCCCTCGCCGAGGCCACAAGGGCGGGGGTTGAAGAGCATCATCATATTGCGTCGAAGGCGGCTACAATGGCCTGCGCTTTTGTGGCGACCGTTTCGGGAGTGTCGCCGGGTTTGTAAATTGCTGATCCAAGTCCAAAGCCATCGGCGCTGGCTGCGACCCATTCGGCAAAGTTTTCAGGGCCTGCGCCACCGACGGCATAAACCTGTGTACCTACAGGCAATATCGCACGCATGGCTTTCAGACCCTTTGGGCCAGCGACGTCACTGGGGAAAAGCTTCAGGCCTGTGGCCCCTGCTTGCAGCGCGGTGAAGGCTTCGGAAGTGGTGAAAATACCCGGCCAGCTTTGCATGCCTGCAGCAATCGTGGCGGCAATCACAGCCGGGTCACAATTGGGCGATACCACCAATTGGCCACCCGCCGCTTTGACCTGTTGCACCTGTACGGCCGTGAGTACGGTTCCAGCTCCAATCAGGGCGCGATTCCCGTAGGCTTCAGCAATGGCGCTTATGCTCTCAAGAGGCGAGGGCGAATTGAGGGGCACTTCGATTTTATCGATGCCAGCCGCTAATATAACGCCAGAGATGGCCACGGCTTCGGCAGGTTGTACCCCACGCAGGATGGCAATTATTGGGCGGCTCATAGGGTTTCCTTCCAAGTGGCATAGGCGGATTTCAGGCCGGCCAAGGTCATCTGTGCTGTATCGGTGCGGGTGACGGGGACATGCTGAGCTGCCAAAGCTGCGGCATAGCCATCCCCCATAGATTTAGGCCCGATCATGGCCAAAGATTGACCCAGCCAATAGGGTTTGGCGGCCGCCAGCTCTGCGCCGATCAAAAGCCCGGAAAGCCTAGATTTCGCGGTGGTGGCGGGCAGGTCGTTCAACAGGCTTCCAGCGCGCAGCCCAAATAGACGTGCGGCAATGGCCTCGGGGCGGGATATGGCCTCATCGACGGCTTGATCAAAGGCCTCTTGATCCCAGCCGTTACTGTTTACCGAATGTCGTAACACCGATGCTGTTGAGAGCAGGTCAAACATCTCGCCAGTCATGAAGGTCTGAAAGCTGACAATTTCACCGGCGCTCATCTGGACCCATTTGGTATGGGTGCCGGGCAGGCAAATCACCCCATCCCAATTTGGATTGAGCTTTTGGAAGCCGGCGATTTGGGTTTCCTCACCGCGCATCACATCGGCCGGTTGGGTTTGTGAGACACCTGCGATGATCCGAACATTCAATCTTGGGTCGGTTGTGGGCGCTTTTGTTAATTTCGATTGAGGTTTACAGGGCGTCACATGATAGGGCGCTTCAATCCAACCTTGCCGCGCTCCAACCATGCCGCAGGCGATCACATCGGTTGGACCCGCAGATAGCCAAGGCTCCACCAAAGCGCAGAGGGCAGCTTCAAACTCAGAGGGCGCCAACGTCCCCATGCCTTGATCCGATGAGGCTGTGGATAGATCATGACCCTCAGCATCCATCGCCCAAGCGCGCAGCGAGGACGTCCCCCAATCCACAGCGATCCACTTAGCTTTGACGCTCATCCTGTGGTCACCACGCCGCCGTCAATCACCAAGGCTTGACCGGTCATCATCTTGGAGCTTTGCGAGGCCAAAAATAGGCAACCTCCCAGGATATCCTCTGGTTCAAGAGTTTCGTTGAGACATTGCCGCGCCACATGGGCTGCTAACCCTTCTTCGGTCACCCAAAGGTCTTTTTGCTTTTGCGTCAGAACCCAACCGGGGGCCAAGGCGTTGACCCGGATTTTTTCGTGGCCAAACTCACGCGCCAAGCTGCGCGACAATCCGTTGATGGCGGAGTTGCAGGCGGTGTAAATTGGATATCCTGAATTGCCCATCATATAGCTGATAGAGCTGAAATTTATGATCGAACCAAAGCCCGCTTGGCGCATTTGCGGCAAGACTGTTTGGCAGGCAAAGAAATAGGCTTTGAGATTGACCTCAATCATCCAATCCCAAAATTCAGGCGTCACCTCTTCAGCGCTGTGGCGTTTGTCATTGGCGGCGTTGTTGATCAGGGTTGTGATCGGGCCATGTGCGTCTGCGGCCTGCGCCATGCTGGCTTTAAGGGCTGCGGTATCAGTGATGTCGCCTTGTATGAACAAGGGGCGATTGCCATATTTGGTCTCCAGCTCCGCGCAAAATGCACTGGCGTCAGACCGACCGATGAAAGCCACACGCGCGCCTTGGGCTACAAAACCCTCGGTGAGTGCCGCCCCAATGCCTAAGCCGCCGCCGGTAATGTAGACAGAAGCGTCTTTGAGGTCGCTGTATTGCGCGGTGGACATGATAGGTCTCCTTAAGTGAACAGCATTAGAATGTAGGAAGGCTACAGTGAGAGCTTTCGGCCTTCAATAACCCAGATTGAGCTGGGCACAGCATAGGGCAAGTTTAAACCCTGTGCCATCAACCAAGCCCCTGAGGCCTGAAGCTCCTGGCTCTTGAGAAGGAGATTGCCGCGTGACAGTGGATGAACCTTGTCGCGGTTGAGCAGATGCACGGCAAAGATGGCATTGGGATCCAGTTGGGTCAGTCGTAGAGGGCGGGAGTTGATCTGAGCAGAGCTGTCGAGTTGGTTGGAAAAGACCACAAACCGCGAGCCGTCTCGGGCCAATTGCATTTCCGCCAAAACCGATGGATCAGCGCTATCGAGGCGCAAAATATCTCCATTGGCCATCCATGCCCGGTTATCTTTGTACCATTGGGTGATGTCTTTTAGGGCCAGCGCTTCAATCTCGGTCAACTCGCGTGGATCCATCTCAAAACCCATATGGCGCTGGGCAGCCACCCAAGCGCGGTATTGCATATCGAACGTGCGCCCGGAGGTGTGGCACAGTCTCGGGCCAACGTGGCTGCCGGTCACAGCGGAGGGCAAAAATAATGCTGCACCGTGTTGAATGCGGCTGCGCTCTAAGGCGTCGTTGCTGTCAGACAGCCAAACCCTTTGAGTGTGTTGCAATATCCCAAAATCAATCCGTCCGCCACCTGATGCGCAGGTCTCGATTTCCACATGTGGAAAGGCTGCTCGCAACCGCGCTAGCAAAGCATAGCTGCTGCGAGTTTGGGCGGCATCGGAGATTGGCAAGTTTCGGTTGTGATCCCATTTTATATAGCTGATATCGTAGTCGTGCAGTAGTGCTCCAATGCTGTCGAATAAATAGTCTCCGACCTGGGGCAGTGCCATGTTAAGTACCATCTGCTGGCGGCCCAAAAGCTGATCTTTCGGACCTAAGGCCCAGTCGGGATGGGCGCGATATAAAGCGCTGTCAGGGTTGACCATTTCTGGTTCAAACCACAGGCCAAACTGCATTTCCAAAGCGATAACATGATCTACTATTGGCCCTAGGCCATCGGGATACTTACGAGGATCAATTTGCCAATCACCTAAGGAGCTGGTGTCATCATCGCGTTGGCCAAACCAACCGTCGTCCAGTACAAAGCGCTCAGCACCTAAAGCTTTGGCTTGGCTGGCGATATCTTGTAAAACAGGGATGTCATGGTCAAAATAAATCGCTTCCCAGCAATTGTAATGTACAGGGCGCGGCTGTGCGGATTGGGGGAATGTCACGATGTGATCACGCAGGTAGCGCTGGAAAGCGACGGCACAACCGTTTAATCCGTGATCAGAAAACACCGCATAGAGTTTCGCGGTTTCAAAGTGCAAACCGGCCGTGAGCTCGGAATCAGTGGCATTGCCAAATTGTACCTGCCTGCGGCCATCGGGCAGCTCTTCGGCAATCATTCTGTGGCCGCCAGACCAGCCGTAGTGAAACCCATAGGCTTTACCGGCGGTATTGCTTGTGCCGCATTCGGGGATGATCAAGCCGGGGAAATGCTCATGCCCGCTGCGGCCTGTGCGACTTTCCCGCATATGCATGCCCGCAGTCCATGGCACGGAGTTAACCTGAAATTCGCCGATCCAGCTGCCGGACAGGCTCAACATCTCGGTACTATAGTGTGGCGCTGGAAAAACTGGGGCGGCCAACCAATGGAGAAGAATGGGATTAGTGGCGGTTACTGTGGCCCAAGTGCTGATCAAACCTGTGTCCGGTGTTAGAGCAAAATGGGCTTGATAGGTCAGGCCAAGTTTTGGATCGCTGTAAGTCAGCGCCAAAGCCTGCCAGCCTTTTTCGGCCGAGACGAACCGAAACTTTGGATGCAACACAGCTCCCTGTGCATCGCGGCACCGCAGGCCCGGCTGGCCAGGAAAAGATTGGCTGGCCTCGGGGCAGAGTGACAGATCAGGGTTGCCGTCCAGCATTCCGCCCGTGAAATCTTGTTTATGCGCCGCGGCCAAGTCGTCGCAATCCTCAGAACCCAACAGAGCTTGCCCCCAATAGATAACTTGAGGCAACAAATCGTCTGTCGCGGCCAAGACCAGCGTTTGGTGACCGTCGTCTAAGCGCCAACAGTTCGACATGTGCAAGCTCCTTAGCTTTTGTGCTATTTTACTGCGCCAAGGGTGAGACCCGCAATGAAATGTTTCTGCATCAAGAAAAACATCAAAACAGGTGGCAAAGCCGCGATGATCGAGCCTGCGCTCATCAGATGATACATCGCGCGAAACTGTGCGTTAAAACTGGTAATTCCGGCAGTGACGGGCTGGGCATTCTCGCCTTGGGTGAGCACAATAGCCCAGAAGTAATCATTCCAGATGAAGGTGAAAATTAGGACCGAAAGCGCTGCAATTGCGGGCTTCATCAAGGGCAAAACCACATACCAGAATATCCGCCATTCTGCGATTCCCTCGACACGTGCCGCTTCTATTAGCTCATAGGGCAGGGCCTTGATGAAATTGCGCATAAATAGGGTGCAAAATCCGGTTTGGAATGCGATGTGAAACAGTACCAAGCCGGTTTTGGTGTTATAAAGTCCCATGTCCAGCGTCAGGTCACGAACCGGCACCATCAGGATTTGGAAGGGTACAAAATTGCCCGCAATGAACATGAAAAAAATCAGCAAATTACCACGAAATTTGTAAACGCCAAGCGCAAAACCCGTCATACAGCTTAGCGCCACCGCGCCGATCACCGTGGGAATGGTGATCAGGAATGAATTCATGATGTAGCGCGGCATGGCGGAACCAAACACCATGCCGTAGTTTTTGATCATCTCAAAGGATGACGGCCAGCCCCAGTAATTGCCAACTAGAAAATCTGAGTCCGGTCTTATCGAGAACAGCGCTACGGCCAGTAAGGGGGCAAGCCAAAGCAACATCACGATGGGCAATAGGGCCTGATAACCAAGCTGCCAAGCGCGCGATGATTTTTTGATGGGTTTCGGAAACATCCGTTATAGCTCCAAAGCGGCAAGATTGGATTTCATCGGTTAGCGGCTTTCTCATCTTGGTACATCCGCCACAAAAAGTAGCCAATGAACATCATCATGATCAGAAATAGGATCACCGCAATCGCGGCGCCGTAGCCCATTTTGAACCCGTATTCTGACAGGGACTTTTCAAACATATAAAAGCTGAGCACCCGCGACGACCCGAACGGGCCGCCATTGGTCATGATTGAGATTAAATCAAACGACCGCAATGAGCCGATCACCGTCACTACAAATGCGATGAATGTGGCGGGGCGCAGTTGCGGCAAGATAACGTGCCAAAGCATTCTCATGCCCTTGGCACCATCCAAACGTGCTGCTTCGATTTGCTCGGGGTCAACGGAGTTAAGGCCGGTGAGATAAAGGATCATGCAATATGCCGTCTGTGGCCAAAGCCCAGCCGCGATGACCCCATAGGTCGATAAGGTGGGGTCGCCCAAAACATTTATCGGCTCAAAGCCAACAAAGCCAATAATCCCGTTGAATAGCCCGTATTGTGGATCATAAAACCACGTAAAAACCAAACCGACAACGATTTGAGAAATCACGAAGGGGAAGAAAAAGAGTGATTTATAAAGCCGAATGCCGCGCACGGTTTGATTGAGGAATAATGCGATAAACAGTCCGGCCGGAATTGAGGCCAGATAAAAAATCAGCCACTTGAGATTGTTCCAAATTGAAATATTGAAGGAGCGGTCTCGGGTCAGAAGCTTTTCATAATTTGCCATCCCAATGTATTCGCCATGTGTGGCCAATGATCCAAGGCCATCCCATTTGAATAAGGAGATACGGAAGCTTTGAAAAATCGGGAAGACCACGTAAATCGCAAACATGATGATACCTGGCACCAAAAACAGCCACGGCGTAATCGCGATTTCATTTCGCTTGTACCAGCCCTGTTTGACCAATTTTTTGTTCCATGGGGATGTGGTGGCCATCGAGTCGCCTCCGCGGGGAGTGAAGGTCTAAAAAATCAGCAAAGAGAAACGGCAGTCGCTTGTCATTAGTGATTGCGAGGGCGGATGCGCAGGTTGCCCTGCGCATCCGATAATCGGTGAGTTGAAAGTCAGTTCCCGTATTTAATTTTAGTAAGCTTCCTTACGAACACCCTCGATGCGGTCAAGGATATCATCCAAGTTATCTGGATAAATCATGAATTCTTGGAAGCCCTCCATGGCAGCTTGTGCCATTTCAGCAGGGAAGTCACGGTCAAAGAACTGTGCTACGCCGCCTGGACTGTTTGAAGACAGCATTTCAAAGCCTTGATTCAAGAATTTATCATCGTCCACGGACGCTTTAGAATTAACTGGCAGTTGTCCCAAATTAGCGCCATTATTTATCTCAGTTTGAGCATCAGCAGAAACAATATATGCTAAGAAAGCTCTAGCGTTGTCTTTATTTTTAGCATTGGCAGCAATATGAAATGTATCTGTGGGAGCATCTTCTGCCATAGCAACGCCAGCAGTGATTGCCGGGAATTGATGGAAGTCTAATTGATCGTCGGTCAATCCACCTTCACGCAATGGCGAAACTGCAAAGTTGCCCATTAAAATGGCCCCTGCAGAACCATCAATCATAAACGGCAGTGACTGCTGCCAGTCTTTATTCTGATTGTCGTCAATGAAAGCGCCCATGCGAACTAGTTTACCCCAGTTAGCGAATGTTTCACGAACTCGTGGATCGGTCCATTCAATTTCGCCGGCAGCCATTTGCATGTGGAAGTCAAATCCGTTGGTCCGCAAATTGAGGTAATCGAACCATCCAGCACCAGTCCAAAGCCATTTGTTTCCTATGGTGTAACATTTGCGCCCAGACGCAATCATTGCTTCACAATTAGACAGCATATCATCAAAATTAGCAGGCTCTGAGAGGCCTAATTCTTGGTAGATGTCTTTTCTGTAATAGATTCCCCACTGATAGTATGTGTATGGAACGCCCCATTGTTTGCCGTCAATTGTCAGCGCACCTTTTGTAGATGCTAATTCATTAGCAATGTCTGTACCATCAGCCCACATGTCAGATACATCTTCTAACAAGCCAGCTTCAACATAGGGCTTCATCCGGTTGGCGGCGTACCATGTTAGAACGTCAGGCGCATCGGCTGATAAAAAGTTACGTATTTGCGTTTTGTACGCCTCACGATCAATTACATTAGTTGTGATGTTTAATGCTGGATTCGCGGCTTGGAATTTTGCGATTAAAGTTTCCATTGTTGCACGTGGTGCAGGATTGGATGTATCGAGATTAATTTTCAAGTTGCCAGTTAGATCAGCGGATGCTGGGCCAGCCAGTGCAACAACTGTGGCTAGCGACGCTACTGTCGCCTTTAATATGGAACGCATGGTGTCCTCCCCTAGTGGTTCAGTTTTTAAGAGTCTCAAATAATGAAACTCGGTTTTATATATTGATATTCTAATCGCGACTCGCCTATGCTTGTCAACAAGTTCATATCTCCACGAGATAGAATCTTTGGTGTGGCCTCGGCCAACTGTTAAAAATAACCGGTATAGTCAGTTAATGGGACCGATGACGTAAATGTATAATGTTTCAAATGCAGATGGCACTGTTGGCAAGGCGATTCAGGTCTTGGACCAAGTGGCCTCTTTTCGCCGTCCCATCCGGTTTTCTGAATTGTTGGCCAATAGCCCGTTTCCAAAACCGACCCTCTACCGACTTGTGCAAACATTATCCAATCAAGGCATGCTGGCGTTTGATCCCGAGCGCCAAACCTATTCTATGGGCATACGCTTGGTGCGCTTGGCGCATTCCGCTTGGCGGTACAGCTCCCTGGTTCCGGTGGCGCGCCCCTATATTGAAGAGCTGGCGGCAAAGGTTGGTGAAGCGGTGCACTTGGCGCAGCTCGACAATGGGCATGTGCTCTTCGTTGATAAGTGCAAAGCCACCGATCATTTTGAAACATTGGCCCAGGCTGGAAAAATTGCTCCAGGATATTGCACCGGTGTCGGGAAGGCGATTTTGGCCTTTATGCCAGAGGTCGAGCAAAACCAGGCGTTGGATCAGCAATCTTATACGGCATATACACCTTTCACGCTCACAAATCGCGCCGCACTTATGACTGAGATTGCGCAGATCAAGGAGGATGGCTTTGCTTATGACCGCGAAGAGCATGAGCAAGGGATCATCTCGATTGCCTGCCCCATCCTAAATGGTCAGGGTCGGGTTGTTGGGGCAGTGTCTATTGCGACATCGACCAATCGATACACAATTAAAAATCTGGAAAAACAAAGGCCCAATTTGATGAGGTCAGCAAATTTAATTGGGGCCGAAGCAGAATTATGGCAGGTCCCAATTTGGAACTGAACAATGGGAGAACTGGTTAAATGTCAGGCGTAACACTTTCAAACATCATTAAAAAATATGGTGAAGTTCAAGTGATCCATGGGATCAATCTTAATATTCAAGACGGCGAATTTTGCGTCTTTGTTGGACCGTCTGGTTGCGGAAAATCCACCTTGTTGCGGATGGTGGCAGGGTTGGAGGACACAACTGGCGGCGCGATCACCATCGGTGAACGTGATGTCACCCTCGAAGACCCAGCCCGGCGTGGGGTGTCGATGGTGTTTCAAACCTATGCACTTTACCCGCATATGACGGTTCAAGAAAACATGGGATTTGGCCTGCGAATGAATGGCTACCCCAAGGCCGAAATTGCTGAAAAAGTGGCCGAAGCCAGCCGTATTTTGAAGTTGGACGATTACCTAAGACGTAAGCCCGCAGCTTTGTCTGGTGGGCAGCGTCAGAGGGTTTCAATCGGCAGGGCTATTGTGCGTGGACCAGAGGTATTCTTGTTCGATGAGCCGCTGTCAAACCTCGATGCAGAGCTTCGGGTTGAAATGCGCGTTGAAATCGCGCGGTTGCACAAAGAGATTGGTGCAACCATGATCTATGTCACCCATGATCAAGTTGAAGCTATGACTTTGGCTGATAAGATTGTGGTGCTGCGGGCGGGTGTGATTGAGCAGGTCGGCGCGCCAATGGATCTTTACCGCAATCCGGATAATAAATTTGTTGCGGGCTTCATTGGTAGCCCGGCGATGAACTTTTTAAGCGCTAAAGTGTGCAAGGGTGTTATTGATGTGCCGGGATTGCAAGCCTCCGTTAAGATGAATGTAACCCTGCCTGCGGAAGGCACCGCCGTTGAATTGGGTCTGCGGCCAGAACATTTGGCGATTGATCCCAAGGGTGACACCCACCGTATTGAGATGACAGAAAGCCTTGGCGGCGTGTCTTATGCCTATCTGATGGGGGCATCTGGCGAGAAAATTGTGGTCGAAGAACGTGGGGATTTGCGTTCGCAAGAAGGGGCCACTGTGGGGCTGAAAGTAGATGCTTTATCTGCCCGCCTGTTCGATGCGATCACGGAAGCGCGGATTCGCTAAAGCTTGTGGCTAAGCCTTGAGGATCAATCTGATGATCCCGGTGCTGGCCAATGCAATCAAAAGTGTGAGGCAAAATGGCTTGTAGAGATGTTCCCATTTGGGTTGAAAAAATAGCTTTCCCAGTACAACACCTAACCCGGCGGGCATGGCCATCACTAGGCCGCGTGTCACGGCAGTTTTATCCATGACACCAAACGACCATAGGCTGATCATTTCCGCGGCCGTTCCAACGAATAAAAACAATACTAAGGATGCACGCATTTGCCGCGGCTGGGCCCTTTGGGCCAGCACGTAGAGTGCGACCACCATCCCTCCGACGCTAGCCAAACCTGTTACGACACCAGCTAGCCAACCAGAGCAATAGAGACCCCAATTACTGGCTAGAAATGGTATTCGCACCCGCGCTAATTGCAGAGAGGCAAGTGCGATAATTACACCTAAAGCCACTAATTTTGAAAGCTCTGGGTCGATGGCGATTGTCAAGGCTAGCCCGAAGGGAACGCCGAGAGTAGAGCCAATAGCCAGACCAATTGCTACCTTACGGTTTGCCTCCTGCCAACCACTTCGCAGCATGAATAGGGAAGCGGTCATCTCGAGCCACCAGCATATGGGAATCAGCTGCACTGGGGGGATGATCAAAGCGCCAGAGGCCATCACCATCGCCGACAGTGCGAAGCCGGAAAATCCGCGCACCATCCCGCCGATAAGGCAAATTACTGCGAGAATTATGACCTCGTTGCCTGTCAACGCAAGCAACGTCGCCAAATCTGTCATCATGGATGCATCTCGCTGGCGATCAAAGCCACACCATCCGATATTTTATGGACTGGCAGCGAGCTATATGCCAAACGGTAATAGTTTTTTGGGGCATCCTCAGTGGTAAAGAAGGGTTTGCCCGGTTCGATCAAAACGCCTTTGCTCCGCAACCGTTCCGCCACAATTTCCGTATCCACACCCTCTGGCGCGCACATCCAAAATGAGCTGCCACCAAAGGCGCCTTGGCCCGCAACATTGAGGCCATGGAGTAAAAACGCCTCTTCCATAGCCAGCCGCCGCTCGTGAAAAGCTTTGCCCATCCGTCGGATCAAAGCGTCATAATGGCCCAGCGACAGGAAATAGGCCGCAGTGCGTTGAATATGGCCCGGGGGATGGCGCAGGACGGTTGAGCGCAGCGCGCGTGCCTCGCGGATGAAATGTTTTGAGCCAACCAAATAGCCAAGCCGCAGCCCGGGAAATAAAGATTTGGAGAAGCTGCCCACATAGATCACCCGGCCTTCTCGGTCCAAGGATTTCAGAGCGGGCGACGGAGCCTTGAGAAAGGACATCTCAAATTCGTAATCATCCTCAACGATCAAAAAATCCTGCTCAGAGGCGCGTTGCAACAGCGCCCGCCTGCGGTCCAAAGGCATGGTGGTCGCCGTGGGGCATTGATGCGATGGGGTTGTAAACACCACATCAATATCTACCGGCAAAGCATCTGGTGGCAGCCCGCCAGCATCCACTTCGACCGAGGCCACTTGGCACCGCGATTGAGTAAGGATATCGCGCAGAGACGGGTAGCAGGGGTTTTCTAAAGCGGCGGTACGCCGTTGGTTGAGTAAAACATTGGCCGATAGCCACAGCGCATTCTGTGCACCCATAGTGACCAAAACCTCATCAGGCTCCGCCTTGATCCCGCGGCGAGGCAGGGTGTGGCGCAAGATGAATTCGATCAGCTTGGGATCATCGCGATCAAAATAATCGGATGTTAAAGCGTCATAATCTTTGGACCCCAAAGCCTGCAAAGCACAGAGCCGCCAGTTGGACCGATCAAATAGGGTTTCATCGGCCTGCCCGTAGATAAAGGGATATTTGTACTTCCCCCAATCTTGCGGTTTGGTTAGGGACACTCCACCGGAAAATTTCTGACCAATAGCTCGGCTCCAGTCGACCTTATCCTCGCGCGGGGTGATGGCGAATTTGGGCGGTTGTGGCGCGTTATCACTGATGTAATAGCCACTTCGGCCCCGGCTGGTGAGGTAATCATCGGCTAAAAGCTCGGTATAGGCCAAGGTTACTGTGATGCGGCTGACAGACAAATGCTTGGCCAGTTTGCGGCTCGAGGGCATCTTCTCACCGGGGCGAAACCGTCCACTGAGGATCGCCTCGGCTACCAGCTGTTGAATCTGGTTTTGCAGCGTGCCTTCCGCATCGGGTGGCAAAAAGAATGTTTCTTCGGGAATCGCCATTTTGGACTGAAGCCTGTGTATGTTCTGGACCTAATCATTGGCCAGATTTGTCCTCTGTGTCTAGAAGATTTTCCAATTTGAATCTGTTGGCACTGGCTCAGCCATAATGGCCTACAGATTTAGTTTCCACCAATTGGTTTAAACCCTCCGTCTTCCAGACGGACAAGGAAAATCAAAAGCGCGCCGGAGGCGCTCATTCAAAAAAGAACAGTTTCAACTGTTCCTGTTGATCCCACCAGCTTTAGCTGGTGGTGGTTCAGTAAAATTTTAACCACATGTTATTAATTAATATAATTATATGTCTAAATATAGATTTCGTAACATTTGCAGATTATTGGAACGCAAACTCAATTACAAAAATAAATCCATCTCTTAGGCGAGTGCAATGAAACTCATCACAAATACCATAGAATGGCTCAACGGGATTGTATCGGGAGGCACCAATGTTGGTCTTTATACTTGGTGTTGACCTATATCTCACGTTTGGTCTTAGACTGTTAGCCGTGATCAAAAACCCATTCGGGTTTGACCTAGTCTCAAAGGGGTAAATTTTGGTGACGATAAGGGCATCGGCCCGTTCAACGCACTAATGACGTCTCTGGCCGCAACAATTGGGACCGGTCACATCGCAGGGGTGGCGATAGCCATCTTCCTTGGTGGACCTGGCGCTGTGTTCCGGATGTGGATGACCGCTCGGGTGGGCATGGCGACCAAATACGACGAAGCCGTGCTGGCCGTGCGCTTTCGGGTAACTGATCAAAACGGCAAGCAAGTTGGCGGTCCGATTTATTGCATCCAAAACGGTCTGGGCAAAATGGAAATGGTTGGCAAGCGCTTCGTTCTTTTTGCTAGTATTGTAGGTTTTGGGATTGGCAATATGGTTCAGGCTAATTCAATCGCAAACGCGCTGAACGCCAATTTCTCCATTCCAGAATGGGTCACTAGTGTTGTCTTTTTAGTGCTTTTTAGCGTGGTTCTTTTGGGTGGCATCGATCGGATTTCCACCATTACTGGTAAATTGGTACCGCTCATGGTGGTCTCCTATATCGGTGCTGCAACGATTGTTTGTTGCTCAACGCTACTGCAATCCCAAACGCTTTTGACTTAATTTTTACCCATGACTTCAGATCTACCGCCACCACTGGTGGCTTTGCTGGCGCTGCAGTTTAGGCGACAATTCGCTTTGGCATAGCCCGGGGTGTGTTCTCGAATAAAGCCGATCACTGCTCGGCGCCCATCGCCCATGCGCAGCCTCGACCAAAGGCCCTGTAAGCCGAGGTTTGGTGGCCATGTCAGGATAACCTTCATCGTGTGTTCCTTTACCGCCCTTGCTATCATCTCAACAAACGCATGGACCAACGGTGAGACCGGTGCAGCACTGACCCTCACATGCCTTTGATTTTAGGATCAGGTCGTCAGCGCTTGCCGTAGTATAGACCCACCACATGCTCCGCCTCTGCAAAAAATAGCCAACGTTGAGCGAAGGTGCCTGTTGCATGTAAAATCACCGCCAATATAACCATTGGAACCTCACAAGAGACCATCAGCAGGCCAAGAGGCGCAACTATCATGAGTACGAAAGCAATGATCCGCAGCTTTACCGCATGTTTGCGGCCAACCTTATGCACCATCTCTTTCAGAAGATAGTTGTTGCCCGTATGAGGTGGCTCAAAAGCGCGCACGATACCGCGCACCCCAAGACCTGTGGCGGTGCCGATATCTGTGCCTCGGCTCTCAAAACGGCCATCGCCAGAAAGCCATGCTACCAGCTGCATCACCCCAACCAGCGCCAGAAGGATCATCGCAGGCCATACCTGCATCGCAAGCAAGCCGCCGCCACCCAAGGATAGTAACATGAACAAAACAGGCGTGCTCCAGTGGTTCCAGCGCGGCACAGTTTTGAGCTGCGCATAGATCATGGAAGTAGCAAACACCGTCAGCACCGCAAGCACAGCCCCGATATACCCCAAGGGTTGCCAAACGGTAGACATCAACGCCCCAATCGCAAACAGGCCCAGCACGGTCAGGGCGGCCACGGCAAGACAGCCCTCACGGCTTAACCAGCTACTGCGCCACTGTGAGAAGGCCTTCAAAAACCGTTGCGGGTTTCCAAGGTGGAAGGTTGAGGCCAAAAGCCCGCCCCCCGCTAAGCCAAAGCCCAAAGCATAATACCAAAATGCCGCCCAGCCGCGCACGTCGGGTAGACCAAGGCCGAGCCATGTGAGCAATCCAAATCCAAGCCCAGAGGACACGGTAAAGACAATTACAGAACCAGCGGGATTCATCAAATTTTCTCCAGAGCTTTATCAAGCCAACCCAAAAAACCTTTTTGAGTGCTAGCCACTGGCTCCAAATACGGAGCCAGAATGTCAAATTCTGGGATCACATCCTTGGGACGTGGGGGCAGATATTTGTTGACAGGTTTGGTGCCCAGCTCTGGCATCAAATCCATCCCGCCGCGCGCCGCGACCAATTTCGATACCTCGGAGGTTTCATCGCCCAAGTCCCCAAAATGCCGCGCGCCGGATGGGCAGGTGCGGACGCAGGAGGGGACCCGGTCCACTTCGGGCAGGTTTTCGTTGTAAATTCGGTCAACGCAGAGGGTGCATTTTTTCATCACACCGGCAGCTTGGTCCATCTCGCGCGCACCATAAGGGCAGGCCCAAGCGCATAGCCCACACCCGATGCAGGCATCTTCATTGACCAATACAATCCCATCCTCTTGGCGCTTATAGCTCGCACCGGTGGGGCAAACCGTGACGCAGGGCGCATCATCGCAATGCAGGCAAGATTTGGGAAAATGGATCAACTGCGCCGGTCCAGCCTCAGGCTGGACTTCATAGGAATGCACACGGTTGAGGAACGTCCCCGAAGGATCGGCGCCATAAGCATCCTGATCGGATAAGGGCGCTCCATAGTTCTCGGTATTCCAGCCTTTGCAGGACACCACACAGGCATGACAGCCCACACAGGTGTCCAAATCAATGACCAGACCTAGTTTCTTTTGGGTGGTTTTGGGTAGGGTTGTCATCTCATGGGTCCCCGTCTTGGTTGTGTTGCATTGCAGTGCTCAGGTGCGATCGCCCCGCTGAAAAATCCTGCACGCCCTTGGCGTACCCGTGGCCGATCCGCCGCCCATCGGGGCGGTCGCGGTTGTGCCCCATCTCATGTGGTTCGTCCACGGGGAGGATGTCAGCCGGCAGACCCGCGAAGCATCGGGTCGCGAAGGCGGTGAGATCAGCGTTGAAGGCCTCTGACTCTTCCCAGAAGGGGGAATGGCCGGAGTTTTGGTAGAGTTGGCCCTGTGAATTCGGGAAATGGGCCAAGGCCTGTTCGCCCATATCAGAGGGGGCCAGACGTTCATGCACGCCCCAAGCCACCCAGCAGGGTTTGGTTGTGGCTTCAGCCACCGCCCGGCGATCCTCTTGGCGCAACCGTGAGGCCGCGCGGACCACAGGCGGCACCAGCATGTTATAACCCACGGCCTTGGCCATCACCTCAGCCTCAGGCTTTTGATAAAAACAGACATCAACAAAGGCATGCACCGCAGCCAAATTTTCGACCAGATCATCAGAATACATCCCCGCAGCCTTGGCTGATGGGTCATTGCGCACCTGTGCGGCTGAAGGCGGCAAATGCCGGCCTGTGGTGATCGAGGAGCCGATCAGCCCCACACCGGCCAAAGCCGCATCACCGAAATGCTCAAGATAATCCATCACTACCCAGCCGCCCATGGACCACCCCACCAAAAGTGGGGATTTCAGATCAAGGGTTTGGATAATCGTCTGGATGTCTTCCGCCCAAGGGCCGCTACTGTCATAGCAAGCCGGCTCCAAAGGTTTGTCAGATTGCCCATGGCCGCGCAGATCTGGCAAGATCAGCCGAAACTGACCCGCCAAAGCCGCTTGCCGTTCAAACGACAGGTGGCATTGTGACCAGCCATGCACCAAGATGATCGCTGGAGCCGCTTCCTGCCCCAGATCATGCACGCGAAGCTCAACACCGCCATGGCCTGTTATGAGGTGGCTGCGTCTCACTTGCCTACCTTCCACTCCAGATCCTTAGGCCCTTGGCCCACCGGCGATTTGATCGGCGGCAGTTCTGGCGAACATTCGTCTGGGGCTTCACAGGCCTCGATCTTGACGCGCAGATCAAACCAAGCAGCTTGCCCGGTGACAGGATCAGAATTGGACCAGCGCATGCCATCGCCTTTTTCCGGCATCAGCTCATGTATCAGGTGGTTGAGCAAAAAGCCTTTGGTGGCCTCTGGTGCTTTTTCGTCCAAGGCCCAAGCGCCCTTTCGTTTGCCGATGGCGTTCCAGGTCCAGACCGTGTCTTCATTCAGGGCCGCCATATGGGCCACCGGAACCACAATCGCTCCATGTGCCGAGCTCACCCGTGCCCAGTCCCCTTCAGCAAAGCCATTAGCCTCCCAAATCTTTGTGGGGACAAATAGAGGGTTTTGCCCGTGGATCTGCCGCAGCCAGGCATTTTGCGTGCCCCAGCTGTGATACATCGCCATAGGGCGTTGGGTCAGGGCGTGGACGTTAAACTCAGAGGTGTCGACATTGTCGTCTTCAAAAGGAGCATACCAGATTGGCAGAGGGTCCAAGGTTTTTTTGATCCGTTCGCGCAGATGCTCTGGGGGTTGCCGTTCCCCATGGCCTTCTGCGGCCAGCTGGAATTTGCGCATTGGTTCGGAATAAATGTCGAACACATAGGGTTGAGGCGCGTCATAGATGCCAATCTTTACGGCCCAATCTTGATAGGCCGCATTCCAAGGTTTGTAGTAATTCGCCCCCTCCGGCACGTGGATTTCATAAAATCCGCCGTTGTCGATGTACGACTGCATCTGATCAGGGTTTGGCTTGCCGCGCCCTTCTTCTGTGCCATCCTCACCACGAAAGCCTATTAAAGGCCCCACGCCGGGGCGGCGTTCATGGTTCACGATGTAATCAGCATAATTTTTGTACTTCGCGGAACCATCGTCATTTACAAAGCCCTTTAGACCTATGCGGGCGCCCAAATCAACCAAGACAGATTGGAAACCCCGCACATCACGGTCCGGCTCCACTACGGGCCAACGGATGCTATCCGCCGCGCCATCAGCCTCGCAAATTGGGCGGTCCAACATTGAGATACAGTCGTGGCGTTCAAGATAGGTGGTGTCTGGCAAAATCAGATCGGCATAGGCCACCATCTCTGAAGAGTAGGCATCAGAGTAGATGATCTTTGGAATCACATAGTCGCCGTTTTCATCCTTATCGGTCAGCATCTTCATGACGCCACCAGTGTTCATCGATGAATTCCAGCTCATATTTGCCATATACATAAACAAAACATCGATTTTATAGGGATCTCCCGCATGAGCGTTGGAGATTACCATATGCATCAACCCATGGGCCGACATTGGGTTTTCCCAAGTATAGGCCTTATCGATGCGCGCTGGGCTGCCATCTTCTTTGAGGCATAGATCATCGGGCCCCTGCACATACCCCAAATGTGGACCATCCAGAGCAGCACCTGGGGTCACTTTGCAATGCGGTTTTGGATGTGCTGACACAGGTTTGGGATAGGGCGGTTTGAAACGGAACCCGCCCGGCACTTCAACGGTGCCGAGGATGATTTGCAAAAGGTGTAAACTGCGGCAGGTCTGAAAGCCGTTCGAATGAGCTGAGACGCCGCGCATGGCATGAAATGACACCGGACGACCGATCATTGTCTCATGCTTGTTCCCGCGGAAATCTGTCCAAGGGTGGTCTAATTCAAAAGATTCGTCAAAGGCCACACGGGCCAAATCAGCGGCGATCGCACGGATGCGTTCGGGTGCGATTCCGCAGCGTTCTGAGACATTTTCAGGCGCGTATTCATCAGACATATAGCGCTCAGCCAGATGCTGAAACACTGTGCGGTGGCCTTGATAGGTTGCGGCTAAGTCTGGGGTGATACCCTTGGTGTCAAAGGCCACTGGTTTGCCAGTTTTGCGATCGATAACCAAAAGTTTGCCGTCTTTGCCGCGCAAAAGTAGACCCTTGTTTGGGCCTTCAGTGCTGTCTACCAGCGCAGGCGCATTAGTCAGCTGGGCCAAATAGTTGAGATCAACCTTGCCGGCTTTCAAAAGCAAATGCACCATCGATAAAATAAACAGACCATCGGTGCCGGGTGTGATGCCAACCCATTCATCTGCAATAGCGTTATAGCCGGTGCGGATGGGATTGACTCCTATTACCTTCGCGCCACGCGCCTTCAGCTTGCCCAGACCCATTTTTATCGGGTTGCTATCGTGATCTTCTGCCACGCCAAATAGCATGAACAATTTGGTGCGATCCCAATCTGGCTGGCCGAACTCCCAAAATGCGCCACCCATGGTGTAGATGCCACCGGCCGCCATGTTCACCGAACAAAAGCCACCGTGGGCTGCATAATTTGGTGTGCCAAAACCCTGCGCCCAAAAGGAGGTAAAGCTTTGCGACTGATCGCGGCCCGTGAAAAACGCCAGTTTTTCTGGATTCTTTTTGTGAACCGGCTCAAGCCAATTTTGGGCCAATTGCAGCGCTTCATCCCAGGAAATTTCCTCAAACTCACCCGAGCCACGTGGTCCCACGCGTTTCAAAGGCGCGCGCAAGCGTGAGGGGGCGTTTACCTGCATGATGCCGGCTGAGCCCTTGGCGCAGAGCACACCTTTGTTAACTGGATGATCGCGGTTGCCCTCGATATAGGCGACTTTGCCCTCTTTTATATGCACGTTAATCCCACAGCGGCAGGCGCACATATAGCAGGTGGTCTTGCGGATCTCGTCGCCCACTTTGGGTGACAAGTTCAGTTTTGGTTCTTCAAATCCCATAATAGGACCCCCTATTGCCTGCTGGTCAGGTGTTTTGTACAGCGGATTGCGCCACTGTAACAGAAATCATGTCGACGATATCACCGGCGGTACAACCGCGCGATAAATCATTTGCAGGCTTTGCAAGCCCTTGTAAGATGGGCCCAATGGCCTTGCCGCCACCGAACCGTTGTGCGATTTTATAGCCAATATTGCCTGCATCAAGGTTGGGGAATATAAAAACATTGGCCTGTCCTGCCACCGGTGAGTTAGGGGCTTTGGCGGCTCCAACTGAGGGCACCATCGCAGCATCAAATTGCAACTCGCCATCAACGGCGAGATCTGGCCGCAGATCGCGCACCAATGCAGTGGCGTCAGCCACTTTGGTCACGCTGGCATGTTTGGCGCTACCATGGGTCGAGAATGACAGCATTGCGATTTTGGGATCAATGCCGGTCAATGCGCGCAGTGACTCTGCTGAGGAAATCGCAATATCGGCCAGCTCTTGCGCGGTTGGATCGATCACCAAGCCACAATCCGCAAAGACATTTACTTCGCTGGGCAGGTCCGGGCGATTTTCAAACAGCATGAAAAAGAAGGATGATAAAAGCTTGGTGTCAGGCGCGGTGCCAATCACCTTCAGGGCGGCGCGAATGATGTCAGGTGTCGGATAAACCGCGCCACCAATGGTGCCATCGGCATCCCCTGCTGCGACCATAGCTGCGGAAAAGAAATTGGCTTGCGACAGCTCGGCATGGGCCTTTTCTTGTGTCATGCCCTTGGCCGCGCGTTTTTGCACGTAGCTGTCAACATAGCCCGCAAGGCGTAGACTGGTCTTGGGATCTTCAATTCTGATATTACCCTTAGTGCCTGCAGCGGTGAGCGCTGACTGCACCGCAGAGGCTTTACCCACACAAATAATCGTGGCCAAATTGGTAACGGAGGCCGCAACTGCGGCCTCTGCAACGCGGGGGTCTGCACCCTCGCTTAATACAATGATAGGTTTGACGTCTGAGGTGACGGCAAGAATGTCTCGAAATGCCGTCACTACCAATCTCCCTATTCTGCGGCCATATCTGCCGCGTCAATACCAGCCACTTGAACAGGCCTTTTCATCGCATCGCGACGGAAAGGCTCGCCCAGCTCTTGGTTCAAGATCACTTCTATCAAAGTGGTTTTGTTGTTTTCCATTTGATCTTTGATGGCTAGGTTCAATGCCGCTGTCAGCTCATCCATGGTTTTAGCCTGAACACCGAGAAGGCCACAGGCCTGTGCTATACCTGCGTAAGATACTTTCGTATCCAGCTCAGTGCCTACAAAGTTATCATCAAACCATAGTGTTGAGTTGCGCTTTTCAGCACCCCACTGATAATTTCGGAATACGATCTGCGTCACAGCTGGCCACTCGTCACGACCGATAGCTGTCAGCTCATTAACCGCAATCCCAAAAGCGCCATCGCCTGAAAAACCTACAACCGGCACATGTGGCTGACCGATTTTTGCCCCCACAATCGATGGTAGACCGTAGCCACAAGGACCAAACAGGCCCGGCGCTAGATATTTGCGGCCTTCGTCGAAAGATGGATAGGCATTGCCGATGGCGCAGTTGTTGCCGATATCAGAAGAGATAATAGCATCTTTAGGCAAAGCTGATTGAATAGCACGCCAAGCCATACGAGGCGACATCCAGTCAGGCTTGTCAGCGCGCGCACGTTGGTTCCAAGTTGTGCCCGGATCGTCGTCTTCGTGATCCATAGAGGTCAGCTCTTGTGCCCAAGCAGATTTGGTTGTTGCGATCAAATTTTTACGATCTTCACGACCCGTATCGCCGGCACTGTCTGTCAGACGCGCCAAAATGCCTTGAGCCACTTTTTTCGCGTCACCAATTATACCAACCGCAACCGGCTTGGTCAAACCAATACGATCTGGGTTTATATCAACCTGAATGATCTTCGCGTCCTTTGGCCAGTAATCAATGCCATAGCCCGGCAGTGTTGAGAACGGGTTCAAACGTGTACCCAAGGCCAGAACCACGTCAGCCCGTGAGATCAATTCCATGCCTGCCTTGGAGCCGTTATAGCCCAAAGGACCTGCAAACAAAGGGTGTGAGCCTGGAAAGGCGTCATTGTGCTGATAGCCCACGCAAACCGGCGAATCCAAGCGCTCAGCCAATGCGGTTACGGCGTCAAACGCATTGGCCAAAACCACGCCGGCACCGTTCAAGATTACTGGAAATTTCGCGTTGGAGATCAGAGCCGCTGCTTCTGCAACTGCTTCATCACCGCCCTGTGGGCGCTCAAATGCAATGATTTTTGGAAGCTCAATGTCCACAACCTGTGTCCACATATCTCGCGGGATGTTGATCTGCGCTGGGGCAGATGCACGATGTGCTTGCATAATCACACGGCTGAGAACTTCTACAACCCGTGTTGGGTCACGTACTTCTTCTTGATAAGCCACCATGTCTTCGAACAATTTCATTTGTTCAACTTCTTGGAATCCACCTTGGCCGATTGTTTTGTTTGCGGCTTGTGGTGTGACCAGCAACAATGGTGTGTGGTTCCAATAGGCTGTTTTAACAGCTGTCACAAAATTGGTAATGCCTGGACCGTTTTGCGCGATCATCATCGACATTTCACCCGTGGCGCGTGTGAAGCCATCGGCCATCATGCCGGCAGAGCCTTCATGGGCACAGTCCCAGAACATGATCCCAGCTTTTGGGAAAATATCAGAAATTGGCATCATGGCAGAACCAATGATCCCAAATGCGTTACGAATGCCGTGCATTTGAAGCGTTTTTACAAATGCCTCTTCGGTAGTCATTTTCATGGGGTAGCTCCTTAAAAGCGTAATAAGGCCACGGGAATCCCCCACGGCATGTCTAGGTTCTAATTCTGCCTTCCTATTAGGGCATAGGCAATGACATATTTAGGGCCAGTTAATACCCTCGGATAAGGCCACATCAGATTTTGGCTCAGTTGGTTAAATTTTGAGACCGCTGGCGCTCTATTTTAACGAGCCAATCTGCTGCGGGCGCCAGGTAGCCAAAAAAATAGCCTTGCGTCCGCGTGTTTCTCAGTGCGCGGACATCATCCAACTGACTTTGCATTTTCAATGTCCTCTGCAATAATTTTAGCCCAATTACATTGGTTATTTTGATGAGACCACGCATGATTCTGATGTAACTTTCACCGATTAAGTTTTGTATGGAACTTCGGACCATCTTTAAGATGTCGATCGCTTCTTCCATCGTTTGATCAGGGTACAATTCACCGAACCTCACCGTTACCTTGCGCATGAACTTGCGTCCTGAGACCGTAAAATATATGTCAATCGCCGCTCTGCTAAAACGCTCCGCCACCTGCGCCCCATCTCCAAACTACAGCCATGCAGAACCAGCCAAAACTCATCGCGTCCCAAGACGATCGACAAAATCTCCCGGACCATAAACCGCGACCATCGCGTCGGTGATTATGATCAAAAGCACATCACCCTCCTCGTGACCATAGGTGTCATTGACCGTTTTGGATCGTCCAAATCGACGAACCGAGATAGCTGGGAGTTCGATCGGCGCGATTTGCGAATTTTGCACGCGGATCTTGCGCCGTTCTCGCTGCATCTGGGTCAACCGCCAGATTGCCGCCCTAGGCGTAACGGACATCAATTATGAAATTAACGCACTGAATATAAATATATAATTCTAAGATTAAACGCGAGTCTTGGGTTAAAAGCATGATGGAAACACAGCGCTAAATGACAGAAATGCCTATTCACCTAACGGCAGTAGCGCAATTTCTCACACTGGAACGCTTGAGCTATCGCCGTTTGCGGTTTACCACCTGTGAAGAAAAAATTCTAACACTGGAGCACTCCTATGGCCGACTATAAGTTCGACACCCTATCGTTACATGCTGGTCAAAGCCCTGATTCACGCTTCGGCAGCCGCGCCGTTCCTATTCACCAAACCACCAGTTATGTGTTCGACAGCACCGAGCATGCGGCGGCCTTGTTTAACATGGAAGTTGGCGGGCATATCTATTCGCGACTGACCAATCCGACAGTGGCCGTGCTAGAGCAACGCTTGGCGGCGCTTGATGGCGGGGTGGCCGCGATTGCCACCGCTTCGGGCATGTCGGCCTTGTTCGTGACGGTCTTGGCGCTGTGTTCTGCGGGTGATCATATTGTCAGCTCATCACAGATGTATGGCGCGAACATCAACCTGTTTGAGCATACACTAAAGCGCTACGGCATCGAAACCACATTCGTCCCACCCAACAATCCAGCCGCCATAAAAGATGCCATTCGGCCCAATACAAAGATGGTCTTTGGAGAGGTGATCGGCAATCCTGGCATGGACATCATGGATGTGCCCGCCGTGGCCGAAATCACCAAAGCTGCAGGCATTCCTTTGGTCATTGATGCCACGTTCAACACCCCTTGGATGATCAAACCCATTGAATTGGGCGCCAATGTGGTAATCCATTCCCTTACCAAATGGATGGGTGGCCATGGCATCGCCTTGGGTGGCGCGGTTATTGATGGCGGCAACTTCGATTGGGGGCAAAACGACAAGTTTCCAACCCTGACCACGCCTCATTTTGGCTACCAGGGCGCCATCCTTTGGGAGGAGTTTGGCCCCGCAGCATTGTCCGTGCGCATTAGAACTGAAGGCATGATGAACGTGGGACCCTGCATGTCGCCGCAGAATGCATTCTACATTTTGCAGGGCCTCGAAACTCTTGGGCTGCGCATGGAAAAACATATGTCCAATACTGCAGAGATGCTGGATTTCTTGGTCAATCACGAACAAATCGCCTGGGTCAAACACCCCAGTCTCGCCAATCACCCTGACCATGAAGCCGCCATGCGCTTGATGCCAAAAGGCCAAGGCTCAATTATTGCTTGTGGCATAAAAGGAGGCCGCGATGCTGGCCGTGCCTTCATTGAAAACGTACAATTGGCAAGCCATTTAGCCAATGTTGGTGACGCAAAAACGCTGGTCATTCATCCAGGATCAACCACCCATTCGCATATTTCAGCCGATGCGATGGCGTCAGCCGGTTTGACTGATGACTTGATCCGAATTTCTGTGGGTCTTGAGGATATCAAAGACCTTAAGGATGACTTCAAACAAGCGCTCCGAACCGCAGGGAAATTGACCGCTGCGAAAGGAGCAGGCGCATGAGAATCACGCTTAACAATACCGAATTTTTCGCCTCTACCGGCGGCCGGGACTTTGATCCCGCTGGCAACGTGGTGCTATTCATCCATGGATCGGGCCAGTCCCACCTCGGCTTCATGTTGCAACACCGCTTCTTTGCAAACCGGGGCTGGCAATGCATCACCCCTGATATGCCAGGCCACGGCCTATCCAAGGGCGAGTCTCTGACAACAGTTGAAGCCATGGCCGATTGGTACGCTGAGTTCATGCAGGCCACTGGCATCACCCAAGCGATATTGGTCGGCCATTCTATGGGCGGCTTGATTGAGTTGGAATTGGCAAGCCGTTACCCGCATCTGGTTTCCAAAGCCGCTTTTATCAGCACTGCTTTGGCCATTCCAGTAAATGATGCTTTAGTGGATTTGGCCGCCACAAAGGAAAGTGCCGCCATTGCTGCCATGATGGATTGGGGCCATGGCCCCTCGGGCCATATTCACGAGCATACGATGCCCGGCACCTCACATATGCTCTTTGGTAGTCGATTGATGGCTGGAAACTCTTCCGGGGCGCTGCATGCGGGTCTTGCGGCCTGCAATGCCTATAGCAACGGCCCCACAGCCGCCGCCGCTGTCACCTGCCCAACGCTGACAATCGTCTGTGGTCAAGATCGAATGACGCCCCGTAAAACTGGATTGGCCCTGCACATCGCGCTAAACGGGGCCTTGGTTGAGATACCCCATTCGGGCCATATGTCGATCACCGAGCAACCCTTCGACGTCAACAAAGCCCTCCGGGATTTTTTCTAATAAAAGCGAACACGGCATGACATTTAAACGCATCGCAGTCATTGGCGCTGGCACCATGGGATCCGGTATTGCGGGACAAATCGCAAATGCGGGCCATAAGGTTTTGCTGTTGGATCTCACCACCAAAGCCACAGATTACGCTTTGGAGCGGTTGCAAAAATCTGAACCGGCACCTTTGCATCAGCACAGCAATATCGAGCTGATAGAGACCGGCACGATTGAAGCTGACTTTTACAAGCTGGCGGACTGCGATTGGATCGTCGAAGCCGTTGTGGAGCGCCTTGATATCAAGCGCGATCTCTACAAGCGTCTGGACGCAGTGATCAGTGACACCTGCATCGTCACCTCCAACACCTCCACCATTCCAATCAAGCTTTTGGTCGCCGAGATGCCTCTGACCTTCCGGCAACGCTTTGCCATCACTCATTATTTCAACCCGGTGCGCTATATGCGCCTGTTGGAATTGGTGCGCGGCGCTGATACACGCCCTGAGGTCATAGAGCGCCTGTCCGCCTATAATGACGAGGTCTTGGGCAAAGGTGTGGTGCCCTGTCATGACACTCCAGGGTTTCTAGGAAATCGCGTGGGGGTATTTGCGCTCCAAGTGGGCATGGATGAGGCCTTCAAACAGGGACTCTGCATCGAAGACGCAGATGCTCTGATGGGCCGCCCGATGGGTATTCCCAAAACTGGGGTCTTTGGGTTGTATGATATGATCGGCGTCGATTTGATGTCTGATGTGGTCGACACATTGGGCGACATTCTGCCCGAGCAAGACGTATTTCACGCGGTCGGTCGCTCTAACAATCCAGTAAATACCTTGATCAGTCAGATGATTTCTGAGGACTTCACGGGTCAGAAATCTGGCAAGGGTGGGTTTTACCGCGACGATAAGGCGATTGATCTCACCACGGGCATCCTGCGGCCGCGGATCTCCGCGTTGCCACCCATGGCTCAACAAGCGGCCATGGCTCAACAAGAGAACCGAGAAACTCTGTCATTAATGATCTCTGGCGAGGGCCCACACAGTCAATTTTGCCGCAACTTTCTAGGCCGTGTGCTGGCCTATGCATCCGCTTTGATCCCCGAAGTCACCCGTACCCCGCAAGATATAGATGACGCCATGAAAATGGGTTTCAATTGGATCCGTGGTCCGTTTGAAATGATCGACGCTTTGGGTGCGCAAACGGTGATCAAATTGGCCCAAGAGGCTGGTTGTGAGATCCCAATGGCACTTGCAGCCTCTGCAGAACAAGGACCGTTCTATGCGGTCGAAAACCAAACCTTGATGGTGCGTTGCTTCGACGACATGCACGTGCTGAAACCTGTCAGCCTGCCCGAAGGCACCCAGCGTTTTAGCCTCACCCGGCGCACCCTTCACCCCATCGCCAGCAACAGTGCCGCCAGCCTATGGGCTCTGCCTGGTAATTTGCGGCTGGTAGAGTTTCATTCCAAAGCCAATGCTCTGACGGCTGACAGCATGGCCATTGTCCGCGAAGCCGCTGCAGATCATGGCAAGGGTATTCTCATTCATAATGATGCGCAGCATTTCAGCGCAGGTGTCGATCTCAATCGGTTTTCTGATTTTATCGCTCGTGAAGCGTGGGACGAGATGGACAGCTTTCTCAATGACTTTCAGCAGGCGGTAGCCGCGTTGAAATACTGCCCCGTGCCCGTAATCGGCGCGCCCTCTGGCCTATCGCTTGGTGGCGGATTTGAAGTCCTTTTGCATTGTGACAAACTTATCATCCATGCAAATTCCGTGCTCGGTTTGGTCGAAAGTGGCGTGGGTGTGGTGCCCGGCGGTGGGGGCGTGAAAGCTACCTATCAGCGCTGGCTTGCAGCCAGCCAAGACCCGGAAGTCGCCGCTTGGGAAACGTGGATGCAAATTGGCTATGGCAAAACTGGTGAAAGCCCTGAACAGGCTGCAAAACTGCGCTACTTCGTCCCCGGTCACGATGAAACGGTGATGAACCGCGACAAACTGATCACCCGTGCCACGGCCATGCTTGCGGATATGGCTCCGTGCTACCGCCCGCCCACGCTCCTCAAAATGAGCCTACCGGGCAAGGCCATCTATGACAAAATGGAGTGCTTCATGGCCAATGGTTTGGCTAAAGGTTGGTTCAAAACCCACAATAAAACCACCGCCATGGAAATCGCCACGATCGTGGTCAACACCGCTTCGGATGCGCCCTTGGAGGTCACCGAACAAGATATGTTTGACCGCGAGCGTGCCGCCTTTCTGCGACTGGCCAAAACACTCGACACAAAACGTTGGATCACGGCCATGCTATTGGGCGTTGCGATAGAATAAGACTTCTTCTGGCCAAAAGTACTCTGGCCGAAGGCGCGGCTAAACCTACCCGTAGCGAGCCCCATGTCTAATCCGTATTGAATGACTGAGTAAGAGTGGTGCACTCAGTGGCATTGGGTCAAGTGAAATTAGTCACACGGGTCATGTTGACCAAATAAATAAAGCTATCTGGAGATTTGAGCTTGACCTTATGGAACTGTTTTCTGCCAAATGACCCAGAAAGGTTTTTGTAATGCATCCAAATCCCATCTACCGCTCCAGCCACAGTCCAGAAGATATTTCTTTCCTCCAAGATCGCGGCTTTGGGGTGCTCGCGGTGAATGGGGACGCTGGGCCGCTGTTGAGCCATATCCCCTTTCAGCTCAGTCCTGACACTATATACATTGAGGCGCATTTGGTGCGCTCGAACCCAATATGGCGCGCTTTGTCAGAAGGGCCATTGTCTGCAGTCATGGCGGTTAGCGGTGGTGACAGTTATGTCAGCCCTGATTGGTATGATATGCCCGATCAAGTGCCCACTTGGAACTATGTGGCGGTGCATCTGCGTGGGACTTTGCGACAGTTACCACAAGAAGAGCTGCTTGGCATTTTGGAGCGCTTATCTGGAGAATTTGAGCGTAGGCTCATGCCAAAGCCGCCTTGGCTTATCACAAAAATGACACCTGACGCCCTTGAACGCATGCTTCGCCAAATTGTTCCAATAGCCTTGGACATTCACTCGATTGAGGGCACTTGGAAGATGAGTCAAAATAAGCCAGCCCCAGTTCGCGCCGGTGTGGTGCAGGGCTTGGCCACGAGCCCTATTGGACAAAATGTATCACAAATTTCCGATCTGATGAGCGCGGCACTAAAAGAGTAAACACCATGACGATGCGGTTTCACGACTCCAATTCTGCAATCAGCAACGTTTTCGTATCAAGCCTAATATTATTTGGCTATATACAGGGTTATTATCTGGCCCTATTTTGAACTGGAAATTTCTGCGCTGATAGAAGACTAGTTTCTGGGTGTAGAATTCAGCAACCCCGTATCCCAAAGGAGCATGTCTTATGGACGGCAATCTGCAAAATGACTTGACTGAAGTTGTCGCCAACGACAAAGCCCACGTTTGGCATCACCTTATCCAACACAAAATGTTTGAGACGGTAGACCCGAATATCATCGTTGAAGGCAAGGGCATGAGGGTTTGGAATCAAGCAGGCAAAGAGCACCTCGATGCTGTCTCCGGCGGCGTTTGGACCGTCAACGTAGGCTACGGCCGCGAAAGCATCGCCGATGCGGTGCGCGATCAATTGGTCAAAATGAACTATTTTGCTGGGGCCGCTGGATCCATTCCCGCAGCCAATTTCGCGAAACGTTTGATTGAGAAAATGCCCGGCATGAGCCGCGTTTATTTTTCTAATTCAGGATCAGAAGCCAACGAAAAAGGCTTTAAAATGATCCGTCAGATTGCCCATAAGAAATATGGCGGCAAGAAAAACAAAATACTGTTCCGTGAGCGGGATTATCACGGCACAACCATCGCGACACTGGCCGCTGGTGGTCAGCATGAACGTAGCGCGCAATACGGCCCCTTCCCAGAAGGCTTCATCTCGGTTCCTCATTGCTTGGAATACCGCGAGGCGGCGCAGGACAATTTAGGCAAAGGCGAAACTTACGGTCTGCGTGCGGCCAATGCGATTGAGGATGTCATCCTGCGTGAGGGTGCGGATACCGTGGGCGGCTTGATTCTTGAGCCGATCACAGCTGGTGGTGGCGTTATCGTACCACCAGAGGGTTACTGGGAGCGGGTGCAAGAAATCTGTACTAAATATGATGTGCTCTTGATGATCGATGAAGTGGTCTGTGGCCTTGGCCGCACCGGTACATGGTTTGGTTATCAGCATTACAACGTGCAACCTGACATCGTGACAATGGCAAAGGGCGTGGCCTCTGGCTATGCGGCGATCTCTTTGACTGTCACCACTGAAGCCGTGTTCGACCTATTCAAAAATGACAGCGACCCTATGGGCTATTTCCGCGATATCTCCACCTTCGGTGGATGCACGGCGGGCCCGGCGGCTGCGCTGGAAAATATGAGGATCATCGAAGATGAAGGTCTTTTGGAAAACTGTATTGCCCGCGGTGCGCAGCTGATTGGTAACCTGGAAGTGCTTGCAGAAAAGCACCCCTGCATCGGCCAAGTGCGCGGCAAGGGCCTATTTTGCGGTGCGGAGCTGGTGGTAGATCGTGAGACCCGTGAGCCTATGGCGGAAGCGAGGGTCATGGCCGTGGTCAAAGACTGCATGGCGCAGGGAGTGATTATAGGGGCGACCAACCGCTCGGTGCCGGGTTTCAACAACACGCTTTGCCTGTCGCCAGCCTTGATTTGCACAGCTGAAGATATCGACCTGATCACCGATGCAATTGACCAAGCGCTAACCCGCGTCTTTGGCTAGGGCCATCGCGACACATTATGACGAAAGGCAGGGCCTCGGCTCTGTCTTTTGCATTTCCCCAACACCCCCTGACTTAATATTGAAATCAAACAAATTTCCGTAAAATTACCCCAAGCCTGCGCCATTTTTGTGCATATACGATATTTCCGAGATCTTTTGACAGCTGCATAATAGATCCTTCAGCCCTAATAAGATGCAGGCAAAGGCAGGCCGCTGACAAAGGGTTTGGTCTCAAGCCTCGCCAAGCTGAAGATTTGGCTTTGGCTCTAAATCGGTTTCAAGGCCCTGTTCGATGTAATCCCATGAGGCCATGGCAATCATAGCTGCATTGTCGGTCGCCCATTTCTGCGGGGGTAAGCACAGGCTGATGCCGGCCTCGTCGGTGATCATTTGCATGCGAGCGCGGACTTGTGGACTGGCCGCAACGCCACCCACCACTGCCAATGTCGCCGGTTGTTTATTTTCAATCGCACGCAGAACCTTGGTGGACAGCACATCCAAACAGGCGTCCACAAAGGCCGCTGCTACATCGTTGACATCAAATTCCGCATGAGTTTCAACATAACGCGCGACGCTGGATTTCAGGCCTGAGAAGGAGAACTCATAGCCTGATTTGATCATGGGACGGGGAAATTTGATACGGGACGTGCCTGCAGCGGCCATCCGATCAATCGCGGGGCCGCCGGGCATGCCAAGCCCAAGGGTCCGAGCCACTTTATCATAGCACTCGCCCACTGAATCGTCTCGGGTTGTGCCCAAAAGCTCATAGGAATTTTGATCCTGTAAGAACGCCAAAAGCGTATGGCCGCCCGAGACCAGCAAGACCAGCGCCGGGTAGGAGAGCCGTTTTTCTTCCAAATCCACGCTTCGGATATGGCCACGCAGGTGGTTCACACCGTAGGTTGGGACGTCCCAAGCCATGCCCAGTGCCTGTGCTGTGGACAGGCCCACCAGCAAAGAACCCATCAGCCCCGGTCCCCGCGTCACGCCAATAGCCCGAAGGTCAGAGGGCGTCACCTGAGCCGTGGTCATCACCTTTTTGATGACCGGCAAAATTGCCTCCAAATGCGCGCGGCTGGCCAATTCTGGATAGACGCCGCCGAATTCAGAGTGAATTTCATATTGCGATACGGTTTCAATCGCTGCAACATTACCCCGCTGATCCACCAAGGCGACCGACGTGTCGTCGCAAGAGGTTTCAATGCCCAAAATCAGTTTAGTCATGTTGCACTGCCAACCATTGAGAGAGCTCTGCCACTGAAACTGCACCGATGCGTTCGATCACTGCGGGGCTGTAGCTACAATTGACCAGTGTTGAAGCCACATCTGCGCCGGTTTTGCCCTCAACTACCAAATCAGGTCGCCCGGTCAGTTGCTCTAAAACACCCGGTGCTGTACTCGGCGTTGGGGCGCCAGCCAGGTTCGCACTTGTAACCAAAAGCGGGCCGATCTGTGTCAAAACATCGAGCAAAAGTGCGGAATTTGGAATGCGAAACGCCACCTCCTCGCGTCCCTGTAACCAGTAGGGGCAGTTTCGTGGATCTATTGGGGCTGCAATGGTTAAGGCGCCGGGCACGAAGGGGCAGTTTAAGGCCTGTTCTATGGCTGGGCTCATGATCACACCAAGCTCAGCCACTTGAGTTGCATTGGCCAGCATGATTGGTAAAGCTTTGGCCCGCGGTCGGGCCTTTAAAGCATATAGGCGATCAACCCCCTCAGCTTTGGTGGGCATAACGGCAAGCCCAAAGACTGTATCCGTCGGTAATAGCACAACGCCACCAGTGCGCAGGCAAGCCACTATGTCTGATGGTGTCAGGGGAGATTTACTTACTGCTAAATTAGTCACTGGCGGTCACCACTAGGTTTTCAATAATTGGGTAGATCCGTGTTGAACGCATGCCGTTTTCGTATTTGCCCAAGGCCACTGCCAAAAATGAGACCATAGATGCCGAATTAGCACTTGGCACGGGCCAATCGGACTCAGGCGCGCCTTCAACTGCGGCAAAGGAAAACTTTCCAGCAAAGCCTGCGGTGTCTTGGTGGCGTCGTACAAAACTTTTGACCGTATTTGTGTCAACAAAGCTAAACTCAGATATTTCACCTTGGTCGTAAAGCGCCACATAGTAGTTGGGGCGGGCCGCAGGGCGGATGCAAACTACAGGCTTTTGCACCGTTTTCGCTACGTGATAGCCGATCAATTCAAAGGCGTGGATTCCGATAACAGGGATAGTTTTGGCAAAGCCCAAGGCATTAGCAAAGGCTGCTGTTGTGCGTGTGGCGCCCAATCCGCCGGGTCCTATATCTGCAAATACGCAGGTCACATTTGCCATGGTCTTGCCTGTGTGGGTGAAGGCGGCGCGGACATAGGCTTCGACGTTACGCGATCCGGCCAGATCCACATCCACCGTGCTATCGAATAACACTTGGTCGTCTTCAGCCAAGCCAACCGACATTTGCCCCGCCGAATTTTGCATAAGAAGGGAGATCATTGCCATGACGCGTCACAGCCGTGTTGAAATGCTGCCAGCAGCTGGGTGGATCGAGGCCCCTGCGCCGATATATCGAAGCTCCGTACATCGTCTTGGCCGGGCACAAGCAAAATTGAAATCTGCATATAATCCTCAAAAGCCGCCGCAATCCGCGTGCCCCACTCGATCAAGCAAATGGAGGTTTCAATCTCAAGTTCAAGGCCCAAGTTATGAAACTCCTGCGCATTGGCCAAGCGATATGCATCCACATGCAGCACATCGCATTTTTGCGTCTGATAGATATTTGCGATGGTATAGGTTGGGCTGGAGATGTCATCTTCGGTTTTTAACGTTTCGACCACATGACGGGTAAAATACGTTTTGCCGGCCGCTAAGCTCCCATCCAGAAGCACCGCATCGCCAGGCTCAAGCAGTGGCGCCAAACGCATGGCAATCTGAACTGTCACAGCTTCGCTGGCCGCCAGCAGGCCAAAGGCTGAAGGTTTATTTGTCTGGAGATTTGAAGGGCCAGATGCTGCGATCACGGTATGGTTCCACCAATTAGGTTCATGTTAGCGCTCCTTTTAGGGGCTGTCTGGGGGAAATGAAAGCAGGTTGCGCATATCGAGAGCTGCCGGTTGTGCCCTCCAGCCCGCACGCTTAGACTATGGATCTCGGGCTTTTCATGCGCAGATCTTGTGCCAACTTCACGGAGTGGTTGCAGCCCCCAATTTAGGAGCTTTGGCATGGTCAAATTCTCAGCAAACCTTGGATTTTTATGGGCAGATATCCCATTGCCGGCGGCCATTCTTGCTGCAAAATCCGCTGGATTTGATGCGGTTGAATGTCATTGGCCCTATGACACTGCGGCCACTGAGATTGTGAAAGCTTTAGACGACACGGGACTTGCGATGCTTGGGATCAATACGTTCAAAGGCGATGATAAGGGCGGTGGGTTTGGGCTGTCAGCGGTTCCTGGACAGCAAGCCGCAGCCCGTTTGGCTATTGATCAAGCCATTTTCTTTGCTGCGCAAATTGGGGTTGAAGCGGTGCATGTCATGGCGGGCAAAGCTGCGGGGGCGGGGGCAAAGACGGTATTTGAAGCAAACCTCGCCTATGCCTGTACCAAGGCGTTAAACTATGACCTGACAATCCTAATAGAGCCACTCAACCCGTATGACGCGCCTGGGTATTTTCTCAACAGCCTTGAGCAAGCCGCACAAATTATCGTGCGGTCGGGTCTGAAAAATCTAAAATTGATGTTCGATTGCTATCATGTAGGACGAACCGAGGGGGATATCATAGGCCATTTGCGCGCCCTATATCCCATCATTGGCCATATCCAATTTGCCTCGGTGCCATCGCGACAAAGACCAGATCAAGGCAAAGTTGATTTTGCTGAGATCTTTTCCGTGATTGATGGCATGGGTTGGACTCGCCCTATTGGCGCTGAGTACAAGCCAATTGGTAAAACTGAGGATAGTTTAGGTTGGATGCAAGGCATGGGGCGATCATCTTTGGGCGTGAAACCTTAAGAGTTCTAGGCTTAGCCAATCAGCGAGCGCATGGAAGACTCCGCGCTTAGGCTAAAACCTAAGCCAAAGACGCCCCATATTGAGATATTCTACCCCAGTCGAATTCCAGGCCAATGCCAGCTATATTTTGCGCAACGGCCATGTTGTTTTGGATTACAAGTGGGCGTATCGTGTAGTGGTCGATTGGGAATGAATAGACCTCTAACCAACCCGCGTCGGGTTGTGACGACAGCTGGCTTTTGTTGTGGCTCGTGGGTTTTTGTCGTGTGTGGCCTTAGTGCAATTAGGGCGGCATCTGTCACCCACTTTAGATATTAATTTGTGTGAATGGCACCCTCATCGAGCGAAAAGTCTCGGAAAGGCGGCTGATCATTGCATTTTTGACGTAATTGCGGCAAGGCAGGGCGAACGAGTCGTACACCTTACAAACTTGAAAGATCGATCCAAAACCATGACAAATATTGCATCGCCAGATATTATTTACACCAAAGTTGACGAAGCCCCACAGCTGGCTTCTGTTTCGCTTTTGCCTGTCATTCAATCTTTTGCATCCGCAGCTGGGGTTTCAGTTGGGGTTAAGGATATTTCGCTTGCAGGCCGTATCATTGCGGCGTTTCCAGACAATTTGAGCGCGGATCAACGTCAAGCTGACGATCTTGCTGAACTGGGCGAATTGGTCAAAAACCCAAATGCCAATGTTATCAAGCTTCCAAATATTTCGGCTTCGGCGCCTCAACTTATAGCGGCTATAAAGGAACTGCAGGACAAGGGCTACGCCATTCCTGACTATCCAGAGAATCCAAAAACCGTAGCGGAAAAAGCCATTCGCAACCGTTTTGATGCGATTAAAGGCTCGGCGGTGAACCCGGTTCTGCGCGAAGGCAATTCGGATCGTCGTGCGGCTGTTGCCGTCAAAAATTACGCAATGTCCAACCCGCATTCGATGGGTGAATGGGTGCCAGACAGCAAGACCGTTGTGTCTACCATGTCTAGCGATGATTTCTTTTCTAACGAAAAATCTGTTACGTTGACCGCAGAGCAAGCGGGTGCAGCACGAATTGAACTGGTGGCGCAAGATGGCAGCATCACTGTTCTGAAGGAGAGCGTCTCCTATAGTGCGGGCACTGTTGTGGATGCGACATTCATGTCGGGCCGTGCGCTTGATTTGTTTTTGGCCGATCAGATTGAACAGACCAAAGCGGCTGGTGTTTTGTTCTCCATACACTTGAAGGCCACTATGATGAAGGTTTCTGACCCGATCATTTTTGGCCATGCGGTTAGGGTTTTTCTGCAACCGGTTTTTGATGCCTTTGGTGAAACGCTGGCGGCAAGTGGCGTGAACCCAAATTCGGGTCTTGGGGCGCTGCTAGATCAAGTGGCTGATATGCCTGAGGCTGAAGAGATTTTGGCTGCAATCGCCGCGGTTATGGCGGATCGCCCGGCGCTTTATATGGTGAACTCGGACAAAGGCATCACGAATTTGCACGTGCCGTCTGATGTTATTATTGACGCTTCCCTGCCGGCTTTGATCCGAGCAGGTGGCAAAGGATGGGGGCCAGATGGTGCCGCCGCTGATACAAACTGCGTCATTCCTGATAGCTCCTACGCTCCAATCTATGACGAGTCTGTTGAGTATTTCAAAGAAACCGGTGCTTTTGATCCGGCAACCGCGGGCACAGTTCAAAACGTGGGTCTTATGGCTCAAAAGGCTGAAGAATACGGCTCGCACCCGACAACCTTTGAAATTCCACATGATGGCACGGTGCGTATTGTTTTGGCTAATGGTGATATGTCGCTGACACATGAGGTTGTGGCAGGTGATATCTGGCGTTCGGCATCAACCAAACAAGCGCCCATCGAAGATTGGGTGCAATTGGCCATCAGCCGTCAGAAATCTGATGGCTGTCAGTCAATTTTCTGGCTCGACGAGAGCCGGGCGCATGATGCGGAGCTGCTCAAATATGTGACGCCAATCCTCGCGGCTGCCGCTGTTTCAGACAAATTTCAAATTTTGACACCCCGCGCGGCCACACGTTTGTCTCTGGAAACCATCCGTCAGGGCAAAAACTCTATCGCCGTGACGGGCAATGTCCTGCGCGATTATCTCACAGATCTGTTCCCAATTTTGGAGCTTGGCACCTCAGCAAAAATGCTGTCGATCGTGAAGTTGATGAACGGTGGTGGCTTGTTTGAAACTGGGGCAGGCGGGTCCGCACCGAAGCATGTGCAGCAGTTGATGCAAGAAAACCATCTGCGTTGGGATTCACTTGGTGAATTTTGTGCGCTGGGTGAGAGCTTGAAGTTTTTGGCCGATACGAAAGCCAACGACAAAGCGCGAGTTCTCGGACGTGCGGTTGATCGTGCGACTCAGGATATTCTGGATCGCAACAAATCACCACGGGCAAAAGTTGGTCAAACTGACAATCGCAGCAGCCACTACTACTTTGCACTCTATTGGTCACAGGCTTTGGCCACTCAGAACGAAGACCAAACCCTGATTGCCAAATTCGCGCCGATTGCTGCGGCATTGGCAGAAAACGAATCCCAGATTTTGGAAGAACTGGCTTCGAATGAGGGCAGCCCTGCCGATTTGGGCGGGTATTTTCTGACAGACGTGCAGAAAACCGAAAAAGTAATGCGCCCATCACAAACCTTGCTCCGTATACTCGGCGAACTCTAAGACTTCGATCTCCACCAAGCTTTGGTGGAGATTACCCCCATCTCCGATACTTTGGGATCATATCTGTAGTGGTAACGGGCGGTGAAGAGGGCAGACAGTTTCACTGATATGGTGAAATAAATCGACGCACATCAAAATCTTTTGGTCTCAGCCGCCGTTCACCCGTAATCACTGCGTATGGTTGAGCAATCTATTTTTCTTAATTTAACCTTAAGTTTTCCACTCTGGCACCTCACCTCATTCCAATCGGACCAACGACAATCAATTAGGCCGGTGTTCTGGTAGGCGAGTTTTACGCGAATCTAAATTTTTCAGAATCTTGAGGCCTGGATTTTTTAGGCCGCCACAAAATATAAATTAAGTGCATCAAATTTAAGCGGCGCCGTGAAGTTATGCGGAAAAACTAGCAACCACGCGCGTGGCCGCAAATAAAATTCTCTGATCCATTCACTTCGTGTCGGCATCGTTTGAAGGTGTAGTAGCTCAATTGAGCGTCTCAATGCCACGCGAGGGTGCAATCCTGGCAGATAACGACCCTCGCATGGCTGCAACATAGAGCTGCGTTATCAACATATCCCATTGTCTTGGCTTTGCCCAGCAATCTGGTTCGATGCGTGGCTAAAATAGGGGGATTATCCTTTGAATATCCGTACAACTCTGCTTTCAACCATTTCCGCAAGCGTCCTTTCAATGGCAGGTAGCGCCGTCCTAGCTGGCAGCCACTGTGAAGCGCCTATAAAAGTTGGCGTGCTGCATTCCCTTTCAGGTTCGATGGCGATTTCTGAAACAACATTGAAAGATGTCATGCTAATGTTAATAGAACAGCAAAACGCCAAGGGCGGCGTGCTGGGCTGTGAATTGGAGGCAATCGTTGTAGACCCTGCTTCCGATTGGCCATTATTTGCAGAAAAAGCACGCGAACTTTTGACCGTTCATGATGTTGATGTTATTTTTGGAAACTGGACATCTGTGTCACGCAAATCGGTTTTGCCGGTAATAGAAGAGCTCAACGGCTTACTATTTTATCCTGTGCAATATGAGGGTGAAGAAAGCTCTAAAAATGTATTCTACACCGGCGCCGCACCAAACCAGCAAGCCATTCCTGCGACCGATTACTTTCTAGAGGAACTTGGCGTTCAGAAATTTGCATTGCTTGGCACGGACTATGTATATCCGCGCACAACGAACAATATTCTTGAGCAATACCTGAAAGATAATGGCATTTCTGCTGAAGATATTTTTGTGAATTATACACCATTCGGACATTCTGATTGGGCAACAATTGTTGCTGATGTTGTGGCTTTGGGTGAAGACGGCAAACAGGTTGGCGTGATTTCTACAATTAATGGTGATGCTAATATTGGTTTCTACAAAGAGCTCGCTTCGGCGGGTATCTCCGCTGATGATATTCCCGTTGTTGCGTTCTCGGTCGGTGAAGAAGAACTGTCTGGCCTAGATACGACAAATCTAGTTGGCCACTTAGCTGCATGGAATTATTTCCAGTCGGCTGAATCGACAGCAAATGAAGAGTTCATCGCCGCGTGGAAAGCTTTTGCCGGCGAAGAGCGCGTGACTAACGACCCAATGGAGGCTCATTATATCGGGTTTAACATGTGGGTAAATGCGGCGACTACGGCCAAAACTACAGATGTGGATGCAGTTCGTACGGCCATGTACGGTCAAGAATTTCCAAATCTGACGGGTGGCACTGCTGTTATGTTGTCGAATCACCACTTGGCAAAACCAGTATTAATAGGTGAAATTGCTGCGGACGGTCAGTTCGATATTATTAGCCAGACCACAGAGGTTCTGGGCGATGCTTGGACAGATTTTTTGCCAGCCTCAGCTGTCTTGAAATCAGATTGGAAAGACCTTGGTTGCGGAATGTATAACACTGAAACCGAAACCTGTGTGCAGTTGACGTCTAACTACTAAACACTCTTCGCAGGTGCATAGGGATCCCTATGCGCCTGCCTGTCCACATATGTGAAAGAAGCTTATGCGCTCTACAATTCTTGCGGTGATGCTTTGGGTGTCTGTCGCTTCTATGGCCCTGGGTCAAAATCTGCAACCAATTCTACAACGTTATGCGGAAGAAATTGCAAAGCCGTCACGCAATTCCGTTGGGCAAGCACTCCGCACAATTGCAGCGTCACGCGCGCCGCAAACCGCCGTGTTTCTGGAACAGTGGTCCGAGAAAAATGTGTGGCAAGGGCAGGACGGTAAATTTTACTTAGGCACCATGTCAGATAACAGTTTGGACTTGCGCGACATTGACACAGACTTGGTAATTTCTGGGCGTAAGGGGGATTATAAGCAACTCAAACCCAATGGTGGGGTGCGGCGCTTGATCGGAACCGCTCTGGTGGAGTTTCAGTTAACTGATCCTGATTTGGTCCGCCGTGAAACTGCTGTCGTCTCAATCGCACGGCGACCGGAGGCCGCGCAATTGACCCCTCTGTTGGCTTCCATCGCTAACGAAGTTAATCAAGATTTAAAGCTGCGAAAAACACAACTTGCCAATTTAATGTCAGCGCTATTCGCGGTGTCTGCCGTTGATAGGATTACGGCCATCACCAGCCTCTCCAACGCCTCCTCGGTCGAGGCTCGGGCTGTTCTGAACCAAATTTTAAGTAAATCGAGTGATGTTGCCGGCACGCTTCCAGAGGGAAACATTGCGTCTATTCTCAATCAATTTGAGGCCCCTGAAGACGCATATGCGGCATTGGTCTCTGCCAATCTTGCGCCTGCACGGCAATCACAATCTGATATCAAACGTGCCCTTGAGGACCATATCAAAGGGGGCCGCATCGGTGGTTTTCCACTGGGGCAGATGGACGACCCCCTCAAAAGGGCCGCCGCTTATGCTGCGCTGTCTCGGGAGGGTCTTGTCCCTGTGCTTGTTACGGACGCCGCCATGGCGACGACACTAAGGGATTACATATTTTTTGAGATATACGACGAACCAAACCAAAATATTACGGAAGCGGCCAAAGCTGCGCAAGCTTTGGTCGACACTCGTGTCGCGACGGGGCAGGTAGTTGACTTGACGCTCGACGCGCTTTCCCTGGCCTCGATTTTCTTTCTTGCGGCCATCGGTCTCGCGATCACCTTTGGCGTGATGGGCGTCATCAACATGGCGCATGGTGAATTTATTATGATGGGCGCTTACACGGGCTATGTGGTGCAGTTGATCATCCCCAATTACACGGTGGCGATCTTTCTCGCTTTGCCCTTGGCCTTTGCGGTGACCTTCGGGGCAGGAGTTGTCATGGAGCGGTTGGTGATCCGGCGGTTGTATCACCGGCCTTTGGAAACTCTACTTGCAACCTTTGGGATTTCCATTTCATTGCAGCAGTTGGCTAAAAATATCTTTGGAACTCAAGCCCGCCCCTTGACCTCACCAGATTGGCTTTCAGGGGCTTGGGTGTTCAATGATGTGATCCAAATCAGCTATATCCGAATCGCTATTTTTGTTATGGCTTTGATGTTCCTAGGGCTTATTATCTATATTTTGAAGCGTACGCGTTTGGGGTTGGAGGTGCGGGCTGTGACGCAAAACCCGGGCATGGCTTCATCGATGGGGATCAACCCTGACCGGATCAATATGTTAACCTTTGGGCTTGGCTCAGGTATTGCTGGCATCGCAGGCGTTGCGATTGGGCTTTACGCCAAAGTCACGTCAGAAATGGGGTCCGATTATATTGTGCAAAGCTTCATGACTGTAGTAGTCGGAGGCGTTGGTAATGTCTGGGGAACCTTGGCGGGTGCTGCGATGATTGGCTTTGGCCAAAAGGGTATAGAATGGCTGAACCCATCGAATACTTTGGCGGCGCAAACCTATATGATCTTATTCGTCATCTTGTTCATTCAATTTCGACCTAAGGGCATTGTTGCCCTTAAAGGTCGTGCGGCGGGAGATTGACTGTGAGCCAATCCTTTATTGCTAGAAATCCCTCCGTACTGTGGTTCCTGCTTTTATTGGCGGTGTTTACCATTTGCATTTCTGTGCTCAGTGAAGCTGCCGGTAGTTCTGTAGTCTCGACATCCTTTCTCAAAACGCTTGGCAAGACGCTTTGCCTCTGCCTGGTTGCCGTGGCGATGGATGTTGTTTGGGGCTATTGTGGTATTCTCAGCCTTGGACATTTTGCGTTTTTCGGAATTGGTGGTTACGCAATCGGGATGTGGTTGATGTATGAACGCACCAAAGACATTGTCATTGCGTCGCTGGACAACAATATTCTGCCTGCCACCCCCGACGAGATCACCCAGGCCATTGGGTCGCAGATTTTTGGTGTTGTTGGCAGTGCAGATTTTCCGATGATTTGGGCTTTTTCACATTCGTTGACTTTGCAACTTTTAGCCGTGGTCCTGGTTCCAGGCATCTTGGCACTTATTTTTGGCTGGTTAGCATTTCGTAGTCGTGTTGCGGGGGTTTATCTGTCTATTTTGACCCAAGCCATGACCCTAGCCTTGGCGCTTTACTTTTTTCAAAATGACTCTGGTCTGCGAGGCAATAACGGCTTGTCTGGGTTGCAAAACATACCTGGGTTGGAAGATGTATCGCAGGCGACTTTATCTTTGTGGTTTTTCTGGGCATCTGCCGTGGCGCTAGGTGCGGGGTATCTGATGTTTTCGGGAATGATTTCAGGAAAATTTGGCTCCGTGATCCGAGCCATTCGCGACAATGAAGCCCGGGTGCGATTTTTGGGATATCATGTTGAAAGCTACAAGCTGTTTATCTTTACTGTGACGGCCATGGTAGCGGGCATCGCAGGGGCATTGTATTACCCGCAGGCCGGCATCATCAATCCTGCAGAGATTGCTCCCATCGCGTCGATCTATCTCGCGGTTTGGGTGGCCATCGGTGGCCGTGGGCGGCTTTATGGGGCGGTCATCGGCGCGGCTCTCGTGTCTCTTATGTCGTCATGGTTTACGGGCGGCAGCGCGCCCAATATTAACCTCGGGTTTTATAGTCTGCAATGGACCGACTGGTGGTTGGTTCTGTTGGGGCTGGCCTTCGTCTCTGTCACCTTGTTTTCTCCCAAGGGGATTGGTGGCCTTTTTGATCTCTGGCCCAGCCGCAAGGGGGATGGTGCGTGAATACGCTTCTTGAAGTCTCAGGGGTGAGCGTCAGCTTTGACGGGTTTAAGGCGATCAATAATCTGTCAATGCAGATCGGGGAACCAGAATTGCGCGCCATCATCGGGCCGAACGGTGCTGGTAAAACCACCTTCATGGATATTGTGACTGGGAAAACTAAGCCCGATGAGGGCAGGGTAATCTGGGGCAAAAAGTCCATTTCTCTTCTCGACATGAGTGAAAGTCAAATTGCTCAGGCAGGCATTGGCCGGAAGTTTCAAAAACCGACGGTTTTTGAGTCGCAGAGCGTCCGTGAAAACATCACTATGTCATTGAAAAATCCACGCCGCCCGTTTGACTTGCTGTTCAGCCGGGCTGCTGCCGATACCGAGGGTCGGGTGCGTGGGGTCAGCGATGAAATAGGTCTCACAGATGTGCTGGATCAAAATTCAGGTGCGTTGAGCCATGGGCAAAAGCAATGGCTGGAAATCGGCATGTTACTTGCGCAAGATCCGAGGCTGCTTTTGGTCGATGAGCCTGCCGCGGGCATGTCGCTTGAAGAGCGTGAGCATACCACTGAGCTGTTGGTTAGGGCCGCCAAAACGCGTGCGGTACTGGTGGTGGAGCATGATATGGATTTTGTGCGCCGCCTGAATTGTCGGGTCACGGTCTTGCACCAAGGATCTGTCTTGGCTGAAGGGTCGCTGGACCATGTCACACAAAATAAAGACGTCATTGACGTTTATTTGGGACGATAGATATGCTGGATATTCAAAATCTCACGCTGAAATACGGGCAAAGCCAAATCTTGAATAACATGCACCTCACCGCACGTGCTGGTGAAGTCTCGGTTGTGATGGGTACGAATGGTGTTGGTAAAACCAGTCTTCTAAAAGCCATCGCAGGTCGCCACGCTTATAGCCAAGGTACGATCATGCTGGATGGTTTAGGTCTGCACCATGTGAGCCCTTTTGAGGCCGCAAAGGCAGGGATTGCCTATGTACCGCAAGGGCGTGAAGTGTTTCCATTGATGACGGTTACCGAAAACCTTCAAACTGGGTTCGCCTGTCTCGACAAGGCGGCGCACAGCATTCCTGATCACATATATGACCTGTTCCCAGTTTTGCACGATATGGCTGATAGGCGGGGCGGAGATTTGTCGGGCGGCCAGCAACAACAGTTGGCAATCGCGCGCGCTTTGATCACACGGCCGAAGGTTTTGCTCTTGGATGAGCCAACAGAAGGCATTCAACCCAATATCATCCAACAGATTGGCCGCGTGATCCGTATTCTTTGCGATCAAGGAGACATGGCGATTGTCTTGGTTGAGCAGTTTTTTGACTTTGCTTTTGAGCTTGGCGACACGTTTACAGTGATGAAGCGCGGCGCGGTTTTGTTCAACCAGCGGGCTGATGGTTTGGACCGAGATACGCTATATCAACAGGTGATCGTCTAAGCTGGGGGTAGGTCAAATCCACCGATGCTCGCCAAAAGATGGATCACATCAGCCGCTCCATTGCCGCAGCGCAGATTGGTAAACACAAAGGGTTTGTCCCCGCGCATACGCTTTGCGTCCCGGTCCATAACGTCCAAAGAGGCGCCCACATGAGGGGCAAGGTCAATTTTGTTGATCACCAAAATATCTGATTTTGTGATCGCAGGCCCCCCCTTGCGCGGTATTTCTTCGCCTGCCGCCACATCGATCACATAGACCGTCACGTCAGCGAGCTCTGGGCTGAAAGTTGCAGAAAGATTGTCGCCGCCACTTTCAATAAGAACGATTTCAACATCTGGATGACGGCTTCGCATTTCCGCAATGGCTGCAAGATTGATCGACGCATCCTCACGTATCGCCGTATGGGGGCAGCCGCCCGTCTCTACGCCGATGACGCGATCCTGTGGCAAGATCTGCATGCGCATCAAAGCCTCGGCATCTTCTTGAGTGTAGATATCATTAGTGATGACCCCGATAGACATATAGGGGTGTAAAATCCTTGCTAAGGTCGCGGTGAGCGTCGTTTTTCCCGCCCCAACAGGGCCGCCAATTCCAATGCGCAGGGGGCCGTTTTGCGATGCCATGATGGATCCTTTTCTAAGTACGAAAGATGCGGGAATATTGGGTTTCGTGTCGCATGGAGGCAATGTCTGACATCCAAGCGCTGTTGTGCACGTCATCCAGCGTGGCGCCTTGGCAGTGTTTGGCTATCTCTGCGCAATTGGGTTTGAGGGCCGCTTGAATTTTTTGCCCGTCAACTTGGCCCAAAGGCACTAATCGCAGGGCCACTGAACACAGGTTTCCAACAAAGGCTTGGAGATACATGGCGGTTGCGAGTTGGGCATCCAAGCCCAGATCTGAGACTGCTTGCCCAAGAGCCACGGGATAGCACAGCCTGCCAAGCTCAAGGCCCCAAACGGCGCGAACCGTGTCGCAAAATGCTGCACCTTGCAGGTCGGTTTCCTTCAACCGTTCGGCTGAGGCCGAAAAGGCCCGAGCCTGCGCCTCTATTATCGGGATGTCATCTTTGCCAGCCTGATAAGCCATGTTTAAAAAGACTGCATCTGAGCGGAGGCCGCCATAGTGTAGAAGATCGAAAATCCAAGCCTCCAGAGTTACAGCAGAGGTGATAGCCCCGTCCTGGATCGCAGTTTCTAGTCCGTGGGAATATGCAAAGGCACCTACTGGAAAGCTGGGCGACAGCAGCTGTGAGAGTGTCAAAACATCAGTGGTCATGTGCCGTGGCCCCATGGTCATGGCTGTGGGTGCGCCCATGCCCATATGCGCCCCCTTCTGGGGTGAACTGGGCATTGATAGAGGTGACGGTTGCTCCGAGGTGCTCAAGCATATGTCCGATCACGGGATCGCTCTGGATCAGAAGGCGGTCCGGCTCAAGCTGGCAGGGCGTATGGCGATTGCCAATGTGCCAAGCCAATTGTACCAGATCTCCGGTGATTTGCAGTAAGGGTTCTTCAGCGGCGGTTACTTCGATCAGGCGAAGGTCTGGTAGTTCAAAGGCATCGCCGTGATCCAGTGATACCGTATGGGCCAAGTCAACCAAAAGCGTTTTACCCTGAGCGGTCTTTATGACCTTGCGCCGTAGAAACCGCTCTTCATAGGTCAAAACACATTGTGCAAATGCGCCGGTCCATGTGCCCGCTTTACGTATGATTTGGGAGGTGAAGTCTGCCATCAAAACAAGAAATATCGCTGTGCCATAGGCAGCTCGGTGGCGGGTTCACAGATTAGCAATTCACCGTCGGCACGTACTTCATAGGTTTCCGGGTTCACCTCCATATGCGGTGTCGCAGTGTTCAGCATCAGGCTGGATTTCCCGATGTTGCGGGTGTTTTGCACGGCGATGGTTTGTTTGGCCAAGCCAAGCTTGTCGCCAATGCCATCCGCCTGAGCGGCTGCAGACACAAAACAGACTGCAGAGCGTTCAACCGAGCGGCCAAAAGCACCAAACATTGGGCGCGAATAAACCGGCTGCGGCGTTGGGATTGATGCGTTTGGATCTCCCATTTGAGCGCATACAATGGTGCCAGCCATCAGTACAATTTCAGGCTTCACCCCAAAAAAAGCAGGGTTCCACAGTACCAGATCAGCGCGCTTGCCCTCGGCAATGCTTCCGATCTCTTGGCTGATGCCATGAGCGATTGCCGGGTTGATTGTATATTTGGCAATATATCGACGTACCCGGAAATTATCGTTGTTACCGGTTTCCTCGGGTAAGCGGCCCCGCTGCTTTTTCATCTTATCGGCAGTCTGCCATGTGCGGATCAAAACTTCACCCACTCGGCCCATGGCTTGACTGTCAGATGCAATGATTGAGAAAGCGCCCATATCGTGTAAAATATCCTCAGCAGCAATGGTTTCGCGACGGATCCGACTTTCGGCAAAGGCCACATCCTCAGGGATGGATTTGTCCAAATGATGACAGACCATCAGCATGTCGAGGTGTTCCTCTAACGTATTGACCGTATAGGGACGCGTAGGGTTTGTTGATGACGGCAGGATATGCTCTTCGCCGCAAATTTTGATAATATCTGGCGCATGACCCCCACCCGCGCCTTCGGTATGAAAGGCGTGAATTGTGCGGCCCTTTATGGCTGCAACGGTGGTTTCGACAAAGCCAGATTCATTCAGCGTGTCTGTGTGAATCATTACCTGAACGTCCATGTCGTCGGCAACAGAGAGACAACAATCGATTGCCGCCGGTGTGGTGCCCCAGTCCTCGTGCAATTTAAGCGCACAGGCCCCGCCCTCGACCATTTCGACCAATGCATCCGGCTGGCTGGCGTTGCCCTTGCCGGCAAAGGCAAGGTTCATGGGAAAGGCATCGGCCGCTTGCAACATGCGTCCAATATGCCATGGTCCAGGGGTGCAGGTTGTCGCCAATGTTCCATGTGCCGGGCCTGTGCCTCCGCCCAACATTGTGGTCAAACCGGAATGCAATGCGTCCTCAATCTGTTGTGGGCAGATAAAGTGGATGTGGCTGTCAAAGCCACCCGCAGTCAAAATTCGGCCCTCGCCTGCAATCACTTCGGTGCCGGGCCCCACGATGATATCGACGCCCGGTTGGGTGTCGGGGTTGCCGGCTTTGCCAATCTTGTGAATGCGGCCACTGCGCAGACCCACATCTGCCTTATAGATGCCGGAATGATCAACAATCAGAGCGTTAGTGATGACCGTATCAACAGCCCCTTGCGCGCGAGTGACCTGTGATTGCCCCATGCCGTCACGGATCACCTTGCCACCACCGAATTTCACTTCTTCGCCATAAGACATGCCATTTGCACCATTGGCGCGTTCTGCTGTCAGATCGCGTTCGACTTCGATGATCAAATCAGTGTCTGCCAGCCTGATTTTATCGCCCACAGTTGGGCCAAACATGGCCGCATAGTCTGCACGGTTGATTGATGTGGCCATTACAGATCTCCCATCACTTTAGCGTTGAACCCAAAAATGCGGCGGGCTCCTGAAATTTCAATCAGATTGACCTCGCGGCGCTGGCCCGGCTCAAAGCGCACGGCTGTGCCCGGCGCTATATCAAGCCTGCGCCCGTGAGCTGCTTCGCGGTCAAATTCCAAGGCGGCGTTGCTTTCGGAAAAATGATAGTGGCTACCAATCTGTACGGGCCGATCGCCGGTATTTGCGACCATCACTGTGATCGCCTCACGGCCTTCGTTGAGGATGAGGTCGCCATCGGCGGGGAAAATTTCTCCTGGGATCATGATGGGCTCCTTCAACGGATCGGGTTGTGTACGGTGACAAGCTTGGTGCCATCGGGGAATGTGGCTTCAACTTGAACATCTTTGATCATCTCAGGGATGCCTTCCATACATTGCGCACGGGTTATGACGTGAGCCCCTGCCTCCATCATATCAGCCACTGAATGCCCATCCCGCGCACCCTCAACCACAGCGTCGGCGATCAGTGCAATGGCTTCTGGATAGTTCAGCTTAACGCCACGGGCCAATCGTTTGCGCGCTACCTCAGCGGCCATGGCTACCAAAAGCTTGTCTTTTTCGCGGGGGGTCAGTTGCATGGGTTACAATCTCCAGTTTTTTGGAACGGTATCATTGGTTAAGAGGGTGAGAATGGGCAAAAGCGCCTGCCTTAGGGCAAAGCTATCGGCAGCAAGCATACGGATGACCAGAACCGAGTCTGCCAGCAAACTTGCGCCAGCTGTGGGGGGCAATAAGTCTCGAACTGGGCCAAGCATTCGCTTTGCCGCTGGATCCACAAGCACAATATTGGCTAAGGCGCGGGCCCCATTTGCAATCGCTGCACGTTGCAAGAGGGCACACACATCTCCATCAATTGATATACAATCGATGTACAATGGCTTGCCAGCACAGGTGATTTTAACCCTGTCATTGATAAAGCAGGATCGCAGATCTTCGCCGGAGGCTTGGCGGCCAAACACCAGTGGTTCTAGCATCAAAAACTTGGCTGACGGGGCCACATCGACATCTAGGCGACGCTGTAGGCGGGAGTGATTAAACAAGATGGTTTCCTGTGGCACCCAATAGAGCTGGCCACGGTCTTTGACCCGCAGATCCGCCTGGATCACACCGGGGGTGGTGTCTGGGGCGCGGTAAATGCGCTCGGAGGCCTGTGTGGTCACGCTGATCTGTGCGGTTTGCTCGGCTGTGATCGATATTTCAAACTTGTCGCCGCCGGTCACCCCGCCTGCGGTATTGATTACTACAGCCTCAATTTGACCGCCGATGGCGCGGGGAAAGATGACCCGGTAAGACCCTTCTTGGCGCAAATTCTGAAGTCTGGTTATCTCGCCGGGGGCCCGCATGCCGCTGATCGTCAAAGCGCCCCGAGCGCGTTGGAACACTGGTGTGGCAGATATGGGAAAATGTGCTGTCACAGAACCCTCGTTGAGCTGCAGTCGTCTGAACCGTGACTGTGTTTTTAGAACCGAGCAAGCTGGCCATGGCAATCCAAACAAATATAGTGAATTTTGACATAAATGCACAATTTTTAAACAGCAATGATCAAGATTTGTGCAAATCTGAAACGCAAACCTTATAGCGGCGCTGTGCTGCTTCTGTCATGATTAGGAGGAATTTTCTGCGCAGCGGGCATGAGTAAAAAAGGCTTAATTGGTGGACATTTACCTGTGGCCAACCACAATATCTTTTTTGCAAAACTGTCGATTCGACACATAGCCTAAAGATCAACGAGGATTAACGATGAAAACAGTGACAAATTTCGATAGAATTGGTGAGGAAAACGCCTTTGCCGTGCTCGGACGTGCGGGGCAATTGGCCGCCAGTGGTATGGATGTCATCAATCTTGGGATTGGGCAGCCTGATTTTCCGACACCCGACAATATCGTCGAAGCTGCGGTGCGCGCGTTACGCGATGGCCACCACGGGTACACCGATGCCACAGGAATTTTGCCACTGCGCGAAGCCGTGAGCGCTGACCTTTACCGTCGTTACAAAACTGAAGTGAGCCCAGGCAATGTGCTGATTGTTCCCGGTGGAAAAGTCACCATGTTTACCGCCATCTTGATGTTCGGCGAAGCGGGGGGCGAAATTCTTTACCCTGATCCAGGCTTTCCAATTTATCGTTCTATGATCGAATACACTGGGGCGACGCCAATTGCGATTCCGATCCGCGAAGAGAATGGCTTTGCATTCTCAGCTGAGGAAACTCTGAAGTTGATTGGCCCAAATACCCGACTGATTATTTTGAACTCTCCGGCCAATCCCTGTGGAGGGATTACGCCGCGGGTTGAAATTGATAAGTTGGTTGCCGGTTTGGCTGATTATCCACATGTCGCCGTTTTGTCTGACGAAATCTACGACCAGATGCTCTATGATGGCGAGGAACATGTCAGCCTTTTGACATATCCTGAAATTCGCGACCGTCTCATTGTTCTGAACGGTTGGTCTAAGACCTATGCGATGACTGGCTGGCGGTTGGGCTATTCCATTTGGCCGGATGAGCTATACAATAAAGCACGCAAATTGGCGGTCAATGCTTGGTCTTGTGTCAATGCCCCGGCGCAATATGCAGCCCTTGAAGCCCTGACCGGGCCACAGACAGCCGTAGGTGAAATGGTGGCGGAGTTTGATACCCGCCGCAAAGCTGTCGTTACGCTTTTGAACGATATTCCAGGTGTCTCCTGTATCACTCCTAAAGGTGCGTTTTATGCTTTTCCAAATGTCTCACAGACCGGATGGAATGCGAAGGATCTGGCGAGCCAATTACTTGAAAAAACTGGTGTTGCCACTATTGGCGGCCCAGATTTTGGGACTCTAGGTGAGGGCTACATTCGGCTCTCCTATGCCAATAGCCAAGAAAACATTTCGCGTGCTTTGCTCCGCATGAAAGAGTTTTTGGCGACGACAAAACCTTAATGAAAATGGGTGGCAGGACCTAGAGTTCTGCCGTCCCTTGCCGACGCCCGGCCTTATAAGACGGGGCAAAGCCCCCCATCCAAATTGATCGCAGTTCCCGTGATGTAAGAGGCTCGTGCTGAGCTGAGGAAGGCCACCAGATCGGCGTATTCTTCGGCCTCACCCACGCGCCCCATCGGTATTTTCTGTGCAAAACTATCATAAATTGCGCTCGGGTCACCATCGTCTGAGCGTCGAACCCATTGCATAGATTTCAGAAATCCGATGCATATGGCATTGACCCGAATGCCACTGGCTGCAAATTCCTGTGCGAGTGATTTGGTCAGATTCAGACCAACAGACCGCATGACGCTTGTGGGTAAAGATCCTGCATTTGGGGCTTTGCCGCCACCAATACTCGCATTGATAATTGCACCTCCGCCGCGGACCTTCATTGAGGGAATGATGAGACGCGATAGACGCACGGCGGCCATGACTTTAAGATTGAAATCCGCCAACCAAAGATCATCATCGGCCAGTTCTAAACCCATAGCGGCCGAGGCGCCTGCGTTGTTCACCAAAATATCAAGACGGCCATAGGATTGCATGACGTCCGCAACCAAATTTTCACAATCATCTAATTTGGTGACATCAGCACCCAACCCAATGACCACGCCGCCAAGGCTACTGGATCCTGCTTCTTCTAATTTTTGATTGATCGCATCGGCGGTCTGGCTGGCATGAGCTGTGCGCCTGCCACAGATCACAACCGTCGCGCCTTCCATGGCCAGTCTCGTTGCAGCTGCTCGGCCCAGCCCATCGCTCCCGCCGGTGACCAACGCAACTTTTCCACTTAATTCTAAATCAAACAAACTTAACTCCTGTCATTTTAGCAAGGGCATCGCCCTATTCTGGTGCCCAGGTGTGGGCTTTAGGTCTGATTGAGACTACTGACCGCAACTCTCCGTCTTGCCGTTTTGGCGGTCTCGATTTCTCTTGGCTGATAGGCTGAAGCAAAATACGGATCAAGGCAAGGATGGGTCAAATCTGGCTTGGTATTTACACTTCTGTGGCAAGCGGATCTACCAAGGTCCAAGAAATCGAGCACGATAGGGATCTCCTCATGAACACATCAGTCGTAAATTCAGTAGTTTTGACAGAGTTGACCAAGACGGGAAAGCTGCGGGCAGGAGTTAATCTGAGTAATTTCTTACTGGTAACAGATAGGGCCGCCAATGGTGACCCCATCGGAGTTTCGCCTGATATTGCCCAGGAAATTGCAAGCCGTCTTGGCGTGGAGGTTGAGTTTGTCTGCTACCCGGATCCAGGTGCCGTTTGCGATGCTGCAGAGCTTGGCGAATGGGACATTGGAAATATTGGAGCCGAGCCGCAGCGTGCGGAGACGATTGCTTTCACGTCCGCCTATTGTGAAATAGAGGCCACGTATTTGGTGCCTGCCGGATCACGGCTGCAGTCCATTAGCGATGTCGACCAAAGTGGTATCCGGATTGCCACAAAGGGACGTGCGGCCTATGGCTTGTGGCTCGAAAAAAATCTGCGACATGCACAACTTGTTAGGTCTGGCAGTATTGATGCCTCCTTTGATGATTTTGTTGTCCAAGGGCTTGAGGTGCTTGCAGGCTTGAAGCCGCGACTATTGCGCGATGTCGAGCGATTGCCTGGCGCGCGAATTCTTGAGGGTAAGTTCAGTGCGGTGCAGCAATCTGTGGGCACGCCGCGCAAAAATACAAATGCAGCCGCATGGCTTGCGGCGACGGTCGAAGAGTTGAAAGCATCAGGTTTCGTCGCGGGCGCAATCGCAAAACATAACGTCCAAGGCCTGACCGTCGCCCCATGACCGCAAGCCGCTTTCGTCAAAGTGGGACGAGGTTGGAAATTTCTGACGTTGTATAGGGGCTAAAAATAGGTAACCCTTTGCCAAGCTGGCGCATCGTAAACGCAATGATGTCTGGAAACGTAACACTGGAGCCGCAAGTATGACCACCAAGATTGACCCGTTCTTTCAGCCGGTATCGGCTATGGATTTGCCGCGCTATGCGGGTGTTCCTACCTTCATGCGCCTACCCAATTTGACGCCTGAGCATCCTCGCTATTGTGATATTGAGCTGGGATTGGTGGGAGTTCCATGGGATGGGGGCACGACTAACCGGCCCGGGGCAAGGCATGGTCCACGACAATTGCGTGACTATTCCACAATGATCCGAGCGATGAACCCGGTGACGGGTATTAATCCGTTCGCTTCGGTAAATTGTGCTGATCTGGGGGATGTTCCGCCCAACCCAATTGATATTCACGACAGTCTGGACCGGGTGACGCGATTTTATAGCAATCTGAAGGCGCAAAATATTATCCCAATGACGGCCGGTGGGGATCATTTGGTGACCTTGCCTATTTTGCGGGCTTTGGCTGTGGATGCGCCGGTGGGCCTAATCCAATTCGACAGCCACACGGATCTTTTTGACAGCTATTTTGGGGGCAATAAGTTCACCCACGGCACGCCTTTTCGCCGTGCTATTGAAGAGGGGCTGGTTGATCCCAAACGGTTCGTGCAAATCGGTATCCGTGGCACAGCCTATAACACGGAAGACATCGACTGGGGGCTGGATCAAGGCGTACGGATCATCCGCGTGGAAGAATTGTTTGAACGTGGCATTCGTGATGTTATGGCCGAGGTCCGCGAAATTGTTGGCCTGCAGCCGACCTATTGCACCTATGACATCGACTTTGTGGATCCGACCTTCGCCCCTGGAACTGGTACGCCTGAAATTGGGGGGCCTAATAGCTTTCAGGCGCAGCAGGTGATCCGCGCGCTGTCTGGGGTCAATTTGATCGGTGCTGATTTGGTTGAAGTGTCTCCGCCATTTGATGCCGTCGGAAACACAGCTTGGCTTGGCGTGTCTCTCATGTTCGAATTGATGTGTGTATTGTCGCAGTCGATTGGTATGGGACCTCATCAGTAGTCTTGCTTATGGTGGTTCTTGGCCTCCTGTCGCCATATTTAATAAAGAAAAACCCCCGCGGCCAGTCGGCTGCGGGGGTTTTTATGAGGTCAAGCGATAGAGTGATATGTTCTATGCTTCACGCTCCAATTTTTTGCGTGCCAGTTTGCGCGAGCGACGAATCGCTTCAGCTTTATTGCGCGCTTTTTTCTCAGAAGGCTTCTCAAAATGTTGCTTGAGCTTCATTTCACGAAACACGCCTTCACGCTGCAACTTCTTTTTCAAGGCCCGAAGCGCTTGATCTACATTGTTTTCACGAACACTGACTTGCATGTGATTTCCACAACCTCTTGATTATAAGTTTGCAACGAACTGCATTTGAAGCCCCACTATCAAGGCCGGGAACTTTTGTCGAGCATGCTATGCGCAGTAAACAGAGTTAATGAACTGCGGTGCGTAACCGTCTGCCGTCAGCTTCCGATATTATCCTTTAAAAAGCGCATAAATGCGTTCCAAGACCCTTGTTCTGCGGCCTGATCATAATCCCGCGAGCCTTCAATGGTAAATGAATGCCTAGCACCGCCAAAGATCTCGGCTCCATGAGGAATATTTGCCTCTTGGAGCTGGTTCAACACTGCAGCCAAGTCGTCCATGCCGGACACCGGGTCCGCTGATCCATGTAGCAGAAGGACCGGGCCGGTGGTGGCCGAGTAATCTTGGCCTTCGGGCGTGCCAAGTCCACCATGAAAGCTGACAAAGCCATCCAAGTCCAAACCCGCGCGGGCGGCTTCCAGAACGGCGGCGCCCCCAAAGCAATACCCGATTAAGATTTCCTTTAAGTCAGCATCAAATGTGGCTGACGCCGCAGATATCGCCGCATTCAAGCGGGCACGAAATTCGGCGCGGTTGCCATACAGAGCGCCGGCTTCGCGTCTGTAATCCTCGAAGCCTTCGAGCTTTGCCCCAACGCCAAACAGATCTAGGGCTATGGCTTGGTAACCCAGTTCCGCGAGCATATCAGCGCGCTTCTTTTCGTAGTCTGTAAGGCCGTCCCAATCGTGCACAATAAAGACTTTGCCCTTTGGTGCGGACGCGGGCTGCGCCACATAGGCTTGAAATGCTTTGCCATTCACTTCGTAGCTTACAAATTTTTCATGGCCACCAGCAGAGGCGACCCCTGTTAAACATAGGCTCAATATTACACATGATTGAAGAAGTTTTCGCATTTTATCCTCCGAAAAAACATTCATCTACAACTAAGAACTGTAATGATGCGATCCAAAGTCAAGGTCGGTGGGAGTTGTCGCCTCTCGTGCAGAGTGGCGGCAACCCTTATCCTCATGCGTCCCCTGGCTTGAAATGCAATCAAGCTTGTGGTGTCCATATGATTTAATTTACTTTTTTCCACCAATGGAAGGCGCTGGCCGTCCTGCGAGTGAGTTGGCGGTTGCAGAAACTTTCACCTTCTCTTTTTTTGGCTTCTTCGTTTCTTTTTTGCTATTTTTACCTTTGGCCATAGTATGTCCTTTTACAAAGCAGCGGTTCGATACCACAATGGCATGAGTGACTGCGGGTGTTCACAGATAGTACATTTAGCCGCTACCTTTTCAACAGGTAGCACGGAGCATGATATCAGGATGCAGGGCATGGAGTTAGCCCCTAAAATTTTCTGAGATTATGGCAGAGTAAGAGGGCGGAATTATTTACCTTCGAGGAAATGGTAGGCCTCAATAATGGTGTCGGTTAGCCCCTCAAAAAAACCGGGTGCTGTGACATCGATAAGGCTTTGATTTGCCTTTGCCTCATCTGTAGGATCTGCCGGTGGTGCTGTGACGGCGAAAAGGGATGTAGGTGACTTGAGCAATTCGCGATAGCTCGCACCTTTTCCGTGTTTCAACACGTTAACCGCCAGATAATATTTGTGTAGACGATCTGCTAAGTCTGGCTGCTTGGACTCTAAAAGAAGGGTTTTTAGCTTGCGTGAAAACGGGCCGCGCTTGAAATGGTGCTGCATCCGAGCTTCGAAAGTTGAGAATATATCGACCGCCACCAGTTCCAAAGCCTTAGACGCGCGCCGTAGTTCCTTTGCATGCAGCTCGGTTCCGTTTGGCCCGGCCATGTTGGTCAAAGCTTGCGAAATACGATCTTCAGACGCTTTGGCCGTGGCCTGTGCTGTCGCCACAAGTTCAAGTAAGCTCGGTGAAGCTGCCATCTTTTATTCTCCCTAAGATAACGTCACCCTTAAGCTATGCGGTTGGAAATGATAGGGGTAGCACAGGTTATTTATGCGCGTCCTGCACTACAGCTCGGGTCATGTATTGCTCCCCCCTTGATTATTTGATCAAGGTGGCCTGAGGCATGCGCATTGGTTTGTTGCGAAGTAATGAGAGTCGTTTTGAAAGCTCGGGGTCAGCAAATTGTTTGAAATACTAACGCATGATATTTTGCCGGTTTTTTCGGTTATGGTTTTGGGCTTCGCAATGGGGCGGCTGAAGTTTGTCTCGAGTGCTGAGGCCACGACGCTCAACCGTATTGCCTTTTTAATCCTCCAGCCCGCGTTGATTTTTCCGCTGGTGAATGGTGTGGACTTAAGCGCCTTTTATTTCGACGCTATTGCCATTTATGCCGTTGCACAGGTTGTTGTTTTCACCTGCGCGCTGCTGGTGGGTGTCTTTATTCTCAAATGTGCGGTGGTCGAAGCATGGCTGCTGGCCATGGCCACTGTGTTTGTAAACTCATTGCTCTATATCTGGCCTATTTCATCACTCATTTATGGAGATGATGGTAATTTACCGATCACCGCGGTTGTAGTTTGGGATGCAACGGTCACATTTGCCTTTTTCATTATCACGACGGATTTGCTGGTCAATAAAGGTCAATCTGTCGCCCAAAGCATTCTGAGGTTGGTCAAAAACCCAGTTTTGATTGCCATTACCTTGGGGCTTGCGACGAATGTCTTAGGCCTCCTCGCCGCTGAACCTATTTTGGTTGCCTGTAAATTTGCCGGTGCCGGTGCCGCGCCTTTGACATTGTTTGCCCTTGGCGTGATTTTGTCTGGTCATCGGTTGCTGCCTACCAAAAAGGTCACCGCGATTGCCGCAATCAAATTGTGCCTGCTGCCGGTTATAGTTGCGGTCTTGCTGCAATGGGGCGATCGGCCAGTCGAGTGGAACGAATTGCTGTTGCTCAATGCGGCCGGGCCTTCCGGTGCAATGGCTTTCGCATTGGCGATGATGTACAAAGTCAGGACCGACACAATCGCGCCGGTTATCATTTGGACGTCGGTTCTAACCTTGTTATCTCTCGCGTGGCTGGCTTAATCGCCGTTCGCAATATGGGCTTGATTTAGTGTGTCAGGCCCTGTCGCAGCAGTCGGCGCAGGATCTTTCCAGAGGGCGATTTTGGTATTTCAGTAACGAAATAAACGTGATGCAGTTGCTTGTAATGGGACAAACTACTGGTGATATAGGCTTGAATATCCGTCTCACTCGGTGCGGGGTCGATTGCGATCACAAAGGCGACAGGCACCTCCCCGGCTTCCTCGTCGGGCTTGCCGATTACGGCTGCATCTTGAACCTGCGGATGCCCCACAAGGGTAGCCTCTAACTCGGCTGGGGCCACTTGAAACCCTTTGTATTTGATTAATTCTTTAAGCCGATCAACAATGAACATATAGCCATCCTCATCGATGATTGCCACATCTCCAGTTTTCAGCCAGCCATCGGGAGTGAGGGTGTCTTTGGTGGCCTGCTCATTGTTCAAATAGCCAATCATCACTTGCGGACCTTTGATCCAAAGCTCGCCTTCCTCTCCTGGCGCCATATCGTCGCCAGTGTCGGGGTTCACGATGCGGCAGAGTGTATTGGGTACTGCCAAGCCAGATGCGCCAGAGCGGGGTGAGGATAGGGGGGTGACGTGGGAGACCGGAGCAAGCTCAGTCATGCCAAAGCCTTGCAACATCGCGCATTTGAGGCGCGCTGCAACCGCGTCTGATAGTTTGCTTCCCATGGGAGCTGCGCCAGAGAAAACCTGATCCACATTGCTCAGATCATAATTGTCGATCGACGGGTGTTTGGCCAAGGCCAATGCGACCGGTGGCACAATCCACATTCGGCGTGCGGCATGGTCCTGACAAATTTGCAAAAACAGCTCTAAATCGAAGCGGGGCATCGTGACCAAAACACCCCCACAGGCCAGATGCATATTCATCATTACGGTCATGCCGTAGATGTGAAAGAACGGCAAAAATGCAGCGGCTGTTTCGCCTTTTTGAAATTCAGCTGCAGCGGCAACTTGGTCGATGTTCATCACAAGGTTGCGATGCGACAGGCAGACACCCTTGGGCAGGCCCGTCGTGCCAGAAGAATAGGGCAGCACCACGCTGTGATGGTCCAAATCAACGGGCACTTGTTGTTGTAATGCTGAACCAAAATATTGTGACAAGGAGGGTGCACCATCCGCTGCGCCAATGACACAGACCTCCACACCGGTCAGCGCTGCCGCCGCTTGCTGCGCAGCTTCCAAAGTTGCGGGGATCGTGATCAGGAGTTCAGCGCCAGAATCTTTAAGCTGATGTTGGATCTCACTCGAGGTGTAGGTTGGATTAAGAGTTGTAATCGTCCCACCTGCCCAAGCGACCGCATGAAAGATGGTGCAATATTCGGGAGAGTTTGGCGCCATGAGGGCCACTGTCTTGCCTTGGATATGGCCCGCTTGGGTGAGCCCACCCGCGAGGCGTTTGACCTGATCCATAAACTCTGCGGCTGTGAACTTGCGTCGATCGACGCCATCTATCAACACGATGTCATCCAAGCGATCTGTAAGCCCGACAAAAACGCGCTCGGTCACGCTGAGATTGGAAATAGGCAGGTCTTTGGCAGCAGTTTTGTACAAGCTCATGAATTATATCCCCCTTTTGAGAAGCTAGAAGCCAAGCTCGAATTTGTCGACCCGTTTATTGCGGTGGCTCAATCGAGCGGCCCGATCCGAAACGTCTGAGGTTAAAGGGCGGGCGGGGCATCCTTGCGTCGGCCCTCTTTGATCAAAAAGGCTGTGAGGCAGATCACGACGATCGCCCCCCCAATCAGCATGCTATTGGTCGGGACCTCCCCGATGCCCCACCAGATCCAAAGCGGTCCGAGCACAGTTTCCAACAGCATGATGAGGCTGACGGTGGATGAGGAGACAAACCGCGCTGCGTAAGACAGGGTGACGAAAGATACCGGCAATATCACAACGCCCGTCAAGGCAATCGCTGCCATGTTCCCCAGTGGTGGCCAATAAAGCGCATCGGCGCACACAGCCCCAAGCGCCGCGGCCATAAATGCGCCAAGGGCGATAGCTAGGACGAAAGGGACGTCTTTATCTTTGCGGATGATGGTGAAATTCATCGCCAGTGAAAAGGCAACCCCGAGCCCCAAAATCGCACCTTGTAGAGTGGTTTTATTCAGTGTGATCTCCGAGCCCTCTTGTCCCAAAACAGAGATATACAACCCGATTATAACAAGAATTGCTGTTACGATGGTGAGCACTGAAAGAGGTTCACCTAAAATGATCCGCGATAGCGCGGCCGCAAACACAGGCACGGTGGCGACCCCGATCAACACAACCGCCACCGGGGCCACCGCAATTGCGAGGCTGAACAAGGTGGCGTTGAACATCTGACACAGAATAATTACGCCAAAGCTTACGGTGAAGATATTTGGCATTTTGCGCTCAACGCGTAAGCTGAGCCACAGCCAAATGAGCAGATAGGCGACGCCGCTTAAGCCACCGCGCCACACGAGCATAGAAAATCCATCTAACTCTGACAGGCGCATAAACAGCGTATCAGGGGTTAATAAGAGCGCACCAAAAATGGCAAGTGCGAGGCCGATGCTGTTTCGGGTGTGGCGTGTGTTCATTCGTGACACCTATAGGGGAGCGGCCCGCGATAAAAGCATGATATCGGCGGGCTGTGAAAAGTCGTGCTCCGGACCGGAGGTCGCAGACCACTATGTCAGGCCCGTAGGGCTTTAAAAATCAGGCTTAAGACCTTGAGGAACAGCAAAATCTGGATCACATCATCAAACCGCCGGAATATTCGGCTGAAAGAGGGATATCTTAACCGCAGTGGAGTAGCCTATGCTCCGCTGTCGAGCTAAATCATGAGTGATGAAGTTTACAAGGTTTTGGAACAAAGAGAGGACGAAAACCGCTCCACATTGGGCATGGCTGGACCTATTTTGCCCATCCAATCTGTGCCGCCGCCGGTGTGGCAAACCTCATGCTTATTAATGATCTATATTTGATGACGAACGCTGGCAAAATGTGCCCCTATTTCAATAGCTCATTGCAACAAGCGCTGGGGGATCATCACCTTTGTTGTTGATGTGCGTGGTGACGGCATGCTCTGTGCTGCAGAGTTTGTAGAAGACAAAGATAATCGCATCTTCTTTGAGGCTGCCGATAAGATTATTCCATAGGTTTCGGCCACGCTTTTGGCGCAAAGCAAGGTGATTGCCTAAGCTATGCCTCAGGGAGATATCCTTGGCTCTACCCCTAGATTTTGTTTGACCCGCGAAGAGGTTAATACTGCGGTGAAGGCCACTGTGAAGGCCACTGTGAAGGCCGTGAATACGGTACTGGGATAATCTACAATCAAGTATCGGGCGGGAGAGGGCTTGGCACTCAATGTTAGGGGCGATAAAATATCGAAATAAAGGCCCACAGAATCCAATATAGCGCCAGGCTGAGCTTGCCGGTTTTGGCCAAATCGGGGAATGCCCATAAATCATTCAGTCCGTTTATTTCACCTGATCTAATAGCCATTTTTAAGTAGCGTTTCCACAGCCAACGCATGGCCTTTGGATCGGTTGTTAAAATTTCTGAATTTGTATCGATGATATGCTTGAAATAAGACGCACGCTGTTTGGGGCCATGGCGTTTTGTTGTGGATTGCGCCGCGCTACGCCCATGATCCCCCGTGAAGATGAAAGCGCCAATCCCAATAGTTTTGTGAGGCTGCCCACCAGCGCTGAGCAGCCTCAAACAGAAGTCCGTATCTTCATTGGTTTTCAGGTTTGGGTCTATGCCGCCAACTTTCTCAAACAGAGATTTTGAGACCCAAAACCCTTGGCCCAAGCCTGCAATTTTGGATTTGATTGACTGGTCTTCTTGAGCGTCAAAGTGAAACAGACCGGGTTTTGCCGTAAGGGTTTTCATTTGATTCCGATCTGAGTGCGACGAAATTTTGCAAAAGCCATAGGCCTTGGTCTCATCCATTAATTTATGATCAATGTAGTCTTTGACCGCGGACCAATAGTCTTTAGAAATTAGATCGTCATCGTCGAGGAATAATAGCCATCGCCCTCGGGCACGCTCGGCGCCAAGGTTTCGGGCAGCACCAGCGCCAAGGCTCCCTGATGTTGTCGTGACATTTGCTTCGAGTTTGATGATCAAGGATAGAACAGAGTCGGAAAATTGTGAGCCGTCATTAATAACAACTAATTCCCCGTTGGTTGGTAGCGCATCATGCGCAGATTTTAGAGCTTCTTTTAGTAAGTCTTCCCGATTGAAAGTGGGAATAATTACTGAAAAATCAACTTTTTCTTTGTTCATTATTTATTCCTGAATTTATAAGTATATCGTTATTGAAGCTGTGCTTTCAGGTTAACTGCTTGGTTGATTAGTGGCCACATTTGTAATTATTTTGTATGCTTTCTAGGCGCCTTCCGTCTCAATCCACGCTTCAATTAAGAACCATTTTAACCAAGAAAGCTATCTCTACTAACGTATCAATTCAAATTGTATCGTGCCGCTGTTCTGGCCGAATGGAACCACTTATTGAGCGCGTAGGACTGCTCTATGTCAGCAATTTAATGCGTGTTATAATTAATTTGACAGCACCTTTCAAAGTCTTTTTAAGGCATTAAACATGCCCTGAAGATACGGCCATCTTTTTGCGCGCTTTCGGCGAGAAAAGATGACATCTGGTAAAAGAGCTTTGAAAAGTGCCCCGATAAACGTGGTAGTGAAGAAAAGGGGTAATCCATGTTTATGCCGAGCGTATATTCGAGAATATCCTAAATGCCATGCCTTGAAAGCAGCGACATCGATTCCATCGCCTGACGATGATCCAACACTATGGCGCACTACAGCGTCAGAAATGAACATCAGAGGGCCTCGTTCTGCGAGGCGTAGCGAAAGATCATCATCTTCATGATAAAGAAAAATATTTGGATCAAAACCTCCTACAGCAATAAAGTCAGACCTTCTAACAAATATTGCACAACCCGAAAGTATGTTAACTTCCTGGTCCGTGTCTGGCCAACCAGGCCTCATCCATTTTGACCGGGGCAATAAAGCACTTTTGTAATTGAAGGACGGCTCTCCGTTATCCAACATAATTCGCGGATTGAATGCTGGGGATGTTGGGTTGCGCCGAGCAGCCAAAATGAGTTTATCTACAGTATCATTTTTCAGAACACAGTCTGGGTTCAGAAAAAATATAAATTCCGTGGTTGCGAGGTTGGCTCCTGAATTACACGCGGATCCAAATCCCCGATTAACTGAATTCTCAACTAGGGAAGCACCAAATCTCAAACACAATTCTCTTATGTCATTCAAGTCATCTGAAAAATTATCAACAACCACAACTTCTAGGTCTTTTGGAGCAGACGTGAGCATTCTCCGAAGTATTTCAGCGCTATTATATGAGACTGTTACGATCGTTACGGAGTCTTCTTTTTTCTCATCCGACATAGAATTTTCCTACTGAGTTAGTAAGCTTCAGTGCTTAGTATAGAATACTATTAATCAACAATTCACCAATGGTCAGTCTTGAAAATAAAGCTTCAGAATGGGTTGTAATGTTAAACCCAATTCTCATGACCTGCCACCTCGTCAGGTGAGCCTACTTGAAGGCCTTGGCGTTCTGTCAGAGTTCGAACAAAGTTGCTGGCGTCGAGTAGGGAGGTATGGGTGCCTGTGTCGAGCCAAGCGTAGCCACGTCCCATTTTTTTGACCTTTAGGCTACCGTCATGCAGGTAACTTTCCAACAGAGAGGTAATTTCCAATTCACCACGGGCAGAGGGTTTCAGCTGTTTGGCACGTTCTGGTGCTGTGCCGTCGACAAAGTATAGACCGGTCACTGCATAATTGGATGGGGGAATTTCTGGTTTTTCAATGATGCTTTTCACAGTTCCATCGGTATCAAAGTGCAATACACCATATCGTTTGGGGTCAGAGACATGATATCCAAAGACTGTCGCACCGGATTTTTTGGCATCTGCTGTGGCCAAAACTTCAGGCAGTCCGTGACCAAAGAATATATTGTCGCCCAGTACCATCGCTGAGGACGCCCCATCCAGGAAATTCTCCGCCAAGATAAAAGCCTGCGCAAGACCGTCCGGGCTGGGTTGAATTTTATAGTTCAGGCTAATTCCCCATTGACTACCATCCCCAAGCAGGCGTTGGAATTGGCTCTGATCTTGGGATGTTGTGATTATCAAAATGTCGCGGATGCCGGCCAGCATCAATACAGTCAGAGGATAATAGATCATCGGTTTATCATAAATCGGCAGTAGTTGTTTAGACACAGCTATGGTCAGCGGATACAGCCTCGTTCCCGAGCCTCCCGCCAGAATAATGCCTTTGCGCTGTGTCATGCGGTCACCTCCAAATCTTTTAATATCTGTTGTAATCCCAGCCGCCAATTAGGTTGCTCTAAGCCGAACGCTTGTTTTGTCTCTCTGCAATCCATCCTGGAATTCAGTGGTCGTACCGCAAGGGTTGGGTAGTTGCGTGTGGGAATTGTTGTAATCTGTATGCGTCGCGCCGCCTGATTGAAGATCTCAGAGGCAAAATGGGCCCAAGACACATTAGGTGCACCACTAAAATGATAGGTGCCAGATTTGCTGGGGTCCTGCTGTAATTGCTCAGCAATCTGCAAACACGCAGCAGCAATATCGCGCGCGGGCGTTGGGCCTCCGATTTGATCGGCTACAATGCTCAACGCATCGCCGGTCTCGGATAAACGCAGCATTGTTTTGACAAAATTCGTCCCATGGGCTGAGATCACCCAAGACGTGCGAAGGATTGCATATGTGGCCCCACTATTGCAAATACCCTCTTCACCGGTGAGCTTGCTGCGCCCATAGGCATTTTGTGGCGCAGTGGCGTCCGTTACCTGCCATGGGCTGTAGCCCATACCATCAAACACATAATCGGTTGAGATATGAACGAAGGGAATGCTCAGCTCGGCACAGGCCTGTGCCATTGCGGTCGGGGCGTCTCCGTTGACAATCGTCGCGAGCTCTTCGTCTTCTTCGGCCCTATCCACAGCCGTATATGCAGCCGCATTGATAACCACAAGCGGGGCATGGGCACGAATTGTATCCGCACAAGCCGAAGGATTAGATAGGTCTGCCTGACCGCGGCCTAAGCCAACAATATCGCCCCTGCGTCGTAACTCTATTCCCACTTGGCCAGTTTTACCAAAGACGAGGATCATGGCTGGGTACCCAATCGTTCGCCCACACCAGAACGATCTAATAAGGGGCTCCACCACGCCTCATTTTCCAAATACCAAAGAACTGTTTTTTCCAAACCTTCTTCTACCGTCACAGATGGGCGCCAACCTAGTTCATTGCGAATGCGGCTCGGATCAATCGCGTAGCGAGCATCATGCCCAGGCCGGTCGGTGACAAAGGTGATCAGATCGGCGTAGGGACCCATATCCCGTGGGCGCAAACGATCCAAAATACTGCATAGCGTTTTTACCAGTTCTAGGTTAGTCCGCTCATTTTCGCCGCCGATGTTATAACTGCGGCCCACTAAACCATTTTTTAAAACTAGTAACAGTGCATCTGCGTGATCTTCGACGTAAAGCCAATCACGGATATTTCCGCCGTCGCCATAAATTGGCAGAGGTTTGCCCGCCAGCGCATTCAAGATCACAACAGGGACCAGCTTTTCAGGAAAGTGATAGGGGCCATAATTGTTTGAACAATTTGTCAGAATAACTGGTAGTCTGTAGGTTTCGTGCCAGGCGCGGACCAGATGGTCGGAGCCTGCTTTGGTCGCCGAATAGGGGCTGCTTGGATTATAGGGAGTGTCCTCGGTAAACTGGGCGTTAATATTATTGGGCAGGCTGCCAAAAACCTCATCCGTGCTAATGTGGTGGAACCGGAAGGTCTTGGGCTTCCCCTGCACCTGCCAATAGAGTCGTGCTACTTCGAGCATGTTAAACGTGCCGTTTAAATTGGTCTCAACAAAATTAGCTGGGCCGTCGATGGAGCGGTCCACATGAGATTCAGCCGCCAAATGCATCACTGAATCGGGTGCGTGTTTAGCAAAGACCGCGTTCATTCCAACACGATCCCGAATATCAACTTCCTCAAAGGCATAATTGGGACTATCAGCCACATTGGCCACATTGTCTAAACAAGCTGCATAGGTGAGCGCGTCCACATTCACCACACTGTGCCCACGCTTAACCGCCAAACGGACCACGGCAGATCCGATGAAACCTGCGCCTCCTGTAACCAAAATTTTCATGAAGTATCACCAAAAAGAAATGGACTTTCGAAATCTTTAAGGGGAGGTGCAGCTACATCTTTTTCGCTCAGAATGGGGGTGCCATTAAGCGGCCATTCAATGCCACAGCTGTCCCATCGCACGGCACCTTCGGTTTCTGGTGCGTAGTAATCTGTACATTTGTAAACGATCTCACTGTCAGGTTCTAAGGTCACAAACCCATGCGCAAAGCCCACTGGCACGTAAAGCTGATGCCCGTTCTCTGCTGTCAGCTCATAGCCTTCCCATAGGCCATAGGTCGGGCTGCCCCGCTGGATATCTACCGTGACATCAAATATCGCCCCGCGGCCACAGCGCACCAATTTGCCCTGTGCCGCTGGAGGTGCTTGAAAATGCAGCCCTCGCAATGTCCCAACATCTTGTGATAAAGAATGATTGTCCTGTACAAACTCAACATCAACCCCCATCTCAGCGTACTGACGACGGCTATAAGTTTCACCAAAAAATCCGCGGCGATCGCTAGAGCGGCGCGGTACGATCAACTGAGGTTTGTCGTTAGGACCCATCAAAATAACCGCGCCAATTTCGTGTTCGTGCACGTATGTGTACTTTGTTCCAACCACTAAGGCGTTCACGAAAAGTAAGATTACGCAAGCTGGGCACTCCGTCATTTATCTCCATGCGATACCCAGTGAGTTTTTGCCTAGGGACCCGCCAATCCTGACCATACAAAAAGGCGCAAATCCCTTCTGGGTCAGTGGGAACCGCTATTAATACATTAGCTAATGGAATTTCTTTAAGTGGATAGATCATGTGTTTAGGAATTTTAAGCATATTTTTGGGATCAAGTGGAGGTCCAGAAAAATTCCATTTTTCTATGATCACATCACCGTCATCTTTGAAAAAATATATGTCGAGAGGTATTTCTTTGCCATCGATAACCCTAATAAGTTGAATGAAATCTGGCCTGCAATCCATTGATAGAAGAAACCCCGCGTATTCCAGGGCTTCCTTTACGCACTGGCTGTCATCGACATTTACATAAATATCAATATCGTCATCCCCGGATATTAGTCTTCCCCCGCGCACTAGCCCCAAAAGCGTTCCAAAAAAAGCAAACCATTTTCCACTAGGCATAGCTAAGGCCGCAGCCTTCAAATTTTCTTCTAGCAACTCTCTTGGAATACTATCGTAAGTAGGTTGCATTTCTTATTCCCTTATCGAGGATCACTTCTTAGCGACAATTTAAAATATACCTTGCAACATAAGCATCGTCATCAAGATATTTTGCAAATCCGGTCCCAACGACTTTATAGCTGAATTCTAAACCAAATTTAGCGGCATCACTTTCAAATTCTGGTAAATCGACATAACGCCTATAATGTTCTGGCGTAACTTTGAGTCGATCAGCATCTCTGTCTGATCTAAATTCCAAATACACTGTCGGTTTTAGATGTCCGATACTAGCAATTTTCTGAATAAAGACACTTTGTAGGTCGCGGTTAATTGCGTGTAAAAAAAACCTCGAATAAATCACTAGGCTGTCACGCTCTGGATCAAAACTAGGGGGAATGTATTTTTCTAGTTCAAGGGTTTGTAAATCATGACATTGAAAAGAGCAGCTTTTTGGCGCGTTGGCACTGCAGACTGCAATTGCGTTCTCAGATCGATCTATGCCAACTACAGAAAATCCATGTCGGCCAAAATATAATGCGTCTCTGCCGTTCCCACAACCGACATCCACTACGAACGCGTTTCGTGAAATATCATTAGATACAAATGCGGCAAATTGGGAGGGAAGAAGTGGAGGCTTCTTAGGTGAGTTGTTTGAGTAAAACTCCTGCCAATATACATCTGTATCATCCACTTTTCGCACTCCATCAATAATTTTTGGGTTTAGTCCTTATTTAAAAATAAAGACTATTCGATTTAATAGAGAACTTATAAATATTTTTGCAGCCCGGCGTTTTGCCCGCAACCCCAAACGGAAAATAATTATAAACTTCATCGTAGTAACATATAATGCATTCATATTTGATTTTTGGCGTACTCGTTGATGGATGTCTATAATACTTGAAAATGCAACTTTTGATGAGCCGCCTAAATGAACAAAATTCATGTCTCTAATCAATTTTGTTTTTTTCAACAAATCAGCATAGTCAATATCAATATTTTTTAAAGTCTCCGTCAATTCTTTGGAATGTACGCTAATAGTTATGTCAGGTGAAGGCTGTGGTCCTCTACAGTCTCCGCATGCATGCTTCCAATCTATGCAGGTTAGAGTTGGAATGTTAAGCATGGAAGCCTCGTACAAAACGCTACTTTGGTCTGTGATAAGGAGATCAACATCTGATAAAGTTTCCATGAAATTTTTACTTACAGGGTAAATTTTGATGTTTTTAAATTTTTTAGCAAATTTGTTTTCAGCAGCCAAATTTTGCATATATGAGTTTGTAAGTAAGTTGGGAAATAAGTCTATATATGGCGTGTCTTCCCAATGTTTGATTTTTAGAAATAATCCTGCAGCAACTGCAGCTTCTACAACTGTTTTTTGCTTACCGTCCTGCTCTGTCTGAGGTGCATATAGAACCGTTTTGATTTTTTTGTTTTTGAAGGATCGGCTGTTTTTATTAACGGCATCATCGCCTTTGAACCAGCCAACTGGAATTACTCCTAACCTTGGTGTGTTTTTTAAAGAGTATCTGCGTGCAACCCATCCATTGAGCCAGCGTGGACCGGGTACAACTCCTAAGTCAAATAGGCCCCAGTTCTCCTTAGAAAACCAATTTGTGTAGTCGGGGCGCACTACATGATCTTGATCTAAACCGTTAATCGTGATGACAGTGAAGTCTTGCTTCCCTGGCAAAGAAGAGTCTTCACAGTAAAAGCCAATATCTCCAGATGTTTTGCCAGTTTTGCAGAATACTGTTTCCCAACCGTTTCTCTGAAATTCATTCTTTAATGGCATCCAGATATGCTGCTGTGTCATGGGTTCTACACCAACGAACACTACTTTAGCCATAAAGAGTGTCCTTCAATATAGTGCTACTTATTCCTTCTGTCCTAGAAAAAGTAATCAATCGTTCAGGGGGAATAGGGTTTACATTGTCATGGCCATGCACAAGTACGTCTATATTGTGTAAATCTAAAAAACCTTCTTCAATTAACCACTTACATTCGATTACGTCGTCTACGTATCGAATGGCAAGCGCAATTTCTTTCCGATGTTCAAAACTCAACTGAGGTTGAAAGCCTTTTTGTTTGAAGATTTCTACATCGCTGGTAAGAGCTACCGTAACATGACCTAAAGAACTAGCTTTTTTTAGCAATCTAATGTGGCCATGGTGCAACACGGTTAAAGACATATCGACCAAAACTCTCTTTATCAAACTTTTTTACCTCTGATTATGTGGATATAAATTCCAAATACCTTGGTGTCATTCATATTATTATCTTTGGTATTATAACAGTGGTAAAAGGAGTCTGTCCGATAAAATCCGCTTGAAGCGGGTAAGGCTACTGTTTAGGCGGTTACCGTGAATGAGTGTTCGCCATTGAGCTAGTTCAAAACGAGCTCTGAGGGCATTAGCTTGGTAGGCATGTTTTATTCCTGCATTCTTTTTGCAATGTCAAATATTTTCTGCATGAGTGAGGCGTTGGCGCAAGCCATGAAACTGTCAGGTTATATGGAACCGCATCGGGCCAATGTTTTTATAAGAGATTGCAACCAAATGGAACAACTAGACGTGCTGTCACTTTAATTGGCAGTGACACTTTGATGAAATTTTGTGAAGATTAACGGCGAACGGCACTGCCTTTGGAGTGCCGTGGATCATGTTTGCGAAGTTCTAAGAAGGTATGTGACCCAGCGTAGGGGTCGCAAATCTGCATTGAAATTCATGAGGAAATTGATGAAACGCAACGGTTAGCCTAGTATTATAATAATGGACTAACAGCGTTCTTATCGAGCAGCTGTGACAGTGAACGGAAATGCTGACCGGTAGGAAACCGGATATTGGTTGAACAGCAAAACGGAGAATTCTCATTTACTGTTCAGGCGAAAAAGAGGGTGATGCTGCGATTTCGACGAATGCAAAGCTTGCAGAAACTCGTTTTAGTTAACCCCTCGCTTCAAAACCACTTCAATCACGATGTCGTAATTCTGCTGCTGCGGATTGTGACAATGGACCCAGAGCAAACAGCACGCCGGTGATCAATGTCGCGCCAACGCCTCCCAATATTATGAGTGCAGCATTAGACCAGATAACCTCAAAGCTGCTTTCAAACACAAAGTTACTGACGGCCCAACCTCCCAGCAAACCAGCCCCCAAAGCCACGCTGGCGGCCAACGCTCCAACCATGGCGGAGCGCAGGGCAAAGGAGACTAAAATCTCCCGGCGGGTGGCCCCGAGGGTTTTTAGGATGGCGGTTTCATAGGCGCGTTGCTCGCTGCTTGCGGAAGCCGCTCCGATGAGTATCAAAAACCCAGTGATCAGTGTGGCGATTGCGCCAATGGATGCCGCAGAGGCAATGGATGACACGATCCCGGACACCATAAGCACAGCTTCACGTATTTGGATGCCAGTCACATTGGGGAATGCCTGTCCCAATTCATCCAATATAGGTATTTCGGCTGCCTCGGCGGCATAGACCGTTGCAATATGGGAATGAGGGGCGCCGGCCAGAGCGCCGGCATTCAACAGAATAACAAACCCCATGCCGGCATTGGAAAAATCAACATCGCGCAGGCTTGTGATTGTTGCGGTGATATCACGCCCGAGGACATTGAGGGTCAAGCTGTCACCGAGGCCGATGCCAATCTCTTCTGCGGCCTCGGCTGAAAAGCTGATTTGAGCTGGCCCTGAATAGTCGTCTGGCCACCATTGCCCGGCGGTTAGCGATGTGTTTTCTGGCATTGCAGCGGCATAGCTGATGCCTCGGTCACCCCGCAAAACCCAGTGATCGCCCCCAACCTCAGCCGCGGGCTTGCCGTTAATCTGTGTCACCAAACCGCGCAGCATGGGGGCTGTTTCAACCCGATCGACTTCTGTGTTGTCTGACAGTCTTTGATTGAACTCTTCCAATTGACCAGACTGTATATCTAGAAAAAAGAAACTTGGGGCCTTGTCGGGCAAAGATTTAGTCATCGAGTTGCGAAGATTACCGTCAATTTGACCAACCGCTGCTAGAACCGCCAAGCCCAGACCGATACCCATTACGACGGGGCTTGCGCGTTCGGTGCCGCTGGAAATGGCGCTTACGGCGGCACGGAGGGCAAGGCGCCCCTGAAGGGATTTGCCGCGCACCACCCGTTTCAATATTAGTTGGAATAGCCCGGCCATCAAAGCCAAAAAGAGTAGGGCCAGTGAAATGCCCCCAAGCAACCACATCGTCATAGCGATTGATCCAGAGAATTGAACTGCGCCCCAAAGGGCTCCGCCAAGCAAGATCACCAGCACCATAATGTAACGCGCGGCGGGCCAGCTTTGAGGCGTGCCGCCTCGAAACAAATTGGCGGGGCGAATTTGCTCAGTTTGGGCCAAGGGCCAAATCGAAAATATAGCTGCTGCCAATGCGCCATAGGTGGCGGCTTCTAACAAGGCAGCAGGGTATACAGAAATCACCGCTACAGCGCTTAGACTTTCCGGCAAGAATGGCCTCGCAATAAAAGGAGCAACGGCGCCAAGGAGAACCCCAAGAATGACGGCCACGACGGTATAGGCGATGATTTGCAGCGTATAAATCCAGAAGATTTGGCGTGGGGTCGCCCCGAGTGTTTTCAAAACGGCGATATTGCCAGTCTTTTTTGCCACAAAGGTCCGCACGGCAGCGCTGACGCCAATGCCGCCCACCACAAGCCCCGACAGGCCAATGAGTACTAAGAAGGTGCTGAGGCGATCAATGGCTCTTGCCGCTCCCGGCGAGGCGTTTCGGGCGTCTTTCCACTTGCCACCAGCTGTTGCCCAGTTAGCCTCAAACGTGGCTTTCGCCGTATCAAAATCAATGCCGTTGGGAAGAATGAGGCGATATTTACTAGAAAAAATTGTGCCCTGTGACAGGAGGCCCGAACCCTCCAGATCCTGCGCCGAAACGATGCTGCGTGGGCCAAGGGCGAAGTTGCCAAAATTGTCGGGTTCCTTTTCAAGCGTTGCCATCACAACAAACTCTTGTTCACCCAGCTGCATGATACCGCCCAGATTGAGCTGCAATCGACGCAACAATGCCGGCGCCACCACAGCGCCTGGTAGATCATTTTGACCCGCCAGGGCTTCTGGCAAGCCCATGCCGTTCGACAGCACAATCTCGCCCACCAAAGGATAGGCGGCATCCACAGCTTTCACTTGGGTCAAAATTCGCTTCGAGTTGTCTCGGGCCACGGCCATCGACCTGAAGTCAATAATTTCGGACTTCTGAAGGCTCTGTTGCGCCATCCAGTCGTTTTCCTGAGGGCTGGCCCTTCGGTATGTCAGCTCAATCTCTGCATCTCCACCCAGAAAAACCTGACCATTGCTGTTGAGGCCAGCCTCAATAGCTCCGCGCAGAGATCCGATGGTGGCGATAGATGCCACGCCAAAAATCAGACATAGCATCAAAATCCTGAACCCGTGCAATCGATCTTTTAAAGCGGCGGTCAGCTCGCGCTGTGCAATTTTGAGTGCGATCACGACACAGACCCTTCGGCGACTTTACCATCGCGCAGGTTCACGATCCGATCACAGCGCGCGGCCAATTCGGCATCGTGGGTGACCAAAATTAAGGTCGTGTCAGGCTGGGCCTCGGTCAGGGTAAATAAGATATCCGCGATGCTCGCACCGTTTGCCGCATCAAGGTTGCCGGTAGGCTCATCGGCAAACACAATTTTAGGATCAGACGCCAGCGCGCGGGCTAAAGCCACCCTTTGCTGCTCTCCGCCGGACAATTGTTTTGGGAAATGATCACTGCGATGGGCCAAGCCAACCTCCGCTAATTTTTGAGCGGCGCGGTGGAATGGATCGGACGCACCGGCCAGTTCAAGTGCGGTGGCCACATTTTGCAGCGCGGTCATAGAGGGGATAAGATGGAAGGATTGGAACACTACACCGACTTGGCCTCGCCGAAACTGCGCAAGTTCGTTTTCTGGCATGGATGAAATATCCTGCCCCAACACACACACACGGCCTCTGGTGGCCTTTTCTAGACCTGCCATGACCATCAGAAGGCTCGATTTTCCCGAACCCGACGGTCCTACTAAAGCGCAGCTGCTTCCTTGAGTTATCCTAAGGTCAATACTATGTAGAATCTTGATCTTGCCGGCATTGCCCTCGAGCGAAAGATAGACTTGCTTGAGATCAACTGCATTTTGTTCTGACACGGGGACCATCCTATGAAATTCTATTCCTTTCGATATGGCCTTTTTGTCGGTCTATGCAACGCCTTGTTAATAATTCTTTTGAGCGGGGCCTCAACGCTGCGCGCGGACCCTAAAACAATCGTGGCATTTGGTGACAGTCTTACGCAGGGCTATGGTCTCCCGGCAGATGCCGGGTTCGTGCCGCAGTTGGGCGCATGGTTGGCGGCGCAGGGCGCCTCGGTGCGCGTGGTCAATGCAGGGGTTTCGGGAGACACAACCGCGGGTGGGTTGGCGCGTTTGGACTGGACGTTGGCTGAACCGGCTGAACTTGTTATCATCAATCTTGGCTCAAATGATATGCTGCGGGGCTTAGATCCAAACCTGGCTTATGCAAATTTAAAACAAATCATGGACAAACTTGAAGCCAAAAATATGGCAACCTTGCTGATCGGACATCTAGGCCCACTGAATTACGGCGCAGGGTATAAGGCCGACTATGATGGGGCGTTTGAAAAGCTCTCTGCATCATATGACACGGTCTTTTATCCATTTTTTTTTAAGAAGCTTATGGCCGCAGATGGGGTGACCCCAAATCTACAGCTCTATTTTCAAGCCGACGGAATGCATCCCAATGCGGCGGGGGTTCAGGCTGTGGTTGCTGACATGGGCCCCTACGTCCTGCGCGCCCTGCAGCAATAGGTGATTATTTCACTCCACGTGGAATATATCTCGCTCGGATAGATAGGGCCCACCGACAACATTTAGGGCGCCCAAGATTGAGTGAAACGTCGCATCTTGCGCTGGCACAGGTTTCGTCGCAACGCCAGATGTATCTCGGGATTTTTTGAATGCATCGGACATCCAAATTAAAAATGGTATTTCCAATTGCTCAATCGGTGCTTCCTCAGGAGATGCGCCGTGCATGTAACTGCCGTTTTCGCCAAGCGATTGTCCATGATCGCTGAGGTATAATACCACAGAGCTTAGCTCGTCTTCATCGTCCAAAATTTGCGCCAGCCCCGCCAAGGTTTTATCGGTGAATATGGTCGAGTTGTCATAGCTGTTTATAAGCGCCTCAAGATCACATTGCGTGACATGTGCGTCACAACTTGGCGTGTAAGGGGTAAAGTCTTTGTGCGATCGGTCAGAATAATTTGGACCATGGCTGCCACGGAAATGCAGCAGAAGAAATACTTTTTCAGACTTGGCGGCCTCTAAAATTGGGCCCATGTTCGCCAATAGCATATTGTCGAAATATCGCTCAACGCAGAAGGCCTGATCGCATTTCAAGACATTATAATCCATACAAATTTCGGTTATGCAGACATTTGCTAATTGGGTCGATGTTTGGTAGTTTCCTACATTGAGCCGTGGCATTTCTGTGTTGTTTGTGCGTACAAATGTTTTGATCCCCAAACGATGCAAGTATGACGGCAAAGGCTCAGTTGCCTCTTCCTTCCAGTCATCCCTGCCCTTTGCCGATAGAATGCATCCTGTTGTGATCATCGTAGTTGTCCAACAAGACTTACTTTTGGGCAGGGCTATATATCCGACTTTTTGTGTCGCTTGATTTATGGGGCGTTCGTAGCCGTAATAGCTATAGCTGGCCGCCCGTGAGGATTCTCCGATGACTAATACAACCAAACCCGGTTCTTCATCGGCGGCCGCGCCGTCCGGCAAATGAGAAAACTCTCCATAGTATCTCGAGTAATAGCCGTTGCGCATGTCCTGCGCGTAGCCAATGGTTTTTCCAATATAAGACCACGGTAGCAAACGGCTGCCCAAATAGGCGCTGTTGTCGTCGACCCAATCGGTCAGCGTTGGATTTAAACTTGTGATTACGGCCAGCATGGCGATCGACCCAATAGGGTAAAGGGCCAATCGAATTCTTGTGATGGGTTTGATCGAAACCAGTGCGACCAAGACTGAGGGTGCGAGGCCAAAGATAAACATGTGGATAAGGTATTCTGGGTTGAGAAATTCTGAAGCTTCTGAATAATCGGTGAAAAACAGGCTGGCGATCAATTCTTGATTGATGACAATGCCCAGACTGCTCATCCAAAAAGTTGCAGTCGCATTTATTATTAATAGGATGATGGCTATCAGTTTTCCCAATTTGATGGAGATAAAGAACATTGGCGTCAAAATTAGGATCCAAAGCAGAACGCTAAGAGACTCTATGAAAAGAAACGCCAAAAGTCCTGATAATGAGGAGAAATCAACTATGGCATCAAGCCAATTGATCAGTGGGCCTTGGTGGAAAAAAAGGGAAAACGAAATATAGATCGCAAGAAAAACGCTCAGTTTCATGCCATTTCTTATCATTGCCTGACTCCAAAAAACTCATCTGATAGACATCTACTACGTTGATATCGTTTAACATGAAAGATGCCGTTTTTATAGCTTATGTGAGATTTTTGGTATGATTTTCAAAATGACCATGCAGATTAATAAGTCAAGCTTGCATATTATAGGATCGCGGTTGGTAAATTATGGCCGTGGCTCCATTGGTATGGCTTTTTATCTGCATTTTAAATATATTTTAGACTAGTTGTGGCGTGCCCAAAATTACATCGCTTCAATCTATGAAGATGATTTGTTCGGGCAGGAGTTTTGGCAACGTTGCAGATAAGGACGCTTAGATTTTACCCGGCAACCTTGGCCAACCCAATTGGCAAGGGCCGCTCTTTGATGGGTAAGTGTACGACGGCACTAAATAGGCCGACGCCGACGCCGACCCACCAAACGGCGGTATAGGTGCCGTAGATGTCATACATCTTGCCGCCGAGCCAGACGCCCAGAAAGCTGCCCAATTGGTGTGAGAAGAACACAATCCCATAGAGCGTGCCCATATAACGCAGCCCATAGATATGAGCGACCAAGCCTGAGGTGAGCGGGACAGTGGCCAGCCAGAGCGAGCCCATCGCGAAGGAGAAGATTACCACGGACATTGGGGTGATGGGCAGGGCAATGAACAGCGCGGCGATCACCGTGCGGCCCAGATATATCCCGGCCAATAGATATTTCTTCGAATAACGTTTGCCCAGATAGCCCGCCGTGAGCGTGCCGATTATATTGGCAATACCGATCAGAGATATAGCCAGCGCCCCCAACCGTGAGGTGGTGGTGATCCCGATAGAGTGCAGCGCGCCGCCGGGCATAATCGGCCCACATAGCTCGGTCACAAAAGCTGGAAAATGTGCAGTGATGAAGGCCAGTTGATAGCCGCAGGAAAAAAAGCCAAGGAAAATCAGCGAATAGCTTGGGTCTTTGAAGGCTTTCATCAAGACTTGGCCAATGCTTTCTTCCAGCTCGGCCTTGCTGGCCACCCGCTCAGTTTTCATCATCGGCAGGAAGATCAACGAGCCAATCACGATGGCGGCAAAGGCGATAAAGACGTTTTGCCAAACCATAAAGCTCAGCAAATACTCAGCCAGCGGCGCACCAATCACTTGACCGGCAGAGCCAGCCGCGGTGGCAATGGCCAAAGACATTGATCTGTTTTCGTCAGAGGCGGCACGGCCCACAACCGCCAAGATCACGCCAAAGCCCGTACCCGCGATGCCAAAGCCCACCAAAATGCCATAGAGTTGCATCGCACCTGGGGTGACCGCTGTGGAGGATAAAACCAAACCGAGCGCGTAGACCAATCCGCCCAAGACGATGGCTTTGCGGTCTGTCATTTTATCAGCAATAGCACCAAATATCGGCTGTCCAATGCCCCAAAATAAGTTTTGCAAAGCAATGGCCATGGAAAATTCTGTCCGCAACCAGCCAAACTCTTCCGCCACCGGGATCTGAAACACGCCAAACGAGGCGCGCACTGCAAAGCTGAGCATCACGATAATGCAGCCTGCGATTAAGACGGGGGTGAAAAGAGCGGTTTGTTTCATTGAGCGACCCTAGGAGTTATTACAACCCGCGCAAGAGCATTTCAGCGCTTCATAGAATGTGACGTTTAAAAAAATCCAGCGTTTGCACCCGCCGCTGGACGCGGGTAATGGAGGGTATGAGCTTGATCCAAATATATTCTGAGGCGGTGCGCCTTGGCGCGTTGCAGGCGGACTTCGCCCAAGAAGCGGCTTTGCCGGAATTGGAGCGGCTGCGCTTGCAGTTGCAGCAACCCAGTAAAAAAGGATGGTTTCGCAAACCCGGACCTGCACCCCGTGGAATTTATCTCTGGGGCGGGGTTGGGCGCGGCAAATCTATGTTGATGGATATATTCGCCCGCAGCATGGGCGCCTCTGTCCGGCGTGTGCATTTCCATGCTTTCATGCAAGAGGTTCACAGCGGCATTGCCCGCGCCAAAGCGCAGGGGACCGTGGACGCGATACAGCCCGTTGCGCGGGAGATGGCTGATGGGATCACTTGTCTGGCCTTCGACGAAATGCAGATTACTGATATCACAGATGCGATGTTGGTGGGGCGCTTGTTTGAAGCGCTATTCGAAGCGGGTATCGCGATTGTTGCCACCTCTAATCGACATCCTAAGGATCTTTATAAAAACGGCTTGAATCGGCAATTGTTTTTGCCTTTTATCGCACTGTTGCAGCAAAAGATGGTGGTGCATGAGCTGGCCTCTTTGACGGACTACCGGCAAAATCGCATGGCTGGTCAGAAAAGTTATTTCACGCCCCTGGGTGCGGATGCGCGCGCAGGTATGGATCAGATATGGCTTCAACTGGCGGGTGGGCCGGGGCAAGCTTTTGTACTTGAGGTGAAGTCGCGGCAGGTTAGCATCCCCTCATTTCGCAATGGCATAGCCCGAATTTCCTTTTCAGAGCTTTGTGGTCAACCGCTTGGTGCTGGAGATTATCTGGCTCTGGCGCAGGAGGCCAAAGTGTTGATGCTCGAGGATGTCCCACAGCTTGGGCGTGACAATGCCAGCGAGGCCAAACGGTTTGTGACCCTGATTGATGCGGTATATGAGGCGGGTATCGGCTTTATTGCCTCTGCGGCGGCGCCACCGGAGGCATTATACCCCACGGGCACGGGCAGCTTTGAATTTGAACGTACCGCATCGCGTCTGCGTGAAATGCAGGCCGACGATTGGGGCCAAAGGTGATAGGGGTTTGAGTTAAGCGCTTTCGTCGTTTTCGCGCAAAACATGTCCTGCCAAATAAAGCGACCCGCAAATGAGGATCCGTGCCTCAGGATGGCGCTGTGCCAAGCCTGCCAAGACCTGGTTGATAGGGCCCCCTTCAGCGCTGGATATCCCACAAGCTTGTCCGGCCGCCGCCAAATCTGCCGCAGGCACGGCATTTGGTTCGTTGGGGATGGTGATGGCGGTTAAGGATACGCAGTGCTCTGCGATTGGGGCCAAGAAGCCTTGCACGTCTTTGGTGTTGATCATGCCGCAAATGATATGCGTTTCGCGCCGGGCCAAACTGGCTAGAGTGGCAGCAATTGCGCGACCGGCTGCGGGGTTGTGGCCGCCGTCGAGCCAAATCTCGTTGCTGGAAAGGTTTTCCACCAATGGACCGCTGCGGAGCCTTTGCATGCGCGCGGGCCAATGTGCTTGGCTAACTGCGGCAGTGCAGGCTATTTCGCCCATACCAAGATGGCGTAGAGTTGCAATGGCAGCACCCGCGTTTTCGACTTGATGCGGGCCGGGCAGGTTGGGCAATGGCAGATCCAACAGACCAGTTTCATCTTGGTAGATCAACCGTTCAGCTTCAACACTCACATGCCAATGTTGTCCATGCACCAACAATGGCGAGCCAATTTTTGCGGCTTGGCGCTCGATGACTTCAAGCGCTTCGTCTTGCTGTGGCCCCACGATGGCGGTGACGCCGCGTTTTAAAATGCCGGCCTTTTCAAAGGCGATTTTGGCCAGAGTATCGCCCAAAAATTGTTGGTGATCGAGATCAACTGGCGTGATGATACAGGCTACAGGGTGGTCTACCACATTGGTAACATCCAGACGTCCGCCCATACCGGTTTCCAGCAAGGTGTAATCTGCATGAGCCTCGGTGAAGGCTTGCAAGGCGGCGCAGGTGGTGATTTCAAAATAGGTGATGGTCTCGCCGTTGTTAGCCTCGTAGCAAGCATCCAGCTGCGCTGTTAAAGAAACTTCGCTGATAAAATCGCCGGCAATCCGAATGCGTTCATGAAACTTTGCTAGATGCGGAGATGTATAGGCGTGAACCACATGGCCTTCGCCCTCCATCCCGGCACGTATCATCGCTTGGGTGCTACCTTTGCCATTGGTGCCCGCCAAATGCACCACCGGCGGCAAGCGGTCTTGAGGATTACCCAAAGCCGCCAACAGTCGCCAAACCCGATCCAAGTTCAGATCAATGATCTTGGGATGCAGCGCCATCATCCGCTCAAGGATGATGTCCGAAGATTTCGATGTCACGTTGTTTGATCCGTTCCTGCTGCGGCTTCTTCGGCAGAAGGTTTGGGCAAGTCACCTTTGATCGCGGGAGATTTTTTGAGCAGCATCCGCATGATTGTGATCAGCTCATCTCGCAAGGCTGCACGGTGGGTCACCCGATCTAGCATGCCGTGATCCAAAAGGTATTCCGCCCTCTGAAAACCCTCAGGCAGTTTTTCACGAATGGTCTGTTCAATCACCCTTTGGCCTGCAAAACAGATCAGCGCATTGGGTTCGGCGATATGAACATCTCCCAACATGGCATAGGAGGCGGTCACGCCCCCAGTGGTTGGGTGGGTCAGCACAACGATATAAGGCAATCCTGCCTCTTTGAGCATTTGAACCGCGACCGTGGTGCGCGGCATTTGCATCAAAGACAGGATACCTTCTTGCATGCGTGCGCCACCGGCGGCTGAAAACAGTATCAAAGGCCTTTTCAGCTCAACGGCGCGTTGGGCCGCGGCGATAATGGCATTGCCGACATACATGCCCATGGATCCACCCATAAAGGCAAAATCTTGGCAAGCGGCTACAATGCCTGTGCGTCCAATATCGCCCTCGACTACCAGCATGGCCTCGGCCTCACCGGTTTTCTTCTGCGCGGCTTTCATCCGATCAGGATATTTCTTTTGATCGCGGAAATGCAGAGGATCAGTGATGGGCTTGGGCACATCAACCTCGACAAAAATACCACCATCAAATAAAGCTTCCATGCGCGCCCGTGAGCTGATGCCCATATGGTGGTCGCAATGGGTGCAGACGTTCAAATTGTCCGACAACTCACGGTGAAACAACATGGTGCCGCATTCGGCGCATTTGGTCCAAAGATTTTCGGGTACTTCGCGGCGCGAAAACAGCGAGTTTATCTTTGGTCGGACGTAGTTAGAAATCCAATTCAACGGCTGTGGTTCCCTGTTTCATGTAACTTAGCTTCAGTTAATCACCTGTACGGAAAATTGCAACTCACCTCCGCAGGGCAAGGCGCACTGAAAGATAGGCCAAGAGCATGCCAATGGCATCTACCGGCAGATATGACATCAACCTCTCGGTCTCCGTGACCGAGAATGGGTAAATATATAATGTCAGCCCGCCAAGATAATCTCCAAAACCGATCAATGCTATGGCCATGAAGTTCACCGCAAAGTGAAAGGCAATCGCGGGGCCTAAAGTGCCACTGCGCGCAGTGAGATCTGCGGCCAATATGCCAAAGCCAATGGTCCAGATCACAATCCAAGGTGCGGCTTCACCCATGACGGTGGGATCATAATGCAGCAGGCCAAATAGGACCGATGGTAGCAAAATCCAAATGCTTTTGTGCAACCCACGGGCCGCCAGTTGGCTTTGGAGGTAACCGCGAAATAGCAATTCTTCTGCGCTGACTTGGATCAGCAAGAAAAATAGAGTGAGGGGCAGGAGGCTCAGCCACAGACTAAACGAGAGATTGGATTGTAAGTCTTCTGCGAAGAAAGTGAATGCGCCGATTAACGCCAGATAGGGGATCAATCCGCGCATAGAGCGTAGGAATTGCGCTCCAGAGGGTCTCCATCCGCCCAGAATTGTGACCGGGTGGCGATGGTGCAGCAGGATCACTGCCAAGCAAACAGCGGCAATCATAAAGCCAAAACTAGCCAAAATAGTGAGCATTTGAGCGGGTGTGGTCAGGCCGGGCGTCATGGCCGCCCTTTGCACCCAAGCGTCGCCCATAATGATGGATGCGAGAGATCCACCCAGCATCAGCATCACGACGTACAGCAAAGCGGTGGCCACCAATCCAACGATCAAACGCAAAATGTCTGACTTTTCGCGGGCGGGAGCAACAAGACTTTCATGTGGTTCGTATGACATAGCCTCTTTTAAATTGTGCATGATGGCATGGAAAGGTAAAAATTATTACGCTTAAACAATATAGTATTAATTAATTTGTGATAGCGTGTATGAACACATGCTCGGGTTGGAACTGTCGACTTGCCCCCCACTGCATCTCCGCCTAAACAATTGGAAAATCTTTAAACAAAGGGTTCCGCAATGAATAAGCATGTATTCGACAAATCCAAATTTCCCAGCCGTCACGTGTCGGTTGGTCCTGAGCGTGCGCCGCATCGTTCATTCTACTATGCGATGGGCATGACCGCCGAAGAAATTGCCCAGCCGTTCATCGGTGTGGCAACGTGTTGGAATGAAGCGGCTCCGTGTAATATTTCCCTAAACCGGCAAGCCCAGGCCGCCAAACTTGGCGTGAAAAATGCTGCTGGCACGCCGCGCGAATTCACCACCATCACCGTGACGGACGGGATCGCAATGGGCCACGAGGGCATGCGCTCTTCTTTGGCCAGTCGCGAAGCAATCTCTGACAGCGTTGAGCTGACCATGCGTGGTCACTGCTATGATGCGCTGGTGGGACTTGCAGGCTGTGACAAATCCCTGCCGGGTATGATGATGGCCATGGTACGTTTAAACGTACCATCTGTCTTTATCTATGGTGGATCCATCCTGCCGGGGCGGATGAATGGCAAAGACGTTACCGTACAAGATGTGTTCGAAGCTGTGGGCCAACATCAGGCTGGTACTCTGTCGACCTGTGAACTGGAAAAACTGGAAGCTGTCGCTTGCCCCTCTGCAGGTGCTTGTGGCGGTCAGTTTACGGCCAACACAATGGCCTGTGTGGCAGAGGCCATTGGTCTTGCATTGCCGAACTCAACTGGCGCCCCTGCACCCTATGAATCGCGTGACCAATATGCGATTGCTGCAGGCGAAGCGGTGATGAACTTGCTGGAGAAAAATATCCGTGCCCGTGATATTGTGACGATGAAGTCACTTGAAAATGCGGCTCGGGTTGTGGCCTGTACTGGTGGTTCCACGAACGCTGGCCTGCACCTGCCGGCGATTGCCCATGAAGCGGGTTTGGAATTCTATCTTGATGACGTTTGCGATATTTTCCGCGACACACCTTATTTCGTCGATCTAAAGCCCGGTGGCCAATATGTGGCTAAGGATCTTTATGAAGTGGGCGGTGTGCCGGTGGTTATGAAAGAGCTGCGCAAAGCGGGATTGATGCATGAAGATTGCATCACCGCAACGGGCCGCTCCATGGGCGAAGAGCTTGATCTTATCGAGCGGGAGGCCGATGGCCGCGTGATCTATGCTGTCGAAACACCGATCACCAAAACTGGTGGTGTTGTTGGTCTCAAAGGCAACTTGGCTCCTGAGGGTGCGATTGTGAAAGTTGCGGGCATCAGTACGCAGCACCAAATCTTTACCGGGCCCGCCCGGGTTTTTGAATGTGAAGAAGATGCATTTGAAGCGGTGAAACAACGTGCCTATGAAGAGGGTGACGTGTTGGTTATTCGCAATGAAGGCCCATCTGGTGGCCCAGGCATGCGCGAAATGCTCTCAACCACAGCGGCACTTTCTGGTCAAGGCATGGGCAAGAAGGTGGCATTGATCACCGATGGCCGCTTCTCTGGCGCGACCCGGGGCTTCTGCGTGGGTCACGTTGGTCCTGAAGCTGCAGCTGGTGGTCCAATTGCTTTGATCAACACAGGTGATGTGGTGACGATCAATGCCATTTCCGGTGAATTGTCAGTGGCTCTCGGCGATGAAGAGCTCGCCGAGCGCAAAGCCAAGTGGAAAGGTCCTCGCGAAACGATCTACGCAAGTGGTGCTCTTTGGAAATATGCTCAGCTGGTTGGCGCGACCTACAAGGGGGCGGTAACCCATCCGGGTGCAAAAGCAGAACGGCATGAGTATTTTGATCTCTAGAATAATATTGGCAGCCAGCGTTCTTTTGTTGGCTGGCTGCCAATTAGCAGATATTTCCATTAGTAATAGCCTATTTGCATCGGCGCCGATGTCTTCTGGTAAGCTAGCCGGAGGAGTGATTGTGCAGGCTCCTGAGGGGTATTGTCTGGATCAAAGCAGCACTCGGCGCGGAGTCACGCGCACCGGTTTGGTTTTTGCCAGCTGTGTGCGTTTGCAGGGCCGCAATGAATTCGATCCAACCTATGGCCATGTTTTAACGGTGACCAACGCCGGGCCAAAAATTGATTTGTCGGTGTTGTCAGGCTACATCAGATCTGCCGCGGGTCGGGCGGCGCTGTCGGATGACGATCAATCTACAGGAATTGTCATTCACGAAACCAAAGTCACGCGGAACGCTGTTTATGTGGAATACACCGATTCTGCGCGTCCAATCCATTTGGGTCAAAGGGGCTGGAAAGCCTTCGTGGTGGTGGCAGATAAATTGGTACTTTTAGGTATATACGCCGGTGTAGGGGTAACGGTGTCGGGCATAGACGGTGAAGAAACTCTGCGCAAATTTGCCCAGTTGATATTGATAGAGGCAAAGAAATTTATTTGATTTTTTAACAATGTTCCAGGGTGAAGTTATTGTAAAAATTTTATTTAGTCTGGTTATATGGACTGGCATTATGTGTTTCATTTGGAAAAATAATGTTTAATTACTTCGGCCTTTTGGGTCGATTGGGTGCCAAGCTTAGTTTGAGATTTTGGTGCATTCGCGAGTTGGCCAGTATTTGATATTTGGGCGCTGCGAATACAGCTGGAACGTTTCATTCTCAGCGCTAATCAATGTTTGCAAACGCCGCAGCGGGGCTCCGAATATTTACGGTATGAACCCAACACTGAGCAATTGGCCCATGACCAAAGAGCTCATGCTGATGATTTGTGATTTGAATTTGATTTGCAGCGTAAAAACATACAAAAAGCGTATTGAAAATATCTGGGTTGATCTGGTGTTCGAGACACCTGCCTATAAGAAAATATCCACACGCGATGTTACGTTTAGCAAAAGCTAAAGGGCGGAGCTTTAACATGAGGAACTGTTAACATATCGTACTTCACAGGTTCGGAATTGAAGGACAGAATTTGACATGGCCGCGTTGTTGGCATGGCGGATTAAACAGAAATTGTTGCGTTACACAACGGTGATGAAGTCTCTGGTGTAGAGGTGCAAGCCACTGAAAAAGGCGTTTGGACACTGCGGGTCCCTGCACCTTTGACGATATTTTCAGATGAGGTTCATAGCTGCGTGGTGTCATTGGCCAACGGGGACCTATTGGGCAAGTTTACTGTGATTTTTGGTGAGCCTTTGGCCCATGAACTTCAAGCTGAAATTAGTCGCAACGTGCTGAGTTGGATTTATTGAAATTGGTAGTGCGCAGGGCAATGGTGGACGCTGAGGCGTAGTCGTACGCGGGCCAGATTGTTAAGCTGAAGTCAGTTGGCTGGCGCAAGGATAACCTCAACGCGGCGGTTCATTTCGCGCCCCTCTGGCGTCGCGTTACTTGCTACGGGGGAAAAGTACCCTAGGCCTTCAGAGGCCACCCGCTCAGGCGCGATCTCCGGAAATTGTGCGAGCAACATTGCGCGTACCGCTTTGGCCCGTTGTTTTGACAGCTCTAGGTTTTTGTCATGTAATCCACTAGAATCGGTATGGCCCACCAACACAATCGATTGATCCGGTCTGGCACTCAAAAAATCTGCAAGTGCTTTTAAAGATGGAAATGCATTGCCGTTTAACGTTTCCAAGCCTGCCCCAAAAGAGAGATCTGACAGCATGAAATGTCCTGTTTCCATCAGCTGAGGCGCCATTTGATCGGGGCTTGTGGGGATGGGAAGGGCAGAAAACTGTACCTCGACATCGCTGGCAGGGCTTATCTGAGTAATCTGCAAATGCGTCCTGTTCAACGATCGGCTGGCCAATAGCCACACCGCCCGATTTTTGCCTTTATAGGCGCTGAGAAACGTATAACTTCCAAGGTCTACATACATTGCAGGCGGGGGCATAATGGGCAAGGCAAACTTGAAATCATATCCACCGCAGTCACGATCTGCACATTGCAGCGCGAGCGTATAGCCTTGGCCGGTTAGTTGCTGTAGCAATGCCGCCGCCACAATATCGGGCTTGGTTGAGACATCAGATTGAAAAGCGGTATGGGTGACGGCACCTGTCAATTGCACACTGGGCACGCTGGTTCCGTCCCAAACCTGCACTGGCAATTCTATCGTCGCCAAGGCGCTTTCCTCTTGGGCAATTTGTTTCAAGCCAACAGGCATGCCAAAGTCCAAAGCTTGGGCTGAGACAGGCAATATCAATAAGAGTGCAAGTGTGCGAAGCATCTATTTCCTAACGGTTTTGCGCGTGATATTCTGGGTTGGGACGCATATCCGTCGCGCTGGCCACACGGTTGGTCATATTGAAAAACCCTGCGACCGCGGCAATATCCCAAATATCGCGATCTGAAAACCCAACGGCGCGCAGGGTGTCTCGATCTTCCTCTTCAATATGTTGGCTGCTTTCCGTCATCAAGGCGGCAAAGTCGAGCATGGCTTTTTGTCGCGCATCCAGATTTGCGGAACGGTAATTCATAACCAGTTGCTCGCCCAGTATCGGGTCACCCGACAATTGCCGCACGGCGGCGCCATGGGCGGTGAGGCAGTAAAAGCATTTGTTAATGGACGACACCACCACTGCGATCATCTCGCGTTCCAGTTTCGATAGTCCACTGTCTGCAAGCATTACATCATTGTACAAAGTGGTGAAGGCATTCAGCTTGTCGATGTCAAACGCATAGGCCTGAAGTACGTTGGGAATTATCCCAAGCTTGTCTTGGCATATGTCGAAATATTTTTGCGTCCCTTCAGGCAGCGTGTCAACCATCGGTAAATCCAAAGCGGTGGGTGTTTTGGTCATGCGCTTTCCTTTATGCGGTAGTGGTAGGTTCCCGCGGGGATCATCCCCATGGATAGGTATAATTCATTTGCGGCGGCGTTATGCTTTGTGGTCATCAAGCTCATATAGTTAGCCCCGTTATCTTGCGCCCATTTGGCCGCCTGCGCCATCAATTTTCGCGCAACGCCAGTGCGACGAAAGCTGTCCAAAACCTCGACCGCATGGATCATGGCAATATCGCCATCCAGTGCCAGAAATGCGACACCAGCGGGCGTGTCGGCGCTGCGGGCAAGCAAACCAGTTTTGGGGCCCTGAACCCGGTGCATCAGTTCGATCCGCTCAGGAGTGATGCCGCCTGCAGCCCAAATCTCACGCATCACCTGCAAGGGTTCCCAAATTGCATAACTCTGTGCCCGGGGCAGTATTTCAGGAACAAGCGCCGCATTTTCGCAGACATAAAACGTCACCGGATCGATGATTTCATATCCACGCGCTGCAAGTGCCATGTCTAACTCGGTGTCGTTTTGACGGATCATGAACAGCTTGGTCTGACCTAAAGCCAGCATCGCCAGCTCAGCGACTGCAATATCAGCTATGCTCTCTTGGGCCAAGGTGGCGGCTGATGCTCGCTTGCCGCCGCCTGCACCGTTGCGGATATCCCAGCCCTCATGCCGCCTTACGCTTAGAGCAGGCCATGTGGCATTGGTGGTGTCATAGAGCCTTGGGATATCCGGAAAATTCATGAAGGGAACTCTGCTTTCAACTGCGCCATAGCTTGGTCCAGCATGCCAGAATCCGTGCCACGTATCACCACATTCGCGCCAAATAGACCGTCCTTTTGGAAAGGATAACATCCAATCGAAAGTTCGGGGAAGGCCTCTGCCAACGCGCCAAGCGGCGCGGCTATGTCACCTTCGCCGCGTTCAATGCGATACGTTTGGGAGATCAAAGGTTGACCGCCGGTGAGGCTTGGCAAGACGCTGGCTGTCATGGCTTGGAAAATCGAAGGGACCCCGGCCATGACATGAACATTTTTCAAGGTGAAGCCTGGCGCTTTGCTGACCGGATTGTCGATTAGGCTGGCCCCAACTGGGATCCGAGCCATTCGCAGACGGGCCTCGTTGAGTGGTTGTTTCTGCGCGTTATAATGCGCCTGAAGGATGGCGCGGGCATCGTCGCGAACGTTGATATGCACACCAAAGGCTTTGGCGATACAATCGGCGGTGATGTCATCATGGGTGGGGCCAATGCCGCCGCTGGTGAATACATGTGTGTAGCTGTCACTTAAGGATTGGACGGCTACAATAATAGCTTTGGGATCATCACTAACCACGCGCACCTCTTTGAGATCTATCCCCTGCTCTGTAAGCTGCCCAGCCAAATGGTACATATTGGCGTCACGGGTGCGTCCAGAGAGGATTTCATCGCCAATGACAAGCATTGCGGCGGTTGGGTTGGTCATGTGTCATCCTTGCGTTCGAATATTCTATAGGTATAGGCCTGCAGCATGCGCTTTCAAACCCCTCTTGTGCCTGGCAGGCTGATCAAACGCTACAAACGCTTTTTGGCGGATGTGCAATTGGAAGATGGTCGTGTGGTGACCGCGCATTGCGCCAATCCTGGTGCGATGATTGGCCTGAAAAATCCGGGCTTGCAGGTCTGGCTGGAGCCTAATAACGACCCCAAGAAAAAATTAAAATTTGGTTGGAAAGTGGCGCAGTTGGCCGGCGGGGCTTGGGTTGGCATTGATACTAGCGTTCCGAACAAAGTGATAAAAGAGGCCTTACACGCCAAACAAATCGCTGAACTGTCCGCCTATGACACCATTTTACCCGAGCAAAAATATGGTGCCAATTCACGGGTGGATTTTCTGTTGCGTGGGTATGGTCTACCTGATGCCTATGTTGAGGTGAAAAATGTACACCTCTGCCGACAGGATGATTGGGCTGAATTTCCTGATACTGTGACTGCGCGTGGCTTGAAGCATTTGGGGGTATTAGGCGATATGGCCGAGGCGGGGCATCGGGCTGTGTTGATCTATTGTGTGCAGCATACTGGCTGTGGCCGGTTTCGGTTGGCACATGACCTTGATCCTGCCTATGCAGCGGCTTGCGTTCACGCGAAAGTGCGGGGCGTTGAGATGCTGTGTTACACCTGTGATGTGAGCATCACCGAAATTACCTTGCGTGGGGCTTTACCCTTGGGCTCGAGCGCCGCTTAAGCGGGGTGAATTTTTCACTGCACGGTCTGGTCGTGTGGAAAGGCTTCCACTATACAAAGTAAATATTTCAAATAGGAGCCTCCCCGTGACCTCAGCCCGTGGACGATTGACCAAAGACGGTATCCGAATTTATCAACTCGGTGATTTTGCAGGCATGGCAGAGGCTGGCCGCATCGCTGCTGTGATCTTAGATGATATCATCCCACATATTTTTGTGGGTCAAACCACCGCTGAAATCGATCGGATCATCACCGAAATGGTGACTGCCCATGGTGCCAAATCCGCGACCATTGGGTATAAGGGCTACATGCATGCCAGCTGTATTTCGGTCAACCATGTGGTCTGCCATGGTATCCCCAGTGATAAGAAAATCAAGGATGGCGACATTCTGAACATTGATGTGACCGTGATTATCGACGGTTGGTTTGGCGATACCAGCCGGATGTATGTGGCAGGAAAATTGGCCCGTAAGTCTGAGCGCCTAATCGAAGTGACCCACGAGGCCCTGTTCAAAGGGATTGAGGCTGTAAAGCCCGGCAATACCTTTGGCGATATTGGCCATGCCATCCAAAGCTTTGTCGAAGGTCATCGGATGAGTGTAGTTAAGGATTTTTGTGGTCACGGTTTGGGCCAAGTGTTCCACGCTCCGCCGAATGTATTGCACTATGGCCGGGCTGGAACTGGGCCTGTGCTGGAAGAGGGCATGTTTTTCACCATCGAGCCGATGGTCAATCTTGGGCGCTCTGAAACTAAGGTTCTGGCCGATGACTGGACTGCAGTGACCCGAGATAAATCCCTTTCAGCGCAGTTTGAACATTCTGTCGGGGTTACGGCGACAGGGGTCGAAATTTTCACCCTGTCACCGAATAATGTATTTCACCCAACATATGGGTGACCTTAGGCTTTAGGCCTGTGGGCGTCGTGGTTTGGCATTGCCGCCTACATTCGGCTTGCCTTTAAACTGGTTAGGACGTCCACCGGGTTTTCCGCCTCGACTTAGGGGTTTCCCGCCGGGCTTGCCACCAAATTTTGAGGATGACGGGCCACGGTGATTGCGCTCACCATGTGGCACGGCGCCTTGTGGCAATTCCGCAGATGCCCCATGTGACTTGCGTGCCTTAGGTTTTGGAGCCTGCATGGCAGGACCATCATTGGTTGGATCCCAACGGCCTTCGAGTACGGGCTTCGCGTCATAACTTGGCTTGCCGCTGCCGGACGGTTTGCCACCGCCAGAGAATTTACCGCCAGCTTTTGCGCCAGGACGACCGCCATGGGATTTGTCTTTGCCCCAATTGTCACTGTCACGGCGTTGACCACCGCGGCCGGTCGGCTGCTTGCGTTTGGGTTTGCGGGTGTCTACGCCGGGAACGAGATCCCACCGACGGCCACTGGCGATTGGAATTTCCGCCTTCAACACTTTTTCCACATCCTTCAATTCACCCATCTCATCAGGTGCAACAAAGGCAATGGCCCTACCATCGCGGCCAGCACGCGCAGTCCGGCCGATCCGGTGTATGTAATTTTCAGGCACATTTGGCAGGTCATAGTTGTAAACAAAGCGTACGTCTGGAATGTCCAAACCACGGGCGGCCACATCGGTGGCCACCAAAACTTTGATTTTGCCGGTGCGCAAGGAATCAATCGCGCGTTGGCGCTGACCTTGTGATTTATTCCCATGCACAGAATCTGTAGCGTAGCCAGATTTTTCGAGGGCTTTCATCAGGCGCTCGGAGCCGTGTTTGGTCCTGGCAAAAACGATGGCTGCATCGTCGCGGTGCTCGGCAAGTTTTTCTATCAGAAATTCAGTTTTGGCAACGCCGGCCACAAAGTGCACTTCTTGTGTGATCTTATCTGCAACCTCACCGGGACGCGACACTGCAACCCGCTCTGGGTTTTTCAGGTAGGTGTCTGCCAATTCGTTCATGTGTTTTGGCATGGTTGCCGAAAACAGCATTGTTTGGCGTTCTTTGGCAAGCAACGGCGCGATTTGGCGCAGCGCATGGATAAAGCCAAGATCCAGCATTTGGTCGGCTTCATCGAGCACCAGAAATTGTGTTTGTGACAGATCAACGGCTTTGCGCTCAATCAAATCAATTAGGCGACCGGGCGTGGCGATCAAAAGATCTGTGCCACGGGCCAAACGGTTGATCTGTGAGCTGATGGACATGCCGCCCACAACCAAACCAACCTTTATATGGGTACCTTGTGAGTAGGCGGACAGATTGTCTTTGATCTGACCAGCAAGCTCGCGGGTGGGGGCCAAGATCAAACCACGCACTGATTTAGGCATAGGCTTGCTGCCCACTTTCAGCAAATGGTTCATGATTGGCAGGCCGAAGGCTGCAGTTTTACCGGTGCCCGTCTGTGCCAGGCCCATCACGTCGCGGCCAGCCAGGGCATGCGGAATGGCTTGGACTTGGATTGGGGTTGGATCAACGATGCCTTGTGCGGCCAGTTGTTCCACGAGGCGAGGCATTAAGCCCAGTTCTTCAAACGTCATAATTTATCCCTTGCGCCGAAAAGCGCATAGTTGGCGGATCACTTCGATCATTTGGGCGGGATTGCCCTTTGACTGTAACACGCATTCCCAAGGCAAAGCCTTGGGTTCGGTCAGGTCAAAGTGCTGCGTAAGCAGTCAGAATTGCCAACCGGACAGGGGCGCAGGTAGGCGCTGACTTGTAAGAAGTCAATCCCAACTATCACGTGATGCTTAACGTGGGCTTAACAGTGTGAGGGTTGTGCCACCAAATTTGCGGGTGTCTTGCATGATGAAACCTTCGGGGGTCATGGCGGAAGCTTCTTCAAAAACAATCAGAGCGTCTGGCGCGATCCAGCCTTGGGCCCGCGCGCTGGTCAAAGCCCGTTCGCCAAGCGACTGGCCATAGGGCGGATCCAAAAACACCAAATCACAAGGTGCACCTGGTGTCAGCTTTGTGGCGTCTTGTGTCAGCAAAGTGGTGCCGTCAGAGGCTCTCATCAGGGTGATATTTTGCTGTATTAGTTTTTGTCCCACCCGACCGTTTTCGACAAAAGTGGCATGCTGCGCACCGCGCGACAGGGCCTCCAGCCCTAAAGCCCCCGTGCCGGCAAATAGATCCAAAACTCGAAGGCCGTTAAAATTCACCCAGTTTTGCAGAATATTAAACAGGCTTTCGCGCACCCGGTCTGTGGTGGGACGCAGATGTGCTGCCATGTCACCCTTGCCCAGATCGGCCAATTTCAGTCCACGATTTTTGCCGGCAATTATTCTCATCCTTGCAGTAGCGCCTTAAGGTCACTCTGCGGATCAACTGCAATGGCGGGATCTGCGGATTTACCAGCCTCAATAAGCCGCTTGGCCACCATATAGGCCCGGGGATCATTCATGGCGTCGACAGCCAGTAGGGCTCCGGACTTATAGTACCAATGTGAGCGCGCAGTGCCGCTGTCGCGCACGACGACATCTGTGAAACCGGTGTTCAAACCAGCAATCTGCAATTTTACGCTGTATTGATCGGACCAGAACCACGGCGTCGCGGTATAGTCTTGCCCAGCACCCATCATATTCGCGGCTACAACCTCGGCCTGATCAATTGCATTGGGCACGCTTTCCAACCGGATGCGCCCGTCTTGATAGGGGAAGCTGGCGCAATCACCCGCAGCCCAAATATTTGGCACGGATGTTTGACCTTGGCTGTTGGTTTCTATGCCGTTGTTGAGTGTGAGCCCGGCGGCTTCGGCTAACCCTGTACCGGGCAAAATCCCAACCCCAACAATTGCAAAATCAATTTCAAGTGTTTGGCCATTACTGAGAGCTGCGCCAGTGACGTGACCCTCGCCGGTCAACCGCTCTAAGCCCACGCCCTCGAGGATCGTCACCCCATGGCTTTGGTGCAAGGCGCGGAAGTAGTCTGAGGTTTCCCCACAGGCTACCCGTTGCAAAATTCTGTCAGCCATTTCCACCAATGTAACCTTTAAGCCCTTGGCCGCGGCCACTGCCGCCGCTTCGAGTCCGATATACCCGCCACCAATGATCAACACATGGCCACCACGCCCAAAGGCAGGCTGCATCGCATCCACATCAGCCAAGCTGCGCACCGCAAACACACCATCCAGTCTGCCGCCAATAGCCGCTGGAAGTAGGCGTGGGGTGGAGCCTGTGGTGAGGGCCAGATGGTCATAGCTGAGCGTCTCATCTCTGATGGAAATGCTATTTTCAGCGGAATTGATCGTCGTGACTTGGGTGTTCAGGCGCAAGGAAATTAGCTGCTCGGTGTAAAGGTCACGGGGGCGCAAATATAATCGGTCTAGAGCCATATCGCCCAAAAGGTATTTTTTAGACAAGGGAGGGCGTTGGTAGGGTGGGACTGGTTCATCGCCAATTAGCGTCACGTCGCCGTCATAGCCCAAGGCGCGCAATTTGAGTGCCAAGGATGAACCCGCCTGACCTGCTCCAATAATAACAATTCCCGACATTGCGTGCGACCTCTGGTAACTTGATCTAAGTATCCTATATCTAAGCGCAGCAGATTTACAATGAATGAAGGATCAATGAAATGGCAATATCTCAAGGTGACAAACTACCATCAACAATACTTCGACGCATGGGAAATGATGGTCCTGAGGAAGTCACAATTGATGCTCTAACGTCTGGTCGAAAAATCGTCCTCTTTGGCCTGCCTGGGGCATTCACACCTACCTGTTCTTCGGCACATGTACCATCCTTCATTAGAACGATTGATCAATTCAGAGCTAAAGGTGTGGATGAGATCGTATGCGTTGCAGTGAACGACGTCCATGTGATGCGGGAGTGGAGCAAAGTAAGTGGTGCCGCCGCCGCGGGTCTGTCTATGTGGGCCGATCCGGTCAGCGCTTTTACAACAGCGATCGGCATGAATTTTGATGTTGAGGCAGTGGGCTTTGTTGGGCGTTCATCACGCTATGCGATGCTGGTGGATGACGGTGTTGTTAGCATCTTAAACCTGGAAACTGCGCGGGGCATTTGCGACATCTCTGGTGGAGAGAACTTGCTCGCCGACATGGGTTAACTTACCCGCTCAGATATTAGCTGGCCGCCGTGTCCATACGTTCGGCCAGTTTTACATCCAGATCCGACAAGCCATTACAATCATGAGTGGTCAAAATCACCTGAACACGGTTGTAGGTGTTGGACCATTCCGGATGGTGATCCAGCTTTTCGGCCCAGAGAGCCATCTCGGTCATCCAAGCCCAAGCCTGACGAAAAGTTTTGAATTTAAAATCCTTTGTCAAAGCATCGCGCCCTTCAACCATGGACCAGCCGGATCCAAAAAGAGGGTCTAAGGTGCTTCGGTCTGTCAGGGCTTTGGTCATTGTTGTTCCTCAATCTCTAGTTTTTTAAAGGGGCCATAGCTGGTCAGTACGTCAATTTCGTCGTCGACCGCTTCACGCTCGGCTTGTAAGTACCGCGCAACCGCGTCGGAAAATCCGGCATCGCCGAACCAATGCAGCGAATGGGTGACAACCGGCAAATACCCACGGGCCAGCTTGTGAGCGCCTTGGGCACCAGCCTCTACACGCATCAGGCGCTGGGAAATGGCGAAGTCGATGGCTTGATAGTAGCACAATTCGAAATGCAGGCAGGGGAAATCCTGAACACAGCCCCAATATCGGCCGTAAAGGGCATCACGCCCTATAAAGTTTAGTGCTCCGGCCACATATCTGCAATTGATTTTTGCCAAAACTAATAGCATGTCATGGCGCAGATGCGCTTGGGCTTCATTGAAAAACTGGCGTGTAAGATAGGGCGTGCCCCATTTGCGCGTGCCGGTATCTTGATAGAATGTCCAAAAGGCATCCCAATGATGTGGTTGAATATCATCCCCTGTCAAAATTTCGATATCACCGCCAAAATCTTGAGCTTGGGTGCGTTCTTTGCGGATGTTCTTGCGCTTGCGGCTGCTGAGATTGGCCAGAAAATCATCGAAACTGTCGTAACCGTCATTAATCCAATGAAATTGCTGCGATTTGCGTGGATGTAGGCCCATTTGCGCCCCGGCCTCTGCTTCGGATTGGGTGCAAAAAGTAATGTGGAGGGAGGATAGCTTATGTTCTGCAGCCAGTTGTACTGCGCCCTGAACTAAAGCGGATCGAGCGATCTCGACATGCTCTGGTGCCACCAAAAGCCGCCGTCCAGTGGCAGGGGTATGGGGCACGGCCATCTGCAATTTAGGGTAATACTCGCCACCAGAGTTTTCATAGGCCTGCGCAAAATTATGATCGAAGATATATTCACCTTGGCTGTGGCTTTTGCCGTAGAGCGGGGCCACGCCGATGGTTTTACCTTCCTGTTTGGCCTGTAAATAATGCGGGGTCCAACCGGTACCGGTCCCGACGGAATGGCTGTCTTCCAGCGCCTTCAAAAAGCGATGCGTGGTAAAGGGATCTGCAGGACGGCCATCTTTGGCCTCCGGGCAGGCACAGCTGTCCCACTCTGCCTCAGAGATTTGAGACAGGTTGGTGAGCACGTTGATTTCTATTTTCGTCTCTTGGCCCACGGTGCTCTCAGTATATTGTTTATATTCAAAATGCGGCATGATGGCCAAAGGTCAAGCGAGATAACCGTCGAAGGTGATATTGTCTGCAATGGTTTGGGCTTTTACTGCATCGGCTCGTGATTGCACTGTCCAACAAAGGATAGGCACACCCTGAGTTTTAAGATTGGTGACGACTTGATCATCTAATTGTGCATGATTGTGGGAAATAAAACAGGCGCCAACCCTATCAAAATCAGAAACCTCACTCAGATGTTCGCGGGTGTTGGAGGAAAGTGTTGGCCAATCAGTCGCCGTAAACCGATCTGTTACCAAACCGACCGGTGTTTCAGGGCTCAGCGCCGCAAAGACAGCTATTGCATTTGGGTTGAAGGACATCACTGCCACGTCGCCGTCATAGGATTTCAACGCCGCCGCAACGGCTTCTTCAAGCGGGCCCACATCACCGCCCATATTGCCGTCTTGATCTTTGATTTCGATCAACAGCGGAACACGACCTGCCACCAACGCCAAAGTTTGCTCTAAGCTTGGTATGGTCTCTTGCCCGCCTGTTAGGATGATTTCCGACAGAGCTTGTGCGCTGTGCAGGGCAAGGGCACCGGTTTGGGATGTGAGGCGACCAAGGTGATAGTCATGAAACACCATCGCGGTCGCATCGCTTGACAGCTGCACGTCAATTTCAATGCCATAGTCCGCCGCAATCGCTGCATTTAGAGCCGCAGGCGAATTCTCAGCGCGCCCATCCGCTGCATAATGTAATCCACGATGGGCAATGGGGCGGGCTAGGAAACTGGCGGGCAGGTTTGTCATGCGATTTGGAAGATCCCTTCGATCTCCACCGCAACGCCCATGGGCAATGAGGGCGATGAAACCGCAGCACGAGCATGTTTGCCGGCATCTCCAAGGGCTTCCACCAAGAAATCCGATGCGCCGTTTATGACTTTGGGCTGTTCAGTATAATCTTGGGTGGAATTCACAAACCCTGACAGTTTCACCACGCGTACCAAACGATCCAGATCTCCGCCGCATGCGGCCTTGACTTGAGCCAATAAAGCAATGGCGCATGTGCGCGCTGCGGAAGCACCATCTTCGGTCGACATATTGTCACCAAGTTTTCCAATCATGAATCCATCGGCATTTTGACTTATCTGACCCGACACGTAAACTAAGTCACCGACCTGTACATAGGGTACATAATTTGCAGCAGGTGCGGGCGCGTCTGGCAATGTGACGCCTAATTCAGCGAGTCTTGTTTCAAATGTTCTAGCCATCTTGAGTCTCCCAATCAATTTTCTTAACCAGCGATATGCTTAAATCTCATCTGAGAAAAGCGTAAAACTGGCTTTGTTTCGTAGTGCTCGCAAAGTAATTTGCGATCAGTTGTAGAAAATAAGTTAATAGGCTGCGATTTTGGTGTGCAAGAATACCTCCAGAGGGATGCCAGTACGGGAGTTTGGTGAACTCATGTTTTTCGTCGTGAAAATAAATTTCCAGGTCCTGCACCAAATGGAGTGATTTCAGAGGCCTGTAACTCGTTTGCAACAACTCATAGGTGGAAATTGCTTATCATTTGCCGAACACGCCACAAGAAACTAAGACAAGGGTTAGAAATAGGTGGATCAATGTTTGAACACGTTAAACGCGTAACAATTCTAATCGCTACGGGGCTAATACTGCTACTGTCCGCCTGCAGCCCGCGCTCGGGGGCGGTGTTACATGACCCATTCGAGCGGCTCAACCGAGCCACTCATGCCTTTAACAAAGGGCTGGATCGCAACCTATTATCCCCTGTTTCTAAGGGCTATACTGCTGTTGTTCCCGACCCGGTCGAAAATGGTATTTCAAACTTTGCCAGCAATCTGAGTTTGCCAGGCAAGGTGGTGAACAATATTTTGCAATTGGATATCTCAGCGGCTTCCAGCAATACGTTCCGATTCGTCATCAACAGCACATTTGGGCTGGTGGGCCTTTTTGACCCGTCTGGTTCGATGGGCTTTGAGGAACGCGATGCCGATTTCGGCCAAACGCTACAGCTTTGGGGCGTGGGTGAGGGTGCCTATGCTGAATTGCCGGTATTCGGTCCATCGAATATGCGTGATGGCATTGGCCTTATCGTCGATATGGTTCTCCTGGATCCCGCGAGCTATACATTAAAGTCACCAGTGACCACCTACCGAACTGGATCACGAGTTGGTGAAGTGTTGCAAAAAAGAAAAATTTATGGCGCCCAAATCGATGAAGTTCTATACGAAAGTGCTGATAGCTATGCCCAATCTCGGCTTGTCTATTTGCAAAGCCGCCGTTTCCAATTGAAAGATAACCTAAGCGATGCTTACATTGACCCCTATGCTGACCTTGAATAAACAGCCTATTGCGCGCCGTTCTTTTTTGCTTGGTCTGACCTCAACTATGGTTGCTGGTCCGGCTTTCGCATTGGACAAGGCTAGGGCCACACAATTGGTCGATAGGTTGGTTGCTGAGATTAACCGCACGATTAATTTTGGCGGTTCAGAAGCCAAATTGCTTCGGGCGTTTGAAAATATTTTTGCGCAATATGCAGATGTAAATATCATCGCTCGGTCCGCTTTGGGCCCAGCGGCGCGTTCCGCAAGTTCTTCAGAGTTGAGCGCGTTTATCCTTGCGTTTAGAGGTTATATCGCTCGAAAATATGGCAAGCGGTTCCAAGAATTTATTGGCAGTGAGATTGTAGTCAAGGGTACCAAAAATCGCGGAAAATTCTTTGAGGTCGATGCTTCGGTACGGCTCGAAGGGATAACTCCCTTCGAAGTGTCGTTCCGCGTGTCGGATAGGTCCGGTGAGAATTTGTTTTTTGATATTATCATTGAAGGCATCAGTTTACTGTCGTCTGAACGCGTTGAAATCGGCGCATTGTTGGACGCACGTAATGGCAACATTGCGCGGCTGACCCGAGATTTAGTAAACCTAGGCTAGTTCTTACCGGTTAATATTCCAAATAACGTATCGAAGATCGTCGCACCAGATTTGGTTTTCACAGCTGGCTCTATAGGCTCGAGTTGCTTTGAAATTTGAACTGGACCGCGCAGCATGGGCAGTGGACCCGGCGCGGATTGATTGGTGATTGCAATCATTGTCTCGCGCCAAATATCCGTTGGGATGCCGCCACCGGTCACACCTTTCAGCGGCGTATTATCGTCATAGCCCATCCAAACACCCACTACGAATTCAGAGGTGAAGCCAATGAACCATGCATCACGAGCGGCTTGGGTGGTGCCCGTCTTGCCTGCGATTTCAACACCTTCAATCTTGGCTCTTTGCCCGGTGCCGCTTTGGACAACTTCATACATCATATAGGTAAGGGCTTGGGCCGCCTTTGTATCGATAACCCTTTCGCCGATGCCGCCCGCGCGCCCTGCAAGGGGTTCGGTATCGCCCAGAAGTTTGATCTGCTCCAAGCCGTAAGGCCGTACCGATGAGCCGCCGTTCAATATTCCCGCATAGGCACCCGTCATTTCGATCAATGTGCTTTCTGATGCTCCGAGCGCCAAAGCTGGCCCGGCGGCCAATTCATTGGCGATGCCGAAATCTGTTGCCACTTTGCGTACCAGATCACGGCCGACGTGCTCAGAGATCTTGATGGCAGGAATATTCAAGGATTCGGCCAAAGCTCGGGTGAAGGCTACATCGCCGGCAAATTGATTGTTGTAATTGGTCGGACTCCAAGCACCGGAGCCTGCAATGTTATAGGTGATAGGCTCATCGCGCACGATATCAAAGGGCGTGTAGCCAAGCTCAAGAGCCGTGGCATAGACGAATGGTTTGAAGGCTGATCCGGTTTGCCGTTTGGCTTGTGTTGCGCGGTTGAAGGCGCCTGTAGTTCGGGTGTTGCGACCGCCAATCATCGCGCGCACTGCGCCATCAGCGCTCATAACTACCACGGCCACTTGGGCTTTAGAACTTTCATCAATCTTGTCGTCAAATATGGAACGTACCGCCTGTTCGGTTGCCGTTTGGATGTTTTGATCCAGCGTTGTGTTGATCAACACGTCTTCTGTGGTGTTGCGCGTGAAAAACTCAGGTCCAGAGGCCATCACCCAATCGGCAAAATATCCCCCCGCTCGATCTGTTGCGGCAGCAGTCAGGGTTGCGGGTTGAGCGATTGAGGAAGTGGCCTCAGCTTTGGACAGGTAATTCTCCTGCTGCATTAGGTCGATTACAATGGCTGCACGTGCCTGTGCACCGGCCAAATTGTCGGTGGGGGCAAGGCGTGAAGGGGCTTTCAGCAATCCCGCCATCATAGCAGCTTCAGCGGCATTCACCTGTGTTGCTGACTTGCCAAAATAGCGTTGTGCTGCGGCTTCAAAACCGCGGGCACCCGCGCCAAGAAATGTACGGTTTAGGTAAATAGTGAGGATTTCATCCTTTGAAAACTTCACCTCCATCGCTAGGGCGAAAGTGGCCTCTTTGATCTTACGCCACAGGGTGGAGCGTCGGCACTCACGCTCATAGTTACGTTCAGATTTCCAGAGGTCTGGATCATAGTTCACGCCAAGGCAGATCAATTTGGCGGTTTGTTGGGTAATGGTCGACCCACCATTGCCGGATAGTGGCCCACGACCCGCGCGCAGGTTGATGCGCACGGCAGAGGCCACACCGCGTGGGCTCAGCCCGAAGTGACGGTAAAATCTGCGATCTTCAGTGGCCACAACCGCATTCTTAAGGAAAGGTGACACGGTTTGTGCGGTGACAATGCCACCGAATTGATCGCCACGCCATGCGAAGACAGCGCCATTTCGGTCCATCAATGTTACAGAGCCTTTGGCCCGACCGTCCACTAGAGCGCTGACCTCCGGCAGATTGGCCGCGAAATAAGCGACCCCAAGACCCACCAGCAAGAATATAACCAGCCCCAAACGCCACGCCATCGCCCAAATCATCCGAAAAGGTAGCAAGAAGGCCCGCCACAAAGCTGCCCGCAGTCTGGAAAACCGCTTCGGAGCAGGCTTTTGCAGCGTTGCTTTGCGCTTGCGCGGTGAAGGGGAGGGTGGCGTTCGGCGATCTGCGGTAAGACGCTTTCGTGAGCCTGATTTTTTCTCTGCCATATACCTGTTCGATTTTGCCCTTTGTGGCGCAAGGTAGCGCGCAATTTTGGGATTGTTGAGCATTGTTTCGCATGATCGGCGATTCTTTACCATCTCAAGCAGAGCTGGAGATTAAAATGGCGCCCAAAGGCGCCAGATTACATGTCACAACTGTGAAGGCCACAGCACAACGGCCTATTTGGTGATCTGAGCCAGCGCGTTGGCCAAAATTGGAACTGTCTGAGCATTCAAGCCAGCGATATTGATCCGACTGTCACCAATCATGTAGATGCCAAAATCAGTGCGAATTGTTTCGACGGCTTCTGCCGATACTCCCAAACGAGAGAACATCCCGCGATGGGTGGCTAGAAAATCAAACCGATCTGAATGTGTCCGTTGGCGAAGCTCATCCGACAGATGTTGGCGCAGGCCCAGCATGCCGAGGCGGGTTTGCTCAAGCTCGGTGGCCCAAGTGGAGCGCAGGCTGTCGTCGCCCAAGATCATGGTCACTAGACGCGCGCCGTGATCTGGTGGGAAAGAGAAATTTTGCCGGTTCAAAAATGCCATATTGTCTTGGGTTACGGCTTGCAGTGAGGCACTGGGCGAGATTGCCATCAAGATGCCTGTGCGTTCGCGGTAGATGCCAAAGTTCTTTGAACAGCTGGCGGCGATTAGGCATTCAGGTAACTGGCTGGCAATTTTGCGTGTAAAGCGGGCGTCTTCGTCTAGACCATCGCCGAAGCCTTGATAGGCAATGTCGACAAATGGGATCGCGCCGGAGGTAGCCAGTGCTGCAATGATTTGATCTTCTTGCTCTGATGTCAGGTTCGCGCCTGTAGGATTGTGGCAGCAGCCATGCAAAAGCACCACGTCGCCCGGAGGGATCGCTTTGATATCTGCCAACATGCCATCAAAATCTACGGCGCCGTTTTCAGCATCAAAATAGCGGTATTCAGCCAAGGTCATGCCCAGATATTTTACAATCGAGGGGTGGTTCGGCCAAGTGGGGTTGGACAGCCAAACTGTGGTCTTTGGAGAGGCGATTTTGATCAGCTCTAAAGCTTGACGTACAGCGCCGGTGCCGCCGGGCGTGGCTACAGCTGACAGGCGGTCCGCAGATACGGCCCCGTCCAATACCAAGTCATACATGGCCGCTGAGAATGCTGGATCACCTGCAAGGCCAACGTATGACTTAGTTTCTTGCACCTGCCAAAGCAGCTGTTCGGCTGATTTGATGGCCCGCATGATTGGCGTGGTGCCGGTGGCATCTTTGTACACGCCGACACCGAGGTCAATTTTATCTAGCCGAGGGTCGGCCCGATAGGCGCCCATAAGGGCAAGAATTTTGTCTTGAGGTTGTGCGGTAAGGTTGCTGAGCATCAGCTATCTCCAGTGGCGACATTAAGGGTTGGGAATTGGCCCCATTCGGTCCAGCTTCCATCATACAGGGAATGGTCTTTATTACCGATGCGCTCCAGCGCCAAAGACAAGACCGCAGCTGTCACACCTGAGCCGCAGGTTGTGATCGCAGGCTTTGATAGATCCACGCCAGCTTTTTGAAACTCACCGGCCATTTCGGGGATGGTTTTCATGGTGTGGTCACCATTGAGCAATTGGGTGAACGGCAGATTTTTTGAGCCTGGAATATGGCCTGCGCGCAAACCTTGGCGCGGTTCAGGGGCTTCCCCCCGAAAACGCGCAGCGGCACGGGCGTCAATGATTTCATGATCCCGCAGTTTGGCGGCATGGGCCACTTGCGTCACGTCGCGCACCATATGCGGTTGCGGTTGCGCTGTCATATGACGGTCGCGGATCACAGGGGCAGCGGTCTCAATTGTGTTGCCTTCGGCAATCCATTTGGGCAAGCCGCCGTCTAGCACCGCGATAGCCTCATGACCCATCATTCGAAACAGCCACCAAACCCGCGCAGCGGAAAACAGGCCTTTGCTGTCGTACACCACGATCTGATGGCCGTCACCCACACCCAAGGCACGCACGCGCGACATGAATTTCTCGACAGGTGGCACCATATGCGGAAGGGCTGAGCGATGATCAGAGATATCATCAATGTCAAAAAACCTTGCAGTCGGGATATGGCCAAGTGCAAACTCTGCGGCCGGATCACGGTTCTCAGTGGGCAGATGCCAACTGGCATCCAAGACCCGCAAGTCTGGATGTTTCAAATTTGCTTTGAGCCAATTTGTCGAAACAAGTGTTTTTGGATCGTCTTGTACCATGCAGCCCCCTTGGGATCACCTCGGATTTAGCGGGGCTGGGGCAACAAAACAAGAGGGATTGCCCCAAGGTTTCGTGAATGATCATGCTGGGTGGTTTGAATGGTACAAATGACGGGGTCACATGCCCTGTTTCAAAAGTCTCTGCTTTTGACGTCCCCAATCGCGCTTGGCCTCAGTGGCGCGTTTGTCGTGGTTCTTTTTGCCCTTGGCGATGCCCAATTTTATTTTGACCCGGCCAACATGGTTAAAATACATTACCAAAGGAACAAGGGTCATGCCCTCGCGTTGGGTGGAGTTCCATAGCCGTGAGAGCTCGCGTTTGGACACCAGCAATTTACGCCGACGTTTTTCCACATGTCCCCAAGTTTTGGCTTGCTCATAGGGGGCGATGTAGGAATTTATCAACCACAGTTCGCCCTCTTCTACGGCAGCATAGCTTTCAGCGATATTGCCAGAAATTTCACGCAGAGATTTGACCTCAGAGCCCATGAGCATGACGCCGCATTCAATATCGCTTTCAATTGCATAATCATACCGCGCGCGGCGATATTCAGCGATGATTCGATAATTGGGATCTGATTTTGTATTGACCATAGTGGGGTATATATATGGTGACCAAGGAGCCTTGCCAATGGGTCCGATCGAGTTATCACAATTGAGCGGCACAAATTGAGACTATATCTAAACTGTTCGGATCAAATGCTATGGTGAGAAGTTTGGGCCGGGTGTATAAGCGCCCAGCCCGATCCAAATCAGTTGATCAAGCCTGCGTGGCGTAAAGCGGAATTCATCGTGGCCTTTGCTTCATCGGTGAGACCGACCAAAGGCGAGCGTACCTCTTCAGAGCATAGGCCCAGCTTTGACAGCCCGTATTTCGCGCTGACCAAGCCTGGTTCCTGGAATGTAGCGAGGTGCAGGGGCATCAATTTGTCGGTAATTTTAAGTGCTGTGGCATAGTCACCCGCGAGGGTTGCCTCTTGCATTTGCGCGCAAAGGGCCGGGGCCATATTTGCGGCGACCGAGATGCAACCAATGCCGCCATGGGCGTTAAACCCAAGTGCTGTTGCATCTTCGCCCGACAGCTGAATGAAGTTTTTACCACAGCTAAGGCGTTGTTTTGGAACGCGAGATAAATCTCCCGTTGCATCCTTCACACCAATAATGTGCTTGTGCTGGGCCAATTCGCCCATAGTTTCAACACCCATATCAACGGCGGATCTGCCGGGGATATTATAGATGATCACATCCATGCCACAATCGGCTGCGGCCAAGAAGTGGGCTTTCAGCCCGGCCTGAGTAGGTTTGTTGTAATAGGGCGTAACCACCAATGCAGCGGTTGCGCCGGCCTCTTTGGCCGCTTTGACCAGACGCACGGTTTCATCTGTGTTGTTAGAGCCTGCGCCTGCGATGACCGGTACACGACCCGCGGCTTGGTCCACGACAATTTCAACAACTAAGTCATGCTCTTCATGGGTGAGTGTTGGGCTTTCGCCAGTCGTCCCCACAGGCACCAGCCCATGGCTCCCTTGGTCAATATGCCAATCTACAAGTTTCTTGAGTGCAGCTATATCCACTTTGCCGTTCGTAAACGGCGTGACAAGTGCAGGCAAAGATCCTGTAATCATAGCGCTTCCTTTTAAGTGGGGCATGATCGCCCGAGGTTCAGTCGGCGTACCCTAGCTTGCTCAGTAAGATTTGCCAAGATTTGCGATTGAAAGTTTTTGCTACAAAGCGCAGGTTTATAGCGATGAAAATTTTTCTTTCTCTTTTGATGTCATTTTTTATTGGCAGTCCAGTTGTGGCGCAAAATGCTGTGGCCTCGGATGCTTTACGCGCTGCCTATTCTGCTAAGGAAAAAGGAAATTGGGAGGAGGCGCTTCGCCTTGTGCGTCCAGCGGGGGACGTCGGAGTTGACCTGATCGAATGGGATAGGTTGCGTGCCGGCAAGGGTGAGTTTGCCGCGACCACCGCGTTTTTGACGCGCAGGCCAGATTGGCCGGGTTTGCCCTATTTGCGCAAACGCTCTGAAATCACGATTGAGGCCGACGCACCGCCGAACGATGTCGTTGCTTTTTTTGAAGGCTACCCGCCGGGCACCGCTCAGGGTTCTTTGCGATTGGCGCAGGCTTTAACCAAGCAAGGCCAATCCAAAGCAGCTCTTGCTGCGGCGCAATGGGGCTGGAGCAGTTTCAGCATGGACGAAGCATTGGAGCAAGAATTCCAAGATAGCTTTGGTGCTGATTTAACCTCCATGCACGTAGCGCGTTTGGATATGCTGCTGTGGCAGGGGGCGACGTCATCAGCCGAAAGAATGCTGCCACGCGTAAACTCAGCGCAGGCAAACTTGGCAAAGGCCCGTTTGGCGTTGCAGAACAACGAAAATGGCGTGACTCGTTTGCTAGCAAATATTCCGCAAAGCTTAAAATCAGATCCCGGTTTGGCTTTCGATCGTTTTCAATGGCGTCTTGGACGTCAGAAAACACAGGGTGCCATCGAAATGCTTGCGGCCCAATCGACCTCAGCCATCACGTTGGGCCTACCTGAGAAATGGGCGGGGCGCCGGATGTCACTGGCCCGGGATTTGCTTTGGGATGAGAATTATCAAAGCGCCTATGATTTGGCTGCCAACCATCACTTAGATTTGGGTGATGACTATGCCGCTCTGGAATGGTTGGCGGGCTTTATCGCTTTGCGCAAACTGAAAAAACCAAGGCTGGCTTTGTCACATTTCAAACGCCATCAATCGGCGGTTGGCAGTGAAATCTCTCTTGGGCGTACGTATTATTGGCAGGGCCGGGCATTGAAGGCCATGGGGCAATCTGAGCCTGCCCAAATGGCCTTTGCCAATGGGGCGAAATACCAAACGTCTTTTTATGGGCTGTTGGCTGCGGAAGAGGCAGGCCTGCCCATGCAAGCGGGCCTTGCGGGCAATGTGGTTGATCCGGATTGGCGTCAGGCAGATTTTGTGAACTCCAGCGTGTTTAAAGCAGGCTTGTTGTTGATAAGTGTCGAGCGGTCCCGGTTTGGTGTGAGGTTTTTGACCCATTTGGCTGAGACCCAAAGTCCCAAAGGTATGGCGCAGCTTGGTGGGATGGCGGAGGAGCTTGGCATTCCCTACCTTGAATTGATGCTGGGTAAACGCGCGTCGCGGTATGGCACGATGATGGAGCGGCACTTTTATCCCCTGTCGCCGCTGTTGGTGCAAACGGATGAGGTTGCCCCTGAGCTGGCTTTGGCCATTGCGCGCCGTGAAAGTGAGTTTTTTGCAGGCGCAGTATCAGGTGTTGGGGCCTTAGGCTTGATGCAGGTTATGCCGCGCACAGCCAAGGAAATGGCCGGAAAATTGGGGCTGCGGTATTCGCGTAGAAAAATGCTAAAAGATCCTAAATTCAACGCCAAGATTGGCATCCGATATCTTGAGGAACTGACCGAGGAGTTTGGCAATAGCCCGGTGCATATCGCGGCTGCTTACAACGCTGGGCCTAGCCGTGCGCGCAATTGGACCGATAAGCTGGGGGATCCACGTTTGGGTAAAGTTGATGTCATAGATTGGATTGAGCAAATCCCATTCAACGAAACACGAAATTACGTGATGCGGGTGACCGAAAGTCTGCCAAATTATCGCGCCCGTTTGGCTGGACAGGCTGTGCCATTAAACTTTTTGGCTGAGCTGAAAGGCAATTACACAGCCCCACCGGCCTTTGCAGCCCCTGCGATGTCCATGCGCCCGGTCAGTCGGTCTCAGTAAGCGCCATTCTTGCGCGCCAGAGGGTGAACAGCCCGGCAGAGACCACAAGCACAGCTCCGATAGCCACATTGGGTTTGATCACTTCGCCAAAGACCAAGACGCCAATGGTGGACCCAAAGACCAATTGCAAATAGGTAAAAGGCTGCACCGCGCTGGCTTCGGCCACTTCGTAGCAGCGGATCAGCAGCCAATGGCCGGTCGCGCCCGTGCAGCATAGGCAAAGCATTAAGACCCAATCAATGGCGGTCATATTTTCAAAATGAAACGCCCCAACCATTGTCGTCACAATACAGCCCATCACGCCAGTCCAGAAAAAACTTGTGGCCGTGCTGTCTAAGCGGGCAACATAGCGGGTGAGCAGGCTGTAAAGTGCGAACATAAAGGCCGCCATCACCGGAATGATTGCATAGGGTGAAAAGACTCCCATTCCGGGTTTTAGGATGATCAACACGCCACAAAACCCAACGCCAATCGCCAGCCATCGTCGCCAGCCCACAGTTTCACCCAAGATTGGCCCGGATAATGCGGCAACAATCAATGTATAGGCGGAGAATATGGCGAGGCTTTCTACAAGCCCCAAAAAGGTAAAGCCAGTCACCATCACGCTTATTTCTGTAGCCAAAAGTACGCCTCGAAACCCTTGCAAGAGGGGTTGCTTGGTGCGGGCCGCATTGCGCAAGCCACCGGCTTGTTTTGCTGAAACGGTCATCACAAAAGCGGCAAAAAACCAGTAACGGACCATAACAACCATATAAACGTTATAGGCCGATGACAGATGCAGGCTCAGGCCGTCTTGAATGGCAAAGATCATCGTCGTCCCGACCATCAGAAAAACGCCAAGTTTTGTGTTGTTGCCTGCGCTCATAGTTTTATTCCTTGGGTCATATGTCTTTTGCGACCGAAGCCGGGGCCGCGGGTAATCTTAAAACCACCCTCTTGCAGGCCGCGACGCACAAAGCCCGCAGCGGTATAGGTGGCGCAGCTGCCGCCCGGGTTGGTGTGATGGGCCACTTCAGCCATAAGTGCGGGTTCCCAGAGCTCTGGATTTTTTGCGGGGGAAAACCCGTCCAAAAACCAAGCATCGGCGGCTTCGGCCCACTTGGGAAGGGTATCACGCGCATCGCCCAAAATCAGCTGGAACTGCAAATCTGGTAGGGCGATCGTGCTGCCCCATCGTGGTGCGAGTTCTGCGGCCAGCTCTTGGAGTTGGGGAAAGGCTTCATGGGCCTTGATCATCTGCGCAGGATCGAGCGGGAAGGCCTCAAAGCTGGTGAAGTACAAAATGCCTTTTGCACCGGACTGTCGCCAAGCTACCAGTGCAACCAAAAGGTTTAACCCGGTGCCAAATCCGAGCTCTGCAATGTGAAAGCCATCGGTAAATCGTGCTGGCAAGCCATTTCCGGACAGGAAAACATGCTGGGTTTCGGCCAGACCATTGTCTACTGAGTAATATGGGTCGTCAAATTGTGTGGAGAAGGGGACGTTTGCACGCCATTCTATGTTATCAGGCTGGTGGTTGAGCATGGTCTACCCTAAGCATTTTTCAGACCATGCAGAAGGGCGAAGATTTTGGCAACTGCTGATGTAACGATTTTAGGGGCAGGGGTGTTTGGACTGTCGGTTGCGTTTTGCTGCGCGCAACGTGGTGCTCGGGTGCGGGTGATCGATCCTGCTGGAGTGGCCAGCGGCGCAAGCGGCGGCATCGTGGGGGCATTGGCGCCCCATACCCCGGACCTGTGGTTGCCTAAGAAGCAATTTCAATTGGAAAGCCTGCTCTATTCCCGCCGCTTTTGGCCAGAGGTTGAAGCCATATCCGGACTGACTACAGGATTTGCCAACCATGGGCGCTTGCAGCCGATCAATGAGGAGCGCTTGATTTCTTTGGCTCTTTCTCGCATTGCAGATGCCGAGAAAAATTGGGGTGATGCCGCAGTCTGGGAGGTGATCTCAAGCAGTGAGGCCGGTGAATGGGCCCCACCCTCGGCGACAGGCCAGTTGGTTTATGACACATTGTCAGCGCACATACACCCGCAGCAAGCCACCCAAGCGCTGGGTCGGGCAGTTGAGGAGTTGGGGGGGGTGATCACTCCTGCAGGTGCGCGTCAGGGGGCGATTGTTGATGCACGTGGGTGGCGTGGACTGGTGGAGATGTCTGAAACTTTGGGCCAAGAGATTGGCAACGGAGTCAAAGGCCAAGCGGCCTTGCTAGATTTTGCCCGCCCGGGTGAGCCGCAGTTGTTTGCGGATGGCTTGCATATTGTGCCGCATTTAGATGGCACTGTTGCGATTGGCTCTACCAGCGAACGCTATTTCAAGTCGGTGACCGATACTGATGGGCAACTCAATGATCTGATTGCCAAGGCCAAGCAGTTGTTTCCCGTGTTGCGAGATGCTCCGATTCTGGCGCGCTGGGCGGGGGTCAGGCCGCGCGCTTTTACCCGCGCACCGATGCTCGGAGTCCATCCGGTGACGCCGGATTGGTTTGTGGCAAATGGTGGGTTTAAAATTGGATTTGGCATGGCGCCGAAAATCGGCCAAGTTATGGCAAGCCTCATTTTGGAGGGAGAAGATCATATCCCAGATGATTTCCGTGCCAGCGCCAGTTTGAGACCGAAAGGCTAACAGACATGACCACACCTCATATTTTCGCATTGGATCATCTGGTGCTAACCGTGGCCGACATTGCGCAGAGCGTCGCATTTTATTGCGATGTTTTGGGCATGCAGGCACTGGAGTTTCCGGTCGCCGATGGCAGCAAGCGGTGGGCCTTGGCCTTTGGTGCGCAGAAAATCAACCTGCATCAGGCTGGCGTATCCTTTGCCCCGCATGCGGCGTCGCCCTGCTCTGGCACTGCGGATCTGTGCTTTCTCTCTCCAACCCCGCTTGTGGATTGGCAGTCGCATTTGGCCACTCAGGGCGTTGACGTGATCGATGGGCCGGTGGCGCGCAGGGGCGCGCAGGGGCCGATACAATCGCTGTATATCCGCGACCTGGATGGCAACCTGCTGGAGATTTCTAACGCGGAGTGAGCCTAGGCCCGATCTCCAAGGTAGGGTAGAAATGCTTCCACTGCGGCACTGGCAATCACGATCACATTGCCATAGTCTGGGTTGACCACATTCAACCCACCGACAACCGCAGTTACCGCAGCGCGCCCACGGGGCAATGCCGAGACTAAGGCTTCGGTATCCACCAGATCTGGCTGCTGCACGCCAATCGTGACCTGCACACGCATGTCTTGTGGCGTGAGCCCAAGTGACGGTTCGAGCGCTTGAAACATGGGGATTGCGGAATGGCGCAGCGCGTCTTCAATCGCACGGCGGGCCGCTTTGGTGTAGTCTTGACCATATTGATCGTTTCCCATACCCATTTCAATAATGAATCTTTGATCGCTCATGAGGGCACTCCCAAATCTAAAGACACTGAGATTGCGACATTGGCCATGACTGTTGGATGGCCTTCTGAGCGCGGCACATCTAACCCGCCCTGCACGACCGCGACAGTGACCTGACCATAGGGAAAAATCTCGGCCACAGCCGCGCGATCCACCGCGCTAGGATCTTGAACGCCGACTTGGACATCGATCAACATCTCTGCTTTGTCCTTGCCAAACAGTTCTGCCAAATTGATTGAATTGTGCCAAAGCGCATCCTTAATCGCGCGCACAGTGGCTTGGGTGTAGTCGCGCCGGCGCAGAGAAGAGCCCATGCCAAATTCGGTGAGCAATCGTTTAACCGCCATTATCAAATCCTACTTCAGAGGCAGACCTTTGGTCCACAATTAGCGCATGCGCACTTCAGCACGCAGCGCGGCCATCAATGCACCCACGGCCTTTTGATAGCGTTTATTGATCAAAATTCCAGACGCAAATGCGTCATGTGCCGATCCGACCAAGACCTCAGGCCCATTCAAGAGCCTTGGTGCAAAGGGTTGCAGGCATAGTCTCAAAGAGTTTTGCGCTCGCTCACCGCCGGAGCGTCCGGCGGTGGCTGACATAATCGCCACAGGTTTTCTGGCCCAAGGATTGCCTGGTGTCCGGCTAACCCGATCTAGTGCGTTTTTCAAAACACCTGAAATATTTTTATTATATTCAGGCGTGGAGATGATCACGGCATCAGTACTTGCGATTTGATCTGCCAATGTTTGCACCAAGACAGGGATCCCAGCCTCTTCGATATCCGCAGAGTATAATGGTAGGTTCAGATCTGCGAGCTGGTAGTCGGTGCTGATTTCCCGTGCGGCATGGCGCACCAGCAGAGTGTTCAATGAGGCTTTGCGCAGAGCGCCAGAAATCGCGAGGAGTTTCATTGTATCCGTTCCAAATCACATGTGAACTTACACCCAAGGGACAGCAGCCGTGGCAATTACTTTATTTAGAGGCCCCGCCTAAAATTCAACACCAATCTGAGCTTTGATCCCTGAGCGAAACGGATGTTTGACCAACTCCATTTCCGTGACCAAATCGGCGACTTCAATCAAGTCTGCATGTGCGTTGCGTCCGGTTAGAACCACATGCGTCATATGTGGCTTTTCTTTTTGCAAAAAGCTCACAACTTCAGCGATGTCGAGATAATCATAACGCAGCGCGATGTTTATCTCATCCAAAAGCACCATGTGATTGCTCTCATCCAAAATCAACTCTTTGGCTTTGGCCCAAGCGGCCTGTGCCATTTCGGTATCACGGGTCTTGTCTTGAGTCTCCCAGGTGAAGCCTTCACCCATGGTGTGAAACGCACAAAGATCTGTAAAGTGTTCGAGGATCAAATCTCGTTCACCGGTGCTCATCCCACCTTTGATGAATTGTACCACAGCGCTTTTGCGTTTGTGGGCGATGTGGCGGAAGATCATGTTGAAAGCGGCGGAGGATTTGCCTTTGCCTTTGCCGGTGTGCACGATCACCAAGCCCTTTTCATCAGTTTTTGTTGCCATGATCTTGTCACGGGCAGCTTTCTTTTTGGCCATTTTCATGGCATGGCGTTCGACATCTTCGGTCATGGCATGCTCCTGCTGTTATCGGCACTCTATCGCCTGTCAGTGCAGACGCAAGCAACGCTTTATTAACCTTGCGATTTCATAAAAAGATTTATGCGCTACCCGGCACTCTTTGTTATGCTTTTGGCCTGTGCTACCCTTTCGCGCGCAGCGCCAGAGCAATCCAATACTCCGAAACCGCTCGCTGAATTGTAGCTTTTTTGACAGCACGTCAGATGTTTTAATTTGCGATGAAATCATCCCCTTGGCCAAGCCGGGCGGATAGGGCGGCCCTAAACCAGATGGCAGGCGGTGCGATGGCCGTTGGTATCTGACTTCAATTCAGGCTCCACAGTTTGGCAGATCGCCTGCGCCGCGGGGCAGCGATTTGAAAATCGGCAACCGGCGGGCAAATTCACAGGGTCCGGCGCATCACCGGGAATGAGGATACGTTTTTGCTGGGCGCGTTTGGCACGATCCACGGTGGGCACAGCTGAGAGCAAAGCTTGAGTGTAAGGATGGCGTGGAGTTTGGAAAAGGCTCAGTCGATTCGCATGTTCCACCACTTTGCCCATGTACATAACAGCGATACTGTCGCTCATATGCTGAACGACGCCAAGGTCATGGCTGATAAACAGATATGTGAGGCCAAAGTTTTTTTGCAGTTTACGCAGGAGGTTGAGAATTTGCGCCTGCACCGCCACATCCAACGCAGAGACTGGCTCATCACAAATAATCAATTCTGGTTGGGTTGCTAAGGCGCGGGCGATGCCTATGCGCTGACGCTGTCCTCCAGAAAACTGATGTGGAAACAAGCGCTGTTGTTCTGGCCGTAGCCCTACGGCTTCGAACAAGTCGTCGACAATCTTGGTTTTCTCATCTTCTGATTTGCGTGACAGGCTGTCCAAAGGTTCCCTCACGATGGCCTCAGCCCGTTTGCGCGGATTGAGGCTGCTATAGGGGTCCTGAAATATGAATTGTACTTTTTGGCGGGTTTGACGGAGGGCCTCCGCCTCTTTTTGCAAGATGTCTTCTCCGGCCAAGGCCACCTTGCCGCTATAGGCTTTGACCAAGCGAGCGACAGCGAGGGCGGCGGTTGTTTTGCCAGAGCCACTTTCGCCGACAATGGCCAGAGTTTCTCCTTTCTTAACGGTAAATGACACGTCATCCACCGCGTAGAGGTATGATTTTTTATTCCAGCCGCCGCCGCGCTTTACTTCAAATCGCACGGTCAAATTTTCAACTTTTAACAGGTCTGACATTACAGGCCCTCCGCATGCCAACAATCGGCGCTTTGCCCATTGGCGAATAGTTTTTCAGTTGGACGAGATGCGAGGCAGGCTTCTGTTAAATAGGCGCAGCGGGACGCAAATAGGCACTGATCTTTGCCAAACTCACGTAGGCTTGGCACTATACCGGGCACCTCAACCAGATCATGTCGCTCTAGGCTGGGATCGCTTTGGATATGGGGCACGCATTCGATCAAACCCTTGGTGTAGGGGTGTCGAGGATGCTCAATGATCTGATCAACCGGACCCAATTCCGCCTTGCGGCCCGCATACATGACAATCATCCGCTCAGCCATTTCCGCGACTGCGCCCATGTCATGGGTGATCAAAATAATGGCCGCACCGGTTTGCTTGCGCAAATCGGTGAGCAAATCAAAAATTTGGGCCTGCACGGTAACATCGAGGGCTGTGGTAGGTTCATCAGCAATTAGAATTTTCGGTTGACAGGCCAATGCCATGGCAATCATGGCCCGTTGTCTTTGACCGCCGGACATTTGAAACGGGTAATCACTTACGCGGCTTTTTGCATTTGGAATACGCACAGCGTTCAAAAGTTCAATCGATTGCGCCCAAGCGGCGTTGCGCGACAGCCCTTGATGCGCACGCAGCACTTCGGCAATTTGCTCGCCAATGGTGAAGACCGGATTGAGGGAGGTCATGGGTTCTTGGAAAATCATCGAGATTTCATTGCCCCGAATCGCGCGCAGACGCTCATCACTGGCTTGGGACAAATCCTCACCGTCAAAAATGATATTGCCCGCAGCTACCCGTCCCACTTTTTCTGGTAAAAGCCCCATAAGGGCCAGAGCGGTCATAGATTTTCCACAGCCGCTCTCACCGACAAAGCTCATGGTTTCGCCCGGGTTCAATGTGAAGGACAGATCGTCAATCACGGGAGCAACCCCGTCACGAGTGGTAAGTTCAATACGCAAGTTCTTGACCTCTAGGAGCGGGGACATCAGCGTTGCCTCAATTTTGGATTAAGCGCGTCGTTCAGGCCGTCGCCGACCAATGAGATGGCCAAAACCGTTACAAAAATCGCAACACCGGGGATGGTGACTGTATATCCAGCATCAAGGATATATTGCCGGTTTGAGCCGATAATTTGCCCCCAACTGACGACATTGGGATCAGTGAGTCCAAGAAACGACAGCCCGGCTTCAAACAAAATGGCTGAGCCGACCATGAGGGCGGATTGCACAATGATCGGCGGTAGCGCGTTCGGCAGGATCACGCCAAACATCAGGTTGAGATTGGAGGCTCCAGAAGCGCGGGAGGCCATGACATATTCCAGCTCACGTATGCGCAAAAACTCCGAACGGGTGATCCGTGCAACGGCAGTCCAGCTGACGATGCCAATCGCAAATGTTATCATGGGCAGGGAAGCACCGAACAGAGCGACCAAAACCATAGAGAACAGCAAAGTTGGAAGGACCTGAAAAAACTCAGTGATCCTCATCAAAACTTCTTCGACAACACCTCTATAAAATCCTGCCAATGCCCCCACGGTCACGCCAATGAATACTGTCATCACGGCGGCTGATAGGCCAATCATTAAGGAGACTTTTGCGCCATTGATGATCATGGCCAGCAGATCACGACCGAGATAATCTGTACCCAGTAAAAAGCCTTCTTGGCCCGGGGGCGAGAATGGCATCCAAACCATTTCGAAGGGATCCGTTGGATAAAGATAGGGCCCAAAAATTGCTCCGAAGGTGATGAGAGCCAACAACCCCAGAGCCGCAACTGCGGATTTGTTTTTGCGAAACATGCCCCACGCTTCGGTGAAAGGGTGCTGCGCCTCTGGTGTCTCTTCTTCTTGGATCACCGGCCAGGTCATTTTTGGCCTCCCACACGTGGATCAACCAAGCGTAAAGCAAGATCAGTGAGCAGGTTGCCGATAATCACAACCAGGGCTGAGAAGAATAGTATGCCAAGGATGGTTGGTGTGTCACGGGCAATAATGGATTGAAATGCCAAAGTCCCAAGACCTGGCCAGCTGAACACTGCCTCCACCAATACCGCGCCGGAGAGAACGGCCGAAAACTGCAAACCTGCGAGGGTGATCACTGGCGACAGCGCATTTTTCAACGCGTGTTTGTAGACAACTTGATTGGACGTTAGACCCTTGGCTTTCGCGGTGCGAACATAATCTGAGCCCAAAACCTCCATCATCGAGGCACGAGTTAGGCGAGAATAGAGGGCTAGAAAGATGGATCCCAAAGTCACCGCAGGCAAAAATAGATGGCGGGCCACATCAATAAAATGCACCCAAAAGCCACCTTCAATGGTTACATCGCGCATCCCTGCGACTGGAAACCAATGCACGTTCAAAGAGAAAGTGATCAACAACAATATAC